>Ga0196962_10000046_pt1 | contig 112653 bp, 86 predicted proteins | sample S3v_20metaG_FD_183186 | JGI IMG/M metagenome (GOLD analysis project Ga0196962, IMG submission 183186) | Soil microbial communities from Anza Borrego desert, Southern California, United States - S3+v_20 | ecosystem: Environmental > Terrestrial > Soil > Desert | place: USA: California...
CACTGGGCGTGAGACGCGCCGGCATCAGCGAATCATCCATGAAGTTCAAGAATGAGGGGCTAATCGCGTACCACCGCGGCCACATTCAGATCCTCGACCGGGAGGGGCTGGAGGCCAGGGCGTGCGAATGCTACGGGGTCATCAGGGAGGAGTACGAACGCCTGTATTCTGATTTAGCCAAGACTACAAAGTAAGAGTTTGATAAGTCTTTGAGTCGATTAATGGCAACGGGTGTGCGGCGGCGCGTGGCCTGTCAGCCGCTTAAGTAGTAAGGTTATTCACCTGTTCTTTTAGAATCCAACACTCGACATCGGGAAGAGCTTAATGACCTTCTCCTCGTGCCGACAGCTTGTGTTCTTCATGCAACCGAAGCTAAGGAGAGTCCTGATGTCAGAAGAAACCGCCCCCCGGAGAAAAGCCCGCCCGACCATCTTACTCATCGAAGAGGACGACGACGCCCGCCCCAGCCTGACGGCGAACCTCCGCAAACACGGCTACCGCGTGCTCGTGGCGGCAGACTTGGAAGACGCGCACGAATGGGTAAGCGTCGAGAGTCCTGTCCGCGCCGACTTGGTGTTGATCAATCTGGTGCGTAAAACTCCCGAGGAGTCATTAAGGCGCGGGCGTGAGTTACGCGACCAGGCCAAGTATGACGGACAGACGCCGCTCGTCGTGATGCCCGAGAAGGTCCCCAAAGAACTGGAAGGCACGGACGAGCAGGTGGGTGAGAATGATTGGATCTGCTACTACGACGACGACTCGGACCAGTTGCAGACGCTTCTGGCGCGCCTCCTCGACAAATCATCAGGTTAAGGCACTGACCTGTTGCGTCCACACGTAGTCGGTCTGCTTGTCAGGAAGCAGGTCGCCCTCCGCTGCCTATAATGAGCCACCTATTTTATTCCCCCAAAATAGGAAGTTCAGATTCTATGAACTGATGTCTCATAAGTATGACTTTATGAGACACCAATCGTTAAAACTGTAAGGATTTGTTGGCAAAATATGGCGCAAGCAGCCCGGCGCATGAGAGCTACGCGCCGGGCTGCTTGCTGATTATCTGCTATTAATTTTAGAGCAGCGAACTGCGTCCGCGTGCGGCAATTATGTAAACGTGGATGAGCTAACGCCCGGCACGCCGGTTAAAAGCCCTGCGATGAACCACGCTACGAATTTACGCCGCGCTTTGCCCGACCCTTATTTAAGGAAGGCGAAGGCACTTCGTTCGTCGGCGCGCTTACGTTGCGCCAACTCGGCGATCCAACTCTTGACCGTGTCGGCTATTTCGCGCTCGCTCTGTCGCCCGGTCTTTTCACCTCCGACTGGCGGCTGGCTTTGCAAGCCGTCGGCTCGTCCACGCTTTATGATTCTCACTTCTGGGTTCATGGCGGGGAGTAGACCACAGGGGTGGGGGCGAATCTATTAGACGATGGTATCGGTCGACACCTTGGTATCAGCCGTCGGCCTCGCGCGAATATTCAGGCCGAAAGAATAAACCCAGATGAATTATGCACACCCATCTGAATAAATGTGGGAAGCCGTCTGTTAACGGTCCCGGCTATGCCAGGGACAAGAGTGGTCACTTTGAGGCATACCCGTGCCTCCGCGGCCGGGCGAGGGTTGCTTCGAAATCTCGCGTGTTGAACTGCTTCAAGCTCGTGAGTTCCATATCTAACTTTTTTGGGGATTCGTAGTAGACTCCGTGCGGCAATTCACGGCAACGGCAACCGAGGCTGACTCGATTGTGCCGCGTGCCGCATCATAAAAGCCTGTCGGTGCGAATCGAAGGAATTGGTTCCGCCGGTCTGCCGGGAGCTATCCGTAACCAACTATGAACGCCGAAAGTCCCATTCGAATTCTATCGGTAGACGATCACCCGGTGTTGCGCGAAGGGATCGCCGCCGTCCTCGCCTGCGAGACGGACATGGTTCTCGTGGCGGAAGCCGGTAACGGACGTGAGGCGGTCGAGCAGTTCCGACTTCATCGCCCCGACGTCACCCTCATGGATTTGCAGATGCCGGTCATGAATGGGACGGAAGCGATTCTCGCCATTCGCGAGGAGTCCCCTGGCGCACGCATTATCGTGCTGACTATGTACGCCGGTGACGCGCAGGCAGTCCGGGCCCTCAAGGCCGGCGCTTCCGGATACCTGTTGAAGAGCATGGTGCGGAAGGAACTGGTCGAGACCATTCGCAGCGTACACGGCGGCAAGAGAGTAATCCCGTCGGAAATCGCCGTCGAGATGGCCGAGCACCACAGCGACGACGCTCTGACCGAGCGCGAAATCGAGGTGCTGCGGGAGGTCGCCGCTGGCAACGCCAACAAAATAGTCGCCCAACACCTCGGCGTTTCGGAAGAGACGGTCAAGGCTCACATGAAGAATATTCTCTCGAAGCTCGGAGCGAACGACCGCACCCACGCCGTTACCATCGCCCTCAAGCGAGGCATAATCGACATCTAACCGGCACCGCCGTTTTTCCCGGAGATTCGTCGAAGCCACGACCCCTTCGATTCATCAGGGGCGGCCTGATAGGCCGTGCCTCCGGGGATGAGCAGTTCGACCTCGGTCCCCGTCTCAGGGCGGCTCCATATCTTTAGTTGTGCGCCGATCTTCTGCGCGCGCTCCCTCATCCCCTTCATCCCCCAGTGGTCGGGACGCCCCCCCTCTTCGAGAAGCTTAGAATCAATGCCGCGCCCGTCGTCGCGGACTCGCAGACGAAACTGGCGGGCGTCGTACGTAATTTCCACTTCAATGTTGCGGCCGTCCGAGTGGGTGAGGGCGTTAACGAGCGCTTCGCGCCCGATGTAGAAAGATTCCTCCAGCACGACCGGGTGTAGCTGCCGCGGGCTGCCTTCGACCACCGTCTTGAAGGTCGCCCTGCCGTCATTCATGTTCTCTTTCGCAACCCGTTTGAACGCCTCAGGCAGGTCATTTAGTGACGGCGGGGCCGCGCGCAGGCTCCGCACGCGGTCCCTCCCCTCGGCCAAAACCTCTTCGGCGTGGTCGAGTGTTTTCTCCAGTGCGGCGCGGGCCGGCTCGCCGCCGGGCATCTGTTTTGCGACTGCGTGGACCTTCAAGATCAATCCCTGCACGCTCTGCAAAAGAGTGTCGTGTAAATCCCGGGCGATGCGCTCCCGCTCCTCGAGCCGCTCTTGCATTCGCCCGCGCACCTGGCCAGCCACTTGTCTGAGCCGCAGTTGATAAAGCACGCCGGCCGCGAGGAGAAAGGCGGCCACGAGCAACGCACGGAACCATGTCGTTTGGTAGTAGGCCGGGGCGATTGAGAAATCCAGGACAGTGCCCTCCTCATTCCACACCCCGCTGTTATTGCAGGCCATCACGCGGAATCGATAGTCGCCGGGAGGGAGATCGTTGTAGAACGCCTGGCGGCGGGCGCCCGCCTCCTGCCAGTCGGCATCGCGGCCTTCCAGTTTGTAGCGGAAAAGTACCTTCTCCGGCGCGGCGAGGCTGAGCGCCGTGTAGTCTATCACCAGGTCGCGTATCCGTGGCGGGAGCCGCACGCGCCCCCCCGCTTCGGAAGTCGGTTCGTAAGTCTCGCGGTCGGCGATGATCTGCTCGACGTGCACCGGAGGGGGAAGTCGGTTGAATGGCAAATGGTTCGGATCGAAGACGCTGGCGCCGTCCAAAGGTAAGAACCACAATCTTCCCTCGGCAGACTTTGCGACCTGCGGGCTGTTGTGGGTGGAATCGGCAAGAATTCTTACGCCGTCGGAACTGCCGAACACCGTGGCCCGGACCGCCTGCTTCGCCTCCTCGCCCCTGTCAACAGAGGCGGCCCACGCGTCCAGCTCGGGGCGCGCGATGCGCACCAGGCCGCAGGCCGTGTACAGCCAGAGCGTACGGGAGTCGTCTTCCATCGACCAATGAACCGTATCGCAGGGCAAGCCGTTTTTGCCGGTCAGCGTGGCGGCGCGACCGTTTTTCACCCGGCCGAGTCCGCCGCCTGTGGCGGCCCAGAGCGCGCCGTCGCGGTCTAGACGCAAGTGGTTGACGCGGCCCGCGCTGAGCCCGTCGGCGGCCGCGTACGTAGCGCGGACCTGATTATCCGCGAAGTAGACGACGCCGCCGAGATGAAATCCGAGCCACAGGCCGCCCCGCGACTGGTCTGCGGCCAAGGCACTGGCCGGGTCTTGATGTCCCAGCGCGGCCCAGGGAATTTTTCGAATCTCACCCTCGCGCGGCAGTTGATAAAGGCCGAACCGCTCGCTGGCGAACCACAAAGTCCCCGCCCCGTCCTGGTCGATGGAACTAACGATTCCCTCGGAAATATTTACGGAAGTAAACCGGTCATTTTCCAGGTAGCCGATGCCGCGAAGCGTGGAGACCCAGACCCGACCGCGGTCGTCCTGAAAAAGAGAGACCAGTCCGTCAACCGGCACTCCGCTCCCGACGACCTCGCGCACGCCCCTCGTCGGAGGCGCTGCACGATCGCGGTAGGCCGTCATTTGCCCGTCGCGCCACCTGTTCAAGCCGCCGTAGGAGGCGAGCCAGACACTCCCATCTCTGTCTGCCAGAACGGCCCCGACTAGATCATTCGACAGGCCCTGATCCACGGTCAGCGTGGCGACGGCAAATTCGCGGAAGCGGTCCAGGCCATTGATGGTAGCTACCCAGATATTGCCCTCACGATCCTCAAAGAGGTCTTGAACGAGCCCGCCCGAGAGGCCGTCAGACATCGTGAACAGATCTGCTCTTCCTCGGTGTACATGTACGAGACCTCGGCGGGTTGTCCCGACCCACAGACCGCCGTCGCGGTCGCGCAGCAGCCTTTTAGTCCGGTACTCCCCCACAGTAGCCGGGAGCGGATAAGCCTCGGTTTTCCCGTCAGCGAATCGGTGGATTCCGCCACGCCAGCCGACCAGGAGTGTGCCGTCATCGTCTTCACTCAGACCTTGTATGCCGTCGGGCTCTCCGGGCAGCGGATAGAATGTGGGCGGGCCGGGTTTCCACCGCCACACCCCGTCCTTCACCCCCGCCCAGAGGTTGCCCTTACTGTCCTCGTACAGATTGAATGCCCCGCGGCCGAGGGTGCCGTCCTCCCCGTAACACTGGACGCCGCCGTTCCTCAACGCGCAGAGCTTTCCAGTGGTGATCCTCATTGCGCTGGCCCACACGGAGCCTTCGTGGTCCTCAAGGAGTTTGAAAATGTCATAGCCGTCAAACTCCGCGTGCCGCGTCAGCTTGCCGTCCTTCCAACTCGAAAGCCCTTTTAAGGCGCCGATCCAGAGAGTCCCGTCGCGCGCGGCGAGCAGACTGAAGATGAAAGTGGATGGGAGTTGCTGGCCCGCCGGCGGCTGGAAGGGCACGCTTCTGACCCCGTCGAAGCGGAACAGGCCGAACTCCGTGCCGAGCCAGAGGTAACCGTCGGGCGTCTGGGCCATCGAGATGATCTGGCCTTTGGGAAAGCCGTCGCGGATCTTCCAAGACGTGCGCGCGTATTGACTCACGTCCAAAGAGGGATTCAACGCGAACGCGGAAGGGCACCAGGCCAGCAGAACGCAGGCCAGCAGCGTGCCCGGCAAGACAAACTCTCGTCCGCGCGCTTTCATCATTTCAACGCATCTTATCTCCGGTGGACCATAGAGGCATCACACCATTTGGGGATTGACAGAACGGCGGACTCGTGACTAGATTCATGGACTACAATTTGTTCGGAGGGGTAGTTTATGCACCGGCTCGCGTTGGTTCTGCTCCTCACCGCATCGTTTACGCTCGTCATCTGCGCCCAATCCACGAACGCCTCCCTCTCGGGTCGTATCGCCGACCCCGCGAAAGCCATGATCGTCGACGCCAAAGTTTCCGCCGTCATGGCCGGCACAAACATCCGTTACGAAACCACGACCAATGTCTCCGGCGAATACTACCTCACGAATCTACCGCCCGGCGACTATCGCATCGAGATTGAAAAGCCGGGCTTCAAAAAGATTATCAGGCAGGGCGTCACCCTTCACGTAATTGATGTCATCGAACTCGACTTCGAGATGACGCTCGGTCCCGTGTCGGAGTCCGTCACGGTGGAGGCCGGCGCGCCCCCGGTCAATACCGAGTCGGCGACCGTCAGCACGGTTATCGACCGCACGTTCGTCGAGAATCTTCCTCTCAACGGCAGGAGCTTCCAGACGTTGATCGCGCTCACGCCGGGGGTGGTCCTGACCCCCACGGGTTTCAACGACCAGGGGCAATTTAGTGTGAACGGACAACGCGCGGACGCCAACTACTTCACCGTAGACGGGGTCAGCGCCAATTTCGGCGTCACCGGCTTCGTCGCATTGACGCAGAGCGCCTCCGGTGCACTACCCGCGCTCAGCGCCTCCGGCGGGACGAACAGCCTTGTGTCGGTGGACGCCATGCAGGAGTTTCGCATCCAGACGTCTTCGTTCGCGCCCGAGTTCGGGCGCACGCCCGGCGGACAGGTCTCGATTGTGACGCGCTCCGGGACTAACGGCTTTCATGGCACGCTCTTCGAATATTTCAGGAACAGCGCGCTGGACGCCCGGGATTGGTTCGTCAATCTCAACGGTCTGGCAAAACCTGCGACGCGGCAGAACGACTTCGGCGGGGTGCTGGGCGGCCCGGTCCTCAAAGACAGGACCTTCTTCTTCTTTTCCTACGAAGGGCTGCGGCTGCGCCAGCCGTCGAGCCTGCAAACCGCCGTGCCCGACAACGCGTCACGGCAGACAGCGCCGGCGGCCATTCGTCCCTACCTGAATGTCTATCCGGTCGCGAACGGGGCCGCGCTCGGGGGAGGCTTGGCCCAATTTAACGCCAGCTTCTCGAATCCTTCCTCGCTCGACGCCTACAGCACCCGTCTTGACCACACCGTCAACTCAGACCTCAGCCTGTTCGGGAGGTATAACTTCTCACCGTCAAGCCTAGATCAGCGAGGGCCTATTTTCTCCTCGGGCAGAGTCCTCAGCACGGTTAATTCGTTGTCATCTTCCGTGCACACCGGGACTGTCGGCCTCACACACCTGATCAGGCCCGGAATCAGCAACGAAGTGCGGGTCAATTACAGCAACCACAAAATCAGTATCAGGTTCGTCGCGGATGATTTCGGCGGGGCCGTGCCGCTTCCCGATTCCCTCTTTTTCCCCCCCGGGTACTCATCCGCCAACAGCAATCTCATACTGGTCATCAGGGGCGCCGGACAGTTCGTGCAGGGTAAACAGGGGACGAGCGAGCAGCGCCAAGTCAATCTCGTCGACAACATGTCAGTGACCGAGGGCAGTCACCAACTGAAGTTCGGCGTGGACTACCGCTGGCTCGCGCCTTTCAGCAGTCCTGCCGCGTACCGCCAGGCCGTGCAATTCTCGGGTGTGACGGCCGCGCCGGGCGGCGCGCTTTCGGGGACCGCCTTGTTCGCGCAAGCGACTACCTTTCAATCCAACTCGCTCCTGTCGCAAAACTTCTCGCTGTACGGTCAGGACACCTGGCACATCACTCCCCGATTGACTGTGACTTACGGCTTGAGGTGGGACGTTAATCCGCCGCTGAAGGGCAAGAACCCTGCGAACGATCCGTTTACAGTGGCGGGTCTGGACGACCCGGCGACGATGACGTTGGCGCCTCGCGGCACCCCGCTTTATGAGACGACCTACGGCAATATCGCGCCGAGGTTAGGACTCGCCTATCAACTACGAACAGGGCCGAGCTGGGGCACCACCCTCCGCGCGGGCTTCGGCGTTTTTTACGATCTCGGGCAAGGGTCGCTGGGAGGGGTCTCCAGTTTCTTCCCGTACAGCGCCAGCAGGAACTTTGCGCCCGGGGCGTTCCCGCTCAGCCCTCAGAACGCTGTCCCTCCCGCCCTTACCACCAATCTGCCCGTGGACACTTTGCTTGTAGCCGACCCTCATCTAAAACTACCGCGGTCGTACCAGTGGAACCTCGCGCTGGAGCAGTCCATCGGAAGCAGCCAGAGCCTATCTGCGACCTACGTCGGCGCCATCGGCCGCGACTTGCTCCGCGTGACCAATCTGTTCAACGTGAGTCCGAATTTCCAGTTCGTCGCCTTCACTGGCAACTCGGCGACGTCGGACTACCACGCGCTGCAACTGAAGTTCCAGCGGCGCCTGTCGCGCGGGCTGCAGGTATTGGCCTCGCACTCGTGGTCACACTCCATTGACGTCGCCTCGACGGATGCCATTGGGACGAACCTCAACACTCCCGGCACGATTGCCGATCCGAATGTGGATCGCGGTAATTCCGATTTCGACGTCCGTCATTCTTTCAACGCCGGCATGACTTACGAACTGCCCGTTCCGGGGACGCAAAAAATCGTCAAAGCGGTATTGAACGGATGGTCGCTCGACGGTTTCGTTTTTGCCAGAACAGCGCCGCCCGTCAACGTCGTCGGCGCGAGTTTCTTTGCCGCGGGCACGCAGCTTTCTCCCCGCCCGAACGTAAACCCGGGCGTGCCTCTTGAGTTATACGGCGCGCAATTTCCCGGCGGTAAGATTTTCAACCGCGCGGCTTTTAGTGCCGCGCCCGCGGGGACGCAGGGTAATCTCGGGCGCAACGTGCTCAGGGGGTTCGGGGCCTGGCAGGCTGATGTCGCGTTGCAGCGGCGATTTCAGATCGCCGAGAATGTGCGGCTCCTTTTCCGTGCCGAGTTCTTCAATATATTCAACCACCCGAGCTTCGGTAATCCCGTCAACAACCTGACCAGCCCCCTCTTCGGCCGCTCGACGCAAACGCTGGCGAGCAGTCTGGGGTCAGGCGGCGCCAACGGCGGCTTAAATCCGCTCTACCAGATTGGCGGGCCGCGTTCGATCCAGTTCGCCCTCAGGCTTAAATTTTGAACAGGCCGGCCGGTCGGTTTCGACGGTTAAGCATGCCTCTTCCCGGCCCCGTGGGGCCGATCCCTTACATGCCCGGGCGAATCCCCCAAAAGGGTGATGGAAATTTAGCCTCATTTCGGGTGTCCGATTTTTTGGAAAGCCGCTACGCTCGCCCTCATGCAGAGGCTGTTCTCAATGTTCCCGCAGGGCGCGCCGGGTGTCGCGTTATTGCTGCTCAGGATTTCGGTGGCGGCGATTTTACTCGTGGACGCGGGGAGGTGCTCCGGCGCGTCTTCCATCCTGCTGCTCTGCGCGGTCGTCGTGTTGATGTCCGCGTCCCTGTGTATAGGTTTCCTCACGCCGTACCTGTCCGTGATCGCCTGCGCCGCCGCCATCGCGAATTTACTGATCGGCCCTCACGCGGGCAACCTCGTCTATGTTTTCCCTGTAATGGACGCAGCGGCACTCGCCCTCCTCGGGCCGGGGGCGTATTCGCTGGATGCGCGACTGTTCGGCCGCCGCGTCACCGTAGTCGCCCCCCGCAAAGACAGGGATCGGCCTTAGCCTTCCGCCGCAAAAGTTGAACCGAAAGGACCGGGCTTTATGCCGGCAGTTCGAGGGGGCATGGTGCCTGCGGCGGCGCGGGGGGTAGTTGCGCACTAACACAATCGGGTGATGTTCCCCTCGCACCATTTAGGGTTTCGCGCAAAGGCTAAGAGGAGCAAACTTATAAACGAATAGGGGCAGGCACTCTGGCTTTGCTTAATGAGTTCTTCAGCCGCCCTGTTGATCAACGTGGTGACAGTGCCGCAGCAGGTGTTTTCACCTTGGCTTAAGAGTGAAGTGGAGGATTATCATGTCGCAAGTCTGGTCGGTCAACGGCGGCGCGAGTGGTTCGGCTCGACACGCCGGCGAAGTAGTGCACTCATCTAGCGAGCGTTTCACCGCGAAGGCCCACGGCGGGCGTGCCGATCTATTTCGGCACCGGCAGCGCGGGACTCAAGCGGATTCAGGGATTTCTTCTGCCGCGTCGCCGGGTACGCCGACCGTCTTCGTCGTCGACGACGACGTCTCTGTGCGCGAGTCGCTGGAGCTGCTGCTCGGCTTCGAGGGCTGGAGTCCGGAAGTCTTCACGTCCGCGCAGGAATTCCTGGCCCGCCCGCACGCCCTTTCGCCGAGCTGCCTCGTGCTCGACGTCTCCCTCCCCGACCTGAGCGGCCTCGACCTGCAGGAGCTCGTCGCCGACCGGACGGACATGCCGGTCATCTTCATCACCGGGCACGGCGACATCCCGATGACCGTTAGGGCCATGAAGGCCGGGGCGCTGGAGTTCCTGACCAAGCCCTTCGACGACGAGGCGCTGCTCGGCGCAGTCCGGCAGGCCATCGAACTCAGCATCGACGCACTTGGTCAGGAGGCCGAGACGCGGGCGCTCCGCGACCGTTACGACTCGCTCACCCCGCGCGAGCGCGAGGTCATGGCCCTGGTGGCCTCCGGCATGCTGAACAAGCAGGTCGCCTTCAGGCTCGGGATCAGCGAGATCACGGTCAAGGCGCACCGCGGCAAGGTGATGCAGAAGATGGGGGCCGGCTCCCTGGCCGACCTGGTGAAGATGGCCGAGAGGCTCCGCCCCGCGCCTGCGAGTAACCCGTGAGAATAAGGGTCAGCAGTACCACGGCGTCGCCACGAACGGGTCGCCCGTGTCGTAGTCGAGCAGTTCCACTATGCGCACGACGGTCACATCGGGCGGTTCGCTCCATTACACTTACTGATGCGCCGGTCGCCGAAGCCTTTATTGTTGTAAATCGCGTGCCAATGGCAGAGCCGGTTACTCCTCCGCACGAGAATGATCGTCGCCGCGATGGCGGCGACGTTGACGCACTGCATGAGGCCCATCAGAAACTCACCGCGGAGAAAGCAGTAGGTCAGCGGCACGCTCGCCGTAAGCCAGCTTAGCCAGGTCAACCGGCTGAACACCCATGGGCACTTTTTGAAGAGCAGAAGATGTATCTGCGGTAGTACGCGACCAGGACCAGCGCCTTCCCAACCCGGCCTGGAACTTCCATCTCCATAAGGACGTGCGGCCCTACCCCCGATGTCTTGTTATAGGACCTCCACGGACTCCGGCGGCCGGCGAGTCGGAGGGCGTGGCCAGTGTTCGGCGCGCCCCCGATTCTCCCTCCAGGTTTACCGCTAATGGCCCCCGTGCGGGCTGGCCTGACTGCCCGCCGCGCCCCTCACGCCCGGGTCCGCGGACATGCGGCCAAGTCGGAAGCGCAGGAAGAAATGGTAGGAGATCGGATTGCCGCCGTAGACGGGGTCAAGAATGGGCGGCGTCGAGTAGAAGGTCATGTCGCCGCCGAGCGCCACAGTGAACTTCTCCGTCTCCCAGAAATCTCTGGCCGCGCCGAAGGTGTAGGCCCTGATGCGGAAGATTGGGTGATGATTGTCGATGCCCAGCAGCTCGCGGTCCTCGTCGTCGAGCAGCCCGTCCTTGTCCACGAGTTCCAATCTCGTGTAGACGTAGTTTTTGTCCATGAACTGGAGCGTGGACTCCGCCGTGTAGCCGTTCAAGGTCGAGGGCTCGTCGCCATGCCCCTCGCGGTTGCGGCCCCAGATGACGGTCGAGGCCCAGTTACCGCGCTTGAGTTGCCTGTTGTAGCTGAGTGAAGCCGTCGTGCGGCGCACGTCGCCGGGGGCCAGCACCTCCGGGTTCTTCAAGTAACCGTAAGAAACTTGCGCGGCCCAGTTCCTGTTGGGCGCGAACTGGACGCGGAAGGAGCGCGAGTTCCACGCACCCGTCTCGATGTCGTAGCGTTCCTCGTCCGGCTCCCTCCCGTTAAAGACCGAGCCCTCGACCTTGAACCAGCGGTAGGTGAAGCCGGTCGTGAGCACCCCGAAAGAGATGTGCGTCGAGTCCTGAAGGTGGTGCGCGAGAGGCGCCGACGGGTTCTCGGCCGCTGACGCCCGGTGCATGAAGGCGACGGGGCCGAGCGCCGGCTCACCGGGGAAGCCGAAATACGCGAACCAGGAGCTTTTCTCGCCGACGGGCAAGGTGTAGGAGGCCGAGAGCGTCATGAAGAGGTCGTGCGGGTGCTGCGCGTCCCTCAGGGGCCGCCCCTGGTAAGCCTCGCCCGTCTGGAAGAGCTCAGGCGAGCCGCCCCCTGAGAGCGTCAGCGGCTCCAGGCTGAACATGCCGCGCAGTTCGAGCTTGCCGCGCCCGGCCTTCCGAGTGGCCATCGCCATCAGCCAGTTCTGCGACTCGAACTTGGTCACCCCGCGCGGGCCGCCCTGGGAGTTGACGCCGATCTTGGCTTCGGCGTGGAGCATGAACATCCAGTCGCCCTTTAACCAGTGGAGCATGTGCATGGGCGTGGAGGCCGGCTGCCACATCGTCCCCGAGCCCGTCGGCGACGTGAACTGGCCGTTACGTCCCATCATCATCCCGAACATCTCCATCGCCGCCTTGTGTGAAGTGTGCCCGGCACCCGCGGCTCTGCCCGTATGCTTATCACCCCTTGCGCCTGTCTCGTCGTGGGTGGCGTGCGGGTTCGCCGGGTTAGCGGCCGGCGCGGCGTGTGTCTCCGGAGTCACCGTGGCCGGCGTGTGTGCGTGGCCCGGAACGCCCACCGGCTCGGCCGCCGGCGTCTGCAAGGCAGCGGGTGTAGCCGGCGTCGGGGGCGTTACCGGGACCTGCGGCCCAGCGGTCGAAGTGTTCGCGTGCCCCGGCGGATGGCCGGGTTGCGCCGAAGGCGTTTCACGCGCCGATGCCCCGGCCGTTACCGACGCGCCGGCCTGGGCGGGTTGTTGAGCGGGCACAACCATCGGCACTGTCAGAGGCACGGCGGCCGCCAGGAGTAAGTGGAGGAATCGCGGAAGCCGGCCGAATACTCGCCTGAAAAGGGCCCCGGCTGTGTGCCGCGCTTTTCTGAGTCGCATGGCGTTTTCTCCACTATAAAAAAAGCTACCGCCGCGCGCACCCGGTTCACCAGGGTGCGATAGTGGTTGCGAGTAGACCACATGAGTGAAAGTGAATCTATTAGACGATGGTATCGGGCGACACCTACGCATAAGACGCCCGAACTGAAGGCCTAGTTCTGGAGGATGAAGCTGAACAAAGGATTGTCGCCGTCGGGGGCGGCACGTCCTTCAGCGGCGCCCTCTCGGGGGCGCCGCGGGGCTGAGCGTCCTGCCGCACGAGGGCTCGCCCGGTTTGAGGACCGTCGCGGCGCTCTTCCCGGCTAACATCCCGGAAGCCCGGTCGAGCGGTGCCGGAATGCGGCGCGCCTGGCGGTTTGCGCGCTACGTGTTAGTCGTGTGGGTTGGAATCGCCTTGATGTCAGTCACTTTCTTATCTGAAACGACTTACTCTACGGGGCGCATCTCGCCCAGCACAGTCGGGATGAGTTCGGAGACCGTCGGGTGTATGGGCACGGCGCGCTGCAGCACGCCGTAGGGGACGCCCGCGTTCATGATGTCCAGGACGCCGTGAATCGCCTCGTCGCCGCCCGTGCCGAGGATGGCCGCCCCCAGAATCCTGCGCGTCTCGGCGTCCACGACCACCTTCATCAGCCCGAGCGTCTCCCCCTTCTCGACGGCGCGGCTGACGCGGGTCATCGGGCGGCTTCCGACGAGGAGCGGCCGACCGCTCGCGCGCGCCTCGCGCTCGGTCATTCCGGCACGGCCGAGCGGCGGGTCTATGTAAAGCGCGTAGCCGGGGACGCGGTCACTCAAGCGCCGGCTCTCACCGTCGAGCAGGTTGGCGGCGATGATCTCGTAGTCGTTGTAGGCCGTGTGCGTAAACGCCCCGCGCCCGTTGCAGTCGCCGAGCGCCCAGATGCCGGGGACGTTGGTACTGAGACGGTCGTCAACCTTGATGTACCCGCGGGCGTCCACTTCGACGCCGGCCGCTTCGAGTCCAAGGTCGTGCGTGTTCGGGCGGCGCCCCACCGCGAGCAGGACGTGCGAGCCGACAGATGTGGGCTCGCCTTCCTTGCAGTTGATGCCGACCTCGACGCCTCGTGCGTGCGGCGCCAGGCTGATGCACTCCGCGTCGGTGCGCACGTTGATGCCCTCGCCGACGAGTATCTCCCTGATTGCTTCAGAAATCTCCACGTCCTCGCGCCCGATGAGGCGCTCCGACTTCTCAACGACCGTCACCTCCGCGCCGAAGCGGCGGTACATCTGCGCGAACTCCAGCCCGACGTAGCTCCCGCCGACGATGATTAAGTGCTCGGGCAGGTGGTCTAGTTCGAGCATCGAGCGGTTGGTGAGAAACGGGACTTCTCTGACGCCCGGGATGTCGGGGACGTGCGCGCGCCCGCCGACGTTGACGAAGACGCGCGGCGCGGCCAGCAGCTCTCCCCCTACGCGGACCCTGTCCGGCCCCTCGAAGCGCGCGTGCCCCTCGACGACGGTGCAGCCGTCCATGCCGCGCAGCCACTTCTCGAGGCCCCTGCGCGAGTCCGCGACCACGGCGTCGGCGCGGGCCTTGACCCTCTTCATGTCCACGCGAACGGGGCCTTCGAGGAGGACGCCGAAGTCGGCGGCGCGGCGGGCGAGGTGTGCGGCGTAGGCGCTGGCGATAAGCGTCTTCGTCGGCGTGCAGCCCGTGTTGACGCAAGTCCCGCCGAAGAGCTTCCGCTCGACGAAGGCCACCGTCATGCCCGCGCCCGTCAGCCGCCCCGCCAGCGCGGGGCCGGCCTGTCCCGCGCCGATGATGATCGCGTCGAACTCTCTCATCGCAGTATCATTCCTATTGGCATCGCGCCGCCGTCTGCGGCGCATCCTCGGTACATGACCGGCTAATCTGACTGGCGGCCGCAGGCTGGCGGCCCGCCATCCTATTTTGAGCCGCCCTCCTGCGGGCGCGGCGCGGACTCGTGCGGGAGCTGAACAATGAACACCGCGCCCTCTCCGGGCCCCGGACTATGAGCCGTGATTTTCCCGCCGTGGAGTTCCACGATGTGCCGCGTTATCGCCAGCCCCAGCCCGAGACCTCCGCCCGTGCCGGCCGCCCTTTCCGATTGTCGGTAACGGTCGAAAACGAAGGGTAGAAAACCGGGCTCGATGCCCTCGCCCGTATCACTGACAGTGATCGTCTGGTGTCGGCCGCACGCCTCCAGCGAGATTGTGACGACTCCACCCGCGGGCGTGAACTTGATCGCGTTCGAGAGCAGGTTCGTGAGCGCCTGTTGCAGCCGGACGGGGTCGGCGTACAGTTCGCCCGGCGCGGGGCTAATCCGCTTCACGACGTGTACTCTCTTAGCATACGCCGCGGGGGCCACCGCCTCGACCGCCTCTTCGACCGCGGCGGCGAGGGAGAAGACTTGCGTCTTCAGCGGGAGCTTGTCGGCGGAAAAGACGCGGGTGTAATCGACCAACTCCTCGACGAGTCGCGCCTGCATGCGCGCGTTGCGCTCGATCACCTCAAGTGCCTGCGCGACCCTTTCGGGATCGGCCCCCTGGCTCCCGAGCAACTGCGTCCAGCCCAGGATCGCCGTGATCGGTGTGCGCAGCTCGTGTGAGACGACGGCGAGGAACTCGTTAACCCTCCGCAGGGTCTCCTCCGTCTCGCAGGCACCCGGCGTACGACGGGGTAGAGGTCGGGTCATGTCCAGTCCACCGTGCGCCTCAAGAATGTCGCCAGGCAGTTCGTTCATAGCGCTCCCCTCCACGTCCCTCACCGCGACCGTGTGCGTTTAATTAATCAGCCGAACGTGAAGGCGAAAGCCTCCACGCCCGGGTCCAGAAATTCGATTTCGAAATGCCGCCCGGCGATGGGCTTCGGCTGGCGGATTAACTGGTACAACCGCTGCTCGGTGACCGTGCCGCTGCCCTGCTCGTCGACGTCAATCCCGTGAGAGGCGGCGGGCGGCCTTCCGTCTATAGCCACGCGGAATCGGACAGACTTCCTGCGGGACGCCGGCCCCATCACCAGATGGAGGTCGCGCGCGTGGAAGACGTAGGCGATTCGCCCGCCCGCCTTGTTCAGCGCGACGGCCTGTTCCCCCACCGTCCACTCGCCCGAAAGTGCCCACTGGTTGAGGCCCATCCGCGACGGCGCGCCGTAGACGCGGCGCTCGTCCGCCACAGCGCCGCCTGGGGAGGCGAAGTTCTCTGTGCGCCCGTAGCCGACGTAGTTTTCCGGCGACTTCAAATTGTCCCAGTCGGCGGCGGCTTCGACGCCGCGGCCCTCGACCGAAACGAGTTCCTGACCAGCGGCGCCGGCCCCCGCCTCGGCCAGCAGTTGTTGAATGACCCTCTCCGACTGTTCGTAATCGCCCTCGCCGAATTGATGGTGCCGGACGCGCCCGCGCGCGTCCGCGAAATAGAGGGCGGGCCAGTACCGGTTCCTGAAGGCGCGCCAGATCGCGTAGTCGTTATCGACCGCGATGGGGTATGCGACCCTCAGCCCCTTCAAGGCCGGGAGGACGTTATCGAGGTCTTTCTCGAACGGGAACTCCGGCGTGTGCACGCCGACCACAACCAACCCTGCCCCCTCGTACTTCTCGGCCCACGAGCGGACGTAGGGGAGCGTGCGCAGCCAGTTGATGCAGGTGTAGGTGCAGAATTGGACGAGGGCGACCTTCCCCCGCAAGGAGGCGGCCTTCAACGGCTCCGAGTTGAGCCACCCGGTTGCGCCGCCGAGGGAAGGTAGTTCGCCTTCGACTGGTAGCTGAACCTCCGCGCGCGTCGCCCGCTGCAACGCACAGCCGGTCCCGCCGAACGGGACGGCCGCGACGGCCGTCGCCGCGGCCGCAAGAAAGCGGCGGCGGTCGCGGTTAATCTCTTCGGACATCAGCCCCCTCCTGCCGCATTCAAAGTGGAAACCCCGTAACGCGGCGCCGGAGAACTAAGCGAGAGATTCGGCGCTAAGCTCTGCCGCGCAGCCTCGTACGCCTCCCAGTCGGCAATGTCCGGCAGCGAAGGGATGGTCACCAGTTCGCCCCTGTCAAGGCCGGCGATTGCGGCGTCCACCATTGTGTCCACTTCCATCACCATTTTCGACGGTAGGGACTCTATGTCCGTGCCAGCCTTCTCCCAGATCGGCGTGCGGGTCGCGCCCGGCAGCACCACTTGCACGCGAACGCCTTTATCCGCGACCTCCTGCCGCAGCCTCAGGCTCAGCGCGAGCAGGTATGCCTTGGTGCCCCCGTAGACGCCGTTTAATTGCTCCGGCGCGAGTGCGGCGATGGAGCTGATGTTGATGAGAGTCCCGCGCCCTCGCTCGATGAATCCCGGGAGGGCGGCCCGTGCCAGCCGTGTCGGCGCCAGCACGTTGAGCAGGACTATGCCCTCGAGGCGGTCGGGGTCAACGTCGGCCATGTCGGCGTTGACCCCGACGCCGGCGTTGTTAACAAGTACGGTTATGCCGCCGTCTCGGCGTAGCACCTGTTCGACCCGGGCGAGGTCAGCCTTGTCGGTCAGGTCGGCGACGATGACCTCGGCGGAGCGATTGGTGTCCCCGGCGATTCGCGTCGCCAGCGCTTCGAGCCTTTCTCGGTTGCGGGCGACGAGAATCAGGTCGTGGCCGCGCCTCGCCAACCGGTCGGCGTAAACCGCGCCGATGCCGGAGGAAGCGCCCGTTATCAATGCCGTGCCTTTCGGACTCGTATTCATGCTTTTTCTCCCCAGACAAACCCCAATGTGTGACTCGCCTCGCATCTGCTCGAAGCGCAACTGCCTTGTTGCCGAAGGCGTCGCTACGGGCCGCAGGCGCGTCAGCAGGCTGTTTAATCGCGCAGGTAATGGCAGGTGTACCCGCCCGGATTCTTGCGCAGGTAGTCCTGGTGGTACTCCTCGGCGTCGTACCAGGGCGCGGCGGGCTCGATGCTCGTGGTGACCGGCCGCTTCCAGCGCCCCGAGGCGCCCACTCGCGCGATGACTCGTTCCGCTATCGCCCGCTGCTCCTCCGTCTGAGGGAAGATGGCCGAGCGGTACTCGGTCCCGACGTCGTTGCCCTGGCGGTTGAGCGTCGTGGGGTCGTGCAGGCGGAAGAACCAGCGTTCGAGCAGTTCCTCGAAGCCGAGCACCGACGGGTCGAAGGTCACGCGGACGGCCTCGGCGTGCCCGGACTTCCCGTCGTGCGTATCGTGGTACGTCGGATTCTCGAGCCAGCCGCCCGTGTAGCCGACCTCCGTGTCGATCACGCCCGGGACGTCGCGCAGGATGTCCTCGACGCCCCAGAAGCAGCCGCCGGCAAGCACGGCCACCTCCACCTGCCGCGCGCCCGCAGTCGCCGGGCGAATCGCTTCGTTCTTTTCATCCATGTCGTAGGTCGCTCCTTGCAAATCGGTGAACGTCAAAAGTTTTATGGTGCGCCGTAGACCACACCCACGGCTTGTTTTGTCTACTCGATGCGCAGGCTCTGCTCCATCGCGTAGCACTGGTCCCAGACGTAAACGTCGAAGCCGGCGAGTCTGGGCGACCACTTGGGCGTGAGTGTCCTGACACATTGGGCCGCGACCCTGTCGATGTAATTGTCGAAACCCGCCCAGGGGTTATCCTTATCCAGTGGGTTTAAGCCCTCTCCGGGTTTGGTCGAAGCCAGCGCCGCGGCGGCCGCCTGCTTCACATCCGCGTTGAACTCGGCCTGGAGGTCCACGTCGGCGCGTGTGCCCGTGCGTGCGACGTGGCCGCCGACCAGTGTCTCCCAGTCCATCTTCCGAATCTCCTCGACCTGCGCGAAATATCCGGGGATGTCCTGCGCGAGGGCGAAGCGGCGCCACGGCATCCAGCCCGGGAACACGACGTCCACGACCATCAGCACGCGCTGCGACGGCGCGTAAATGAAGATATTCCCAGGCTCGTGCCCGTTGCCGTGGTAGGAGAGTTCTAACACCTTGTTCCCCACCTTCAGCGTGTATTTGTCGGCGAAGGTGACGGTGGGCAGCGGGCGGTTCGGGTCCGCGGCCCGCTTGAGCAGCCGAAGCGTCTCATCGTGCGCGACGATGACGGGGCGGCCGCCCAGAGACTTCGCGCCCCCGATGTGGTCGCTGTGGGAATGGCTGTAGACGATATGCGTGACGGGTTTGTCGCTCACCTCGGCGATGGCCCGCGGGATACGGGCCGCGTAGGGCGGCGGCGCGTCAACGACCACGACGCCGCCGTCGTAGACGAGGAACATCGACTGGTAGGCGTTGTCCGTGACCATGTAGAGGCCGCCCCCCAAATCTTGCAGCCGGTAACCCCCGGCTGGGTCGACGGCCGGCCCCCGGGCCGAGCCCGGCACGTCCATGTACTTGCCGACCCTCACGCCTATCGGCGCGATTGACGGTGCCTCCGGGTACGCCCCCCCCGCCGCCCCCTGCTCGCCACCCGAATCGCGGGATTGGGCGTAAGAGCCGCCTGTGCAAATGCCTGTGACGAGCAGGGCGGCCAGCAAGAGCCGGGCGCTGTGCGTGTTCGCCGCGGCGGCGTCCGCACGGCGACGCGCGGGGCGCGTGCCGACGGTGGCAGCCGAAACGGGGCGGTGGTCGTTATGGAGTGCTTCGGGCATCGTTCACTCTCCAGTTTGATTCCGAGTGATGTTGCCGCTTGCGGCGCGTGCGCACGCCGGCACGCGGCGCGCTACTTCGCCGTGGCGCTCGCCGCCTGTTCGATCAACCGGGCGACCTCCCCCGGGTGCGAGATGAAGGGCACGTGGCTCGACCTGATCTCGGTCGTCTTCGCGCCCATGCGCTTGGCGTAGAAACGCTCGAGGTCGGGATTGATGGCCAGGTCCTCTTGCGCGACCAGGTACCAGGACGGGATCGTCTTCCACGCCGCCTGTTCCACGGACGAGCCGAAGGCGCTGCCGATGATCGGCTTCTGCGTCGCCGCCATCACACTCGCTTCCGCCGCCGGCACGTCCTTAGCGAAAAGGTCGCGGAACAGCGTCCGGTCGATGTAGACGAAGCCGGCCGAGTCGGGCCTGAGCGCCGGGCCGAGCGCGGACGGGAATTTCTCGAAGAAGGCCCCGACGGGCTCGCCGGCGTCGGGCGCGAAGGCCGCGATGTAGACGAGCGCCCTCACGTTGGCGTTCCCCGCCGCCGCCCCCGTTATCACCGCGCCGCCGTACGAGTGACCGACGACCACGACCGGGCCCTTCTGGGCGTCGATCACACGCTTCGTCGTCTCGACGTCAGCGCCGAGCGAGGTGAGCGGGTTCTGGACCGCGATCACGTTGTAGCCGCCGCGCTCGAGGATCGGAATGACGCGCTGCCAGCCCGTGCCGTCGGCGAAGGCGCCGTGGACGAGCACGATCGTCGGCTTGGCGGCATTCCTGGCGCCGCGGCTCGCCTTTTCCGCCGGCGCGCTCGGTCGTGCGGCGGACGCGGACGATGATTGGGCACGTAAGTCGCCCGCGCCGGCGAGGCCGATGATGAGTCCGGCCAGTGAGAGTCGGATGATGAGATTCTTGGTCATGGCAATGTCCTCCTCAATGTGTGTTTCGATGGCCGTAACCGCAGGTCACCGAAAGCGGCCGCGATCATGGTTGATTTCTTCCAAGCTCCCCTGTGCGCTTCCTATTGGCGCAGTGATTTGAACGCGGCGCGGAGTTCTGCGGCGAAGAGCTGAGGCTCTTCCCAAGCGGCGAAGTGACCGCCCCTGTCGACCTCGTTCCAGTAGATGAGCTTCTTGAAAGTCTGCTCGCCCCAGTTGCGCGGCGCGCGGTAGATCTCGCCAGGGAAGATCGTGACGGCGACCGGGACTTTCGTGATTTCCACGGCGTTGAACGGGCCGCCGCCGCCCTGCGCCGCGTCCCAGTAGGACCGCGAGGAGGAGGTGCCGGTGTTCGTGAGCCAGTACAGCGTCACGTTGTCGAGCATGTCGTCACGCGAGAACGCCTTCTCCGGTTGCCGCCCGCTGTACGTCCACTCTGTGAACTTGTCGTAGAAGAAAGCGAGCATCCCGACCGGCGAATCCGCCAGCCCGTAGCCGAGCGTTTGCGGGCGGGTGTTCATCATCTCGGCGTAGCCGAAGCCCTTCCTGTAGAAGTACTCGAGCCCGGCGAAGGCCGTCTTCTCCGCCTCGGAAAAACTCGCGGGCGCCGGCTCGCGGTTGCGTATGAGCCTCAGGACGTCAGCCGGCACGGTGCCGGGCATGTTGATGTGGATGCCCAGCAGCCCCTCCGGGGCCTGGACCGCCAGCACCTCGGAGATGATCGCCCCCCAGTCACCGCCCTGGGACACGTACCGCTTGTATCCGAGGCGCATCATCAGCTCGTGGAAGGCGCGCGCCACCCGGTCGGGCCCCCAGCCCGCGGCCCTCGGCTTGCCCGAGAAGCCGTAGCCCGGATACGAGGGCAGCACGAGATCGAAGGCGTCTTCAGCGCGCCCGCCGTGGGCCGTCGGGTTGGTGAGCGGGTCGACGACCTTGAGCAGCTCGAACACGGAGCCGGGCCAGCCGTGCGTCATGAGCAGCGGCATGGCGTTAGGGTGGCGCGAGCGCACGTGTATGAAGTGGATGTCGAGGCCGTCGATGTTGGTCGTGTATTGCGGCAGGGCGTTCAGCTTCGCCTCGGCCTTGCGCCAGTCGTACTGTGTCCCCCAGTACTCGACGAGCGGCCGCAGCTTTTCGAGTTGCACGCCCTGGGAGAAGTCGTCGACGGTCTCGCGCTCCGGCCAACGCGTGGCGGCGACGCGCCGGCGGAGGTCGGCGAGCGCCTCTTGCGGAAATTTGACCCGGAAGGGGCGGAGCGCAGCGCCTTCGCCCGGGCGCGCCCGGACCGCGGCCGGGGATCGCGTGCCGGTCTTCGCGGGCCGCTGCGCGAGCACGGCGGCGGGCGCGGCCAGAGACGTCGCCACCGCCAGGAGCACGACGAGGAGTCGCGGGAGCGGGCCTAAGATACATTTGTTTCGAGGCCCGGCTGCGCGCTGTGCTTTCTCGGATTGCATGGTCTGTTCTCCTTTAGAAAAACTGTCCGCCGTCGGCCCCCGGTTTATCGAGGTGCGACAGCGTGGGCGAGTAGACCACAGGCGTGAAGGCGAATCTATTAGACAAAGGTATCGGTCGACACCTTGGTATCGGCCGGAGCGGAAGTGAAAGACGTAAGGCAGCGCGAGTTGAGCCGCGCGGAGATTTGAAGGCCGTCCGGCGCGGCCGCGTGCGGCGCGAATCAGGCATCGGCATACCGGCCGAACTTATCAGTCACGGATGAACACGGGTGGCTCCCTGCCGTGTCAGATCTAGACCGCTTGCCGGACGCAGTCCGTGTCGTGTGTGGAGCCCGTGGCGGCGTCGCGGGTCGGGAGGTGGACGGTAATCGGCGGCGCGGGCACCGCCCGCGCCGCCGCCGATTGGCAACGTCGCGCCAGGGTGGGCGCGACGCTGTGTCGGGGAGACTGTGATGGCGGTGGTTATGTTTTCCCCTGGCGCCGTAGAATGCGGTCACTCACCTGGCGCCGCCGTACCCGGAGGCTGCGACAACTCGGACGGCGTCAGCGGAAGGACTCGATGTACCTCCTCCATGTGGCGGTCTGCGGCGGCGGCCGCCTCCTCCGGGGTGCCCCCCTGCTGGCGTACGCTCATGTAGGGCGCGTACCAGTCCCACCAGTGGTGCTCGGCGTACGCCTTCTCGAAGCGGTCGTGCTGCTCCGCCGTCTCGCGGAGGAGCTTTGCAAGAGTCTCTACGTCCATGGCGTGTGCTCCTGTCACTCCCACAGGCGGCCGGGGAGCCGCGTCGTGATCTCCTGGAGCAGCCAGCCGTTCCCGTCCGGGTCCTCGAACGAGGCGAACGAGAAGTAGGAGCGGCCCTCCGGGTCGCGCCCGGCGACGCGCGGGTTCTCCCCGGTGTCGTTGAAGGGGCCGCCGGCGTAGTGGAAGACCTCGCTCACGGCGACGCCGCGGGCGATGAGGTCTTCGCGGGCGGCGTCGACGTCGTCCACGGCGAGGACCAGTCCTTGCGCCGAGCCGGGCTCGCCCGCCGTGCTCCCCTTGCCGAAGATGATCGAGGCTTGCGATTGGTACGGCGTGAAATGCACGCCGCGGAAGTCGCCGCCCGCGATGTCGATGTCGAGCCGCCACCCGAGCTTCTCGTAGAACGCCTTCGCGCGGTCAATGTCGGAAACGGGAAGCGTCACGACTTCGAGCCTCATTGCAACAGGTTTGACCCCCTGCGCCGCCTCATTGCTGGTTTTCATTTCTACACTGGACATAATTATCTCCTTTGGTTTGGGGAGCCCTTGCAGGCTCCGTTTCGGTAGAACGCGCTGATGCTCAGAGACTTCTTCACCAGTTAAAACGGTGCGGGAGCGCTCTAGAGTTTGGCGACGCACTTAATTTCAATCATCAACTCGGGGAAGCCCAGACGCTCGATCTGCACGATTGTGCTCGCCACCACCGGGGCGCCCGAAAAGACCTCCGGCCTGCACTTGACCGCCGCCGCGAAAGCCGCTTCCATGTCCGTGACGAAGAGCACCTCGTCGACGATGTTCTCCATCGCCGCGTCATATTTTGCGAGCACCTTCTTCACGTTGGCGTATGCCTGGCGCATCTGCGTTTCCATCTCCCCCAGGCCGACGAAGTTGCCTTCATCGTCATGGCTCACCTGCCCGGATAGGTAGATAACGTCGCCGACCTTCACCGCCTGTGAGTACCCGAATTCTTTCTCCCATGGGACACCTAAGTTTTTCGCTTCTTTAACCACGCTCATGACGATGACCTCCTCACACGGCGGCCCGGGACGAGGGCCGCCGTTAGAATATTCGGGGGCTGACGGCCGTCCACTCGCTCCCCCTTCGGCGTGGAATCCGCTAACGAACGACTCCTTTACAGCCCGCCGCCCGAGACGTGTGGCCGGGTCGTCTCACTCGGCGCTTACTCGACCATTTCGACAAGCGGCTTTTCTTTTTCGACGAGGTACGTGGCAAGTTCCGCCCCGTTGTCGCTGCCGACGTTCTTCGCCGCGTGAACCGCCCCGGCCGGGATGAACAGGACCTCGCCGGCCTTGAGCGTCACCGGCGGCCGGCCCTCGACCTCATACTCGAGCGTGCCTTCGATGACGTAGACGATCTCTTCGCCTGGGTGCCGGTGACGGCCGAACGACACGCCGGGGTCGAACTCGACGCGCACCTGGACGACCTCGCGCCCGGGGGTGGCCAAGTCGTGCCGCTGGAGATCGGTGCGCCTAATTCCGGGCTGCTGCGCCCGCGCCGCGTGCAGCGCCACAGCGCCCCAGGCGATCAGCACCGACACCGCAATGATTCGGATCGTTTTCAGCGACATGATGAGTCCCTTTCCTTCCTGTTCTTTCACTGAGAATCCGGGATAGTCAACTGCTTATCCGTCTCGTCGACGACGATCACGGCGAGAAGGCGCGCCGGCTCAGTGTTACTCGCATTGACGCTCACACGGTGATGGGCGCCGGGGCTCTCGAACCAAGTCTCGCCGGCCCGGTAGATGCGAGAGGGCTCGTCATCGACCTGGCTCCTGACCTCGCCCGAGAGGACGTAGGCGTAGATGAAAGCCGAGCGGGCGTGGCGGTGCGGGGCCGTGCCGCCCCCGGGCGGGTAGTCAATCACGCGGCTGACCAGGCGCTTTCCGGGCAGGTTGGTGATCGGCTCGTCCGCGACGACCGTCACCTTTTCGCGGGAAGGTGCGCCGGGCGGGCTCCCGGCCGTGGGCGCGGTGGTTTGAACTGTGCGCATGATTCCGGGCTGCTGCACCCACTGCACCCACGATGCGTTCAACGCCAACCCGCCGACGATGATTAACACCGCTATTGCCATGATTCGACTCGTTTTCACGCGAACCTCCTCCCGTCCCTCAAGCATGCGTAAGTGAACCCGTTGGTAATCCGGCAGTCGCGCATTGGTGTTGGCGTGTAACGCGTCCACCCTAGCGTCGTTTTGGCCGCCCCGGATGTGCCGCAAAGCCTCCGCGACCTTCAGTGGCGGATAGAGAGTGACGCCCCTTTCGGTATCGTGAACGTCACCGTCCTGGACTGTCCGGGGAAGGGCTCGTGATTGGGGTTCACCAATTCGAGCCGCACCTTGTGGGTGCCCTCCGACAGCCCGGCTATGTCGATCGTATTGTTGTTACTGGCGTCCGCCCACCACCAGCCCACGTCGTCCACGTGGATGTGCAGATGTCCGACCCGCGGGGAGACGCCCACGGCGCCCTTCCCGAACACCGGCACGACATTCAGGTTCTCCACGCGCCACTGGATCCAGACGATACCCTGGGCCAACCCTTCGGGGAGCGGTTCGTCCACGAACAGCTTCGGCGCGGGCTCGTTCTCGGTTTCGACGTACGGCGAGGCGCCGCGGACATCCTTCGCGCTCCGAGGCGCAGGCTCCGCCGCGCTCTTGGCGGCGGGCTCCGCGTCGGCGCGTGTGGATGTCTGGGCCCGGGCGACGTCAACGACGGCCGCCATTGCGACTGCAACCAACAATAGAGCGATCCGTTTCATACTTTGTCTCCTTTTAAGGCGTGTCATTCAGCCAATCTCAGTGGCCATCCGATTCAGCCGTATCTCGAAATGCCCGTTTCCGCGCCGGCGAGAAGTCCCGAACTAGCGCAGGGATTTGAACGCCGCGCGCAACTCCGCCGCGAACAGCTCCGGGTACTCCCAGGCGGCGAAGTGCCCGCCCCTGTCGGCCTCGTGGTAGTAGATCAGGTTGCGGAAGGCGCGCCGGGCCCACGTCTCCGGGGGCCGGTAGACCTCCTCCGGAAAGACCGTGACGGCCACCGGGACCTTGATCTCGTCGGTCTTCTGGGCGGCCGCACTGATAAGACTGCCTTCGCGGTTCTCCCAGTAGAGTCGCGCCGACGAGGCCGCGCTGTTCGTCAGCCAGTAGAGCGAGAAGTTGTCCAGCACCTCGTCCCTCGTCGGCGTCTGCCCGGGATCCTTGCCGTACGTCCACCCTGCGAACCCCGGGTGCACGAGCATCCACCCTGCGAGACCGGCTGGGGAGTCCGTCAGGCCGTAGCTGACCGCCTGCGGCCGCGCTCCCATCATCGTCACGTAGGCCAGGTTCCGGTTCCTGGCGGACTTTGTCAGGGTGTCGAAGACCGCGCGCTCCTGCTCGGAGAGTCCGGCCGGCGCGGGCCCGCCGCCGGCGAGCGCTGCTGCCACCTCGGGCGGCAACGTCGCAGGCAGGTTGGAGTGGATGCCGAGCAGGCCCGCCGGGGCCAGCCGCCCCATCGCCTGGACGACGCCCGCCCCCCAGTCGCCGCCCTGCGCCACGTAGCGCGTGTAACCCAGCCGCTTCATGAGCACGTCCCACGCGCGGCCGATGCGCTCCGAACCCCAGCCCGCCTCAATTGGCTGCGACGAGAAGCCGTAGCCGGGCAGGGACGGAATCACGACGTCGAATGCGTCCTCCGCCCGGCCGCCGTACTTCGTAGGGTCTGTGAGCGGGCCGATGAGCTTGATCTGCTCGAAGACGGAGCCCGGCCACCCGTGCGTGATGATCAGGGGCAGCGCGTCCTTGTGACGCGACTTGACGTGGATGAAGTGTATGTCCACCCCGTCGATTTTCGTCATGAACTGCGGGAAGGCGTTCAGCTTCGCCTCGGCTTTGCGCCAGTCGTAGATGCCGCCCCAGTACCGTACCAGCTCGCGCAGCAGCTCCAACTGAGCACCCTGCGAACGGTCGGCCACGGTCTCCCGGTTGGGCCAACGCGTCGCGGCCAGGCGGCGGCGCAGGTCGTCAACCGCCTTCTGCGGCACGCGGACGCGGTAAGGTCGAATCGAAGCGCCCTCGCCCGCGAGCGCCCCAGCCCCCTTTGCGGCCCGAGCGCCGGCCCGGGTCGGTTGCTGAGCCGACGCCGCGGTCGCCGCCAGAGTGGCCGCCGCCAAGAGAGCAAAGAGCAGACGCGGGAGCGGGCCTGAGATCAGCGTGACATGGGCTCCTGCTGTGTGCTGTGCTTTTTCGAGTCGCATGACCTGTTATCCCTCATGAAGAGCCAGCCGCCGCCAGCGCCCGCTTTATCGCGGTTGCTGTACCGGGGGCGAGTAGACCACAGGCGCGGAGGCGAATCTATTAGACGATGGTATCGGTCGATACCTTGGTATCAGCCTGTACTAGGGCGAGGACGGGCGGGTGAATTCGCTTCCGATCTGGAAACGCGAAGCCCCGCGGACGGCGCGAAAGGGGTCCGCGGGGCTTACTCAGTTAAGAGACGGTCTAGTGAACACCCGAGACGCGGGGCCGCTCGTAGACACGCTCGTAAGCATCGCTCCGGCGGCATAGAGGTGATTGAAAAAACAGCCTTCGGCCTCAGTCGGCGTCGAGCACGGGCGGCAGTGCTTCACCTTCGGGGATGAATCGGATGGAGAGTGAGTTAACGCAGTGACGTGTGTCTTTCTCGGTAAAGCCTTCGCCCTCGAAGACATGGCCCAGGTGGGCTTGGCAGCGGGCGCAAGTGATTTCGATGCGTCGTCCGTCCGCGTCCACATGACGCTCCACGCTCTTCGGGTACTCTTCGTCGAAACTAGGCCAGCCGCAGCCCGAATTGAATTTAGCCTCCGCCGAATAGAGCGGGTTGTTGCAGCGGCGACAGATAAAGACGCCGGGCGAGAAGAGCTTGTCGTACTCGCCGGTAAACGGCCTTTCCGTGCCCTTACTAACGATGACTCGCTCTTCCTCGGCCGATAAGTGGTTGTATGGCATAGGTTTATTGTACCTACTGTAGCAAAGATTCTCCGCCTCTAAAAGCACAAACCGCTCGTCAGGACCGCCCGCAAATCTCCCGATAATTCTGACGCTCCGTCGCCTCCGGGTTCAATTCACGGGACTATTTCTATTAACGAATCAGTAGCCGTCAACCTCGATGACGGCCCGGGCAAACGCCTCCGGGGCTTCCTGCGGCAGGTTGTGGCCGACGCCGCCCGTGACGACCCGGTGCGTGTATTTGCCCGAGAATTTTTTGGCGTGGGCGGCGGCGTCCGGGTGCGGCGCGCCGTTGGCGTCGCCCTCCAGGGTGATGGTGGGCACGCTGATGACGGGGGCCGCGGCCAGCCGCTTTTCGAGCGCGTCGTACTTCGGCTCGCCCTCGGCCAGGCCGAGCCGCCAGCGGTAATTGTGAATCACTATCCGGACGTGGTCGGGGTTGTCGAAGGAGGCCGCGCTGCGGTCAAACGTCGCGTCCGTGAAGTCCCATTTCGGCGAGCCGAGCCGCCAGATGAGCCTGTTGAAATCACGCCGGTATTTTTCGTACCCGGCGCGCCCACGCTCCGTCGCGAAGTAAAATTGATACCACCATTCGAGTTCCGCCTTCGGCGGCAGCGGCATCTTGTTGGCATCACGACTGCCGATGAGGTAGCCGCTCACGGAGACGTGCGCCTTCGAGCGCTCCGGCCAGAGCGCCGCCACGATGTTGGCAGTGCGCGCCCCCCAGTCGAACCCGGCGATGATCGCCTTATCGATTCCGACCGCGTCCATGAGAGCGATGACGTCGGCCGCGAGCGCCGACTGCTGGCCGTTGCGTAAAGTCTCATCGGAGAGGAAGCGCGTCGTGCCGAAGCCGCGCAGGTATGGGACGACAACCCTGTAGCCCTTCGACGCCAGCAGCGGCGCGACCTCGGAATAGCTGTGGATGTCGTAGGGCCAGCCGTGCAGCAGAATGACAGGGGGGCCGCCGGCCGGCCCAGCCTCGACGTACCCGACGTTCAGGGGGCCGGCGTCTATCTGCTTCAGCGCGCCGAACGATGAGCCCGCCCCCGGCCCGGCCGACGGCGGGGCCGAAAGGTTTGTGGCGCCGGGCTGTGCTTGCGCCGAACGCAACAGGCCGAGTTTGGCGGCGGCGACGGTCATGGCCGTCGTGCCGAGAAAGCGGCGGCGAGAATGATTGATCTCTTTTGACATTACTTGTCTCCACAAGCCTCAGGCCGGGCATAAGCGGCCCAGCCTGCATGTAAGTGTTACCGCGTGTCGCCGCCCGTAGCTAGGGGGAGGCGCACCTGGAAACAGGTGTCGCCCGGCCTAGACTCGACGCGAATGTTGCCTCTGTGCTTGCGCACGATGCGCAGCGCCGTGTCCAGGCCGAGCCCCGTCCCTTCGCCCACGGGTTTTGTGGTGAAGAAGGGCTCGAAGAGGTGCGGGCGGACGGCGTCGGGGATGCCTGGGCCGTTGTCCCTGACCTCGACCATTACGCCGGTCGGCTCGCGCCTGGTCTGTACCTTCAGCCGCCCGCCCTCCTGCATCGCGTCCGCCGCGTTGTCGATGAGGTTCGTCCAGACCTGGTTCAGCTCGCTGCCGAAAGCCCTCAGGCGCGGGAGGTCTTCGGCGTAGTCGCGCACGACCTCTATGTTCTTCTTCCTGAGCTTGTGCTTGAGTATGAGGAGCGTGTTGTCGAGCCCCCGGTGCAGGTCAACCTCCTGCACCGGGGCCCGGTCCAAGTAGGTGTACTCCTTGATGGCGCCGACGAGTTCGGAAATGCGGCCCGTCCCGGCCTTGATGTCGCACACCAGGCGGGCCGCCCGGAGTTGCGCCGCAACGCGCGCCGTCACGTCGCCGAACGCCTCCGGGCCGACGCCGGCGAGCAGCCCGCCGAGCGCCTCACACCCGACCCCGGCCTCGACCAGGGCGGGGGCGACCTTCCAGCCGTCCGCGACCCCCTGCCCCTCCATCCACGCCGTCAACTCCTCCTCTCGGTCGCTCTGCTCCAGCGCCCCGAGCGGCGGCGCCTCCCCCTGGCGCGCGATGGCGTCGCGCTCGAAGAGCGCGATCAGCTCGCGCTGCCCCGAAGAGAGCGCCTGGTGGCAGAGGCGCAGGTCGGCGGCGCGCATCTCTTCGAGGGCGCCGAGCAGCTCGTCGGCGGCGCGGCTCGCGGCGGCGGCCGGGTTGTTCAGCTCGTGCGCGAGTCCGGCGGAGAGCTTGCCGAGCGCGAGGAGCTTGTCCTGCTGCACGTCGGCCTTCGTCGCCTCGCGCACGCGGTCACTCATCACGCCGACCAGGCGCTTGGCGAGCACGGGCATCCGCCCCAACATCTCCGGGAAGAGGCCGACGGGAAAGAGAAGAAGATGCGTCGGCGCGACGGCGCGGCTCGTCGAGGGGAACTCCTTCATGCGCGAGAAAGGGAGCATCCCGCTGACCTCAGTGGCGGGGTCGCCCGCGCGGATGACGTAAACGTAACCGTCACTCATCTCGTCGTCGCGCACGGCTTGGGCCTCGCCTTCGAGGTAAACCAACATCCACGCTGCCGGGTCGCCGCGCCGCCCGATCACCTCGCCCGGCGCGAACCGCCTCTCATCCGCGTGCTCGACGAACCAGCGGAGCTGTTCCTCGGGAAGGTCTGTGAAGACGCCGACCTTCCGCAGCGCCGCCACGAGCTCGCCCGCCCCGGCTTCCGGGCGCGGGCGGCGAAGGCGGGCCGCGCCCCGCCCTCCCGTCATGGCCTCTTCGTCCCGCATCTTCACACGACCTTGCTCAAATACTGATGCACGAAGGAGACGGCGACCGAGCCCTCGCCGACGCCCGAGGCGACGCGCTTGACGCTCCCCTTGCGCACGTCGCCGACGGCGAAGACGCCTGGGACGCTCGTCTCCAGCAGGTAAGGGTCGCGGTCGGGCGCCCACCCGCGCGGGCGACTGCCGTCGCGCGCCAGGTCTGGGCCCGTCAGGATGAAGCCGCGCTCGTCGCGCTCGACCAGCCCGGCGAGCCACTCTGTGCGCGGCACGGCGCCGATGAAGATGAAGAGGTAGTTGGCGGGCACGCGGCTCGTCTCGCCCGTCTCTGAGCAGTAGATCGAGATTTCCTCCAAGTGCTCATCGCCGTGGACTTCGGCGACCGACGAGTTGAAATCGACGCGGATGTTCGGCGTCTGCGTGATCTGCTCGATGAGGTAGCGAGACATAGACCTCTCCAGCGAGTCGCCGCGCACGAGCATGACGACCCGCCGCGCGTAAACGGAGAAGTGCATCGCCGCCTGCCCGGCAGAGTTCGCGCCGCCGACGACGTAGACCTCCTCGCCCTTGCACGAGAGCGCCTCGGTCATCGCCGCGCCGTAGTAGACGCCCGCGCCCGTCAGCCGCCCCATCCCCGGCACGTCGAGCATGCGCCACTGCACGCCGCTCGCGACGAGCAGCGCGTGGCAGCTTATCTCCGTGCCGTCACCCAAGGTGAGGAAGCGGTAGGGCCCTTCGGCGCGCGCGCCCGTCGCCTCCTGCGGCGAGAGTATCTCGACGCCGAAGCGGCGCGCCTGCGCCACCGCGCGCCGCGTCAGGTCTGCGCCCGAGAGCCCGGCGGGGAAGCCGAGGTAGTTCTCGATGCGCGAGCTGAGGCCGGCCTGCCCGCCCGGCGCCTCGCGCTCGACCATCACAGTCCGCAGCCCCTCGCTCGCGCCGTAGACCGCCGCGGCGAGGCCCGCAGGCCCGCCGCCGACTATCGCGAGGTCGTAGAACTCCGAAACGGCCCGGCGGCGCAGGCCGACGTGCTCTGCTATCTCGGCGGTCCCGGGCTGCTCAAGCCGCTCCCCGTCGGGGAAGATGACGAGCGGCAGATGTTGCAGCTCGTCCCCTGTCAAGGACTCGACGACCTGCCGCACCTCGTCGTCCGCCTCGGCCGCGCCCACGTCGAGCCAGCGGTAGGGCACTTGGTTGCGCGCGAGGAAATCGCGCACCTCGTGTGAGCGCGGCGACCAGCGCATCCCGACCACCCTCACGCCCTCGAAGGGCGGGCGGTAGGTGCCGCGCCAGTCGTCGAGCAGGTCGTCGAGGACCGGGTAGAGGTTCTCCTCGGGCGGGTCCCAGGGCTTGAGGAGGTAGTGCTGGACGCCCGCCTCGTTGATGGCGCGGATGGCCGCGTCTGTGTCGGCGTAGGCCGTGAGCAGCGCCCGCTTCACGCCTGGGAAGAGCGGGCCGGCCTGCTTGAGGAAGTCCACCCCCGACATGCCCGGCATGCGCTGGTCCGCGAGCAGGAGCGCCACGGCGTCGCCCCGCGCCTTCACTTCGCGCAGCGCGTCGAGCGCCGCCCGGCCCGAGTCGGCGCGCAGCACCCTGTAGCCCTCCGAGTAGCGCCGGCGCAGGTCGCGCTCCACCGCCCTCAGGACCTCGCGGTCGTCGTCCACCGTCAGGATGCTCGGCTTAGGCATAAGTTAAGTCCCGCGTTCGGCCACTCGGCCCACCCCTCCCGCACGACTTCGGACGGACTCGAAATAGAGTTCGTCCACGTAGCACCAGCCCCACTCCTCGCCGGGCTGGAAAGACCTAATGACGGGGTGGCCGGTCGAGCGGAAGTGTTTGGTCGCGTGCCTGTTCGGCGACGAGTCACAGCACCCGACGTGCCCGCAGGTCATGCACAAACGCAGGTGCACCCACTTCGCGCCTATCTTCAAGCAATCTTCACACCCTTCGGCGCTCGGCGTGACATCTCCGATTTGATTTATGTGCGTGCAGCCAGTCGCCATGTTTTGCCTCTCACGCCTCCTGTTCGGGCGGCGTATGGTTAGTCCCCAGCGTCCAGGAAGGCGGGTCGCTCGCCGGGAATGAATCTTCAAGCGCCTCGTCTATCTCCGACTCGCTCATCGGCGACGCCCGCGGGCGGGGCAGGGGCTCGGACAGTGCGGCGCGGGCGAGGACCGCGTCAGGCGACACCTGCAGGGCCTCGCGGTCACGCCTTCCGAACTTCCCGTTGTCGTCGGTCGGCCTGACGAGCGAGGCCGCCTGCCCCGGTCCCGCCATCTGGAAGCTGTCAGTCATCCCGGTCCCTCACCTGAGATCGAACAGGAGGAGTTCGGCGTCAGCGTCGGCGTTGATGTGGAGTAGCCTCTCCTCGCTCACCGCGGCGCCGTCGCCCTCATGGAGCCGCGTCCCGTTGACCGAGACCGAGCCGCGCACGACCTGAAGCCAAGCGTGCCGCCCCTCGCCGAGAGAGTGCGTCACATCCTGACCCGGCGAGAGGCGCGCGTCGTAGAGCTTCACGTCCTGGTGGATGACGAGCGAGCCTTCGTCGCCGCCGCGTGACGCGAGCAGGCGCAGCCGCCCGCGACTGCCCTCCTCGGGGAACGCCTTCTGCCCGTAGCCGGGCCGCAAACCGTCGCGCTCGGGATGTATCCAGATCTGAAGGAAGTGGACCCGCTCTGACTTCGAGGCGTTCATCTCGCTGTGGCTGACGCCCGTGCCGGCCGTCATCACCTGCACCTCGCCCGGGCGGATCACCCCGCGGCCGCCGGTCGAGTCCCTGTGCGCGAGCCCGCCAGACAGGGCGACGGAGATGATCTCCATATCGCGGTGCGAGTGGGTGCCGAAGCCCGTGCCGGGCGCGACCGTGTCCTCATTGATGACCCGGAGGTCGCGGAAGCCCTCGTACCGCGGGTCGTAGTAGTCGCCGAACGAGAAGCTGTGGCTGCTGTCGAGCCAGCCCGCGCGCGTCCGCCCGCGCTCACCGGCGGGCCTTACTGTTATCATCACGATTCCTCCCGGCGCGGCCGTCTCGCCGCCGATGCCCCCGCGCCTCTTTTTTTCCGTTCATAGATATGATGATTAAGGGTTGCATCGTCCCCGGCTGCCCCACTTCGGAAACCGGGCGGTCGGCGTCACACGAGCCCGGACCTTTCACTACCCGCGGAAACTTACATGCTCGGCCCGCCTGAATGTTGCCGGCGAATGGTCCTCCAACCTGCACCACTCGCCGGCCGTTGCGGCATTTGGAAGCATCCCGCGCCCGGGCCGCGTTTGGAAGCGCAACGCATCATCCGCCCGTGTGAAAGCCCGTCCCCGGATTCGTCTCAGCCGGAAAGCCGACCGGACAATCACTCAGGCGGCCTGACGCCCCTGCCGGCGGCTGCCGGAGTTTGAGGTCTTTATCCGCGACCGCCTTCCACACCTCGTATCCTCGATGACGACTGAACCACTTGTAGAGCCACTTGATCTCGCGGCAACCGTCCCACACATTTTCGTCCAGGGGCACCAGGGAGTGCTCGAACACTACGACGTACCACCAGACGAAGGTGGGGCCGAACATCTTAGGGACCAGGGACTCATCTATGTGGTTGTGCTCGATGGCGAGGGCCAGCCTCTGGTAGAAGCCGATCAGATTCCAGATGTGGATCGAATCTTCACCGGGCAGCGTCTCGTACAGCACGTCGAACCGTTCGACAGGGTGCTTCTCGAATATTTTGTCACTCGCGACCCTGCTCTTCTGCATCTGCTCGCCGTTGAACTCCTTGTGTAGCCCCCACAGAAATAGGGTCTTATTCGATCGGGTGCTTGCCACTATCGTGATGACGCCGCCGACGACGGCGCCGACGACGGCTCCTGACAGGCCTGCAAGAATAGATAGTAATTCAGTCATCGCTTGTGCCGGAGTTGCGGGTACGTCCGCTCTCTTTGCTGGTAACGGCGTCGCCGGGCCTCTGCCCGGCGCCTACTGGGTCCGTTAGCCGAAACCTTCGCGCCACCCTACGCCCGCCGCCGTCAGCTTCCTCCCTGCTGACCCAGGCGCAGCGTCCAGTCCACGAGGCTCTGAACCAAACGGCCTACGTACTCCCTGGTCTGCTCATCGGTCAGGTTCCCCACGGTGTCGAAGCGCTCGTTGGCCGCCCCGACCATCACCTCCGGCTGGTTGAGCGGGAACATGTTGAGGAAGACCATCACCTGCCGCAGGTGGTACTGCGCCCGCGCCGTGCCGATCGAGCCGATGGAGGCGCCCATGACGGCAGCCGGCTTCCCCGACCAGGCGCTGTCGCCGTAGGGGCGCGACGCCCAGTCGATGGCGTTCTTCAGCACGCCCGGGATGGAGTAGTTGTACTCGGGCGTGACGAAGAGGACGGCGTCCGCCTCGCGTATCCGGCGCTTGAAATCCACCACCTTCTCCGGCGGTTCCCGCTCGTCGTCCTCGCTGAAGGGCGGGATGCCGTCGATCTCGAAGACGTCTATGGCCGCGCCTTCGGGCGCGACCTGGGTGGCCGCGCGCAAGAGCGAGCGGTTATATGACTGGCGCCGGAGGCTGCCGGCGATGCCGAGGATGCGGACCGTCTTACTCATTTCTGTAATCCTTTCGCTCTAATCGGTTGTCACTTTCGGACTGCGCTGCGGGCTCGCGGCCCCATCACCTCCGCTGTCCGGCGCCGCCCTCTTCAACGAAGTGCCGTGACGTGGGCGAGTAGACCACAGGCGTGAAGGCGAATCTATTAGACGTTGGTATCGGTCGACACCTTGGTATCGGCCCGCGCGACGGCGAGGAAGGGCGGTCGAATCCGCACGCGGGATTGAAAACACCTCGGCCCTGCGGATACCTCCCCCGGCGTCCGCAGGGCTCGTTCAGAGGGGGTCCGCAGTTTCAAGCCGTCCCCCTCAGTATTCGAACCACGTCTTCAGCTCGGCATTTTTCTCCGGAGAGAAGGGCGGGAACAGATGCTCTATCGCCGCGTCGGGAGGCGAGACGAGCACCGACTTGGCGTGCGTCAGCATGTCGAAGCCGTACTACCCGTAATAGTGCCTTTCCCTGCCGGCCCGACGCCGACGAACGGCGTGCTTTCCACGAAGACGTTGATGTTGACTTGATTGACGTCTTCGTGGAAAGCATAGTTCGCCGACGAAGCGGTCAATCGCGCTCTGGCTGCGGCTGAAGATGAAGGCCGCCAGCGGGCGCGGGGCGGCGGAAATTCTGCCGAAGGCTTCGTCGAGCGTGCGGTAAGTCAAGACCGGCAGGATGGGCCGAAGAACTCAGCCCCCATGACCGGATTATCCCAGCTCACCGGGTAGAGAATCGTCGGGGCAAGGCAGGCGAGCGTCTCGAAGATGTACTCCTGACTCGCGGTCTTGAAGTCCTGCGCGACAGCCCGCTGGAGCGCCGCCTCGTTCTCTGAGACAAGCCGCGCCATGCGGTCTAGCTACTCGATGCGCCGCCCGTAGCTCCGCGTCGCGCCCGTCGCGAAGTGGCGCTTCTGCCCCTCTAACAAATCCCGGAACGAATTCATGACGATACCTCCTCAGAACGTCGGGACGCCTTCGAACCGCCGCTAACTGAACTCGACCTCACTCAAATCGATGGTGACTATCAAGGGCTCCGGGATGGGCGTCCCGTCCGGCGCGCGTCCCAGCACTCTGCGCCTGGTCGGCACGAGAATCCCCGAGAACTCTTCGTGCTGATACACGTAATGTGCGGCCGGCGTCCCGCCCGATACTTCCACGTCGTAATCATGCCGCTTGAGCAGGCCCTCGGCGTCGAAGTAGAAGGTCTGGACGGCGCTGTGGCTGGCGACGTCCGGCGGGAATGTGACCTTTAAGCGCCTCCAGGTCTCGCCGTCTTCCCGCCACTGCTCCACCTCCTCGGTCTCCACGCCGTCCGACGCGAAGAGGAAGGGCGTGTTCAGGTAGGTCCACATGGCGTACCCGGCGAAGTACGCGAGTTGCAAGCGCGTCCAAGGCGTGTCGAGGGAGTGGCCTTCGAAGGAGTCGCGGGGCCGGGGCAACTCCTCGACGTGCCCTCCTTCCGCGTTCTCAATCGCCACCCGGTGCGGCTGGAACGACGAGTGCAGGTCGGGCGCGCCGAAAGGCCGGTGAGACGCCCACTCCTCCCGCAGGCTGACGCGGACGTGCACGTCGTCGAGAACGCCCTGCTGGTGTTTGAGCGGCCACAGGACGCCCCCGGTCGAGAGGCGCGCCGAGACGGTCTCGAATCGGCGCCAGCGGTCTAGACCGCCGGCGGCGTCAATCGCCAGTTGGGCCAGGTCGCTCAGTTTCGCCATTGCCTTTTCCCCTGCTTTCATCAAAAGCTCGTCCGTTAATGAACGTTCGCGTCAATCAGAAGACAGCTCATGCCGCTCAGGTCGAGCCGGTAACGCCCGCGGATGTGCGTGATTCGCATCAACGCCGTGTCGCAGCCCGCGCAGCGCAGGACCGTGCCCATGCCGTGCCAGTAAAGCATCAGCTCGCCGACAAGTTTCACCATCCCGCAATTCGCGCAGGTCGTCTCGGCGGCCGTCATCTCGAACGGGAAAATCTCGTTGAGTAGTCCCCCCGCCGCGTTGCCGTCCAGCCTCAGGTCGTTATCAGGCATGGCGCTCAACCTCCAGTCGGCCCGAAGCGCTCAGTCTTGATGCGTTCCGGCTCGTAGCCTAATTCCAGCAGATAATCGGCGACCGCCTCGACCAGCGCGGTCGGGCCGCAGGCGAAGGCGAGCGGTTTTTCCGCAGGCTTCCAGGCGGTGTCTGCCAGCATCGCCAGGTCGATCCTGCGCCCGTAGCCCGCCCAATCCGGGGGGCGCCGTCTGGTCAAAGTGTGAATGACACGGAGCGACGGGTCGTCCGCGGAGAGGCGGTCGAGCTCTTCGCGGTAGATGATCTCCTCGTGGGAGCGCGACGAGTAAAGGAGCCTGGTCGGAACTGTAGCGCCCGAATTCGCGCGGTGGCGGAGCATGGCCATCAGCGGCGCCATCCCGCTCCCGCCCGCGGCGAGAAACAGCGGCGAGCCGCCATCCTGCTCGTCACGTGCGTCCCAGACGAAATAGCCCCCGATGGGCCCGCGCAGCTCGACCTGGTCGCCGACCCGCAACTCATCGACCAGGTAAGGCGAGACCTCGCCGCCCTCGATGCGCTCGACCGTGAGCATCAGATATTTATCTTCCGGCGGCGAAGCGATCGAGTAGCTGCGCTGCGCCTGGTAGCCGTCTTCGGCCGTCAGCCGCACGTCAACGTGCTGCCCCGCGAGGTGCGGGGTCCAACCGGGCAGGTCCAGAATCAGGCTTTTCGCCCTCGGCGTTTCCTGCCGGATTTCGACCACCGTCCCGAGCTGCCATTTAAGCTGCCGCGCCATCTCTTTTAATCCCCCGCGTATCGCTGCTCTTTCCAGGGGTCGCCGTAGTTGTGGTAGCCGGCCGTCTCCCAGAAGCCGGGACGGTCTTCCCTGACGAGTTTGAGGCCGCGCACCCACTTCGCGCTCTTCCAGAAGTAGAGGTGCGGCACCAGCAGGCGCGCCGGGCCGCCATGCTCGGGCGCGAGCGGCCGGCCGTCGTATTCGTACACGACCCACGCTTTACCATTGCGGACGTCGGCGAGCGGCAGGTTCGTCGTGTAGCCGCCGTCGCAGAAGGCGACGAGGTGGCGGACCTCTGGCTGCGCGTCGAGGTCAACGCCTGCGAGCAGCGTGTCGACCGAGACGCCCGTCCAGACCGTGTCGAGCTTCGACCACTTGGTGACGCAGTGAATGTCGGTCTTGAAGGTCTCGCGGGGCAGCTTCAGGAACTCGTCCCACGTCCACTTCAGGTCTTCGGCGACCTCCCCGTAGATTGAAAAATCCCACCGCCCGAGGGGTGTGCGCGGGGTAGGCCCGGCGGACAAGACCGGGAACTCCTTCGTCTCATATTGGCCGGGCGGAACCCTCTCCCTGAGCGCCCTGTCGGTTTCCCGCGCCCGTCCTTTGAAACCGCGTGAAATAATTTTTTCTGCCATCAGCACCTCCATCAAAACCGTCGACCGTCCGGTTGCAACCAGCCGGGCGACTCCGCGAGTGTTCTTGTCGCCGCCTGGTCGTTCATTCAGTACCAAATCCCCCCAGCAATCCTCCCGGTCGGATGAAAGAGACCACTGCGTTAATCCCGACCACCAGCATCACGACGCCGAACGCGATGCAGGCGTAGCCCGTCAGGCGCTGCGCGCGCGCGCCGATGGTGATCCCCCAGTCGACCAGGAAAAGCCAGATGCCGTTGGCGAAGTGCCAGACGGTCGCCGTCACCCCGATCAAATAGACGATTAAAATCGGGAGCATCCGGAACTCGCGGGCCACTATGTCGAATGCCTGGTCCGGGGGGTGCGCCACCGAAATCGTGCTCAGGCCGGGGACGAGCCCGAAGCGGAAGTTGAGGACGTGAAAGAGGATAAAGAAGAAGAGGATCACGCCCGTGATTCTCTGGATCAGGTAGAACCAGTTGCGCGGGTAGGGGTAGGCCAGGTTGTTCGGCCGCGACTCCCACGTGATGACCAGCCCGTAGACGGCGTGGTAGATGAGCGGGATGAAGATGACGCCGCTCTCTATTAAGAGGAGGTAGGGGATTGACTGTAAATCCCGGACGGCGTCGTTGAAACCCTCGGGCCCCGCCAGCGCCTTCGAGTTGGTGTAGAAGTGCTCCAGGAGGAAAGCGCCGAGCGGCACGATGCCCGCGAGCTGGTGCAGCTTGCGCAAGATGAACGTCCTGCTCAAACGAATGGCCATCGGAAACACTCCTTCACCGCCCCCGGAGACGGACGGCTACTCCGCCCTCCCGCGCGGCTGGTACTTCCCGACCTCCGGCCGGAACGAGATGGCGAGGCGGTTCCAGCCGTTAATCGCGATGACGGCCATCGTCAGCTTGACCAGTTCCCCCTCGTCGAACTCGGCGCGGGCGGCCTCGTACTCCTCGTCCGACGCGTGGGTCTCGGAGATGAGCGTGACGGCCTCTGCCCAGGCCAGCGCGGCCCGCTCGCGCTCCGAGTAGTAGGGCGACTCGCGCCACGCGCTCAGCCCGTAGAGCCGCTGCTCGGTCTCGCCCGCGGCCCGAGCGTCCTTCGTGTGCAAATCGATGCAGTAGGCGCAGCCGTTGATTTGCGAGACCCTGGTCTTAACGAGTTCGAGAAGCTGATGCTCCAGCCCCGACTCGTCCACGTACTTCTGCAGCTTGTACATCGCCTGCACCGAGCCCGGCGCGGCCTTCCCGTAATCAATTCGTGTATGCACCTCTTCACCTCACTTCCTGCTGTTGAGTGAGGCGCCCCGGGGGGTCGTGCCCGCCGGGGCCGCCTCGCGTCCGATTCAATCTGCCCCTAATCCTGCTCGCCGATGGTCTGGGCGTACGTCTTGCCGTACGGGTAGAAGAGTTCCTTGCGGCCTTCGCCCCACGCCGCTTTGAGTTCGGGCGTGGTGATGTCCCAATCCGGCCGGCACTTCCTGAGCACCGCGCGCAGGTCCTGGCGGAGTTCCTCCGGCGTGGGCCGCCCGAAGAACCAGTAGCCCATGTAGATTTTGTAAACGACCAGGCCGGGCTCCAGCACGAGCGTGTGCGGAATCATGGGGTTGTGGAGCGGGTCTGTGTACTCGGCGATGTCGAGGTCTTTCTGCACCTTGCGGCCCGCGTCGGAGAGGAAGGGCCAGTGCGCGCCGACGCCGCTGCGGTACTCGTTCGTCTCGGTGATGTTGTCGGTGCTGATCGTGACCAGCCGGCAGTAGCCGACCTCGATCTCGCGGTGCAACGCCACAAGCCCTTCGGCCTGCCGGCGGTCCTTTGGGCAGAACCCCCCGCGGCTGAGCACGAGCACCATCGGGTGCTGCGCTTGCAGCTCGGAGAGCTTCCGGCGTTTCGTCGTGTGGTCGGGAAGCTCGTAGTCCGGGAAGACGGCCCCGGGAACAATGTCAGGTCGCATCGGTCACACACCTTCCTTCTCGAGGCCGGCGGCCCGCAGCCGTCTCCAGCAGCAGCTCGACCTTCGCGTCGAGGTCACTTGCGACCGCCGAGGCCGCCTGACTTTCGTAGGGGGCGAGGAGGCTCGCCATCGCGTCGTAGGACAGGTGCACCCCGTCGGCGCGCTCGTCGACGAGGATAGTCACCGGCGCGTACGAAGCCGCGTCGGGGACGGCCTTCGCCATTTCTTTCATGATGAGCGGATTGCCAACGACGAGCCGGATCATCCGGGGCCCCTCCTGTCCACCCCGCTCCTTACGCAGGACTTCGCCGGAGTCGTACCGCGCGAACTCCATCAGGTCTGAGGCCCCGACCGCCCCCCGGACCACCTCTTCCAGTTCGGTCGGGGTCGTCGCCGCGGCCAGCGCTTTGTGGAACGCGTCCGAATTAGGGCGGCCGATGGTCGCCGTGAGCCTCCGGACGACCTCCTCGAACGGCTCCGCCGAGACGACGCTGATTCTTCGGACCTGGACCTCTCTCGTTGGCATCTCTCTCGCTCCGGCTTCTGCGGTCAGGCGACCGTGGTGAAAAAGTCCTCCGAGCCCTGTTCGGCGGCCGACCCGTGGCGCCCGACGCGTTCGCGGACGTGCGCGGAGGGGGTGCGGTCAATCAGTAGACTGAGCAACTCGGGACGGCTGTAGTGGCCGCGCGCATCCATCAGGTGCTTGCGCTTGTCGATGAGCGTGAAGTCCAGGTCGCCGATGCAGACGCCTTCGCCCGAGCGGACGGGCTCGCCCAGCAGGGTCCCGTCGGGCGCCGCGATGGCGGTGAAGCAGCCGCCGGAGAGCGGCCCCGTGCTGCCGCCGGTGTCCTTGCCGATTTGCGCCTGCTGGTCGGCGTCCAGCCAGGCCGTCGCGCAGACGACGAAGCAGGCTGACTCCAGCGCGTGCTGCCGGATGTTGACCTCGGTCTGCTCGGAGAACAGGTCGCCGAAGATAGAGCCCGGATACATCGCGGAGTGGATCTGCTCGCCGTCGGCCATCATCGCGTACCGCGCCAGGGGGTTGTAATGCTCCCAGCAGGCGAGCTGGCCGATGCGGCCGACCCGGCTATCGACGGCGTGCAGGCCCGAGCCGTCGCCCTGCCCCCAGATCATGCGCTCGTGGTAGGTGGGCGTGATCTTGCGTCGGCGCTGAATCAGGGCGCCGTCGGCGTCAAAGAGGAGCTGGGTGTTGTACAGAGTCCCGCCGTCGCGCTCGTTGACGCCGACGGACGCGACGACTCCCGCCTCCCCGCAAGCCTCGCCGATGGCGTCGGTGGCAGAAGATGGCACCGTCACCGCCTGGTCGAGCAGCCTGAGGTGCTCACGCCCTGCAGAGATCTGGTAGGGGGGCTGGACGAACGAAAAGTACGGGTAGTAAGGCACGACGGTTTCCGGGAACGTGGCGAACTCGACCCCCCGACTGCCGAGTTCGCGGATCTTACGCACGACCTTCTCGACCGTCCCCTCGCGGCTATAGAGGACGGGGCTCAGTTGGACTGCGGCTGCCTTAACGACTCTCATCGCAAACTCCCCTTCTGGTTAGAGCGGGGATCACTGCCTCCCCCTCGCGTAGTGATCGGCGCCACGGCCAGGCGCGGCCTGCCCGACCCCGACGGTTCGAATGCAGCGTCCGGGGACACGACTGTCTGACGGCCCGAATCGGCCCCGGCTATTTCCGCCCGGGAGAGCGGAAGAATCCGAACCTCGCGCCGCCGCGTGACGAACGAAATCGCCCACTGCAGCGTCACCAGCAGCCGGTTCGCGAACCCGACCAGAAAATAGAGGTGGATTCCCACCCACAGAAGCCACGCGGCGAACCCCGAGAAGCGCACGTGCTTGAGGTCCGCCACGGCGAACGTCCGGCCCACGATTGCCATGTTCCCCTTGTCCCAGTACCAGAAGGGCTTCGGGGATCTCTCGCCGTTGACCCGGCGCCGGATCAGTCTCGCGACATACCGCCCCCCCTGAATCGCGACCTGCGCGACGCCCGGAAGCAACTCCGGCGCCGTGCTCCTGACGCCGAGCAGACTCCGTGTGTAGGCGGCGAGCGACGCCGTGTCGCCGACGGCGAACACGTCCGGGTGGCCCGGGACCGAAAAGTCAGGGTTCACTTTGATACGCCCCGCCTTGTCGACGTCGGCGCCGAGCCACCGGCCCGCGGGCGAGGCCACGACGCCCGCCGTCCACAGTACCGTGCGGCTCCGGATGCGCTCGCCGTTGACGACCACGCCGTGCTCGTCAACCCGCTCGACTTTCGCATTCGTGCGGACTTCGACCCCGAGACCCTCGAGGTGGCGGCGGGCCTTCTCGGCGAGACCTTCGGAGTACGTGGGCAAAATTCTAGGCGCCGCGTCGAACAGGAGAATATGGGCCGAACGCGGGTCGATATGGCGGAAGTCCCTGGCCAGTGCCATCCGCGCCATCTCGGCCATCGTGCCGGCCATCTCCACGCCGGCCGTGCCGGCGCCGACCTGGACGAACGTCAGTAGTTCGTGAAGGAGAGAGGCGTCAGCCTTCCCGCTCGCCGCGAGCCCTTCGGCAGTCTCGAACGCCGTGAGGATCTTGCCTCGGATGCGGTCGGCGTCGTCCACCGAAGCGAGTCCGGGGGCGAGCGCCTTCCACTCGTCGTGGCCGAAGTAGTTGTACTCGATGCCGGTCGCGAGGACGAGGTAGTCATACTCGACCACGCCCTCGCGCGTGAGCACGACGCGGGCGCGCGTGTCGACCCCGGCCACCTCCGCCATGAGGACCGTCACGTTCTTCTGCCGGCGCAGGATCGAGCGGATGGGCGCGGCGACCTTGTCCGAGGAGAGGAGGCCCGTCGCGACCTGGTAGAGCAGGGGCCGGAAGAGGTGATGGTTGTGCTTGTCGATTACCGTCACTGCGACCGGCGCCCGCGCGAGAGAGCGCGCGGCGTAGAGGCCGCCGAACCCCCCGCCGACGATGACCACGCGCGGGAGGCACCCGCCTGACGCCCGCTCACCATTCTCATGTGGCGCATCCATAAGCTCTCCCGTCACGACGCCCTGCCGCGGACCCTACCCGCCTATTCATCAACGCCAATCCGAACCGGGCGGCGGGCCGCTCAAGCGGCCTTCCCGACTTGAGGAGGGGCCGCATCCCCTCCCCCCTGGTCCGCGGCAACGTCGACGAACCACTCCAACGGCCGCGGCCGAAAATTCAACTCGCGCTTCGCCTTGGCGTTCGAAACGCCTCGCATCTGAGTCCCGTAGTAGACCGCGTCCGCGCCGGCCGCTTTCAGGGCTTCCTCGACCGATATCTGCGGCGGCGGCGGGGCGTTCACCCACCGCGCGAACGCGGGGAGCCAATCGCGCGCCGCCAGGGGTCGGTCATTCGCAATCAGATATATCCCCGGTGTGCCCTGCTCTGCCGCCGCGGCGGTAGCAATCGCCGCGTCCTCGATGTGCAGCCACGACGCGACGCCCTCGCCATCCCCGATGACGGGGAACTGTCGCTCGCGCACCTGCCGGGCGACATCGCCGTCGGGGTTGAACCAGGTGCCCGGCCCGTAGAAGAAGCCGTAACGCAGGGCGACCCCCTCCACGTCGGGAGTGCCCAGTAAGCGACGTTCAAGCTCGGTCACCACGCGGGCGTCTGCCGCGACCGCGGGCGAGGCGTCGAGCGCCAGGGGCGTCTCTTCGTCCGCCAGCCCGGGGCCGGGGGCCGCCCAGAAGGCGATCGACTGCCTCAGGTAACGCCGCACGCCCGCCGCCTGCGCGGCCGCCAGCACGTTGGCGCCCCCTTCCAGGCGGAGGCGCGTGTTGTGCGCGCCGGTGGCACTCAGTGACTCGCGGGAGTAAGTCCTGGGCAGGGCGGTGAGTTGTTCAATCACCACTTCCGGCCGGGCGCGAGCGACGACCGCTTTGACCGCGTCGGCATCGAATACGTCCGCGATAGCAGGCTCGATGCCCCGCTCAACTAAAGCCCGGGCCTTTTCCGGAGAGCGTGTCAGGGCGACCAGAGCGTGACCTCTGGCAAGCAATTCCGCGGTCAGCGGACGACCGATCGCCCCCGTCCCCCCCGCAATAAATATCTTCATCCGTGAACCCCCTGCTGAGGTATCGGTACTGTCGATGAACGAGACAACAGTCAGCGCCGGGTCAATGCCGCCCGGCCGGTGCGTTAACGATTCGACGCGGCGGCGCCCGCTTGCCGAAGCGATTTGAAAGCCGCGCGGAGTTCCGCGGCGAAAAGCTGCGGCTGCTCCCACGCGGCGAAGTGGCCGCCCTTGTCGAGCTTGTTGTAGTAGATGAGTTTCGGGTACGCCCGCTCCGTCCAACTGCGCGGGGCTTCGTATTGCTCGCCCGGGAAGACGCTCACGGCCACGGGGATGGAAACGCCCTTGGCGTTGAAGAAGCCGCCCTTGTATTCCCAGTAGAGCCGGGACGCGGAGACCCCCGTGTTCGTCAGCCAGTAGAGCGTGATGTTGTCTAGGATTTCGTCGCGGGTCAGTTCGCCCGTGGCGCTCGCGGTCCGGTCGAGGGCCACGGCGACCGTCGCGGCCGGCTGGCCGTCGGCGTCGTTGTGGTCAAGAAGCCAGGACGCGAGGCCGACGGGTGAGTCCGCGATGCCGTACAAAGTCTGCGGGCGCGACGCCATCAGCCTGGCGTAGTCGACCTGCTTGAAAGTCCTGACGAGTTGCTCGTAGGCGCGCCGTTCCTCGGCCGAGAGACCGGGGGTCGGCGGCCCGCCAGCAAGCAGGGCCTTGTCCACGTCGGCCGGGACTGTGGCGGGCATGTTGGTGTGGATGGCGAGCAGCCCGGCGGGCGCCTGCAAGCCCATCTGGTCGACGACGAACGCGCCCCAGTCGCCGCCCTGCGCGACGTAGCTTGTGTAGCCGAGGCGCTTCATCAGTTCCGCCCAGGCGCGCGCCATGCGCTCGGGGCCCCACCCGGTCGTCTTCGGTTTGCCAGAGAACCCGTAGCCGGGCATCGACGGGATGACAACGTCGAACGAGTCTTCGGCGCGACCGCCGTGCGCCGTGGGGTTGACGAGCGGGTCGATAATCTTCAGTTGCTCGATGATCGAGCCGGGCCACCCGTGCGTGACGATGAGCGGCAGGGCGTTGGGATTTTTCGAGCGGACGTGGATGAAATGAATGTCCAGCCCGTCGATCTCGGTAACGAATTGCGGCAGGGCGTTCAGCCTCGCCTCCGCCTTACGCCAGTCGTAAGCGGTCGCCCAGTAGCGCGCCAGTTCCTGAATCGTCGCGAGCGGCACGCCCTGCGAGCTGTCCGTGACCGTCTCCCGGTCGGGCCACTTTGTGGCGTTAATGCGCCGGCGGAGGTCGTCGAGCGCCTCCTGCGACGCCTTGAAGCGGAAGGGGCGGATTGCTTTGGCGTCCGCGGGCCTCGCGGTCCCGGGTTGAGTCGAGGCGGTCTCGGTGACGGCGGCCGCACCCTGGTACTGACCGGCGGCCTGAGCGGGTTGCTGCGCGGACGCGGCGGCCGACGCCGCCAGAATCACCGCCGCCGCAAAGAACGCGACGAGGAATCGCGGGAGCAGGCCGTGGAGGCCGGCGGCGCGCGCTTGAGCCGTGTGCTGCACTTTTTCGAGTCGCATGGTCCTTTCTCCTTGCCGATAAACTGTCCGCTGCACGCCTCCGATTCGTTCGGGTGCGGTGACGTGCGGGAGTAGACCACGGGCGCGTGGGCGCGTCTATTAGACGAAGGTATCGGGCGACACCTTGGTATCAGTCGGTGTGACGGGTAATATTATTGTCGCCGTTGGGTGGGAAGCTGCCGGGCCGGAGACCGATACCAAAGGATGATAGACATCCGCGGGTGAATATCGCATGCTGGCGTCTTTGAAGACTTCCCACAAAGTCCCGGAGTCCGGAATCGGCGGCAGCCTTCAACAGAATCCGCTCTTCGCGCCCCGAAGGAATTACCGTTTGAGCTTCGCGGTCGGTGGCGTAGACCCGCCGCCCGCGGTGTGAGTATGGAAGCAAAGCCCGAACAGCCCGCCGAAGAGATCGAGCGCCTCCGGCGCAGCCTCAGCGATCTGAGTCGAGTCGCTGGCGAACTAGACGAGCGCCTCGCGCAGAGAACGAGAGAGCTGGCCGCGGCCAACGAGGCGTTGCGGAAGGAGGTGGTCGAGCGCCGACTGGCCGAAGAGGCCCTGCGCGAGACCGAGCGCGGGTCGCGCCTGATCCTGGACCACATCCCCGGGATGGTCGGCCTGCTCTCCGCGACGGGCTACGTGGAAGTCGTCAACCGCCAACTGTTGGAGTACTTCGGCCAGACGTTGGAGGAACTGAGGCAGTGGGGGACGAACGGGACGGTCCACCCCGAAGATTTGCCTCACGTTGCCGAGGTCTTCACACGGTCGATCGAGGGCGGGACTCCTTACAACATCGTGCAGCGCTTCCGGCGGTCGGACGGCGTCTATCGCTGGTTCGAGAACAGCGGCTTTCCGCTTCGCGACGCGGAGGGGCGCGTCACCCGCTGGTGCGTGTTGTTGACGGACATTGACGAACAAAAGCGCGCGGAGGACGCTCTGCGTGAAAGCGAGTTCGAGTCGCGCCTGATCGTAGACAGCATTCCGGGATTGATCGCAGTCTTTAACCCCGGAGGTGAGCTCGAGTTCGTCAATCGCCAGATCGTCGAGTACTTCGGCAGGACCCTTGAGGAGCTGAGGCGGTGGGGGGCCGACGACACGACACACCCCGAGGATAAGGCGCGCGTCGTCGAGCTCTTCAGGCGTGCGGTGGTGTCAGGTGAGGTCTTCGAGATGGAATCACGTGCCCGACGCTCCGACGGCGTCTACCGCTGGCATCAGTCTCGCGGGTATCCGCTCCGTGGCACGGACGGGCAAATCGTCCGCTGGTACAACCTGATCATCGACATCGACGAGCGCAAACGCGCCGAGGAGGCTCTCGCGGCGAGCGAGCGCAATCTCAAGCTCATCACCGACACGATTCCGGCGCTGGCCTGGTCGACCGGCCCCGACGGGAGCGCCGACTTCTTCAACCAGCACTACCTAGACTACGTGGGCCTCCCCGCCGAAGAGGCGGCCGGCTGGGGTTGGACGGCCGCGCTTCACCCGGACGACCTGAACGGGCTGGCGACTACGTGGCAGCGGATCCTGGCCGCCGGGGAGCCGGGGGAGGCCGAAGCGCGGCTGCGCAGGCATGACGGCGAGTATCGCTGGTTCCTCTTCCGCGCGAACCCCATGCGCGACGAATCCGGCGACATCGTCAAATGGTACGGGACGAACACAGACATAGACGACCTGAAGCGGGCCGAGGCTCAACGCGACCGGACCATCGAAGAGCTGCGGGCCAAGCAGGAGCTGCTCGACCTGGCGCAGAAGTCCGCCCGCGCGATGGCTTTCGACTGGCACATCCAAAGGGACGTCAACGTCTGGTCGCCCGAGCAGGAGGCACTCTACGGACTGCCGCCCGGTAGCTTCGACGGGACGTTCCAGGGCTGGAAGAGGCTCGTCTACGCGCCGGACTGGCCGCTGGTCGTCAAGGCGGTCAAGCACGCCCACGAAACCGGAGAAGTGGCGGTAGAGTTTCGCGTCAAATGGCCCGACGGCAGCATCCACTGGCTCTCGACGAACGGCCAGATGTTTTTCGACGAGCAGGGCAGGCCGTTCCGCATGGTCGGATTCACCTCCGACGTCACGCCCCGGAAGCTTGCCGAGGAGGAGTTGCGCCGCAGCGAGGCTTTCCTCGCCGAAGCCCAACACCTGAGCTCGACCGGCAGCTTCTCCTGGCGCGTCGAAACCGACGAAATCACGTGGTCCGAGCAGGCGTACCATATTTTTGAGTTTGACCCGTCCGCGCCCATGCCGCTGGAGCTAATCCGCACTCGCGTTCACCCGGAGGACACCGCGCTGTTCGACGAGGCGATCAAACGAGCGCGGGCCACCGGCGGCGATTTCGAGTTTGAGCACCGGCTGCTCATGCCCGGCCGCTCGCTCAAGCACCTACACGTGACCGCCCACGGGACCCGGGACCAGGACGGCAGACCGGAGTACATCGGCGCGGTTCAGGACGTGACGGAGCGCCGCCTCTCGGAAGAGGCGCTCGGCAGGCTGCGGTCGGAACTCACGCACGTGTCCAGGGTGGCGGCACTGGGGGCGTTGACGGCCTCGGTCGCGCACGAAGTCAACCAGCCGCTCGCGGGCATCGTCACCAACGCCAGCACCTGCCTCAGGATGCTGTCCGCCGACCCCCCGAACGTCGAAGGCGCGAGAGAGACCGCGAGGCGCACGATTCGCGACGGCCACCGCGCGGCCGACGTGATCACGCGGCTCCGCGCGCTCTTCACCAAGAAGGGGTCTGCAGCGGAGGCGTTGGATTTGAACGAGGCTACGCGAGAGGTGATCGCGCTGTCGCAGAGTGAGCTCAGGAAGGGCCGTGTGATCCTGCGGGAGGAACTCGCCGACGACCTCCCGCCCGTCGCGGGCGACCGCGTTCAGCTCCAGCAGGTCATCCTGAACCTGCTGCTGAACGCCTCGGACGCGATGAGCAAGGTCGAAGATCGGCCGGGGCAGTTGGTGATCAGGACCGAGCGGGACGGGGGCGAAAGCGTGCGCCTGAGTGTTCAGGACGCGGGGGTGGGTTTCGCCCCGCAAGATGCGGAAAGGCTTTTCGATGCGTTCTACACGACCAAGGATGACGGCATGGGGATCGGCCTCTCGGTCAGCCGCTCCATCATCGAGAGTCATCAGGGCCGCCTGTGGGCCACCCCTAACGACGGCCCCGGCGCCACGTTCTCATTTTCCATCCCTCGCGCGTCCGAGGCGGTGAAGGTCATCTCCGAGGTCGGCGCGACTCGTGCGCCTGCCCCGGCGGGAGCGAAGTGCGTTGAGGGGGATTCGTGATGGTCAAACGTCCACTCATATCCGTCGTCGACGACGACGAGTCCGTGCGCGAGTCGCTCCCTGACCTGCTAAGGGAGCTCGGCTTCGCGGCTCAGGCTTTTTCTTCGGCGGAAGAGTTCCTCGCGTCTGACTTCGTCGGGCAGACTAGGTGCCTGGTTCTGGACGTCACTATGCCCGGCATGTCCGGCCCCGACCTTCAGCAGGAACTGGCGCGCCGCCGGCAGGAGATTCCCATCGTCTTCATCACCGCCCATAGGGACGAGGGCGTGCGCCCCCGCCTGCTCAACCGCGGCGCCGCCGCCTGCCTGTTCAAGCCGTTCAGCGAGACGGCCCTGCTCGAGGCGCTTCACGCCGCTCTTCGCTCAAACTGAATCGGCTCCCGGCAAACGAGCTTGCCGAGTCTGGTGCGTTCAATTACAGTGAGGTGCTTCTCTGGAACCTGTGGGAAGCTGGGGACGGCACCAGAAGTGTCTGGAAGTGAGGGGGCAGAATGAGCGATCAAGCACCTATCCGCGTGCTCGGCGTCGATGACCACCCGCTGATGCGGGAGGGGGTCGCTGCTATCGTCAACAGCCAGCCGGACATGACCATCGTGGCGCAGGCGGCGACCGGCTCCGAGGCGGTCGAAATGTATCGCCTGCACCTCCCGGACGTCACCCTCATGGACCTGAGGCTCCCGGACATGAGCGGCATCGACGCGCTCGCCCGCATCCGAGAGGAGTTCGCGGGCGCTCGCGTCATCATCCTCACCACTTTCGAGGGGGACGTCGAAATCCAGCGGGCGCTCAAGGCGGGGGCGCGCGGCTACCTCCTCAAGAGCACGCCGCCCGGAGAACTCGTCCAGACGATCCGCCACGTCCACGGGGGGAAGAAAGGCATCCCCACGCACATAGCCGCCCACCTGGTAGAGCACATGAGCGACGAAGACCTGACGGCGCGCGAGGTGGAAGTCCTCCGCCACGTCGCCGAAGGGCAACGCAACCGCGACATCGCCGATAAGCTGTTCATCTCGGAGGAGACCGTCAAGGTTCACGTCAAGCACATCATGGAGAAGCTCGGCGCCTCGGACCGCACTCAGGCGGTCGCTATCGCCATCCGCCGTGGCATCATCCAGCTATGAAGGTCCGCCGCCCGCCCGCGCGATGAATATCCACGCCCGCTCTCGCCCCGCGTCCCCGTGTAGTCCGTGTCGCCCCGAGGCAAGTCAACCGGCCGGTTCCCCAAAAGTGGTATGGCGCATTGCGTCTACAGAGGTAGGGGAAAAACATCCTATCTCGGGATGCGTCGCGCCGCCCGGATAGCGCATAGTGTGGCCCACAGACAGAGCCCGGGGGTACGCCAAATGGTAACAGTGAGTCTTTCCAGAACTTCCTTCAAGAGTGTACGGGAGAGTCGCCATGTCGCAAGTTTTGTCGAACGCCGGCCGTCCGAACAGTTCAGGTCGTAACACTGCCGAAGCAGTACCCGCGCCCGGCGGGGGCTTCGCCCCGAGGCCACACGGCGGGCGGGGTGATCTATTTGGGCACCCGCAGCGCGGGACTCAAGCGGATTCAGCGACTTCGACAGCGGCGTCGCCGGGTACGCCGACCATCTTCGTCGTCGACGACGACGTCTCTGTGCGCGAGTCGCTGGAGCTGCTGCTCGGCTTCGAGGGCTGGAGGCCGGAGACGTTCGCGTCCGCCCGGGAGTTCCTCTCCCGCCCGAGGGCCTTCACGCCGAGCTGCCTCGTGCTCGATGTCTCCCTGCCTGACCTGAGCGGCCTCGACCTGCAGAGGCGGGTCGCCGACCGCACCGACATGCCCGTCATCTTCATCACCGGGCACGGCGACATCCCGACGACCGTGCGTGCCATGAAGGCCGGGGCCGTCGAGTTCCTGACCAAGCCCTTCGAGGACGAGGTGCTTTTGGGCGCCATTCGTAACGCCGTCGAGCGGAGCCGCGCCGCGCTCGGTCAGGAGGAGGAGACCCGGGAGCTCCGCGACCGTTACGACTCGCTCACCCCGCGCGAGCGCGAGGTCATGGCGCTGGTGGTCTCCGGCATGCTGAACAAGCAGGTCGGCTTCAGGCTCGGGATCAGCGAGATCACGGTCAAGGCGCACCGCGGCAAGGTGATGCAGAAGATGGGGGCCGGCTCCCTCCCAGACCTGGTGAAGATGGCCGAGAGGCTCCGCCCCGCTCCCTCGAATAATCTATAAGGAAACGGGTCAGCCACCCGCCGGCGTCGCTTTGCACAGCTCAGTCATGTCGTAATCGAGCAGGTCTCCGATGCGTTCGACCGTCACGTCGGGCGCGGGGTATTTGGCCACCTCCGCCGCGTCGAGCGCGTAGTGGCCCTGGCGCGGGAAGATGGTCGTCAGGCGCGCGCCCCAAATCTTTTTCATCGCCGCCAGTATCCGCACCTTGTCGTCCACCATCACGTAGTGGCGAGCGGGGTAGCGCCGCTCCACGTCCGCGAGCTCCTGCTCCTTGTGGATGTAGATGAGGATGTTGCCGCCCACCGCCTCGAAGAGACCGGAGCGCTCGACCTTGCGGGGCTGGAAGACCACGTCGCCGTCCGTGAGGATGACGACCGGCCCCCAGCGCTTGCAGTGCTCCAGCGCGTCGAGCGAGTCGGGGAAGAGGCGGTTGGCGAACGGGTAGTTGACGAGGTAGGTCGAGACCGCGAGCAGGTGCGAGTCGTAGGGGCACTCGACGCGGTAGCGCTGCAAGGCCCCGAGGTAGTCGGCGTAGCCTAGTTCAGCGCGCAGAGCCTCGAAAATCTCCCAGTAGCGTCCGGCGCGCTCTCGGCCCACCTCGCGCTCCAGGAAGCGGCGCAGGTCAATGGTCACCCTGTCGTTGTCGAGCAGGGTGTTGTCCACGTCGAACAGGAAGACCACGTCACTCGGCTGCATCGCTGCGCGTCCGCTTGCTGTTGGAGCGATGGGGGCGGAGTAAATGGAGGAGTAGCGACCCCCGCCAGAAGTAGCCGGACACGCCGCCCCGCCCATCAACTTTGTGCCCGCTTCGCTCACGGCCCCCCGCCGGGTGACGCCGGGGGCGAACGGCGGGTTGAAGTCGTCACCCGGTTATGAAACCAGCCCCTGCAATGATTCGAGCCGGCGTGCCCGGGCGTGCCTTTAATGCCTGACCGTCCCCGGCTTGAAGGCGATGTGTTTGCATTCGAGGAAGTCGTCCAGACCCGCCTGCCCGCGCAGACGGCCCCGCCCACTCTGCTTGAAGCCGCCTTCTTCAAACTCGTCGTGTATGCTGGCCCAGTCGTTGACCCAGACCGTCCCGGCCTGGAGCGCGCGCGCCACGCGCAGCGGCCGGTCCGCGTCACGCGACCACACGCTGGCGGCCAGCCCGTATTCGCTGTCGTTGGCGAGCCGCACCGCTTCGGCTTCCGTGTCGAAGACCTGCATCGTCAGCACCGGCCCGAAGACTTCCTGCTGCACAATCGGCAGACTGGAATCCGTCACTTCGAGAAGAGTCGGCCTGTAAAATGCGCCTTTCGCCAGAGACCCTTCCATCGCGGGGCCGCCGCGCACGACGACATCCGCGCCGGCCGCGACGGCCTCCTCGACCATCCTGTTCACGCGCTCGACGTTCGGCTTGTCGATGAGAGGCCCCATCTCGCTCAGCGGGTCGGACGCAGGGCCGACCCTGACCTTCCCCAGCCGCTCCGCCAGCGCGGCGCGGAACCGGTCCGCGATTCCCCGCTGGACCACGGCGCGGCTGCCGGTCATGCAGAACTGGCCCGCGAAGACGGTCAACCCGGCCGCGACCTTCTGCACCGCGGCGTCGAGGTCGGCGTCGTCAAAAATCACCATCGGCGTCTTGCCGCCCAGCTCCAGGCCGAACCGTTTGAGGCGGGCCGCTCCGGCGGCGGAGATCGCCCGCCCCGTCCGTGTGCTGCCGGTGAAGCTGATCACCGGCACGTCCGGCGATTCTACCAGGTACTCCAGCCCCTCACGCCCCCCGGTAATGATGTTGACCGCCCCGGGGGGCAGTCCGTCTGTCTCGGAAATCACCTCGCCGATCAGGGCGTTCACCTGCGCGGTCTCTTTCGGCAGGATGACGGCGGCGGTGCAGCCGGCGGCCAGGGCCGGGGCCAGGGAGCGAATCCCCAAGGCGACGGGCGCGTTCCACGGCGCGAAGATGCCCGCCACGCCGACGGGCTGGCGAATGACTATCGAGAGGCTGTCCCCGTCGACTTCCGCGGCGCGGCCGTAATCAGTCAGCGCCAGGGCGGCGTTGAAACGCAGGTTGGGGGGGACGGTGGCCGTTTCGAACCGCGCGTGCGGGAGGACCTTGCCGACCTCGTCGGCCAGCATCCGGGCCAGGTCTTCGGCGCGAGCCTCGAACCGCGCGGCCATCGAGTTGAGCACGCGGGCGCGAAGCTGCCGGTTGTCTTTCCAGTCCGTCTCCCGGAATGCCCGGAGCGCGGCGTTAACGGCCAGCTCGGCCTCCTCGCGGCCCCCCAGCGCGTAGCCGCCTATCGCCTCGCCCGTCGCCGGGTTCGTGCTTTCCAGGTGTTCGCCGGAATCAAGCCAACCGCCGCCGATCCAGTGCAAGGCGATTCGGCCGCTCGGCCCCCCACGGGCCGACAACTCCGTTTGCTTGGTTGCTGACATGGACACCCTCTCCTTTCAGGATTTAGCCTACGCCATGCGGAGGACCGGCTTGATGACCGAGCCGCCCTGAAAGTCTGCGACGGCCTGGTTGATCTGGTCGAAGTCGTAGTTGCGCACGAGCCGGTCGAAAGGGAACAACCCAGCGCGGTACATCTGGATCAGCCGCGGGATGAAGAGTTGCGGAACCGCGTCGCCCTGGACGACGCCCCGCACCATCCTCCCGCCTAACAGGAGCGGGGCCGGGTCGAGCGGAATCTTGACGCCCGGTTTGGGCGTCGCGATGAGCGCCGCGGAGCCCATTGGCGCGAGCACTTCTGCGGCGAGGGCGCCCATCTCGGGGCGCCCGGTGGTCTCCACAACGTAGTCGACGCCCGGGCCCGTGATGCCGGCAATCCGCTCCCGGAAGTCCTGCTCGCGCGCGTCGATGACGTGTGTCGCGCCCAACTCGGCGGCGAGCGCGAGCCGACTCGGCACGACGTCGACGCCGATGATCGTCGTAGCCCCCGCCGCGCGACCCGCCATCACCGCCGCCATGCCGACGGGGCCGGTGCCGAAGACCGCGAGACTCGACCCGGCACCCACCTTGAGCGCGTTGAGGACCGTGCCCGCGCCCGTGCCGAGCCCGCAGCCGAGGGGCCCGAGCATCTCCAGCGGCACGTCTTCGGGAACCTTGGCGGCGTTCCGCTCGGTCGCGAGCGCGTAGGTGGCGAAAGAGGACTGGCCGAAGAAATGGCCGTGCGGCTCCTCCCCGCCACGGGCGTCGGCGGGGCGCCGCATGGTGTTCGTGCCGTCGAGCCGCGCCCCGACAAAGTTGAGCTCGACTATGTTCGAGCAGTAAGCGGGGTGGCCCTTCAGGCACTGCGGGCAGTGGCCATCCGACTGCTGGGAGAGGACGACGTGATCGCCCGGCTTGAGTGCGGTCACCGCGGAGCCGACGCTCTGGACCACGCCGGCGCCCTCGTGCCCGAACACGGCGGGGAGCGACACCGGGAGGTGCTGCTCGCGGGCGTGGAGGTCGGTCGCGCAGATGCCTGTCGCCACGATCCGCACCAGCACCTCGCCCGCGCGCGGCGCGTCCAGTTGAAGCGTCTCCAGCTCGAACGGCCCGCCCTTCTTGTGAACGACTGCTGCCTTAATTTCCTGAAGTTGAACGCTCGATTCCATCTGACCCTCCATTCACCTTCCTGTTAACCGGGTGAGCGGGCGGCTAGGCCGCGACCCGACGACCCGGGGCGATTCCTCGCCGACATAGTTCGAAAACGGCTTGCCGGGTATGTTCCGGCGCGTCTGTACCGCTGCACGTTTCCGATGAATTCTCCTTCGTAGAGCAGGGGTCAGAACTGCGCCGTGCGACAACGGAAGCCGCCTTTCCGGCGTTCCCCATAACTAGTTCGCGGCGGCTTTAGTCCCGCCCACGCGCCGTGGACGAGGACGACGTTCATCGCTTTCGGACCTGATCTTTCGGTCATGACTGTCTCCTTCATTTGCTATGCCCCGAAGCCGATGTCGAGACGGTGTGTGCCGCGGTGCGCGGCCCTTGTTCCTCACCTTCTTCGGGTGCGGTAACGAGCGGGAGTAGACCACGGGCGCGGGGGCGCGTCTATTAGACGAAGGTATCGGGCCATACCTTCGTGTCATACGGAGAGACGGGCACATCATCGCCGCCCGGGGGACTCGGCCGTTGCCGCCGCCGGGCCAGAGACCGATACCAAAGGATGATAGACAGCCACGGGTAAACGGCGCATGCTGCGCCCGGCTGGGACGAAGGCAGCGCCGGGTGAGTTCTTCGGCAGGTGAACAGCACCCGGCGGAAGAGGAAGGAGAGGGGCAGTTCATTCAACAAGACGTGAGGTGAAGAGATGCAGAACCATGCAGGCCTGGAATTGCTGATAACACTGGATGACCCGTGGAATGCTCAGGAGAGCGACGCCTTCAACCACCATCAGGCGGATCATGTCGGCACGTACTGGTCCGGTCAGCCGGATTCCTGGGAACGACACAACCACCGAGCAGAAGACATTATTGATGATGACCCCTACAAGGTGACTTCTGGTCAGGGCGGTTGGACATGATAGCAAGACCCGACGTCACGACGAATGATTCAATAAAAGGTCCGGATGGAAACACAATTCAGCCGACAAATCAGAGAATTTGATATTGAGGTATGTATAGTCACCTGCTCGGAGAAGAGGGAGATTGTCAAGCAAAAGGTGTCCTATGACTTGGTCGGAAGGCGAAAGCAATTTGGAGTCATGTAAGCATTCTTGGTGGTCGTTCCCTTTTCACCTTTCACCAACATCAGGGGGATTAAAATGAGTTGCTGTTCGCATTTGTTTGAGGTTAGCGGCGCCGCTCCGAAAACGCCTGACGGTTGTGAAGAGTGTCTGAAAGTGGGCGACCGGTGGGTTCGTTTGCGAGTTTGCGCCATCTGCGGTCATGTCGGCTGCTGCGATGATTCGAAGAATAAACACGCGACAAAGCATTTTCATTCAACCAATCACCCCCTAATGAAATCTTTCGAACCGGGTGAGGATTGGGGCTGGTGTTACGTTGACGAATTGTTTTTCGAGTCGTTTCCAGGATCGTTGACGACACAATGGTGCGGTGCGCCCGGCATCACGCTCTGGCGTAACGAATGAGACTCGGCAGCCGCAGACATGGCGGGTGCCCCTGACGGCGCTGCGGCACGGACCCCGTCTTTAAGAACCTTCGCACACACCGGAGAGGAACGAACCCAGCGGCAGAAAGGGAGGATCATCATGAGCAGTTTTGAACAGCCAGTCTTAACATCCGTCCCCGCCGGAGGGACGAGGGGGCCGGGTCTGCCCGCAGTGTTCGGAGCGCGCCGTCAGGCTTTCAGCGTGCTCCACGAAAGCGGCTGTTTCGTCATGGCTAACCCGTGGGACGTCGGCTCCGCGCGCTACCTACAGCATCTGGGCTTCCAGGCGCTGGCGACGACCAGCGCGGGATTCGCGTTTTCCCGGGGGCTGCCGGATTCCGACTCGGCAGTCTCCCGCGATCAAAGCCTGGACCATATCGCCGAGGTCGTCGCCGCGGTCGAGCTGCCGGTGAATGCCGACTTCGCGTCTGGGTACGGAATTGACACGTCCGAGGTGGCCGACAGCGTCGCGCGGTGTGTTGCGACCGGGGTCGCGGGACTGTCAATCGAGGATGCCTCCGGGGAACGGTCGGCGCCGCTCTACGACCTGACGGTTGCGGTCGAGCGTGTCCGGGCGGCACGGCAGGCGATAGACCAGTCTGGCGGCGGCGTGCTGCTGACGGCGAGGGCCGAGTGCTACCTCGTCGGCCACCCGGACGCCTTCCGCGAATCAGTCCGCCGCCTACAGGCTTACGCCGAGGCGGGCGCCGACGTGCTCTTCGCGCCGGGCGTCCGCGAGCCTGAAGAGATCAGGGCGCTCGTCGAAGCGGTCCGGCCGAAACCCCTCAACCTCCTGGTCGTCCGCGACGTCGGACTGAGCGTCGGAGACATAGCGGCGCTCGGCGTCCGGCGCGTCAGCGTGGGCCCCGCGCTGGCCCTCGCGGCGTGGACCGGCTTCATGCGCGCGGCGCAAGCTTTGAGGTCGGACGGCAGTTTCGCGGGTCTCGCGGGGTTGGCGCCGTACTCTGACGTCAACGGTTTTCTGGCGGCGGACCTACTGACGCGCCGGAGGCGCGGGATCTGATTCCTCGAATTAGACTCGAAAATTCTTACCCATAAGGAGACCCGTTATGAGACAGACGAAAACGATTCGGACGGTCGCCGGGGCCATCCTCGCATTGACTGTTATCGTCGTATTCTCCGCCCAGACGCGCACCGACCCGGCGCACGCGCAACAGGCGATTGCGTCACCACAGCAGGCCGACCCTAAGCTCAAGCTGCTCGACCCCAACGACACGGTCGTCCTCCTGCTCGATCACCAGACCGGCCTGTTCCAGACGGTCAAGGACGTCCCCATTCGCGAACTGCGCGCGAACACCGTCGTGCTCGCCAAGATCGCCCGGCTCGCCAAGGTGCCGATCTTCACGACCGCGTCGGAACCTGGCGGCACCAACGGCCCGCTGATGCCGGAACTGGCGGAAGTTGCGCCCGACGCCACCTACATCCCCCGCAAGGGCGAGATCAGCGCGTGGGAGAATGAGGATTTCCGAAAGGCCGTCAAGGCGACCGGCAGGAAGACGCTCATTATAGCCGGCGTGTGGACCAGCGTGTGCGTCGCGTTCCCCGCCCTACAGGCCAAGGCCGAGGGGTACAACGTCTACGCGGTCCTCGACGCCTCCGGCGACATGAGCGAAATGGCTTCGCAGGCCACGCTCGCGCGCATGACGCAGGCCGGCATCATCCCCGTGACCACGAACGTGGTGTTGTGCGAGTTCCAGCGCACCTGGGCCCGCCCGGACGCCGCGGCGTGGGGCGCACTTTACAACGAGCTGGTGCCCCACTACCGGGCCGTGTCCGAGAGTTACCAAAAGGCGCAGGAAACCGCTCTTCAGCCCAAGAAATGAACCACCGCTTTGGCCCGTGGGCGCCACTGAGGGATGAGGCGCCGGGCAGTAGGCCGACGATAGTCGTTCGATTGTTCGGACGCTGAAGACTGCGGGCGGCCCCGCCGTCTCAAGGAGATCGGCAATGAACTTATCTTCAAATACAAAGCGTTGGGTCATCGCCGCTCTGATCTGCCTGGCCGCGGCTGTCGCCGGGGCGGCGCAGCAACGGCCGGCCGACCTGATCGTGACGAACGCCAAAGTCGTCACGATGAACCGGCAGCGTCCGCGGGCGACTGCGTTCGCGGTGAGGGACGGCAATTTCGTCGCCGTCGGCGACGCCAAGGACGTGGCCCCCTACCGCGGCGCGAAGACGCGCGTGATCGACGCTCGCGGCCGTACTGTCATACCCGGCCTCGCCGACTCGCACACACACGTCGTTCGAGAGGGGCGACTCTACAACCAGGAACTGCGGTGGGACGGCGTGGACTCTCTAGAGCGCGGGCTGGCTATGATCCGCGAGCAGGCAAAACGCACGCCCGAAGGACAATGGGTGAGGGTCATCGGGGGGTGGTCCCCTTACCAGTTCAAGGAGCGACGCCTGCCCACGGTGCGGGAGTTGAACGAAGCCGCGCCCGACACGCCCGTGTTCGTCCTGTTCCTCTACAGCCGGGGCTTGCTGAACCGCGCCGGCGTGGAGGCGATGAAGCTCACGCCTCAGACCGTAGCGCCCGAGGGCGGCCGATTCGAGTTCGTCGAAGGCGGTGGTGCGCTACTTCACGCCGAGCCGCGCCCGACTATTCTTTACCAGGCCGTGGGCAAGCTTCCGCCGATGTCACCGGACGAGCAGATTAACTCCAGCCTGCACTGGTATCGCGAACTCAACCGGTTCGGGTTGACCAGCGTCGTGGATGCCGGCGGCGGCGGGCATGCGTTTCCGCAGGACTATGCCCCGGCGGAGGCGCTCGCCAGACAAAACAAGATCCCGCTGCGCGTCTCAATGTATCTCTTTGCCCAGACGGCCGGGACCGAATTGCGGGATTTCGAGAAGTGGGCGAAGGAGGTGAGACTAAACTCCAACCTCGCCACTGAGCTGCTGGAAGGATACGTCTTCGAGGGGGCGGGCGAGAACCTGGTCCACTCCGCCGGCGATTACGAGAACTTCATGGCTCCGCCGCCGGAGTTGTCGGACGAAAAGCTACGTCCCGAGCTGGCGGCCGTCACGACACTGCTCGTCCGCAAAGGTTGGCCGATCCGCATTCACGCGACGTACGACCTGACGATCACGAAGGTGCTGGATGTGTTCGAGCAGGTGTTCAGGGCGGAGGACTTCAAGGGCCGGTGGATCATCGACCACGCCGAGGGCATCTCCGACCGGAACATCGAACGGGTCAAGCGCCTCGGCGGCGGCGTCGCCGTCCAGAACCGGATGGCTTTCGCCGGCGAGTACTACGCCGGGCGTTACGGGAAAGAGGCGGCCGCGGCCGCGCCGCCGCTGCGTAAGCTGCTCGACGGCGGCGTCCCAGTCGGGGCCGGCACTGATATGACTCGCGTCAGTAGTTATAACCCCTGGCTGTCACTCTACTGGATGGTCTCGGGCAAGACCGTCGGCGGGACGGAGATCTACGCCACGGAGAACCGCCTCACTCGCGAAGAGGCGCTGCGGCTGTACACGGTCGGCAGCGCGTGGTTCAGCGGCGAGGAGGAGGTCAAAGGTCGTATCGCGCCGGGGCAGTACGCCGACTTCGCCGTCCTCTCGGCAGACTACCTCTCGGTTCCTGAAGAGCAGATCAAAAACATCGAGTCCGTTCTTACCGTCGTGGCCGGAAAAATCGTCTACGCGGTGAGGCCGTTCCAGAACTTAGCGCCCGCGCCACTGCCGGCCGTAATCCCCGCATGGTCTCCGGTGGCTCACTTCGGCGGTTACCAGAAGCCCCGTCCGTCGGGACCGAGTCGACGATGACTGTATCCACTCGGATGCGCGGCGTGTGATCGCGCGCGCAGGCGGAGGTCCGAAAAATGTCCCGTGTGACCGGAGAGATTATCGCCTACAACACACTGACCGGGTCGAAGGAGAGGCTTAAAACTCTTAGCCCCGGCAAGGTAAACATCTTCGTCTGCGGCCCCACCGTCTACGACTACCCGCATTTAGGCCACGCCAAGACCTACACGCAGTTCGATTTCATCGTCAGGTACTTGCGCCACAAGGGCTACGAGGTCTTCTACCTGCAAAACGTCACCGACGTCGACGACAAGATCATACGGCGAGCCAATGAGCGGGGCGTCGGGTGGGACGAGTTGGCGCGCGAGTTCGAATCGATTTACATGGAGGACATGGCGGCGCTGGGCAACACGTCCGTCAGCCATTATGCGCGCGCCACCGACTACATCGGCCAGATAGTCAGCCAGGTTGAGCGGCTGCTGGAGAAGGGCTTCGCCTACCGCAACAGTGCCGGCATTTACTTTGACCTCACACGCTTTCCCGATTACGGTAAATTGTCAGGCCGGACCGAGCTGCGTGAGGAAGACGCCGTCTCGCGCGTCGACGAGGGCGCGGGGAAAAGGAACTGGAATGACTTCTGCATCTGGAAGGCCGCGAAAGATGGGGAGCCTTCGTGGGACACGCCGCTCGGACCGGGGCGGCCCGGCTGGCACATCGAAGACACGGCCATCACCGAGGCGTTCTTCGGCGCCCAGTACGACGCGCACGGCGGCGCGGTCGATCTCATCTTCCCGCACCACGAGGCCGAAATCGCTCAGATGGAAGCCATTTCGGGCCTCAAGCCCCTTGCCGGTCACTGGCTTCACACGGGGTTCCTCAACACCGGCTCCAGAAAGATGTCCAAGAGCTTAGGTAATTTCACGACCATCCGGGAGGCCCTCAGACTTTACGGCGCGCGCGTGCTGAGGTTTTACTTCGTTAGCTCACACTACCGGGCGTCGATCGACTTCACCGAGTCGAGCCTGGAGCAGGCCGGGGGCGCACTCGCCCGGATCGATGAGTATGTTTTCAGGCTCGACCCCGAACTGGACGATGCCGGGGCTTCGGAGGATGCTGAACGTCTCAGGCGTGCGGTCTACGGCGCGCTCGACGACGACTTCAACACGCCGCGGGCCTTCGCCGCCGTCTTCGACTTCGTCCGCGCGCGAAACGTGAGGGGCAAGTCGGGCAGGAGGTGTCTGGAATTACTCCGGGAACTCGACGGCCTGTTCGGCATTATCGACTTCAACATGCCGGCCGTGGAGAGCGGGATTGTGAAGTTGATAGAGGAGCGTCAGGAACATCGCGCGAGGAGGAGTTACGCCGCGGCGGATGAAATACGCTCCCGACTCCTTGGTATGGGGGTTCAGCTTTACGACACCGCCGATGGCGTTAAGTGGAGGAAGGCTTCGCAATAAGAAATCCGACCATTTCTATAGAGTGGTAGTGAAGCTGGCGAGACTTAATTGTCTGCGAACCTTCCGTGCTGCTCAGTTCGGAAAGCCACGTCTGCGGGGACGGACAACTCTAACTCAATACCTGTCGCGGCGCGGCCCCGAACTTTGAAACGCCCGCCCATCCTTTCAGCCCGCTCCTTCAGCTCTTCGAACCCGCCGCGCCCGTGCCTGTACATTTGTTTGACACCGGCCCCGCCTTCAGACCTGACCCTCACGCGCAGGCGGCGCCTGCCGTATTCCAGCTTGACTTCGACGCTTTCGGTTCCGGGGTGTTCGGACGCGCGGGCCAGGGCGTCGCGGCCGATGCGGTACAGGTCATCTCCGATGAGCGGGTGCAGTGGCCGCGGGCTGCCTTCGACCGTGACGCGGTAGTCAATGCCGAACTCTCTAGCCACCCAAGAGAACGCCTCGGCCAGTTCGGGCGCGGCAATGCCGTCGGAGCGAAGCCCTTTGAGCGTGTTCCGGCCTTCGTCGATGACGCGGCCCATCAAACGCTGAATGTGGCCGAGCGGCGCGCGCGCGGGTGAATCTACGGGCAGGCCGTCCACGACGACGTGCAATTGCATCGAGACGCTGAGAACGTCCTGTAAGAAAGTGTCGTGAATCTCCTGCGCGATCCGCGTCCGCTCCGCGAGTCGCTCCTCGAAGCGTAGGTTGAGTTGCCTCGTCAGCCGCCGCAGCCTGAAGCGGTACAGGGCCATTAGCGCGAGGGCGAGGGCCAGCCCGGCCGCCGCGCGGAACCACCCCCTCCGCCAGAAGACTACCCCGCCCGGCACGACGACCGCCGCGACCACCCCGCCTCCAGCCTTCGGCAGTTCGTCAACTTGTGCGGGAGGGCTGTAGCCTTCCTCCACGAGGAGGGCCGCGTACTCCGTCCCCATGTGCGTCGAGTTCTCCCAGGTCGAGTCCGGCCGGATGTCTGTGAAGGGACGGTCCGCGTAAGGCTGGACGTACCAGGCGCCGCTTCGCGCGTAGAGGACGACGCGCTGGCCGGCGCGAGCGCCGACGACACGCCCTTCGATTCGGTCTAGCTTCTCCGTCCCGCCCTGCTCCGCCATCGGGACGCTGCTGAACTCGACGGACGGCGGGCCGGCCGCCTGACGATTGCGGCAACCTCCCAGCGGAAGGACGCAGGCGGCGAGCAGGAGAAGTCCCTTCAGAGGCAGCCCGCGGCGCCGCACGCCGACGCGCCCCGGACGCAATTTGGGCGTAAGTCCGGTCACAGGCCGTGACTATGCGCGCCTCCGGCCCGGGGCGCATCACGAGATGGGAGTTTTTTTGACTACCACTAAGGTGTTATTGGGGCGAAAACCTTGAAGGAAAGTTCATTCGCGGGGCGCAAAACCGGCGCGGGCGTCGCAGGAAGGGTTTGAAATCTTTTTTAAGACCGCCATCTGCGAGGGAGGAATTTACTGAGCCGACCCGCGCCGTTATGCGCGGCGTAAGACTCGTAGGCTACGTCGCCGGGGATGGAGAGACGCACCTCCGTCCCCTCGCCGGGGCGGCTCCTGACTTCGAGTCCGGCGCCGAAATCTTCGGCGCGCTCGCGCATGCCGGAAAGGCCCCAGTGGCCCGGGCGACCCGCGCTGAGCACCTCCGGGTCTATGCCGGCGCCGTCGTCGCGGACAACCAGGCGCAGCCCCCTGGCCCCGTACACTATCTCCAACTCCACCGTCCGAGCGCGCGCGTGGCGGAAGGCGTTTATCAGCGCCTCGCGCCCGATGCGGTAAACTCCGTCGCGCACGAGGGGGTGCAGGGGGCGCGGCTGGCCCGTGACGGTGACACGGTAGTCGGCGGCCCCTTGCCGCGAGGCGAAATCGTGCCGGATGGCGGAGAGCGCCTCCGCGAGGTCCGTGGAGTCGCCGGCCCGCGACCGCAGCCCCCGGACCGCCGTCCGCCCCTCTTCGACCACCTGCGTCATTAGTTGAAGCACCCTGCTCACCAGAGGTTTCGCGGGAGACGTGTCGGGCACCTGGTCGGCGGCGACGTGGAGTTGCATAGAGGCGCTCAGGACGCCTTGCAGCAGCGTGTCGTGAAGGTCCTGGGCGATGCGCGTCCGCTCCGCCAGCCGCTCCTCGAAGCGCACGTTCAGGAGCCGCGCCAGACGCCGCACCCTCACGCGGTAAAAGGCGAACACCGCGAGCCCTGCGGCCAGCACGCACGACAGCCGGAACCACCACGTCTGCCAGAAGGCGGGCTCGATCTCGAACTGGATGACCGACTCCCGCCCGTTCCAGACGCCTTCGCTGTTGCTCGCGACGACACGGAAGCGGTAGGAGCCTGGCCCGAGGTTCGTGTAGACGGCTTCGCGCGCCGCGCCTGCCTCGCTCCAGTCCTGGTCAAAGCCGTCGAGCCTGTACCTGTACCTGACGCGCCCGGGGACGTTGAGACTCAGGCCCACGAAGTTGAACGTGATTCTGCGGGTGTCGCCCGGCACGCGGACCGCCCCGCGCACGTCCAGGTCGCTGCCGTCGGCCGTCATACCTTCGACGTGAACTATCGCGGGGGGCGAGTCTTTCGCGGCCCGCGCCGGGGTGACCACAGACAGGCCGCGGCTCGTGTAGAACCAGACCCGCCCGAGCGCGTCCGCGGCGACCGACTTATGCCGCTTCACGCCCTCCGCACTGCGCAGCCCGTCGGCCGGCCCGAACTCGCGCACGTCGGAGGCAGCAAGCGCGCCGCCCTCCAACTTGTCGCGGCGGACGCGCAGGACGTGCTTCGAGGTCGAAACCCAGAGCCACCCATTCCCGTCCGCGACGAGCCCGAGCACCGGCTCGCGCAACGCTTCGGGCGCTTCGCGGGGAACCTTCACCTGCCCGGCGCGGACGACCGCGACCCCTCCGTCAGTCCCGACCCAGATCGCGCCCGTCGGATCTTCCGCGAGGCAGTTCACCGCCCCCGGCGGCAGCCCGTCGGCGCTGCCGTAAGTCCTCCAGCGGTCTCCCGAGAGCGAACTCAGGCCGCTCGCCGTCCCGAACCACATCGCCCCGTCGGAGCCGCCGAGGATGGCGAGCACCGAGTTGGAGGCCAGCCCGTTCGCGTTCGTGTACGTGGTAAACGCGCCGTCTTTGAATCTGGTGACGCCGCCGCTCAGAGTCCCCGCCCACACGACACCGTCACGACCGAGCGCCACCGCATAGACGCTATTTTGCGCTAGCCCGTCGGCCTGCGTGTAAGTCTTGGATGTGAGCGCCCCGCCGTCGTACCTGAGGCGGGTGAGCCCTCTGCCCCTTCTCCCGACCCACAACTCCCCCGGGCCGCCAGCCACCGAGTAGACTGCGTCGCGGTCGAGGCCTCCCTCCTTCACGAGCACGAACCACCCGCCCTTGCCCCAATAAAGTCCGCCGCTCATGGGGGCGATCCACGCGCGGCCCTCGGAGTCTATGTAGACGGCGCCGCCCTCCCACGGCAGGCCTTCGGGAGGCTGATAGGTCATGAAGGCGTTGTCGCGCAGGCGCTCTAAGCCCCTCGTACTTCCCACCCACAAACTACCTTCGCGGTCTTCGAAAATGGCGTTCACCGCCCCCGCGCCGTCAACGCCCTCTTCAAGCGCGGAGCCCCCCCCGTCGTTCAAACGGAACAGGCCCCGATTGGTGCCCGCCCACACGTTTGCATCGCTGTCGGCGAGCAAGGCGAGTGATTGAACGCGGTCGAGCGGTGCGGGCGGGGCCGTCGGTCCCGTGCCGTCGCCGTTCAGCCTGACGACTCCGGCGTCGGTGCCGACCCAGACTTTACCGTCTGCGGCGGCCAGCAGGCTGTTAACCTTCCTGTCAGGTAGTCCCTGCACTTCGGTGACCCGCCCGGCGCTCATGACGAGGAGGCCCGCGTCCCGCGTCCCCATCCAGATTTTGCCGTCGCCGGTCGCCGTCATCGCTATGACCAGCCAGTTGGAGTGCTCGGCGGTCGAAAACAGTTTCGTGAACTTCCCGCCCGCGTAAGCGAAAATGCCTTCACCCCGGACGGCGAACAGCGCCTCGCCGCCCGCCCCCCCGCACATGGCCGTGACGCCCGCGTGGCGGGCGTCCAGCTCGGGTGCCACGTCTTGAAGCGCCCCGTCGCGGTAGCGGAGCAGGCTCCTCGTCTGCGTGCGTATCCAGAGATTCCCGTCCGCGTCCGTCATCAGTCCTTGAATGGGGCCGGTGGGGAACAGGGGCGAGTCCTCGTGGCCGTACAGGCGAAAGTTGACGCCGTCGTAGCGCACCAGTCCCCTCTCCGTGCCGAGCCACAAGTACCCGTCCGGCGTCTGCGTGATGGCGTAGACTGTCGCGCCGGGGAAGCCCTGCTCGGCGGCCCAGCGGTCGCGCGTGTAGTCGGACGGCCCTCGGTGCGGATCCAGGGCCCGCGCAGTCTCTAAGCAACAGACCAGTGCCAGGCCGGCGACCAGCAGGCCGAAGCACGGGCGACGACGTGCGACCTGTTCAGGGGAGGAACTCGAACTTCTCAATCACTACCTCGGCGCCATGCTGAAGGGGCTGGCCGGTCTTGCCGTAAACGAAGAAGGCGATGCGCACCGTCTCCGCCCCGGGCGCCGGGACGCCGGACGTGAAGACGTGCTCGCTGACGACTTCGGGGCGCACGGCCGGAGCGGCCCCGCGCGCCGTCCAGAAAGTGACCCGCCCCGGCTCCCAGCGGAACGAGTGCGTGAGCACGCCCGGGGGCGAGTCGAACCGGGCGACGTTCGCCGGCACGTGGAAAGGCTGAACCGTGTACTGCGTGTTCTTACTCGCCGGGTCGCCCCACCGACTGATCTCCACGTCCATCTCACGGTTATTATCGTCGCCGCCCGCGTAGTCCCAGGTGAACATAGCCAGCACGGCGGCCGGTTCGAGTTTCGACGTGTCGCGCACGACGAAAGAGTACGTCCCGTACCCGAAGCTGCGCGTCAGTGCGACTTCCGCGCACGTCCACTTCCCCGGCTCCCCCGCTATCCGTAAGTGCAGCGCGCCGTCCGCGTCCGTCCACGCGTTCGCGGGGTCGTATTGATTCATCGTGTCGCCGCGACTACTGGGCGCGGTGCGTATCCTCCAGTCGTAGCCGCCGAATTGAAGCGTTGGCGAGGGCGGCGACGGCGCGCCCTTCGCGGTGGCCACAGCGACCACCTCGCCGCCGGGGCCCGGCAACTCGTCCAGCGTCGCGCGCGGTCGGTATCCGGGCTCGACGAGCAGGGCCGCGTACTCGGTCCCGAGGTGCGTCGAGTTCACCCACTGGGAGTCCTGAATCTTTGTGAACGGCGCGTTCGGCAGAGGCTGTAGCCACCAGGCGCCCGCCCTCGCGTAAAGGACGATTTGTTGCCCCGGCCTGGCGCCGGACACGCTCCCCTGAATCACGTCGAGCTTGTCCGTGCGGTTCGCCTCGGCCTGGGGGATCCTCGTGAACGTGACGGCCGGCCCTTCCACGCCGGCGCGCGGGCGGCAACCGCCGAAAAGAATAGAGATGAAAGCCGCCGCCAGGGCCGCGACCCGGACGAGCGAGCGGGTCTTCGCGTTCGCCTGTCCAGAGTGTACCCCCCACGCCGGCGGCCACGGGTGGCAAGGGGTGCTGAAAGTTGGATGATTATTCGCCAAGGGGTGCCCGACGCTTTGACGCGACTCGATCGAATTGAAGAACGACCTCGAGGCAGCAGTGCCGATAATTATACTTGAATTTACGCCGGCGCGCCCAGAGAGTTCAGCGACGACTTCCCGCTGACGCACGAGTTCATGGCCGAGATGCTGGGCGTCAGGCGCGCGGGCGTGGTCGGGGCGGCCGCGGAGCTACAGAAGGCCGGGCTCATCGGCAACAACCGCGGGCACGTCACGGTGCTGGACCGCCGCGGGCTGGAGCAGTTCTCCTGCGAGTGCTACAGGGTCGTGCGGGAGGAGTTGCTGAATCACCTGACGGCCGTCGTGCCGCACCCGGGGCAGCAGGCCGCCCTCAGCGCCGACAGCTTCGCGGCCCCTGGGCAGCCGATACTCTAACTGAGGTCCCGCAAAGAGTGGGACAATCAATAGGTTCTGTTGCGAATAATAATTTGAGACGCGAAGGAGCTGGGGCTGGCCTTGAGCTAGGCAGCGATCCCGAACTGGCTTTCGACGAACTTCGCCTGCCCCGCCGCGTCACCTCTGTCTAACCCCTGGATAGTTCGCTCGGCAGTAAGGAGCGATAGCCGAGACATACCCGAACCTGGTGCATCTGCGCCTGGGCCTCATGTCACGTATAACCAATAACCACGGATAATTCCCTTCCGGAACTTGGAATTTACCTTTCTAAAATTATATTGACATGTCTTTAAGCATCATGTAATTTCCGGCGGACCAGCAGGTTGAGGAGATAAAAATGGAAAACGTACACCCCTCTGATCTGATCACCACTTCAGAAGCGCGCGCACTTCTCGGCTGTAGCGCTGTCAAAATGGCTCAGTTGATCAAAACCGGCGTCATCCGCCATTTCACTGATCCTCTCGACAAACGCGTCAAACTGGTCAGCCGCGAAGAGGTTCTGGCGCTGATAGTGAGGCGCGCCGCATGAAAACCATCTCTTTAGCCAATCACAAGGGTGGCTGTGCTAAGACCACCACGGCCTTGAATGTGGCCGCGGCGCTGGCCACCACGGGCTCGCGCGTACTGGCCGTTGACCTCGACCCGCAGGGCAATTTATCGGCATCGCTCGGCGCCGACCTGCAGGCGCTCGAGTCCACGCATCGCACGTCACACCGTCTGATGCTCGACGAGCGGGGCGACTTCTCCGACTACGTAATTAAGTCCAAGCCGCGGCTGGATCTTCTCCCGGCCTGCCTTGACGCGGACGCGGAGGCACTTCTAGACGGCCAGGCGGTGTCGCGCGAACTCCTGCTAAAACAAAAACTTAGTCCTGCGCAGCCGGCCTACGATTATTGTGTCATCGACACCCCGCCCTCGCTCCGGGTGCCGACACTGAACGCCCTGGCGATGAGCGACCTGACGATTGTGCCGATCGAGTCCAGTATGTTCGCGCTGCTCGGTTTGGGACAGCTCCTACGAACCGTGGCCAAGGTCCGGCGCGCGCACGCCCCCGACATGATGGTGATGGCCTTGTCGACGCTCTACACGGCCCGCCAGAACCTTGATAAGAACATACGGAGTAAGGTTTTAGAGAAATTCACCGAAGATTTTGTCTTCAACACGACGATCCCCCGCGCGGTGGCCGTCGGGGAGGCCACGGCAACCCTGCAGGCCGTGGTTGAAACCAGTCCCGAATCCGCCGGCGCTTTCGCCTTTCGCAAGCTGGTCAGTGAAATCCGTGAGGTAATGGGTGATGAAGAAAACAGATCGGAAGCGGCTCGACGACGCACTAGATAAAGCGCTCGCGCCGCCCCGAAAAATGCCGAGACAGGCGCTTGACAGCCTACTGGACGAGTACGACGACCCGGGCAGTAAATCGGGAGAAAATCCCACCACTCCAGTACCGGAGTACCGGAGTACCGCACCGCTTGAAAGCCAAATACCTGAAAACCAGACACTTACCAGACCGAAATCGGCTTTAATTACCGCAGTACCGGAGCACCACAGTACCGCAGTACCGCAGAAGACAAATATTTCCAGCAGATCTGATTCACAGGTCATCCCGACCTCTAACTTTTACCGGAAGGCAAATGAGGTCGTTGATCAGCTAGACCGGGAGCTGACGCCGGCCGAGAGCAAAGTTTTCGATCATCTGATCCGGCTGTCGGTGGGATTTAATAAAGATTGGTGCCAGGTGCGAATATCTACGCTCCAGGAGCGAACCGGATACCGCTCGGACAAGACCGTGCGCGCCGCCATAAACGGCCTCATCATCAAAGGGAGAATCGCCCGCCGCACGCACCACAATAACCCTCTGGGTGACGAGTACCAGATTCGGGGGTACTCCGGTAATGCCGGAGTACCGGAGTACCCCGGCAGAAAATACTCAGGTACTGGAGTCAAAAATTACCGGACAATTAAATACAGGATTAAAAGACAAAAGAGTTGATGATGACGCTGCGCTGGCTGGGGTCTTCGCGGCCCTAAAAAGGGCTAATAAAGAAATCACGGGTAAGGATTTGTCTCGGGCAGACGCTGACCGCTGGAGAGAAGTAGCGGACGTAATCGTCGCCGAATTGAAGATCGCCGCCGCGCGCACAACCGTCTCTAGAGCGTTTTTCATTTCAGCGTAAGGCATAGCCGCTCGGCCCTTGCTTTATGCCTTACTGGTCCCTTATTTGACTGGAGTCCGACCACGGCAATTCTGTAACCTGAAGGTTCTTGGAGATTGATATACTGAAACATGGCTGCGGAAGGGAAAGGATTGGCTTGCTCGCGCGATGTAAGAATCAGCAATCCCACTATGATTAGAGATGTTAACGGACAGGCACATTTCACATGTCACGCCGCTTTTTGTCACGCTTTCGTAAAATCCATGACGCGCGACGCGTCAGGACCTAACCTATGGAGCCGGAACAACTCTCGGCCGCATTGAAATCGCTGTCGGCCGCCCAAACGTCGAAAGAGTTTATCGCAGTCGTTTATCGCCAACCCGCGTTGTTGGAGGAGGTAAACCTCCGCGCAGTCGAGTCTTTGGCAGCCAGCGCAAGCGGGCGAGGCGACGCGCGAACGGCCCAGCTCCTGGAAATGCTGGCGGTGAAGTTGGCAGCATTAGCGCGTAGCGTTCGATACGAAGCCACCGAACAGATAGAGGTAGGAACTCTCACCCCGGAAACGTCGGTTGCCTGGGCGCGCTTGACGCGTGAGTTCATCGCCCGGCGCAAAGAGGAGCTGCTGGACGCAGCTATTGAGGCGGCGGGGCGTGACGGCAACAAAGATGTCGTCGAGTTGTTACTCCAATACCGTGACGAGAACCCCGAACAAGTTTATCCTCTCTCCCAAAAACTTTTTCGCGCCTTCCATTCCGCACGACGGAACGAAGAATCCCTGACGACCAAGCTCGTCGGCTCGGACTTGCGTGCGGCGCTCGTCGAGCGGTTCACCTCCTTTCCTCCCGTGCGTTGGGCAGAAGTCTTGAACATGGGTCTGCTCGCCTGCCACCAAGCCACCGCACTGGCGCAATCCCTGGGCGATGACGCCTGCCAGGCGTTCTATGCGGTCCTGCGCGGTAACGGGTATGTCAAGGGGCGCTGTCTAATTGAGGCGGAAGCAGTCTACGAAGAAGCCCTCTCGCTGAGGCGGGCGCTGGCGGGGCGTGAGCTGGAGACGTATGCGCCAGACGTCGCCGCGACGCTCTACAACCTGGGCATCGTGCGGAGTGATTTGCGCAAGCTGAACGAGGCCGAGGCGGCATACGAGGAGGCCCTGTCGAACTATCAATCGCTGGCCGGGCCGGCCGGGGCGTACAGGTCGAACGTCGCCCTGGCGCTCGACGGCTTGGGAGTCGTGCGGCGTGAATTGGGGAAACTGACTGAAGCAGAGGAGGCGCACGAAGCTGCGCTGGCGATAATCACGGCTTCGGCCGGGCAGAAGGACGAGACCCGTGACGAGTGGGACACTGCGGTGGTGCTCAACAACCTGGGTATCACGCAGGTCGAACTGGGCAAGTTGGACGAGGCGGAGAAGACCTACGCGAAGGCACTGGCGATAAAACGGGCGCTGGCCGGGAGGTGGCCCGGGGTGTACGAGCCGAGCGTCGCGCTGACGCTTAACAACCTTGGGTCTGTGCAGCGTAAGTTGGGAAAGCCGCGCGAGGCCGAGGCCACGTATACCGAGACTCTGAAGCTGAGACGAGCACTAGCCGTGCAAGACCCGGAGGTGTATGAACCGGACCTCGTCTCGACGCTCAACAACCTGGGCAACGTCCTGGGCACCGAACGTAAACTCGCGGAGGCGGAGGCGGCTTACGAGGAGGCGCTGGAGATCGCCCGCGCGCGCGATCTGCCCGTCGAGCGTAACAGGGTGCTTTCGAACCTCGGCGGCTTGGCCATTCTGCAAGAGAGGTGGGGCGAGGCGGAGCGGCTTTTACGGGAGGCGGTCGAACAGGCGGAGCGACTTCGCACGGAGGGTTACAACCTTTCGCGGCGGCGGCAGGTGCTGCGCGAGAACGTCGGCGTCTACGAACGACTTCTGGTCTGCATGTTGAGGCAGGGCGGGAAACAGAAGGCGGACGAGGCACTCGTCGTCGCCGAGCAGGGCAAGAGCCGCGCCGTCAATGACCTTCTGGCGTCACGCGACTTCAGGCCGCGGGACGAGATGCTGGCCCGGGAGCGCGATGATTTATTAGTGAAAGCGCAGGTGCTCGAAGACAGAGAAAATCATCTGCTAACGCGGCTCCACGACACCCCCGCCGACCGCGAACAGGAAGAGCTGCTCCGCCGGCAAATCGGGCCGCTGCGCCGGGAACGGATCAAGGCGAATGAAGATTTGGAAAAATTAGCGGGCACGATCCGGCGGGCCGAGCCCGACTTTTTGCCCTACGCCAACCCCCTCTCCCTCGGTGAGATCAAACAGGCTGCGCGCGTGGCCTCCGCCACGCTCCTCCTGTTTCGCGTGACGAGGTTCGGCAGCTTTGTCTTTCTGGTCTTCCCAGACGGCGAGACAGACGTTGTGGAAGCCCCCGCGTTCACCACCGACGCGCTATCCGAGGTATTCGGGCGCGGCGATGACGGCGGGCGTGCGAACGGTTGGGGCATGGTTTACCAACAGCAGCGGATGATCGCCAAGCGGCAGGTGGGCGAGTGGCTGGGGTTCATGAAGGCCGCCCTCAACCGTCTCCACCGCGAATTGATGGAGCCCGTCCGCCGGCGCCTGCGCGACAAGCGCCAGCACATGGGCGGCTCGGAACGGCTGATCATCGTGCCCAACCGCGGCCTCGCGATTCTGCCGCTGCACGCGTGCTGGTGGGAGGAGGGCGGCGACACCAAACACCTCGCAGACGAATACGTCTGCGCCTACGCGCCGAGCCTGTACATCCTGCAACGCAGCCTGTCGCGCGGGCGCGGGCTGACGCCGCGAGATAGATTGCTCGGGCTTGCTAACCCGACGCGCGACCTGGCGTTCGCGGAGTGGGAGTGTGAAGAGGTCGGGAAGGCGTTGGGCGGCGACCGCTGCACGCTGAGGCGGCAGGAGGAGGCGACCAAGCAGGGTCTGTTCGACGTCGTGAGGCGGCATCAGCTGCTACACTTTTCCTGTCACGGTCTGTACAGGCTGGGCGCGCCTCTGCAATCGGCGCTCATGCTGGCGGACGCGACGTTGGAGATGGGCGAGGTGATGGCGCGGATGGAGCTACGCCACACCTGGCTGACGGTCCTTTCCGCCTGCGAGACAAGCCTGGGTGATTACCGCGAGGTCGCCGACGAACAGTTCGGCCTGCCGCTCGGCTTTCTCGTCGCGGGCGCACCCACGGTCTGGGGCGCGATGTGGGCGGCCGACGATTTTTCCACGGCCCTGCTGATGAAGACGGCTTACCGGAATCTGCGGGACGGAATGGACAAGCCTGAGGCGTTGCGCGCCGCCCAGTTGTGGTTGCGCGGGCTGACGGCGAAAGAGATTTACGAGTTGCTGGAAGGCGAACAGGTGGCGGTCGCGCGCCCGCGCGGGGCTCAGCCAGAGTTAGAAGATATAAAGAAGGAGTACATGCTTAGAATAATATTCGATCCCGCCGAAAAGCCTTTCGCTCATCCTTACTACTGGGCTGCCATGCAATGCGTCGGCGTCTGAAGCCGTCGCCGTATTCTCGGGGGCAGGGACTCTGATGAGCCAATCCGACCGAGTCGAGATACGCCCACTGCCGATGGGGCAGTTGATCGAACGCGAGCTTAACAGCGGCGACGAGCACCACTACTCCGTCCGTCTCAACGCGGGCGAGGTCTTGCAGCTTCGGCTTGAGGAGAAAGGAATCATGGGCATCCTCTCCCTCGCCGACGCCGCGGACGGGCGGGTCGTCGCGTGGTCGGCTTTGAGTCCGGGCCACGGCCGCCAGACCTTCACGTTCATCGCGGAACGCACCGGCGAATACCGGCTCGCCGTCTGGGGTCAACACCTGGCGCAGCCCGGCGGGTACGGCCTGACCGCACGCGTGAAAGACAGGGCCAACCGGGCGGACGAAGCGCGCGCGCGGGCCGAGAGGCTGGTGACGGAATGTTTCGTTGACTGGAATCGGAGGCAGACGGACGCTTACGAAGGAATCGTCAACGCCCTCGAAAAGACGCTGCCGGTGTGGGCGAGTCTGGGCGCGACGTATGAGGAAGGCTTTACGAATAACCTGATAGGTCTGGTGTACTCGGACTTGGGCGCGCACCGGATGGCCCTGCCCTACTTCCTGCGCGCGACCGTACTCTGCCGGGAGGCAGACTACAAGTACGGCGAGATCAGCTCGTTGAATAACACCGGCGCGATGTATTCGAGGCTGGGGTTAAGGGAGGAGGCAGTCGAGCACTTGAAGCGGGCGGTGCAGGGCTGCCGGGAGGTGGGGGACGCGCGCGGCGAGGGCGCGACCCTGACGAACATCTGCGCGCTGCTCGTCGTCGCCGGAGAACACCGCGAGGCGTTGGAGCATTACGAGCGCGCGCTCACACTCGGCCGGGAGTCGGGCGATAAACACCTTGAGGGGATAACCCTCAACAGCATGGGCGTCGTCTACTCCGACCTCGGGGAGAACCAGAAGGCGCTGGAACTCTACCGGAGTGCCCTGCCCTTATTCGAAGCCCTCGGGAGCAAGGCCGATCAGGCCGTAGCCCTCAACAACATCGGGAAGACCCTGTGCGACGCGGGCGAGTACGAGGCGGCCCTGGGGCAGATGGGGCAGGCCGTGCGGCTCTGTCAGGAGGCGAAGAACAAGCACGCCGAGGCCACCGCGGAGAACCTGCTCGGGGGGATACATTGGCGGCTGAACGACCACACGGAGGCTTTGAAGCATCTGGCGCACGCGTTGCGCCTAAGGCGCGAGACCGACAACGTGCGCGGTGAAGCACTGACGCTCGGTAACATCGGCAGACTTTATTTAGACATGGGGCGCGCGGAGGAGAGTCTGGGTTACTTACAGCGGGCGCTGCCTTTCGTCGCGGTCGCGGCCGACAAGCGAGTCGCGGCCACGAACCTGGTCGTCACGGGCGACGCCTTCTATCAACTGGGCCGGCCGCGGCTCGCCGTCTTTTATCTCAAGCTCGCGGTGGAAGCACTTCAGGAGTTGCGGCGGCAGGTCAGGGCGTTGGATAAGGAGATTCAGCGTGCCTTCCTCAGATCGGTCGAAAGCATCTTCCGCCTCCTGACCGAGCGCCTCATCGAGCAGGGTCGGCTGAGCGAGGCGCATCAAATCCTCAACCGTTTTAAGGACCAGACCTTTTTCGATTACGCGCTGAAGAAGTCCGGCGACCCGTCTCTTTCGGCAGCGCCTGGAGACATCCAGTTCACGCCCGCCGAGGCGGCCGCGCGCGCGGCGTATCGAGCCTCGTTGCAAAGGTTCGGCGACCACACCTCGCGCCTGATCGAGCTGGGCCTTCAAGCCCAAGACCGCTCGCTCGCCGCGGACGAAGAGGCGGAGAGACGGAGGCTGGCGGCGGATAGCGTGGAGGCCGCGGGGGAGTTTCGGAAAGTCTTGGACGAGATCGCGGCGGGGCTCGAACAGTCTTCGCCGACGGGTCAGGACGCTCTCGTGCAGAGTTCCGACACCGCCGAGATGCAAGCGGCCTTGCACGAATTCAACAGGCAGAGCGGGCAGAGGGCGGTCGCGCTCTACACGCTGCTGGGCGAGGAACAGTACCACTTGATGCTCGTCACCGGGGACAGGCTCGCCGTCGAATCCGTCCCGGTCGCGGGCGCGGAACTCCGCGAGAAGGCGCTGGCCTTCTGGCGTTTACTCAGCCGGTCTGCGGAGCGTGAGCCGCGGCCTCTGGCGCAGGAACTCTACGAATTGATCTTCGCGCCGGTGGAGGAGGCCGTGCGGCAAGAAGGGGCAGGCACGCTTCTGTGGGCGCTGGACGGCGAGTTGCGCTACATCCCGATGGCGGCCCTGTTCGACGGGCGGCGATACCTGGCCGAACGCTTCCAGAACGTAATCTTCACAAGGGCCGAGGGGAGCCGGATGACGCGGCCCGTCAGCCGCCGTTGGAGCGGTTGGGGCTTCGGCTGTTCGAAAGAGTATCGCGTGGGCGATACCCTCTTTGAGGCCCTGTCTGACGTGGAGGCGGAGCTGCGGGGGATTTTTAAGCGCGCCGAAGGCGGGGGCGGAATAATCGAGGGGGCGGTGCTCCTCAACGAAGACTTCAACAGACGGACGCTCGCGCAAGCCCTCGCATGGAGGCTCCCCTTGGTGCACATCGCCAGCCACTTCAACTTCGCCCCCGGAGACGAGGCGGGCTCGTTCCTGTTGCTGGGAGACGGCGACACCCTGACCCTGAGCGAGATGAAAGAGCAGGCGGAGATGTTCGAGGGCGTGGAACTGCTTACGCTGTCGGCTTGCCAGACCGCTGCACAGCAGGCGGACTCGGCGGGGCGGGAGGTGGACGGGTTCGCCGAACTGGCCCAAAGGCTGGGTGCGGGCGCCGTGCTGGCAAGCCTTTGGGCGGTAGCGGACGACAGCACCGCGCAGTTGATGACGGACTTCTACCGGAAGCGCGAGCTGCAAGGGTGGTCGAAGGCAGAAGCTTTGCGCCAGGCGCAGCGGTCGATGATACAGGGCGGCGACGCGGCGCAAGCGTCGTCCTACTCACACCCACACTACTGGGCTCCATTCGTTCTGTTCGGAAACTGGCAGTGACGACCGCGCACGCGTGCCGACGCGGAAGGGGCTCGCGGGCTGTGCTCGCGAGCCCCTTCCGCGTGCGCGTGAGGGTGAGGACGGTTCGTTTAAGCGCAGGCCCGCACGATGCGGTCAGAGACCCTCGCCCAACGCCCGAATCTGCGCAGGCTCGACGTGAAGAGCACGCGTTGCAGCCACCTGTACGGGCGACCTTCGTCATCGAACTGCGGCTCGAAGGGCGCGCGCCCGTGGAAGATGAAGTGGTTGTCGAGCAGGACCACCACGCCCGGCTCGATGACCACCTCGACGGCGGCTTCCTCCAGGGCGGAGAGGAAGGCTTCGCGCGCCCGCCTCGCGACCGCCCCGCGCGGCTCAAGCATATCGCCGTAGAAGGCCCCGACGAAGGAGGGCGACTCGGGCTCGCCCGTCACGAGGGCCGTGCGCACGGGCAGCGCCGCCTCCGCCTGCCCGCGCCAGCGCTCCGGGAACATGGCCTCGAACCTCCTCTGGCGCAGCAGCGCTGCGGTCCTCGCCCCGACGGCCGCGAGCGCCAGCCGCCCGTCCGAGACGACCGTGGCCGGCGCGGCGACCGGCTCCTTCGACACGCCGGTCAGCCCGAGTCCGTCGGGCGCGCGGTCGCCCGGCAGCGTCCGCGCCGCCGCGTGCTCGATGTGCAGCCCGAGGGCGAGCCTGGAGCCCAGGCCCGTCAGGCGTTCGAGGTGGGCGCGGCTCGGCGAGACGTTGCTGACGAGGCCGCGCCCCTCCTGGTACACGGCGTAAGGGTCGCCGAGCTGCGCCGTGAAGCCGACGATGAGTCCCTCGCTGAGAGAATTTGGCTTCTGACTCTCCGCGCCCTCCGGGTCGAGGGGGCCGCGCTCGACCGACTGGTCGAAGGGCGTGTTCTCGATGACGATGACGCCCCGCGGCCGCACCCCGTTGCGCTCCTCTTCGAGGACGTGACGCGTCCTGGCGGAGACGGCCGAGGCGACGGCAGAGCGCGCGGCGTGCACGAACGGCGCGTGCGGGGCGGTGCTGCTATAATGCAACCACGAGAGGGCGTCGGACAGCGCGCGGCGCTCAGTGTTCGTGAGTTGAATGATTACTGGTTGTGTCTTCTTCATTGCGGCATCCTTTCTACTCGGTTGTCGTTAGTACTCGAATGCCGGTGCACCGGACTTGTTACCTCGTCGACAAGCGCAATGTAACTAATCTCGCTCGGCCTCTCAGTGACATAAAAGTCAAGGGATGTTGACGGCGACCGTCGGAGGCGGCGGTTATGAGCTTCGCGGCTTATTTCGAGTCGGCGGGGCGGTGGGGGTTGAGTTATGGACGTGCCAAAGCTTGGGGAGAAACTTGAGCTGCTGTTCCGGTTCGACCGCGTCATCACCACTAAACAGGCGCTCGCCGATGCGATGGGGCTCAAACTTCCCGCCATCACCCGCTGGGTGACGGGGCGGTATGAGTTTCGCTATCGCAACGAGGAACCTCACGACAGCAATCGCATCCCGGATAAACACGTCGGGAAGTTCCTTCGCCTGTTCGGCCTCCAAAAATCGTGGCTGGAGGAGACAGACATGGAGGTCTTCGAGTCGCACCTGTTGACGCGGACCGTCGAACGTACCGCGTGGGAGAACCTGCTCCTCCGCGCCGAAGCCTCCGGGGGGCTGAGGCTGAAGCGGAGGCCGGCGCGCAGGAGGAGAACTCGCCTCGGCTATCAGAGCCCCGCCGAAGTGCCGCAGGGCGGCCCCTTTCACTACTACGAGCGCGTCTACGTCGAGCTTGAGTTGGAAGACCGGTGGGTCGTCAACGCGAAGGAGGGTGAGCCTCTCGCCTACACGGTCATTCTCTGGACCTCCGGCCACACCGCACGTTGCTTATGCCCGTCCGACGATCCCGCGGCCCCCGACTACCGGCTGACCGAGCGCCGCACGCTTTTGCCGTCGGCGGCCCCGGAGGCCTGCGTGCAAGTGTGGCCGATCACCGGGCTGCACTCGGTCATCGCTCTCATCACGAAGCAGCCCTTCTCGGATGTGATCTACGAGGAGCTTAAGCGGGAGTGGCCGGCCGACCTATCGCCGGTGCTGGAGAAGATGGCGGAGTCGGTGTTGAGACGGCCCGAAGAGAGTTGGCAGTGTCTGAGACTCGATTACCTCGTGGAGCCTGACGCGGGCTGACCCCACGCTGAATAAATACTGCGCTCGCCTGCGCACAGCGCGCGAGCCCACACGCCTGCGCCGGGTAGATTTCTCAACCCTTGTCAACTTTTGCCAGGCTTTGACCATTCTGTTTCGTTTAGGCCCGGAGGGGATGCCCTGATGACTGTCGAGCAAACGCGCGGATGGTTCCAGACACACGGCATCGAGATCAGTGTCGAGAGCGATACGGAGCGCCTCGATGCTTTCCTCATGCACCTGTCGAACAACCCGCAGTTGTCCTATCAGGAGTTATACGCGTGGCTAGCCTCACTGCGAATCCCCTCCAGCCAGAACCAGACGGTCGAGTCTTACGAGAAGATGTACGGGCTGGAGCCGCCCGGTTCGAATGAGATTCTTGAGCCCCGTTGGACAATGGCAAACTTGTCGCTCAGTCTGGAACACGAGGCCACTTGCCTCCCCGCCGTCGCCGGGGACTCGCCCGCCCTCACGGAGGCCGAGAAGCACATTGTTAGGGTGCTGAGCAGCATGCAATCGGAGACCATGCCGCTGGTGATCTTCCACAACACGCTCTACATCCCTCAGGTGGAGGAGGCCCCCGGGTACGTCAACTTTTTTTACGACTTCGCGGTTGCCAACATGTATGTCGGCGCGGCCAAGTCTGCGACGATCTTCCTCCGGCTGGTGGAAAGGCTGCTGACCGTGTTCGGCTGCGCCCCGTTTGGCTACGCCTGCCTCCTGAGCGACTGGGGGTTCGCCTTGCAGAAGGCGGACGAGGACAACGCGGCCGTCGCCACGTACGCCAACAGCCTCGGGCACTTTAACTTCGGCGAGGCCGACCCCGAGAACGCGCCGGAGGCCGCCGCGGCCGCGCATTTCTGGCTGAGGTGCGGGTCGGCCTCGCTCGCCCTCGCGTCTTTCGCGGAGGCACAGCAATGTTTCAGTTACGCGGAGCGGTTCTTTAACCACCCGACTCTAGCCGGGAATCGCGAGTTCGACCTCGGCCGCGGCCAACTGGCCCTCTTCCGCGCGTCCGCCCAGCTGCAAACGGGCGACGCGGAGTCGGCCGTAAGCTCCTACCGCGTGGCCGAAGGGTTGATGGAAGAGTGTTTGAAGCCCTGGCGGGTCGTGTGCGCGGCCGACTATGTTACGCTATTGCGGGAGTACTCGGAGGCGTCCTTCATGGCCGGCGACCTCTTCGGCGCGAACGAGCTCGCCGAGAAGGCCGTGAGCTTTCTGGCCGCGCCGGACATGGCGCAGCGGTACGACCTTCAGGTCGAGCGAGCGCGGGTCGAGGCGCTCCTGGGCCTGCACGACGTGCGGATGCGCCCCTCGCCCACCTACCACGGCGCGCTCAACCATTTCGCGCGGGCCGACGAGTTATACGCGAAACTCGACTACGCCGCCCGCCCCACGCTCCAACTGGAAGTCGGCATCCTGCACGTGAACTGGGCCACCACCCTGGGTCTCGAAAAGCAGTTCGAGCTTGCGCTGGAACGTTTCGCCACCGCCTTCCGCTACATTGATTCCAACTCCGACGCCGACAACCCGGCGACGGCCCTCCAACTCGGGCACCTGTGCGCCAACCGCGCGACCGTACTCCGCCGCGTCGGTCGCGCCGCCGACGCCGTCGAATCGTGCGAGGAGGCCAGGCGGTATTACGACCTAGTCGCCGCGCAAGATTCCTCGATGGCGGCGGAAGCATTCGCCAAGCTCCACTGCATCCTCGCCAACGCGTATCACGACATCGGTCGGGAGGACGAGGCGTGCGAGGCGGTGGTGAAGAGCCTGTCCGCCTTCGGGTCGCCGGAACTGATGCACCGCCGCGACCTGGACATGGATCGCTGCCGAAGCTACTCCGCGGGGGCCAGGCTGCTCGGCAAGGGACTGGACTCCGAGTGGGCCACCCACGCCAGCCGGATGATGTCAGTCTGCCTTGAGCTGCGCCAGACTTTCACGCCCGAAGGCTACGCGATGCTCTACTTGTTTTACGCCTTCCACTTCAAGTGGATTCAGTACGCGTTCCGGGAGTCTCCGAAGGACATGCCGCTCGTCCTGTGCGCGATCAACGGCCGCCGGCTTTCGCGGCAGATGCTCGACGAGGAGGAGGGTTACAACGTCGCCGTGGGCGATCCCGCCATCACACGACTGCTCCACCTGCGGCGAAAGCTGGCGATGGGTCGGGAGACCTTTAGCGAGACGTTCGCTGACATGAAAGAGGCGATGAATGACGCTCTGAGAAGTGAAGTGCTTCGCTACTTCAGCGGAGAGAAGCGGCCCGCCGACGCGCCGCCGTATGAGGAGGCCCAGGAGAAATACGGCCAACTGCGCGGCATGCGGCAGGCGTCGCACGCGGACGTCCGGGATTACGTCGAGCTGCGGAGCCGACTGTCAGAGTCGGCGGGCGGCTCGACCGTGCTCGACCCGTTCGCGACCTTCGACGTGGGGGCGCTGGCGGCCCGCCTGAGCCCCCACGAAGCACTGGTCTGTCTGCTGGACTTAAGGCTTGAGGAGTCGGAGGACGTGGCCGCCCTCGACGAGCAGTACGCCTGGTTCCTGCTCCCCAATAGGGAAGTCAGATTCGTCAAGCTCTCAGTCGCTCTGGGCGACCTGGTTGACTTCAGCTCAGCGCCCGGTGCCGGCAGGGGGCGCGGCGTCTTGAGACGCGGGCCGCGGCGCGCGGCGCGCGGCGATGGCCCCGCGTTACCCTCCTGGGGTAAGGCCGCGCGCCGTTGTGCAAGCGAGCTCTGGGGGCCAATCGCGTCTGAATTGCCCGAAACGGTCAGCCACGTCGCGGTCGTCACTCACGGGCGCTTTCACGTGCTGCCGCTCGAACTGGGCAAGCCTGACCGCCTGACCTGCTCGCACTACATCAATCTCATTTTCTTCGCGCAGCCCAGCCCCGCCGGCCAACCGCCTCCCTCGTCGGCTCACCAGATTCTGCTCAACCGCGACCCCGGACTTGCGTTCGCCAACCGTGAGGCCGACCCGCTCCTAACCGAGGTCTGGGCCGCCTCCTCGTCGCCCGTGGACCTCCGCGTCGCCGAAGCGCTCGACGGCATCTCCCCCGCGATGCCGGTCCAATACCTACATGTGGCGGGCCACGGGAACCGCAGTCCGGATAGGCACAAGCACCGCAACGTGGCGGAAGTGCAGTACGACAGGAAGAGCTCGCTCACAGAGCAGATGGTCTTTACGAAGTTGCCGCCGGCAGAGATCGTCTGGCTAAGCTCCTGCGTCGTCGGTCTGACCGAAGAGGATATGGAAGGCGACCCGGTTGGGATGATCGTCCCCTTCCTGATGAGGGGGTCGCGCTTCGTGGTGGCGAGCCTCACGGAAGTACCCGATTTGTGGATGCCTTTACTGGTGTCGCTGACCGAGTGGTTCAGAATGGTCGAGCGCCTGCCCCTCCCCGATGCACTCAACCGCGCCAAATCCGCCCTGAAGGCATGGGTTCACGAACCGGACTTGGCTGAGTTTTATAGAATCTATAGCGACTGGTTACGCGCGACCTGGCGGCTGTGGTTGGCCGCCGAATGGGGAACGGGCGGGCCCGAGCCCTGGGCTTCTGCCACCCCGGACGAATTCCGTTACAACTTCCATAAAAGGCTGCTTGCGGAGGCCGTGCCCGACATGGGGATCGAGCTTCCCGAAACTACCTTGTCGCAACTCAACTCTTCCGACGGACTGATGAATGCCGCCCGTATCGAACTCCTGCTGGATGCGTTGGTCCAGGCATCCTTAGTCCCCCCGGACGACGTCCGCGACACACTGACTTATGCAGTAAGGTCGTTCAGCGGTTTACACAGTTAGTCAAAGACGAAAGGTAGAACAATGAATTTATGGCAGATCGGTGATGTGCGGGTGACAAATTCGTGGAGTTTGAAATTGTAGGCTCTGTCCATCGATTCCTCTTACCAGATGCAACCCCATCACAGGATCTGAACTGCGTGATGTAATTGACGACAGATAATGCTTCTCTCTTTGTTCGAACCGGGGTCTGACATCATTCGAATGTTGACCACTCAAATACACTATTACCGTCCACCTGTTCTTGGGTAACTTTTAGTAGAATTGTCTCTTGACTATTCCATAAAATCGTCGTAAAAACCTGACCGTTGAATGTGCTCTGATTTTTCGCGCTCCCGCCCGGATTTAGAGTGCGAATACTTTTACCTCATCGCCTCAAAGGGAAAACCAATGAAGACAACATTGCTGCGCAACGTTATATCTTTTCTTGGAGTGCTCTACTTGCTTCTTCTGATCCCTGCTTGCACCTCAAGCCAGAAATATACAGTCTCGACCTCTCAGCCAGAGCAATCAACGAATACAACTCCGAGGTCGATTCCTGATGATCCCAAACTCATCCTTAAAGGCAGTCTCGACTGTAAAACGGGTGAGGTACAGATCACTGGAGGGGTACTTAACAAAGGGCGGTTCCAAAATCTAGATGAACCATTTTCGGCACTATCAGAAAAGGGTTATAGCAAAGATGTTTTGAATGAGATGAAAGAGAACTTAAGACTCTGTGATCTAGATCATCAACCCTCAAGGACTCCACATGAAAAGCAAGGTGGTATGGTAACGGCGGATATGAAGCCAGAGGATTTGAAGCCCTCTTTATTATTAGAGGCTGAGATCGAGGGCTCATCCATATTGTTTTCCTTGTCAGAGACTGCCTTTAGCGGGCCTCAGATGCTTGCTTCTTACTTAGAAGATAAGAAAGATCAGAAAGGGTGTGAGCGAATATCTGAGAACTGTGTGAAATGCCCGGATAAGAAGATATATTGTATAGGCAAAAAGAAATAGAAAGAGGCCAAACAAAATGGGTAAAGGCAAAGGAAAGGTGTTGGGTCTCGTTCTCGGCAGTTCGGTCCTAGCTGGTGTAATCGGCGCGGGCGCGACCCATTACTTCGATAACCGAAAGATTGAAGCCCAAAACACACAGTTGCGCGAGATGGAGAAGCGTGAAGTATATACTTCCCTCGGAAAGGACGTTCAGAAGTTCGAGTCGGATCTGAGCAGTGCTGCCATCACATTTAACTATGCGGCTAATAATTCGAAAGAAAAAGGTTTTGCCAAGAACGTAGAGCAGTCAATAGACGTTGTTTCGGAACAGATGAAAGTCATAACTCAAGCTTTGGGGAATGCACTGATAGAAGAATCTACCCGTAAAACAATAACAGAGGTGTTAAATGAATTAGGGCCTAAGCTAGCTCAAGCACAAAATGATCGGCGAACTATTTCTGGTTTAGTTGATCATTATAATCGGTCTCTAAAACAACGTATTATTAATATCAAAACCCACATTGAAGATGTGAGAAGCAAGCTGCACATTGTGAAGTAATAAGATTCAATAAGCTTGTATTACGGCAGCAATGATTTCCTGCTATTGGCGGAAGCTAAATTAATAGTAGAACCCGCTGCCATTCTCATCCTATATCTTTATGTAAAACTAATCAGAGGCTACGATGCTACGCCCCTTGCCGAGTTGCCTCCAAGCGGAGGCCACAAGCTGGTGTGGGTTTGATCTCCTTTCACTCCTAAAGAACCATAAAGGACGTTAGGATACGTCAACTTAACCTCCGGTCACCTTTCTTCTACCTTGCCAGGATCGACTCAATGATCAAATTTTCCGGTCACTGAGTTTCAACTACAGCTCAGGATAAGGCCCGTTATGGAAAGCAATTTGGGAACAGAAGATCCGTTGGTAGAGCTTACTAGAACGGGATGAACTCGACGCGGTTCTTTAGATCGTCCGGACCGAAACTTTTAGCGATGAGCTCCAAATCGTCAATGCATTTGCCGATAGCGCCGTGCAGTTGATGAGAATAGATTACGCCGGCGAATGTCTCGCCTGCTGTCTGGCGCCTGCGGGCCTCAACGAGCAAGTCATCATCATGGGTGTAAAGCGGGCGGTTGAGTTCTGTGGCGCGGTCGAGAAGCGAGGGGTCGCCTAAGGTAGCCGTCCCGTCCTCTTGCGCCGTAAGCACTTCCACGCCGCGCCGCCTGAGGCCGTTCGTGATCGCCCGCGGCACATGTACGTCCATGTAGAGGGCGAGCGGCACTAGCTGAGCAGCCCCTTGGCCTTGAGGCGTTCAACGAGCTGGGAGGGGCCGACCTCACGCCGAATCTCTTCGACACGCTCCAAGCGGCGCTCGATGTCACGGTCTAACTCTTCCTTGTGATCCCAGTAGTAGGCGAGCGCCGAATGGATTTGCCCTAATGTCAGATGCGGATGCTGGAACTGGATCTCGTCGGGACTCCAGCCGTAGGCGAGCACGTCGAGCACGAGTTCGACGACCTTCGTGGTCATGCCCTCGATGAGGGGGGTGCCGGCTTCGTCTACGACGATGTGTTCGTATGCAGTGGCCTGGGTCATAGCGGCTTGATTGTATCCTTTAGTTCCCTTTTATTCTAGATTTTTGAGTAGTCGCCGTTCCGTTTTACCCGCCCTGGCCTATCTTCTTGCCTGACCTTTTAACCCGCCTCTTTATTCATTGTGCATCGATGTCTTCGACCGCCCGCCCGGCCGCGTGGGATGAGCGTAAACACCGAGCCACACTGAGTCTCCGCCCGCCCCCTTCCCGCGAAGGGCTCTGGTGCAAATAGCATTCATAAGCAAGCGGAAGCGAAGTGCCGCAGTAATCTCATGCAGCCAATACCGCCTCCCATACCTGCGGGACTCGCACTCCACCTTGAGCTGTTTGAGATGTGTCAAACTGTCCTTTTCTGATCCGCTGTGCTAACTCGATGCCGCTGATCGTGCCGGCTGCATTGACGAAGCTCTTGAACCCCAGCATCGGATAGATGCGCTGCTTGACTCTGCGATGATCCTGCTCAATGAGGTTGTTCAGGTACTTGCTTGTCCTCACCTTAGTTTGCTGAGGCAATACTTCTTCAGTTTTCAATTCGCTGAGAGCAGCATGCGTTGCAGGATAGCCGTCGACAATGATTTTCTCAGGTGAACCGTGTTGGTTGATTGCTTGAGTGAAGAATCGCTTAGCAGCTTCGATGTCTCGGTGCATGCTCAACAGGAAATCAACTGTGAGGCCCTGCTTATCAACTGCTCGATAGAGATATGTCCATCGTCCTCTGACTCTGATGTACGTCTCGTCCACACGCCATGATAAGCCAACCGGACGGGCATAGCGACGCCAGCGTTTCTCGAACTCCGGTACATAGTATTACCCATCTCAGGATTGTTGTATGAGAGACATCAACTCCGCGCTCAGCCATCATTTCTACCAAGTCTCGATAGCTGAGCTTATAAGTGATGTACCATCTTACGCAGAGGAGGATGATCGCATGGTTGAAATGGCGGCCATGGAATAGGGCTGCTGGTGGGAACTGATGCATATCGCTGATTATCAATCAGCCGTCTCGTTTGCACCAGAGCCTTCATTCTTTCCGAACGCAGAGAACAGGCTATATCTTGGTGAATTTTCTAATTGCCATGCAGCTGTCGTAGAGGCCAAAAAGCATTATCTGCAAGTCAATGGGTGCTATTACTGCTGCGAAGCTTGCCATACGAGCTAGTAAATCAGAATAGATCAAGCCGTCCGACGCGCCTCGAATTTCCAACTTGCACGGCGGCGAGCATGGCTGGTTCACTAGATGGGTACGGCTTCCCTTTAAGCCAAGGTGTTTGGAACAGACCTCGAACTTCTCGGCGTACTCTTCTGCGTCTAGACGATCAGATGAAATCGAGCCAGGACCAGGTGGAAGGTAAAAGGACGTAAATTCCCACAACCTTTTGATATCGCGGCGGCGGCGGATTGAGGCCGTTGACGGGCGTCTATTACATAAAAGCGAACGGGCGCGTCAGCCATAGGTTGGCCTCGCGCCCGTTCTTTAGCCGATTGCTATCTTCACACCGTCAGCCAATCTGGGCGGAAAGATTCACCTGCCGTCCGCGTGAGCTCAAGTCTACGGGCGGACCGCGTCTCACCTCTTTCTCCGACTCGAATCAACCTCTGCCTGACACGTGGGCGTCATTGAAGACTCAGGAGTACTAAAATCTCCCCTTCCCCCTTCGCTAAAGGCTCCAGCGCTTTCCCGATGATTGTGCCCGGGCGGTGCATATGCGTGCCGCCCACCCTGACCGGCCGCGATACCATGGCGACGCCGGGCTTCCCGCTTGCAACCAACAAGTCTCCGATCTTAATCGGGCACCGAGTCGCGTTAACTTTCACCTTGACCCGCCCGGTCGTAGCGACCATCACTTTCCCCGCGCCGCCTTCCCCGAGGATCAGGCCGGGCTGTGGTGAGACGACCCCGGCGACGCGTGTGTCGTAAGCGCGGGCGGAAGCGACCACTGTGTTGGGTCGCGTGGTGTCTAGAGAGACGACCGTGCCTGCCGCCATATCCCCCCGCGCCGGGACCCACTCTGCCACGTCTTGATATTTAGCCGCCAGATTACCCGACACCTTGATGTCGCCCATCACTTCGAGTTTGGCCGTGGGCGAACTCGTGCCGATTCCAACGTTGCCCCCGCTCTCTTTGATCACCGAGTTGCTAACGGAGTTCGGCCCCGTGAACTTCACGATCTGGCCAGTCGTGCCCGTCCCGTCAATGGTCCCCGTTGTCGCCTTAGTCTGAATACTGCCGTCCGGGAACTTAAGGCCGCTGCCTGCGCCCATGAGCTGTAGATTCCCCTGGACAGTCAGTCTCGAAGGCGCGGTGTTCGTCCCGACGCCGACGTTACCCACCCCGCTCGGGGCAATTAACACGTTGCCGTTTGCTCCCGGCGTGCCCGCTCCCCCACCCGCGGACCCCGGCTGCAAAGTGATGTTGCCGCCGTTGCCGCGCTTGCTTCCCGCAGGTGCTGTGCCGCCGTTGCCAGCGACGAGCGAGATGCTCGCGCCCGCACCGGCGAGCTTGCCGCCGCCCACAGTCGTATTGCCGCCTGCGCCCCCGCTGGTCTGCAACAATATCCCTCCGGCCGTGCCGTTGGTCGCCAGCGGCGGGGGCGTCCCCTGGTTGACCTGCAAGGTGGCCGTCGGGGCCGCGCTGTTGATTCCGATTTTATTCGCCGCGCTCTGACTGACGGCGGAGTTGCCGACGGTGTTCGGACCCGTGAATCTGGCAAGGCTGCCGGAGGTCGCGGTACCCGTTCCTTGTCCGGTAATGTTGGCGGCTAGTGCCGCGGCCGCCAGAGGCTCTGTGACGGCAGAGACGCTCATCTCCGCGGCGGCTTCCGGTTCCTCTATGGTTATCTGCTCGGTGCGGCGCTGAGACTTTCCTTCCTCATCTACCGTGAGAATGACTGCGAGATAAATGCCCGCGGGGACCGCGTTGCCCTGCTTATCTTGCCTGTTCCACTCCACCGACTTGCCGATGACCATGCCGCTTGAGAAAACGCTTTCACCGGCGGCATTGCGAATGTCCACGCTCATCTTGTGCGCGTTGACCTGTGGCGTGAAACTAATTACGCCGACCTCCTCTACGACAGTGGGCGTTTGCTCCTGCGCATAACTCGATAGCGCTGTGAAGAGGATTAGAAAGAGCGCGAAGGTAAGATTCTTGATTGAAGTCACGACAGTTACTCCTTGTCGGTAGTTCTGAAAGGGGATCACCGGGTCAGCAGCGAAAACTCCCTCTCTGGCTTAATGTGATTGTCTGTCTACGGCAAGCAAGGGCCGTGGCTCCTGCCTGCTTCTTCTCGATATTAACCAGCGATGGCTCGGATGCGCTGGCGCAACTCTTCAATGTTCACACGCCTGATGACGAAACCCGTCGTCAGGGATGGGTCTGTGTAGGGCGAGTTTGAGTAGCCTAGACGCCCGGCCGCGTCGTCCAGGTATGTTCTTAGCTCTCGAATGTGGACCGCCTTGATAAAGGTACTCGCCGGCACGAGCATCGCGTCCGTCCACGGGGCCGGTTGCAGGCCGGCAACGGCACGCAACGCATCAACCGCTTGACGCAGCTCGATGACGTGTTGCGCCCGCGCAACGGTGACGCCCGCGACCAGGGTGTTATCTGTGAATACGGTCGGCAGGTAGGCGAAGGCTTTACTCTTCGTGAGAGCAGCGCCGGATGCAGGTGTCAGGACGATGTCAACGGCCCCGACGACGTGCGCCGGCGAAGTGAATTTGATTACGCCCGTGCCGCCGCTGTAGCTCCAGGTAACAGGGACGCCACCGACAGTCACCCCGGACAAACAAGCCAGGTCGCCGGTGAGAGTGAGCTGCTGGCCGCCCGAGGCACGGCCCGCCTTCGGGGAGACGTTATCTATCCTCAGCAAACATGGTGTCGTATTGACGGTGATGGTGTTCGAATTGATACTCGCGCCTCCGGCGTTGTAAGCCCGCACACGGTAGTGGTAGGGCGTGTCCGGGCTCAAACCGTTGACGATTCGGCTCAACATGTTGCCCACGTCCAGGTTTTGATACCCGCTCACGTAACTGCCGAACAAAATGTCTGTGGATACGTCGAGCCTGTAGCCCGTCGCCCCGCCGGAACTGCCCCAGTTGGACGTAAAGCCGCCGCTGGTTACACCCGTCGCCGCGTTCGCGGGCGGCGGAACGGGCGGCGGCGTCCCGACGGTCGTCAAGGCATCCGGGGACTCGGGGGCGGCTTCGACATTCCCGGAGTTGTCGCGCGCGATTGAATAGAACCTGTAAGTAGTGTTCGGCTCGCCTGCGAATTCTGCGCTAGTCGCGCTCGTGCCCGACAACAGAGGCTGGTACGGCCCGTCGTTGGCCGAGAAGAAGACATCGTAGCTCAGCAAGCCAGAGCCGTTCGGCTCATCCGCACCCGACCAGGTGACGTTAAAGGTCGGGTCGGGCTGCGTGGCCGGCAACGAATTGACCGCACTGTTTGGCGCTTCGGCGTCAATCGTGTTGCTGACCGTGTTGGTGTTAATCGGCGCTTCGGTGTCGAAAGTAATCGTCGCCGCGTTACGAATCACCACACCGGTCGCGGCGGACGACTTCGGTTTAATGGTGAAAGTGACAAAGCCCTGCCCCTCGTTGCTCTCGTTGTTAGGCGGCAGCAAGCCGAGGCTCGCGCCGTTCGGTTGTTCGCCCGTCGCGGGGTCAATCGCCGTTAGCGTCCACGTCACCGTCCCGGTCGAGAGGTCCACGCCCGCGCTAATGTCCGCGAGCAGATTGCCCAAGTCTGGACCAAGCTGAACCCGCTGCTGGAAGAAGGCGCGATTGTCCGGGATGCGGAAGCGATTCTGCTTGAATCCGATTTCCCGCAGGCGCAAGGTGCGCGGGTCGAGATTCGGGTCAAGCTGGTCCGTGATGCGGATTCTCTGCGCGTAAGCGGTTGCCGCGGATAGGTTCTCAAAATTAATCGTGTAAGGAATCTCCTGCTGAACCGAAACGAACTTTTGTTCGCCATAACCGTCTGCCGTGAGTTTTTCATTCGGGTCAATCGGAGTATCAACAAAAGCCTGAGTAAACTCTTCGCTATCTGAGCCTCCGCCGTTAAACGCACCAGGGGTTGGCGGTGGTTTAGGACACTTATGCCCGCAATCTAATCCATCCTTCAAACAGTTCCACGCATTCGCTGCTGCGTTAACGGCCTCTACTATGCCGAAGGGAATGCCAAGACCGCCGGCACCAAGATAACCGACGGCACTCAATATGCCGGCAGCCGTGCCAATGTTGCAGCACCCAAATTGTGAGAGGCATCTGCTGCCACAGTCTGTAACAAATTCTTTGACGATTATTTGACAAGAACCCTTAAAAGCACCTGCGGCTGCAACTGCCACTCCACTTCTAAGTACATTTCTTATGTCGAGACGCCCGGTTGTTATTTCATTATCCGTAAGCTCATCAATATATCCATAAACGATTAAAGCTGGCTCAATGAGATTTTTCCGCAAAGCTTCAAGCGTTTCCGCGCCATTAATCGTGACACCCTTCTTGGTTGTTTCCTCATGAATAATTTCCGAAGTTTCACTTAAGCCAGCAATCATTTCATCTTTAGTTATTCCGACCACCTGATTGCGAACATAGGAATCATCTACGTTTAATCCACGAATCTCCGTGTTGTAGGAGATTACTTCGCCGGGAGACAGATCACGATAGAGGAAAGTATCAGATGTCAGGTTACTAAAACTCGAATTAGTTATTGGCGCGTTATTCCAATCGACTTGAGGGAAATCCGCCTTTCTCGGCAGCGAGGCGTTTGGCCTGTAATTTATGATGACAACCTGATCTGTGCTGTTAGGTCTGTAGACCTGCGTGCTGATAGACACATATTGGATGTCAACATTGCCGCGATTAATGACCTCATTGTAATAACCCAGAGGGCGTTGCGGACGAGTTCTAAGATTTCCCGTGCTTATGACGGTAGGTTGTGCCGACACTGCCTTCTCAATCGTCAGAGCGCCGCTGAGCGTTGATGTCTGTCCGCCAGGATTGGTCAGAATCACGTTGTAAAGCCCGCGCGGGGCATTGGCGAACATGAACCTCGCCTTCACGGTTGAAGAATCAACGCGCATCACTTTCGCGGCATTCAAAGTTGTCCCGTTGCCGACCAGCTTAACGGTTGCGCCTTCCTCAAATCGCGAGCCTCTGAGCGTGATTGTTACCTGACCGTTGTCGCCGACACGATTTGGGCTGATAGAAGTGATGCCGAAGGGGATCACTTCCGCCTTGATCGTCACGCTCTGCGGCGAAGGCGTGGAAAACTCGCTCCGAGCCAGTGTGTAGTAGTTGCCCGTCTGCGAATTGGGCACGAGCACTTCCTGATTGGCCTCGTTCGAGCGAAGGAACGAGAAGTCGAACGAGTTGCGGCTGGCGATGAGGCCGAAGCGCGCGAACAGCTCGTTGGCCGAGCCGGGTTGCCCTTCCAGGGCGAACCGCACGGTCTCGTTGGCCGGAGCGTCAGTCTTGTAGAATCTTTCCTGTCCGGTAGTCAGCGTCGTATTGCGGGGCACGCCGATTTGAAGCGCGGCCACATCGATCAGCGTCTGAGCGCTGGCGGCCGAGGCGTTGTTTTCCTCATTAGTTTCGCGCACCCTGTTTTGCACGTCAGGCCGAACAATCACGTAGTAGTTGCCGAGACTGATGGCCGGCAGGTTCGTGGTTAGCTGGCCGTTGTAGCTCTGGCCCGAGGCGAGCGGGCCGAGTTGTGTTTGCCGGCCGATGAGTATGTCGCTGATGTCCCAGGTCTGGTCGGACGATAAATAGACCGCGTCGTTCCAGAGGCCGGTGGCCGGGTTTGCGCCGCTGTTCTGGACGGCCCAGTTAATCGTAATCGGCTCACCGGGTGAGCCGCTCGACGGCGGGGCCATGCTTGACACGACCAAATCCGCCGGGGGTGTCAGGTTAAAGACGACGCCGTCTGCGGCGCTGTTGTTGTTTTCATTCGACTCGGCGGCCTCGTTGCGGCGGTCCGTCCTCACAAAGACGTAGTACTGCCCCGTGAACCCTTGCGGCACGAAGACGGACAGCGAGTCGTTATAACGGGTCTGGCCGTTCAAGGAGCCGTTGTGCTGTTTCGAGCCGACGACGCGGTCTGACGGGTCATCAATTTGATCCAGCGAGAGCACCACCTCGTCTACCCAGTGAGTACCGACCGTGGGCTCGCTGCCGTTGTTCAGCACGGTCCAGCTCACAGTCATGTCCTGCCCGGAAAATGCGGTCGCAGGCGCATCCACCACAATCACGGTCAAGTCTACGGCGGGGGCTTGGATTGAGAGCGCGACGTTGCGCAGGTTGTTGTCCTCGCGCTGACCTTCAAAAACATTGCCCAGGTAGTCTGCTTGAATTATCAGGAAATAATTCCCTGGCGGGACGACCGGCAACGTCGCCTGCACTTGGCGGTTGTAGCTCCCGCCGATTGCCAGCGGGCCAGCGGCGGGAGCGGTCGCGAGCCGCAAGTCGTCGTTGCCGAGGACCGCATCGCTTGAGAAGTAAACCGCATCGCCCCACGACGGGTTGTTGACGGCAACTGCTCCCTGGTTGGCAACCGTCCAGTCCACGCTGACGGTTTGACCACCGACCAGATTGGATTGTGAACTCGCGCCCTGCACCAACAAGTCCGGCAAGCTATTGCTGATCGCGATTGCCTGCGAGCCGAAATCCCTGTTGTTCGTGTTGTTCGCGCACTCTTCGACTTCGTTGTTCGCGTCGGTCAGCACACTCACAAAGTAGCTGCCCTGGGCCGCGTTCGGAATGACAAGGCTTTCCGTCCGCGTGTAGTTTCCCCCGCCGTTCAGCGCGCCGGTGTGGTCGAAGGACCCGATCAGCAACGCCGTCGAGCTGTCAAACGTTTGGGTCGGACTCAAGTAAATCCTGTCGGTCCATTTAGTCTGCGCTGTCGCGCCGCTGCCCTGGTTAGCCACCGTCCAGTTGACACTGATTACCTGGCCGGCGTTTCCCGTAGTCGGGTGGCCCACCGCGTTGACGCGCAAGTCCGGCGTGGAGTCTGCGATTTGAATCGCGTGCGGCTGGCTTGAATTATTGGCTTCGGCGCTAAAGTTCGGGTCGAACTCGAAGATTTGCCGACGGCTGTCGGTCACCACGAAAAGGTAATAGCTGCCGCCGATGCAAGACGGCACGGTGACGTTCGCGGTCACGTCGTAAGCCAGACCGGGGCCGAGAGGGCTGCTCCTGAAAACGCTGGTTAAGAGCGTGTCGCTCTCTGTATTGAGCGTCTGGTCCGCAGACAGATAAATCGCGTCGAACCAGTTGGGCGCGGCCTCGAAAGCCCCCTGGTTCTTAACTCGCCAACTGACGCTGAGCGATTGGCCGGTGGAACCGGCCGCGGGAGCGCTCAGAAGCGTCTGAATGATAAGGTCCGGCGGTGTGGCTCGTATATGCACGGGCGAGCCCGGCTGCTGGCGGTCGTAGTTCGAGTTGTTAGTTTCGTTGCCGAACTCGTAAACCCGGTTGTCACCGTCCGCTAAGACGAATACGAACCAGTCGCCCACGATGTCGTTAGGCAGGGTCGTGTTGAAGTTACTTACCGTGTAACCCTCGTTCTGAGTCAAGACCCCGATCCTCGGCCGCGAGCCGACCAGACGGTCCGTACTCACGTCGAGAGTCGCGTCCTGCGAGAGGTATATCTTATCCCCCCAATTTGTTTGGTCCGGGGGCGTGACGCCGTCGCCCTGATTTTCGACGCGCCAGGTCAGCGTCATCTGGCCGCCGGCGAAAACCTCTTCCGGGGCAACCACGCTGACCGTCTGCAAGTCCGGGAGGGTGGGCGCGTTGATCTGAATCGGGCGGGCGACGCCATAGTTATTCTCGTCATCGTCTTCGACGACTTGGTGCGGCCAAGCGTTCGAGCGGTGATTGGTGCCGTCGCCGTCCGTCCAGACGACGACCTTGTACTGGCCCACCAAACCTTGCGGGATTTTCACATCCGCGGTCGCTGTATAACTCTCCCCAGCCGCCAGGTAACTCACGTTAGTCACGGGCACTTTGAAGGGGTCTTCAATTTCCGGCACGTTGTCCGTTGAAAGATAAACGTAGTCCTGCCACGCGGGGGCGTTGGTGGGGCCGCCGCCGATATTCTTGACGGTCCACTGCACTAAAACCGTCTGGCCGAAAAACGCCGTGTTCGGCGCGACGATGTCGACAACCACGAGGTCAGGCTTGGGCGGCCGAGTTATGTTTATGGGCCGCGCGACGAAGTTATTGTCCTCGTTTATCCCTTCGTTGATTTGGTTGTTCGCATCCGTCTGAACGAGCAGGAAGTAAGACCCGTCCTGATTAATCGCGCCGCGGGCGATTGAGAGATTTTGAATGCGGTCCGCCGACTGATTCGGTTCCAGGTTGTTGTTGAACGGGAACTCCCCTATGAGAGTGTCGTTGCCGAGTTGATTGTCGGCCGAGAGGAAAACTCGATCCGTCCAGGGCGCGTTGGCCCGCGCCTCTCCCTGATTCCGAACCGTCCAGGACACGTTAAAGGCGGCGTCCGTTTGAGTGCCGGACGGCACGCTGGCGGCAGAGACCGTCAGGTCCGGCCTGGGGGCCAGCACGGTTAGATTCGTCGAGGTGACACTCGTTTGATGGGAGGCCGTAATCAGGGTAGAGGCGTCCGAACCGGAGACAAAAGTCGTGACCGCGAATGTTCCGGTTGTTTGTCCCTCAGCGATGGTAAGGGACGACGGCACGGTGGCAATACCAGGGTTGCCGCTGCTGAGGTTCACTACTGCTCCGCCCGCGGATGCTGCCGTTGTCAGCGTCACCGTTCCGGTTGAGGGTTGTCCGCCGTTGACCGGGTTCGGGCTGAAGGTGAGCGACTGGATCGCGCCCAAAGCGCATTTGCCGTCACTGCCCGCGTTATAGATACCCCGAACCTCCGCTTCCGAGAGGGCGCGGTTGTAGTACGAGGCTTCGTCAATCACACCGTCCAAATATCCGTTGAAAATAGTTTCGCCGGAGGAGCCGAGAAACATGGGGCGCGTGTCTAAGTCGGGAGGAAAGTCCAGCAACCCGTGACTTTCTAAAACGCCGTTGACGTAAAGCTTGAGCCTTCCCACGGTGCCGTCAAAATTATATGTCAGCGCGACGTGGTAAAACTGGCCCGCGACGATTTGCGTTGTGCCGCCGAGGTATATGCCGTTCCCGGCAGCGGATATCATCCCGGCCGAGAATATGTCTGCGCCGCCACTCCTGATTTTATGTATGACGAAGCCTTCAAAATTGAACATCCTCGTGTTCTTTTTGAAGATGACGTATTGCAGACCCGGCGCGCTCGCGTTGGGAGAATCTAATGAATCGAACCTCACCCACGCTTCGACTGTGAAACTGGGTGACCTTAGGTCGGGGGAATCGGGAATCGAAACTTGGTCGAAGGTTCCGTCAGATGGGTTTAACTTAAAACCTTGCCCAACTTTTCCGGGGGCGAACGTTACGTTTTGTAGTACGCCGTCGTGGTCGCCGACACTGTCGCTCCCGTCGCCCTCAGCTCGTAACGACGCTACCAGATTCGTCGGAGTCGGGGCGCAACCTGCCGGCGACACGCATTTGCCCGCGCTTCCCGCGGAAAAAAGAGATTGGATTTCTGTCTGGGAGAGTGCGCGGCTGTAGATGGCGGCTTCGTCAATCAAGCCCGGAAAAGGAAACGAGCCCTCGAAGCCGTTTTCTGTGTCCGCACCTATCAGCAGCGGACGGCTGTCATAAACGATTGACTTCGTGACTGTCCCCGCGGCCACTGCCGCGCCGTTCAGATACAGCACCTGCGTGTCCGTAGCGTCGTCGAACGTGTAAGCGACGTGATACCAAGTGCCCAACACGGGCGTGAGCGTGAACCTGAGCCGCGGCCCCAGGCCGCCGTTGTCGGATATTAGGGCCTGCAATTGCCCGCTCTCGTAGAAGATTTGGTACGAGTCTAGGTTTGAGTTGCCGAAGGGCTTGTTGAAGATCATGCGAGTGCCCGTGGGACTCGCGGAGAAGTTGATCCAAGCTTCGAGAGTAACATTCGTCGGCCGGAGCGCCGGCGAATCCGGGATTCGGACGTAGTCGTTGACGCCGTCAAAACTGAAGGCTTGCCCGACTTTGCCGCCGGCGAACGTCGCGCCGTTCAGCAACGTCCCGTCGGACAATTCCTGTGCGTCGTCGGCGTTTCCTTCTGCCCTAAACCAGGAGATTAGATTCGGCGGGTGCGGCAGACAGCTTGACGCGCCGTCTTGGCTGATGGTGAACAATTGACCGCCGACCATGATCGTTCCGACGCGCGCGAACCCGCTGTTTGGCTCCACTGTAAAATTAATCGTGCCACTTCCCGTCCCGGTGCTCCTCGTCGCAATCCAATGATCCTGGCTTAACGCCGCCCACGGGCACGCGGCCTGAACAACGTTTGTGAGGTTGAAACTGCCATTGCCGCCGCTGGCGTCGAAACTCTGACTCTGCGGCGAAATCGAATATGCGCCGGATTTGCCCGCGGTCCACGCGTTGCCAATTGCCTGAATCTCCCACAAGGACAAAGCCCGGTTATAAATCGTAATCTCGTCAAGCTCTCCCTGGAAAGCATTACTGTCAACCTGAATTCTCCCGAAGGCCAGTTTGGCCGGTGCGGTGAGGCTCTGCGTCCCGCCGAACCCGACGGCGACCTGACTCCCGTCCACGTAAATTTTCATCTCCCCCAGGCTCCGGAGTCTGGTCACAGCTACGTGGTGCCAGTTGCCGTCCGCGACGAAACCGCTTCTAATCGTCACGTCGGGGTTGCCGACGCCGAAGAGGACTTTCCCGTTCCGAAGCGAAACCCCGAAGTCATTGGTTACGCTTATCACCTCCCCGTCAACCAAACCTTGTCCGGCCCACCACTGCCCACTATCGTCGCCGAGCACTTGCGTTGTATTCAGCCAGAACTCGATGGTGAAGTCATCCTGGACAGGGCGATTTATCGAGACGGAATCGTTAACGCCGTCAAAGCTGAATGCCTGGCCGACGACCCCCTCCGAGAAGGTCGTCCCGTTTCGCAGAACACCATTGTTAGAGCCTAAAACGTCATTGGCGTCGCCCTCAGCCTTCCACCAACTTACCGCGCCCGAAGGCAGTCCCGCACAGCCCGTCTGCGGAGTCGGACCGGACGGTAGAGTGCCGACATAACTGTCGTTGCCCGCCCTGCCCTCTCGTGCGCGGGACGCGACTTGCCCGATTCGCTCGGGGAACACGCCTGCGGCCAACGCGGACGCCAACAGAAGAGCCGGCACGATGCGCGCGCCCCACCGCGGGAGGAAATTTTTATCCTTCAATGAATTCGTCCGTTTATCTCTTGATCGCATTTTCTAATATAGGCTCAGGATACTGCCGAAGAGACTCGAAGAGATCAACTGACACGTTTACCGCTCATGACTGGCTCTTCCATCGGTGGCGACGCATAGACAATGAACCGAACCGCCGGCGCACGCGGTACCACTCGCTAACGGTCCTGATGACAGAATCCCACGCCAGAGATGCGCCATTCGTGCGCTCGCACGTACTTTCTTCCACGCTGGCGCTGTGAATTACAGATAGAGATTATTTAGTTGAGTTCTGCGGGGCGAAGCAGTGAGTGGCAATCAGAGCAAAGCACTTGTTCGCAGAACTGAGGTTTCTGCATCCCGGCTGTTCGTTCTTCTTCGAAGAATAAGGCCACGCTCCTACACATTAATCGCATGACCGACTATTCAATGATGGGAATCAATCACATGAGGGTAGCGATGTTTCGGGCGCTACAACATGTTGAGGACCGACAGTAACACTCGGAGTATATGACTGCCTCGGTAATCCGTCAATGTCTTGACGGACACTCTCCGGCCAGTGCATGTAAGCAATTTTTGATTGGTAGTCAAATCCAATACGGACAACAGCTCAATGTAAGGCTCCTAACGTCGTACGCGGTATCCGTCGAGGGTTTGAAATCATAATATTGCCTGCATAAAATTTCGCTTGACAATCAAATGGTCTCAAACTAATCTGCGCGGACCCCAGGTTCACTCGTTAGCGTGTGACTCACATAACACGGGCCCCGCGTCGACGATCAACTCTTTAACCACCTTGAGAAACTGATGCAGCGTCCCCCAAGCTTGCGTCTACTCTTGCCAGAAAAGCAGGACTGCCCTGCGGGGGTCGAGGTGTGTTTACGGGGGAACTTTTAATGAGGATTCGGTGTCTGTGACCTAATAAAGTAATGAAGCCCCGGTGCCACTTGCCGGTGACGCCGGGGCCAGTAAACAACACAGAGCTTCTGACGCGCCGGGCGCGAGAAGATGCATCGCCTAGACAGCCCACATCTTAGCGCGCCAAGCGGCAGAGGCTCAAGCATTAACTTTTAAGGAGCCATCCCATGCTGCGCTATGTCCGGTCATACCTTACCAGTACCAAGTTAAGCCTTGCCACTACCGCCATCACTCTCATCACACTGACCGTTCTGGCTTTAATAGGAGTAACGGCTTACGCGCTCGCCACGTCCGGGGCGGCGCTTCCCGCGGGGCACGCTGCGGTGCCTCGGGAACGATCTGACGGTGATTCACTCCAAGCTGAGCTGCTGACGGTTCGCCCTACGGGTTTCGACCCGGTCGAGGTTATGCGGGCGCCCGGCCCCTTCCTCCTCGTCGTGGAGAACAGGAGCGGGGTGGACCTGGGCACGCTGCAACTCCTCCCGGTCGCGGACGGCTCGCAGCCGGGTGCGCCTCTTTTCGAAGAGAGTATCGGCAAGGGGCAGGAGAACTGGAGCAGACGAGTAGACCTGCCCACGGGCGTCTACGTACTCAAGCAGGCAGACGAGCCGGGCTGGACCTGCCAAATCACCGTCACGCCGTAGGACGGGCCGCAAAAGCCTCCGCTCGGAGCGCGCCGCTATGCTCTAGCGCCTGACTGACTCCTATTCATTCACCCGAAGGACTCACATGTACAGCTTAGTCTACGCCCCCTCTAGCGCCTTTTCTTCACTCGCCGGCCGCCTCCTCGTGGCTTTCTCGCTCTCCCTACTGGTCACGTGCCCCGCGCTGGCGCAGGGCTCGTGGAGCGCGCTTGACGCCACCACCCCGACTTCGCTCGCGCCCGGCGCGCCCGCGGGCTCCTATGCCCTCTCGGGGTTCGACAACGTCAACCTCTATAACGGCAACCTCAACTTCACGCTCCCTCTGCTGAAGATCGGCGGGCGCGGGGCGGCCGGGCACGTCATCCAACTGCCCGTCGAGGTCAATTGGATTGTGAGGCACATCCCGCCGCCCCCGCAGTGCGGCCCAACTGGCTGCCAGCCAAGCCAGCAGGAAGAGACAAGGTTGGCGACCCCGAACGGGTGGAACACCAGACCACGCTACGGCCTGGGCTCGATATTCGGAAGGAACGCCGCCGACCCTGGGAGCCGCGTGGATCTCACCGGCTCCGGCGGGAATGTGGTCTGCACTTATTACACCTCGACTCTGACCCGCCTGACCTACGTCGGCCCCGACGGCACAGAGTTCGAGATGCACGACCAGCTTAACGGCGGCAAGCCCATGGCGCAGACCTGCCAGACTACCCCCTTGCGCGGCAAGGTCTTCGTCACGAGGGACGGGACCTCGGCCACCTTCATCTCCGACACGGATATCTACGACGGCGGGAATACGCAATTCTGGCAAGCCCTATCGGGCTACCTCATCACGAGCGACGGCACGCGCCGGCGCGTCGTCAACAACAACGTCGTCTGGGTCGTTGACCGCAACGGCAACAAGCTGACGGCCACCCTCGACAGCACCAATCAGGTGACGGCAATTACGGACTCAATGAACAGGCAGGTGACCATCACCTACGCCACGAGCACCGTCCCTTACGACACCATCACCTTCAAGGGCTACGGCGGCGCGGCGCGCACCATCCGCATCCACTACGATTACCTGTCTAACGTGCTCCGCACAGGCTTCTCCATCCAGACTTTCCTACAGCTCTTCCCGAACTTGAACGGCAGCAGCTCCTCGCAATTCAACCCGGGTGGCATGGTCTCGGCCGTGGAACTGCCGGACGGCCGTCAGTACACGTTCAAGTACAACAGCTACGCCGAGTTGGCGCGCGTTGACCTGCCGACGGGCGGCCACTTCGAGTACGACTTCCTGTCGGCCGGCGGCGGGCCGCTAACTAACAGCGTCTACCACGAACTGTCGCAGCGCCGCGTCTACCTGGACGCCACTTCCACGTCGCTACAGAGCAAGACGGATTACAGCCCGGCCGTGGACGACGCCAACGGCCATACGATCAGGACCGTTGACCAGCGCAGTTCGACGGGAACGCTCCTGTCCCGCGAGAAGCACTACTTCCACGGCGTCCCTTACACAGACCCTTCGTTAAATGGGAGCATCCAGACTGTTTACGCGTCGCTACTGCACGGGCGGGAGTACAAGACGGAAGCGTACGACGACGACGGGACGACGCTGCTGCGGAAGGTCGAGCACACGTGGACTTCCACGGCGGCGGCGACGACCGGCGGGCCTTCCATCAATCCGCGCGTCACACAGACGCTGACCACGCTGTCTGACACCAACCAGGTAGCCAAGCAGACCTTCTCCTACGACCAATACAACAACCGCACAGAGGTTAAAGAGTACAACTACGGGGCGGGGGCGGCCGGCTCTCTCGTCCGGCGGACGCTCATCGACTACATGACGACCAACGTCGTGGGCAGCACGACGTACAACTACGACACCGACACCACGATCCACCTTCGCAACCTGCCCGAGCAGATCTCCGTTTACAATGCGGCCGGGGTCGAGCAGACGCGCACCTTCTACGAGTACGACAACTACACGGCCACGGCCCCCCACGCCGCGCTCACGGCCCGGACGAACATTAGCGGGCTGGACTCCGCCTACACCACGTCGAAGAAGACGCGCGGCAACGTGACGGCTATAACGCGCTACCTACTTAACAGCACTGGCGGGGTCACGGGCTCTGTCTCCACCTACCAGCAGTACGACGTGGCCGGCAACGTAGTCAAAGCGATTGACGGGGAGAACAACGCCACGTCCTTCACCTTCGCCGACAGCTTCGGCGGGCCGGACGCCGATGCCCGCATCAACTCCGGCCCGCCGGAATTGGTCACGCAAACGGGAACGCAAGCCGCTTACGCCTACCCGAGCATCGTGACCAACGCGATGAACCAAAAGGTCTACGCCCAGCGCGACTACTACACGGGGCAGGTGGTCAACGCCGAGGACCCGAACGGCACGGTTTCGAGCGCATACTACGATGACCTGCTCGACAGGCCGACCAAAGTTGTCAGCGCCGCAAATGACCTCTCGCAGGCCCTGACCAGCCAGAAGACTTTCACCTACGACGACACGGCACGTGTCATCACCACGACCAACGACCTTGATCAGCTCGACGACCCTACGCCCATCAAGAGCCAAGTGCTTTACGACGGGCTGGGGCGCACAATCGAGACGCGGCAGTACGAGACGGCCACTGTCTATGTCATGACGAAGCGGACCTACGACGCGCTGGGCAGGCTAAGTAGGGTCTCAAATCCTTACAGGACGGGGACCCCTTCGTGGACCGAGACGGCCTACGACGCCCTCGGGAGGGTGACATCCGTCAAGACCCTGGCTGACAACGCCGCCGTGACCACCAGCTACAGCGGCAACACGGTGACGGTGACGGACCAGGCAGGCAAAGACCGCCAGAGCACGACTGACGCCCTGGGGAGACTCATCCAGGTCGTCGAAGACCCCGGCACAGGCGGCCTCGGTTACGTCACCGCCTACGCCTACGACCAACTCGACAACCTGAAGACAGTCACGCAGGGCACTCGGACGCGCAGCTTCACCTACGACTCCCTGTCGCGGCTCGTGAGAGCCGCGAACCCCGAGAGCGGGACGGTCCTGTACAACTACGACGCGAACGGGAACTTAGTCCTGAAGATCGACCCGCGGCCCGGCGGCGCGCCCCTCCCGAATTGCTCGATCCCCTACGCCGGCACCAACGTCGCCAGCTGCTACGAGTACGACGCGCTGAACCGCCCGACCCTGCGCGACTACAACGACGCCACCCCCGACGTCAGGTACGTCTACGATGCGCAGCCCCTGCCGACGGGCGCGCCCGCCTTCACGCGCGGGGCCTCGACGGGCAGGCTCGTGGCCGTGACCACGGGCGGGACCAACGCCGGCAGCTACTACGGCTACGACGGGCTGGGCCGAGTGCTCAAGCGCATCCAGCGGACGGATTCGATTAACTACTTGTCCGAGGCTACCTACAACAAAGCAGGAGCAGCACTGACGGAGACCTACCCGGCTGTGCCCGGCGCGACTGACAGGCGGACTATTAGTTACAACTACGACGGGGCCGGGAGGCTCTTGTCCCTTAACAGCGGCGCCCCGACCTACGCGGCCGGGGCGAGTGTGACGGGCATCAGCTATACGCCGCACGGGGCTCTCGATAAAGAGACGCTGGGCAATGGTTTCACCCACGACATCAACTACAACGCCCGCCTCCAGCCCTCCCAGATCAGGCTCGGCACGACGACCACGCCAACGTCCCTCCTTGATCTGACATATAACTATGGGACGACAAATAATAACGGCAACGTGCTGGACGTGACCGAGAAGGTTGGCGCTTGGACGAGGAAGCAGGTCTACACCTACGACGAGCTGAACCGGCTCGACCTGACGGAAGAGAACAACGGCACGACGACGACGCCCCTGTGGACGGAGGACAACGAGTACGACCGCTTCGGCAACCGCTGGGAGGTCGTCTCGGGCGGCACGCCCCTGACCTTCAATAGTAAGAACCAGATCGTCGGTTATGTTTATGACGCGGCGGGCAACCTGACCGACGACACTGTGAGCACCTACGGCTACGACGCAGAGAACCGGCTCAAGGCCGTGGGCACCGTGACAACCGCTTTCACGTACGACGGGGAAGGCAAGAGGGTCAGGAAGGACTTCCCGCTACAGGAGCGGGTCAGGTTCGTCTACGGCATCAGCGGGCAGCTCGTCATGGAAATCAACATAGCCAGCAGCACGCTAAAGAAGGAGTATGTATACGGGGCAGACGGATTGCTGGCGACCATCGAGCCTGGGATCGGCACCAGGTACTTGACCTCCGACCCCCTTGGCACGCCGAGGGTAGTGACCGGGACCACCGGCACCAATCCCATCAGCCGGCACGATTACACGCCCTTCGGGAAGGAATTAGTCGGCGGCGTCGGCGGGCGCACGAGCGCGCAGTTTTTTGACGTGGGCGATGATTTAAGGAAAAAGTTTACCGGATATGAAAGAGACGATGAGACGGGGCTGGATTTCGCGAATGCTAGATACTATGGCAATTCTTATGGGAGATTCACAAGCCCTGATCCTTATAATATTATTTTCGAGAAAGAAAGGGGGAGCAATAGAAGCGAAAGGAAGTCAATTCTTGACGATTTTCTTTTACAGCCCCAGAATTGGAATGCTTACGTTTACGTTATCAATAATCCAACTAATTTGATAGATCCCTCCGGGCTAATCTGGCTGACTAAAGATAACACGAACTTTATGTGGATTGATGACGGTGAGTACGAGAGAAATAAAGACAAGTATAAAGACTATAGTGATGCGACTGGAGCCGTAGTCACATATGAAAGTGGGACCGGGCAATATAACGATCCATCACTTAATGGTCGAAAAGTAGTTTTAGGCCCTGACGGCGACCTGTTACCAATTACCAACGAGGAAATAGCGCGTGCAACAGTTACTATGGAGGAGGAAAAAGCTGAGAGTGACAATTCTCCGATCGGCGAGATTCCACTGATCCCCCCTCCCGATTTAGATCCAAATCAAACGAATGACGTTTATTTTGAGTTAGTAGGTCAAGGACCCTTTGGCAGTCCGCCTGCTACTTATTGCTTATATGAGGCATGCGGTCCTCATGTTAACGACATGAACCCTAAAAACAATTGTTTCTATGCCGGCATGACCGATATAAGAGGCCCGGGCGCGACTTGTCCGGTAGGATACCGCAACACGTATTATAAGCCATACCTCTTCGGCTTTATCCCGCTGCCATGTCAAAGAGTCGGACACGTTCCTCTCACTTTCAATCCTTGCAGACAGTAGAGTGTAACGAATGGTGGTAAAAGTAATGCAGGACAGCAATAAGTCAGGAGATGCTCAATGTACTACGCTCCCGCCGCTTAGGCGATTAAAGTTTATAATCGTTGCATACATTTTGAGTCGTGCGCGGACTCGCTTTCAAAGAAGATTGCTAGCTGCCGCTTTGAAGTTCTTTTTCAATAGTGCGAAATTTCTTAGCGTTCTTTTGATCGGGTTCATTCACATCTACACAATTTTATTCGCTTATCGTTATGGTGGGAGGACCGTGGCTATATTAACAGCTATCTTGCCTGGGGCCTCACAGATATACTGGTTGGTCAGACTGTGGCTAGATGGTAATACCATCGCATATTTATACGGGGTGGCCTTATTAATATTAACAGGTGTGATTTATGTACTTCGGGAAATAAGACCAATGGACATTATTGATAGTACCTGTGAAAGAAATTAGGATTGTATGGTTTGTTGCTAAAATAATTTCTGATGCAAGAAGGTGTAGAGGTCACTTGGCTACGATGTAACCCGGAAGAGGCCCTCGACGACCTTTGACTTCCCCATCCCGGTCTTCCCGTTTTTTCTTTTACTCTTTCCTCATCAGGTGCGACGCCCTCACGCCTTTCACAATCTTCTAGAATGTTGAGCGACCATAATCAACGGAATAATCCCGATTCCTTGATTTCAGGACAACTCTCACGTTTCACGCCCGAGCAGCAGACATAAGAAATTGCGCTCGGTAGGTAGTGAGCAAGTGCCGCGCCCCGAGTAGATCTTTGTAGGCTCTTCACCAAAACTAACCCACATACCGGCTTTGCCCGATAATTCAGCTTCGATCTTAGATCGTCGGGCAGAGGAAATAAATGTAGGGCAGACTTTGGAGGAGGGTTGGTCTTTCCGAGTTAGAGTTTAAACCGAAGTCCTACGCTTGAGTCGCGTAAAGACAAGCTCGCATCAACGCGGGATTTCTTCATTCACAATGGCGCGGAGAGCGTTATCCCGCTCTTCTGCACATAAACGCCTAACCTTTCCCGCTTCCTCTTTTGTCCTTGGCAGAGTGCTTGGACTTACACAATTGATATACCTTAACTCGGCAGCATCTATCTTTTCCCTCATCAACGCGCCATCTGTTGCAGCCCGCTTTGTAAGCCTACCGGTGACGCTCGCATGGGACTCGGGATGACTACGCTGCCACCGTTGCGTAAAGAATACTGACCAGTAAAAGGTCATGAAGGCGGCAATGAGGGGAAACAACAGCCTTTTCATAAAAACAGTTTAGCATATTTATCGGGCAAGCCTGCGCACCAAATCACGAACATATACCACCAGCAGCTGCCGCCAGAGGTAATACTAACCACCCTCATCGAGTGGCAACTGACGAAGGTCAACCACGAAGCAGGTCTAGACTTCTACGACTTCAGGGTGAACCTTCGCAACGACGGCGAGATGACGGTGCGCGACTTTCGTGTGGACGTGGAGTTGCCAAACCTCTACATGAATCAGTACACGATCTGGCTCTGCTGCAAGAAACATGTTCACGGCTATAATCCCTCCCTCGGTTCGTCCTATACCCATCAGGAACCTTTTCAGTGAAACACAATTCATCTTCGTTCAAGTGGCGACACTTTGAGCCCTCGCTAATTCTCCTGTGCGTTCGTTGGTATTGCCGTTATCAACTCTCTTATCGTGATCTGGAAGAGATGATGGGTGAGCGTGGCTCGTCAGTAGATCATACAACTGTCTTCAGGCGGGTGCAGAAATACGCTCCCGAACTCAACAAACGCATACGCCCAAGACGGACGTGCTCGACAACCAGCGTGTCGCCGTAGATGCCGAGCGTGGCCGCGATGTTCTTACCAGCTGCCGTGCCGCCCCTGTCATTCCGAAACAGCGAGTTTCCCTCCCGGAAGTTGGGCCTGTCGGAACTTGCTAAATCCATCCCGCTCCCCACCCAATAGATTGCCGAGGAGACCCAGGCCGACGGGCCGTAAGGGCGGAAGAATCCCTTCGTCTCTTTCTTCTGCCTATTAAGCTTCGGTACGACTGCCTGACGCTCGACGACTTCAGGCTTGACGAACTTTGCCCGCAGCTCCGGCGGGTACTCCTGCTGCTAGGCGCGTGCGGCCGCGCTGGCGAGGGCGACAAGTATGAGGCACACGAGTGCCCGTGCTAGATTTCTTTTCATCGGTCATCTCCTTTGTCGAGGTGGTTGATGGGTGGCCCGCTCGGTAGTGCGTGGGAGCTTGGCGGGCGGGCCGCTGCTACGCGACTCCGAGGTCCTGAAACCTCTTGTGACTTGAATAAATGGGGGTGGGGCAATGTGCGCCAAATGGGCAGAGCCGAAGAAAGGGTATAACCCTAGCTTTTTGTTCGAAGGTTTAGAGCGAATCAAGAAAATCAATCCCGAGGGGCAAGCGGGCTTCCAGGGGGTTGAATTCGATGATTACTTTACTGTTTTACTTTCAAGTGTGGAGTTTACTGGGAGGATCCCGGAGGTGGAACGGCAAGGGATTTTACGGGCCGCGCTCTTTTCGGTCGCCCAGCAAGGAAAGCTTACACAGGACGCCGTTCTAAAACAGGTTTCAGCCAACGAAGTTGCTTACCTGCGGCAACCGATCAAGCCCTTCGTCTTGCTCTCAAGCCTGTCAGTCCATTATCACGATGAAATTAAAAGTTCGTCGTTAGGCGACGTGAAAATCACCTTGACGCCGAATCTGCCGAAGGGATTCAGTCAGCAAGCAGTGGTAGAAAGGGCCCAGCGGATGGTCCACGGCGATCTGCCGGATGACTATTCCTACGTTCGCGTGGAGGTATCCGCCCGGTCCATTTTTGAAGCCGCCGAACAAGCCCTTGATAGTCTCGACCTGCTACGTGGCATCTGGAATTACTTATCGAACCGGAGGCATCATCTTAGATGGTCTACATCACGGAGAGAGCCTATCAATACAGTTATGCTCGGACCAATCCATACGCTACATAAGCCAGGCGGCGAGATCGCGTCAGATACATATTGGTATGAACCTGATTACGCCGGCCCCGCACCCAGTTTTCGTTTCATGGATCAGATAGACGCATTTCGTAAGGAGGAAAGGCTGATCAGGAATAGGCTTACGAGACATCGTTACAGGGTTGCAGTGGAAGATTTAATCAAAGCCTACACCAGAGCTTTGGACACGAGGGATTATAAATCGGCCTTCATATCTCTGTGGAGTGTATTGGAAAGACTGACGAATACAGAGCAGGCTCGCTATGATGTGACGATTAGACGCGCATCGTTTCTTCTGGATGATGAAGCCTTCCACCGGCAAATACTGAATCATTTAAGAGACCACCGTAACCGAGCTGTGCATATCGGGGAGACAATTAATGAGATAGAAACTATCCTCTACCAGTTAAAGCGTTACGTCGAAGTGGCTCTCGGGTTCCACATAAGTAACTTCCAAGATTTTTCCACAATCGCTGAGGCTGCCAGCTTTATGGATCTTCCGTGCAGCGTAGATGAACTAAAGAGAAAAACGATTCTTTACAAGAAAGCTATTAGATTTAGGGAATGAGAGATGGGAGCCCATCTAGGGCTCCCACAACACCTGTCAAATTGTTTCCAGCGTCTCCTTCCGCTTGCGGTGCCTTCGGGCGCTCGGGCACGTCGCGAAGTGGCTCAGAGAACGGCTTCCCTCCGCTCGCGCCCGCCCCAGTTCCTCGCCCGTGAGCATCCTTGTAATACAGCCTGTCGTGTGGAAGCCGCGGCGGACTTCGCATTTCTCTTCCGGGCTCGGCGTGCGCCTCGGCATTGACCCGGCCCCACTCCTGGCCTATTGTTCACCGGCTTGACTGGTCCAGATATGAGACGTCGGACCTTGCGCTGCCCGGGGCCGGTAGTGTCGGGCAGAGTCTCTCCTCGGCATGAGGGAAGCGGTGAGCAAGGAAACAACTTGGTGCCCCTCAGCAAGTATCGGCTTTCGCTCAGTGGAGAAAATATGAGACGAAACGGGCCTCTAATCTTATCGCTTCTGTTACTCGCGGGTGGACTGTCGGCTGGGTGCGGTGGCAGCACGAAGAAGGCGTTGGCCGGCAAGGCCAAGGAGTTGATGGACACGCAGGCGGCCGAGAGGCTGGACCCCGGCGCGAAGATCAGCGGCAAGATCGCCGTCGTCGAAACCTACCCCGGCGGGACGACCTCCCTGGAGGGGTTCCACGCAGACGGGGCGGTCGATAACCTGTCGGCGTTTTTCTTCTCGCCGCGGAGGAAGGCCCAGTCGGTCGAGGAGATAGACACGCTCGTCAAGGTCAACTGCCGCAAGGGCGACGCCATCGCGGGCAGCTCCCCCACCATGTACGCCAGCGTGTGCGACGTCTCGCTGATCGACTACAAGACCAAGACCCTGTTCGCCAGAAAGAGGTTCGAGAACGACACTACCTTTAACGGGGTCTCTCCGTCGGACCCGAGCCTGGCGCGCACGCCGTCGGAAGAGATCAAAACATACCTGCGGGAGTTTTCGACCTACGACTAGGGCGTCGAAAAGGGAGCCGCGCGCGAACCGACACTCATCCGGCCAACGCAACAGCACGCTTCTTAAACCGGCCATCTCTATAGCCTGCGCGTGGCATAGGCTAGGAGGCCCCTGTCCGGCCGTTCCTGCTACTCATATATAAACAAGGGAGACAATAAAGAGATAACGCGGGGCGGAAAACGTTGACACAATCAAGCTCCCTCCTGTAGCCTTGCGCCTCAACTCGCGCCTTGGGCTGCCCGACAGACTTCAACCCTCAACCCCTGGAGGTTCTCATGATTCCCCGAATTACTCTCTTACTCTTTTCCGTCACCCTATTAGCCAGCACCGCGCGCGCCCAACTATTACAAACATTCGTCTCGGCTTCAGGCGACAACGCCAACTCTTGCGAGCGTGCCACCCCCTGCCGCACCTTCAGCGGCGCACTCCAAAAGACCGACCCCGGCGGCGAGATCGTCGTCCTGGACGCGGGCGAGTACGGCCCCGTCGTCATCACCAAGTCGGTCAGGATTACGGCGGTTGGTGTCTATGCGGGCATTATCGCGACGGGCGGCACCAACGCCGTCGCCGTCAACGCCGCCTCGACCGACGTGATTGTCCTGAAGGGATTAACCATCACCGGCAAGGGGGCCGCGAACGGCGTCTCCTTCGTGGCCGGCGGAATGCTGCACATAGAGGGCTGCGCCGTCAGCGGGTTCACGGCCAGGGGCGTCAGTTTCACCTCCGCGGGCAAGCTCTTCGTCAAGGACTCCTTCGTCAGGAACAACAATAACAACGGCATCTACGTCGCCCCCGGTTCAGGCAACGCCATAGCGTCCATTGACCACACACGCATGGAGAGGAACGGGTATGGCGTGCGGGCCGACGGCGGCAGCGGGAGAAGCTCACAAGTCTCAGTCAGAGATAGTGTCGCGGCGGACAACACTACGAGCGGTTTCTACGCCACGGGCAATACTGCCCAAATCAACGTCCTCGACAGCGAGGCCGTCTACAACGGGGGCAGCGGGTTCTACGCGACCAACGGCGGGAAGATAAACGCCCAGCACTGCCTGTCGGCTAATAACGCCACAAACGGGTTCGTGGCGTCGGACCAGGGGGCGGTGAGCGTCAAGGACTGCACGGCGACGAACAACACGGCACACGGGGTTGCCAGTGTAAGATCGGGGAAGATAAGTGTCGAGAGCAGCGGCCTGATCAACAACACCGGCAACGGGATGTACGTCTCGGGAGGGGCGACTGCCCTCATCGGCACTTCGACGGTCACGGGTAACAACGTCGGGCTGAAGAACGACTCCGGCAGTCCGGGCACGCTCAAGTCCTTCGGCAACAATCAGGTCGCCAACAACACGACCGACACGGCGGGGACGATCACTCCCGCGCCGTTGAGCTAGGAGGGGCCATGATTCGACATATCATACTGGCCTTCGCCGCCGTGGCGCTGCTTGCCGTCGCCGCCTCCGCCGCCCCGCTAACTTACATCTCGTCCACAGGAGATAACGCCAATCCGTGCTCAAGGACCGCGCCGTGCCGCACTTTCGCCGGGGCGCTCAGTAAGACTGACGCCAACGGCGACCTGGTGGTGCTTGACTCAGGAGTGTACGGCCCTCTTTACATTAACAAGTCGGTGAGGGTCACCGCCGTCGGCGTTTATGCGGGAACCGGGCTGGCAGTCACTTCCGTGGCTGCCATCGTCAGCATCGGACCCTCCGACGTGGTAGTTCTGAGAGGGCTGAACATTACCGGCACCTACTCCGGCGGCGACTTCTGGAACTACTGGAACCCGGCCATTGATTACACTACAGGCGGCACTCTCCACGTCGAAGACTGCACCATCGAAAATGGTAATGCGGGGATAGCTTTCAGGGGCGCCGGGCGGCTGTTCGTTAAAGACAGCATCATCAGGGGTAATTACGATGTCGGGATTCTGGTGGGCATGTACAACTGTCGCTTCACCGGCATACCGGTCCTCTGCGGGGCGGGGACGGCGATCGCTTCAATCGATCACTGCAAGATTGAGGGTCTTTACCAAGGCGTCAGCGTCGTCACTGATGACGAGGATCCTGGAAAAGCGTTCGCTAAAGTAACGCTCAGGGATAGCACCATCAGCGGGGGCGTTTTCTCGGGCGGCTCTGGCTCCCAGGTAAACGTCTACGACTGTCAGGAAATCAGTAACTAAGGGGCGGCGCGAGTCCTAGCCTACGCCGCCCCTTCACCCGTTCGCCTTCGCAGGTTGGCGCGAGCGCACCGAGCGGGCGTATTCGAGCACCTCTAGCGGCAAGTTGGGCTTGACCAATTCCATGGCGGCCACAGTATACACTCGGCGAACCTAAAACATTTTGGGTCATTAGTTCCCTTTCCTCTGCGCCTTCAAATCACCGATAACTCGGACACCCACCCCTCAGAATTAAATTGAAGTATTATTGGAAGTGTGTTACATAGCTTTGGCTATGAATGCCTTCAGCCTATCGCCTAACCCGCGTCTCCTCTACCAGACTGACAACATTAAGTCCTCGCTCCACAAGTTGCTCTACGTCGTGCGCGAGCGCCAGGGGCTGACGGCGATTCTCGGCGAGCCCGGCCTCGGCAAGTCTTCCTTGATGCGGATGCTGCACATGGAGCTCACCTCCGAGCCACAGTACGAGGTCGCCTTCATCGTCAATCCCAATTTCACGCGGGACTTCGCCTTCCTGAAGGCGATCTGCGCGGAATTCAGCATCTCGGCTAAGCGTTCCATGCTGGCGCAGGAGGCGGCGCTGCAGACGCGCCTGGTCGAACTGATGGCGGAGGACAAGAACCCGGTCCTCCTGATCGACGAGGCGCAGCGCCTTTCGGGCTCGCAGCTCGAGGTGGCGCGCACGCTCCTCAACTTCGAGACCAACGACCAGAAGCTGATCCAGGTCGTGCTGGCCGCGCAGCTTGAGCTCCGGGACAAGCTCAAAGACAAGTCGAAGAAGGCGCTCCGGAGTCGCATCTTCCTGCCCTCGATCCTCTCGCCGCTGACGCTAACCGAGGCTATCGAGATGATCGACTACCGATGTAAGCAGGCCGACGTCAAAAATCCCTTCAACCGTGACTTCGTCAAGGAACTCTTCAACGAATCGGGCGGTAACCCGCGTGAGTTGCTGAAGCTGTGCGCTGCGGCCTTCCAGATGATGGAGCTCGCCGGCGTCAGTTCCCTCCCCGTCGAGGCGATCCCGCAGCTCAAGCAGGAGGCGTCGTTGATGTATGACTGAGCCGGCCGCCAAAGAATGGACCTTCAGCGAACTCCTGCGGAAGAAAAACCAGCAAGCGGCCGAGGCATTGAAGCCCCAGCCGGCCCCCCCTGAGGAACCCGTCCGCGTGCCGGACCCGTCCCTTGAGCGGACCCGTCCGCAACTCGGACCCGTCGCCGTTTCGGACCCCACCCCCCGTCCAAAGCGGACCCGTCCGCAAGTCGAACCCGTACGCCACACGGACGGGTTCATCTCGGTCACCAACCACTTGCTGGACGACATCCTGCCCGGCCTGGATCCGGCCGACCAGGCCGTGCTACTTAGGCTCTACCGCCTGACACGCGGGTACAAGAAGTCGACCTGTAGGGTCAGTCGTCAGAAGCTGATTGCGAAAACCAACGTAAAAAAGACCCGTCTGCTCCAGTCGCTCGTCACGCTGGAGGAGCGGGGCTACATCCGCCGGCTCGCGGACGACACCTCGAACGCGGACATTTACTCGCGCGGGATGAACATCGAGATGCTGATCGGGGGAGCCGAACCCGTCCGCCCCGCGGACCCGTCCGAAACACGAACCCGTCCGCCAGGCGAACCCAATAAAGTAAATACACAAAAAGAAACCACACAAACACAGGACGTGGGTGTGCGTGTGGGTTCAAAGTTCACGATCGAAGAGTGCCGGAGGTATGCTGAGCACCTGCGCTCGACGGGTCAGGGGATCAATAACCCTGGCGGCTACGCCACCACAATCCATCGCACGGGCGAGGCCGACGAGCTGATCGAAAGGTTCCTCAGCCCGGGCCCGGCCCAAGTGGACGCCTCCGAGTGCCCGGACTGCAAGGGGAGTGGGTTTTATTACCCTGAGGGTGCCGCGGGCGGCGTGAAAAAGTGCAGACACGAAAAGCTGAAGCTGGAGGGCACGTAACCAGCCTACCACCTTGGGCTCGGGAAGGCGGCCCGTATGAACCGTAGGACCGGCGCAAAATGCCCATGTTTCACGCCATGTTTCACACCCGCAAGCCGCTGAGCAGAAAAGGGAAGTATTTCACAGTTCGGGCTCTCGGCAGGGCAATTCCGATAATGCACCTTTTCGGAAATTAACTATTGACGGTTTCTATTCAGCTATCGTACAAAGGCTGGCAAACAAAGGTGATTCTGGCGAGACGAGGGCGTCATTTGAAAGCAGTATATCAC
>Ga0196962_10000048_pt1 | contig 103817 bp, 88 predicted proteins | sample S3v_20metaG_FD_183186 | JGI IMG/M metagenome (GOLD analysis project Ga0196962, IMG submission 183186) | Soil microbial communities from Anza Borrego desert, Southern California, United States - S3+v_20 | ecosystem: Environmental > Terrestrial > Soil > Desert | place: USA: California...
CCCACGACCGGCGGGCCGCCCGTCGCCACCTCGCACGGCACGCCGCCCGCGCCGTCGGGCGCGGGAGGCTACGGGGCGGGCGGCGCGTCGGGCCCCGACACCTCCGCGCTCGACGCGAAAATCGAGCAGGCCGAAACTAAGGCGAAAGCGTCGGGCGCGAGCAGCGCCGACAAGAAGGCGGCCGCGGCGGCTTACATCGAGCGCGCCAACGTCTTCTACTCGGCCGGCAGCCCTATACTCTACAAGTTCGCGCTCCGCGATTTCCGCCGCACGCTCAAGTACGACCCGGCGAACCAGGAGGCTCTCGCCAAGAAGCAGGAGATCGAGAGGATTTACAAATCACTGGGGCGGCCCATCCCCGAGTTGGGGAACGAGCCCTGACCGCAATCATCAAGCTACGGCAGTCCGACTCCGCTCAACCAAAGAGGTCAGCCATGCGTCCCTTCCTTCTTCGCACACTCGTTGTTCTCTGTCTCTCGTTCGCGCTCGTTACGAACGGCACGGTCGCGGCCCCCTCGGCGGCGCTTCGCCAGGAGGGCGCGCCGCAGTTGCCGTGGCTGAAGGAATCAATGACTAAACTCGAAACAGAACTGGCGGCCAAGTACGGCGAGGGCGTGCGCGCGCGCTTGCAGCGTGGGCTGAAACAGGTGGCGAGCTTCTGGCGCGCGGAGGACGGCGACGCCGCGGCCTTCGAGGGGTTCGTCCGCACGAACTTCGCGGGCGACCAGCAGACCCTGGATACCATGTTCGCGCGCTTCCAGCACAACCTTGAGATGGTGGACGGCCACATGGCAGAGATAGGGCGCGAGTTCCGCCAGCAGGCGGACCTGGACCTCGGCCCGATTCTCCCCTTCGACGAGGTGTTCGCCGGCTACGCCCCCTCGGCGCACGTGACGGACGATTTTTTCCAGAACAAGCTGGCCTTCGTCGTGCTGCTCAACTTCCCGCTGACCACGCTCCAGCAGAGGCTGACCGAGGGCGAGAACTGGTCGCGCCGCCAGTGGGCCGAGGCGCGCCTGGCACAAAGGTTCTCCAAACGCATCCCGGCCGAAGTCAACCTGGCCGTCGCGCAGGCGTCATCGGAGGCCGACCGCTACATCGCAGAGTACAACGTCTGGATGCACCACGTCCTCGACGAGAAGGGCGCGCGCCTCTTCCCCGCGAAGATGCGCCTGCTCTCGCACTGGAATTTGCGCGACCAGATCAAGGCCGACTACAGCGACGACAGGAACGGCCTCGCCAAGCAGCGCGTCATGCAGCAGGTGATGGAGCGCATCGTCACGCAGACCATCCCCGAAGTGGTGGTTAATAACCCGAACGTGGACTGGAACCCTTTCACGAACGAGGTCAAGCCCGCGGCCGTCGAGGACTCGGACGAGGCGCAGGGCGACGGCGCGGCGGGTGGAAAACCCTTGACGAACGCGCCCGAGCCGAACACGCGCTACGCGAAACTGCTCCTGACCTTCCAGGCTTCCAGAAAAATTGACCCCTACTCGCCGACCGCGCCGACTTTAATCGCGCGCCGCTTCGACGAGAACCGCGAGATTCCAGAGGCGCGCGTCAAACAGATGTTCGAGCAGGTGCTCTCCAGCCCCCTCGTCCCGGAAGTCGCAAAGGTAATTGAGAAGCGGCTGGGCCGCCCGCTCGAACCCTTCGACATCTGGTACAACGGCTTCCGCCCGCGCGGCGCGTACTCCGAGACTCAGCTCGACGAGATAGTCTCGAAGCGCTACCCGACGGCCGACGCCTACAAGAAGGACATCCCCGTTCTGCTCGGGCAGCTCGGCTTCAACAAAGAGCGCGCGCAGTACCTGGCGAACAACATCGTCGTCGACCCGGCGCGCGGCTCGGGCCACGCGCTCGGCGCGAGCATGCGTCAGGCGAGGGCGCACCTGAGGACGCGCGTCGGCAAGGGCGGGATGGACTACAAGGGCTTCAACATCGCCGTCCACGAAATGGGCCACAACGTCGAGCAGACCTTCTCGCTCAACGACATCGACTACTACACGCTCCAGGGCGTGCCGAACACGGCCTTCACAGAGGCGCTCGCCTTCGTCTTCCAGGGCCACGACCTCGAACTGCTCGGCCTGGCGAAAGAAGACCCGAAGAGCAAAGCCTTCAAGACGCTCGACGACTTCTGGGGCGCTTACGAGATCGCCGGCGTGGCGCTCGTGGACATGGCCGTCTGGCACTGGATGTACGACCACCCGAACGCGACGCCCGCCGAGCTGAAGGAGGCGACGCTCGGGATCGCCAGAGACATCTGGAACAAGTATTACGCGCCCGTCTTCAAGAAGCGCGACGTGGTGCTCCTCGGCATCTACTCGCACATGATCGACTCGTTCCTCTACCTGCCCGACTACCCCATCGGCCACATGATCGCCTTCCAGATAGAGGAGCAGATGGAGAAGGCCGGGAGCATCGGCCCCGAGTTCGAGCGGATGTCGAAGGTCGGCAGCGTCGTCCCGGACCTCTGGATGAAGAAGGCCACCGGCGCGCCCGTCGGCCCCGACGCGCTGCTCGCGGCGACCGGCAAGGCGCTCAAGGAGATCGGCCCGTGAGGCCGCGCCCGCGCCGCCCCCTCGTAGAGACATGAACGACGCCCCGTCACATAAGGAGCGCCGCAAGCACCCGCGCATCAAATACTCCATCGAAGTTGACTGGGGCGAGACGCCCGCCTGCGCCTACAAGGGTCGAGTCACGACGCTCAGTGTCGGGGGCTGCTTCGTCCAGACGACGCTGGAGGTCGCGAAGGGGGGCCTCATCTTCATACGCCTTTTGTTAGCGCCAACAGCGAGCGCGTGATGGAAGGCGTGGTCTGGGGGCGGGTCGCGCATCACAAGCCCGAGGCGGGGTTCGGCGTCGAGTTCAAGAAGCTCCCGCCCGGCTACGAAGAGCACATCCGCGACATAGTGGAGTTTCACCTGGAGGCCGGCGACGAATCCTGCGGGGCCGCGCCGCACGCGCCGCGTCACGAAATGAAGAGGCGGCACCCCCGCGCCGCCCGACGGCAAATCCTTTCCGCCCCGCGCGTCCTGGCCCTGTACGTTTGAGTGCTCTGCGACAGCCGGTTAATCAGACGCCGGCGAGTCGCCTGTCTCACCAACGCAGGTGCGCCGCGGAGTATTCGCCAGCTCAACTCACCACTCTTCTGAAAGGAGAACCTTATGAGCGGCGTAATCGAAGCACCCACCGGTAGACCGGAGGAAATCGGAACCTTCAACAACATCAGATACCTCAAGTACAGGGGCCGCTTTACGGGCGAGACCGCCTCGGGCCGTTTCAACGTCCCCTACGAGATCACGACCCCCGCCAACCCGCGGGAGGGGAGCAGGATTTTCGTCTTCGAGCCGCTGCACTTCAGCGGCGGCACGGTCGCGCGCGACGGTTACCTCGGCCCGGACTTCCTGTTCGTCGGAGGTATCAGCCACGCCACGGTCAGGCACAAAACTTTCAGGGTTCAAAGCCTTGAGCGCGACCCCCTTTCGCCAGTCACTATCCGCGGCAGGGAATTCGAGGGGCCGGAAGTGATTACGGACGACGACATCCTGCGCGAGTTCGCTACGGCGCTGAGGCAAAGCCCCGCGACCTCCTTTGTCGGGAAGGTCGCCAGGCTTTACGCCATCGGCTTCTCCGATTCGGGCAACACCGTGCACCAAATCTACAAGCCTTTCGGCCATAAACTCTTCGACATCACGTTCGCGTGCACCGCGGGCTACGTCGAGCCGGTCAACATAGCCGGCCAAAAGCCCATCATCGTTTTTAACACGGAGGCGGATTTCGACCCCAGGGCGGTCCCGAACCCCGCGTTCCCGCAATACCGCTGGTACGTGGTCGCCGGCGGCGCGCACATCCCGGACGCCGCGCTCACGCGGCAGTTCTTCCCCAACCCCCCCGAGGCCGGGAGCCCCGCGCCCGCCGTCGAGGGTACGTCCCCGATCAACTGGCTGCCGTTCGTCAGGGCCATATTCGCGGCGGGGGATCAGTGGGCGCGGAGCGGCGTACAGCCCCCGCCGAGCGTGACCCTGAAGCTGACTTCCGACGGCCTTGTCTTGCGCGACGACAAGGGCAACGCGCTCGGGGGCATCCGACACCCCGCCCTGGAGATGCGCGAAGCCGTGTTCATGCCCTCGGTGATAAGAGGGAATTGGGCGCTGTTTGGCGGATACAGCTCCCTCAGGAAGCGGCTGCAACCTAACGAGTTCGCCGGTTACCTCGGCGAGTTCACGAAAAAAGCCGAAGTCCTGGTCGGCGGCAGATACTTGATGCCGGCGGGCAGAGACAGGATGATCGCGCAGGCCAAACTTAACCCGCCCAACACGTTCACGCGGAACTATCAGGAGGGGCGTTTCTTCGTCCCGCCGCCCCCGGCCCCGTCTCCGGCGGGCCTTGACGACTAGACGGCTTTAGCCCCGGCGCTATCGTTTACCTCGCCGCGACCGTGAACCGCGTAAAGCGAAGGGGCAGGGATTATCCCTGCCCCTTCGTCAATTCAACCGTTTGAGATTTAAGCTGACTCTACTACTGCGCCGCCGAAGCGCCGGCCACTTCCCTCTTCTCTTCCCCCTTCTTCGATGAAGAGAGGATGAAGCCCTCCTTGATTAGATAATCGAGGATGCGGTCGGCGTTCTCCTCGGCCGAGAGCTTGACGGTGTCAATCGTGATCTCGGGGTTGGAGGGCGGCTCGTAGGGGTCGTCGATGCCCGTGAAGTTCTTGATCTTGCCCTCGCGGGCGAGCGCGTACATGCCTTTGGTGTCGCGCCCCTCGCAGACTTCGAGCGGGGCGTCCACGAAGACCTCCACGAAGCGGTCGTCTCCGACCATCGCGCGGCACTCGTTGCGCGTGGCGCGGTAGGGGCTGACCGCGGCGCAGATGACGCCGCCGCCGTGGCGCGCGATCTCGGCCGCGACGAACCCTATGCGCCGCACGTTCGTGTCGCGGTCCTCCTTGCTGAAGCCGAGGCCCTTCGAGAGGTGCGTGCGGACCACGTCGCCGTCGAGCGACGTGACCTGCCGCCCGTGCTCAAGCAGCTTGATGATGAGGATGTCCGCGGTCGTGGACTTGCCCGCGCCGGAGAGCCCCGTGAACCAGATGCAGAACCCCTGCTCGTGGCGCGGCGGGTGCGCCTCCGCCAGAATCGAAGCGACCTCGGGGCGCGTGAACCAGCCGGGCAGCGAGCGCCCGCGCTGCAAGTACTGCTCCCTCACCTCTGTGCCAGAAATCGAGGCCGTGCGCTTGCCCTCCGGGATGCGCGAGGACTCTTCGTAGCGGTCCTCCTCCGGGATGTAGAGCAGCTCCGAGAAAGGCATGGGCTTCACGCCGATCTCGTCCGCGTGCTGGGCGACCAACTCCTGCGCGTCGTAAGGGCCGTAGAAAGGCTTGTCCTTGGAGTCCTTGCCGGGGCTCGCGTGGTCGCGCCCGACGATGAGGTGGTTCGCGCCGAAGTTGCGCCGGATGACGGCGTGCCAGAGCGCCTCGCGCGGCCCGGCCATGCGCATCGCCAGCGGCAGCAGCGCCAGCAGCATGCGGTTCGGGTCGTAGTAGCGCTCGGCCAGAACGCGGTAAGAGCGCACGCGCGTGTAGTGATCTATGTCTCCGGGCTTGGTCATCCCGACGACGGGGTGGAGCAGGAGCGCCCCGTCGATCTCTTTGGCCGCGCGCGCGGTCAACTCCTCGTGCGCGCGGTGCAGGGGGTTGCGCGTCTGGAAGGCGACGACGTTCCGGTGTCCGAGCGCACTCAATCTCTCACGGACTTCAACCGGCGTCAGGCGTAAGGAGCGGAAATCGTAGTAGCGCGGGAGCGCCAGCACTTTCAACTCGCCGGAAATGTAAAACTCGCCCCAGGAGTTCATCTCGGCCACGAGCGGGTGGCGCAAGTCGGTCGAGCCGTAGGCGAGCCGCGCTTCGCGCTCCTTGTCCCACTCGTAAATCTCTTCGACGCGCATGACGGCCAGCAGGTCGTTGTGCTGGTTGGCGAGCGCGACTTCAGCGTCCAGTTTCACGCCCGATTCGGCGCGGACGGGGAGCGTGACGGGGATGGAGAAGAGCGCGCCGTCACTGAGCCGCATCTCTTCGAGCACGCGCTCGTAATCCGCCTTGCCCATGAAGCGCGCGAGCGGCGAGAAGCCGCCGGTGGCTAACAGCTCAAGGTCGCAGACGCTCCTCGCGCTCAGTTGCAGGCGCGGCAGGCCCGCCGCCCGATTCCACAACTCGTCCCGCTCCTCGCCGCCGACGACGAGGTCTACAAGCTCGCCCCCGTACGGCTCGATCAAATTCTGTCCATCATTGCTCATCAAGAAATCTCCTGAAAGGGTGCTCGGGTTTTACACTACTCGGATAAAGACGACGACGGCCGGAAATGACGGGCCGCCGCAAAGTTGACCATTTACTCACGCATCCCCGAAAAAATCAAACGCGCCCGGCCGAACGGCATGGATGCCGGGATGTCTCAGAATGCTTGGGAGATTGAAGATATTATTGTTGACCCGCCGGACAAGTGTTAAACTCTGCCTTCCTGCGGACCCTTACCTCAAAGGGGGATACTCACGATGGGATCCAAGCGGAAAAGGTATTGCCGCCACTGCGGGGAAAGAATACGCAGGACGGCCAGACACTGCCACCGCTGCTTCAAGCTCACGCTGCCGTGGAAGGACTATCTCGCCATCGCCCTCGTCTCGCTACTGCTGATATTCCTTCTGCTCAAATATCTGGGCGTTCTTTAAACTGGGCCACTACCAGGCGAAGGTCGGAGACTGATGACGACGGATTTCGAGGCGGGCGTGTTGCTCTTCTCGGCGACGCTGCCGATGGGGACGAGCACGTTTGCCTCCGGGAAGTAGGTCGCGGCGCAGCGGCGCGGGATGCTGTAGGGGACGACGACGAAGGACGGGGCCGTGCGCTCGCCGTCCTCGAAGTGGCTGACGAGGTCAACGAGTTGCCCCGCCGAGAGTCCCGCCTCTTCCACGTCCTGAGGGTTGAGAAAGACGACGCGGCGGCCGTTGTAGATGCCGCGGTAGCGGTCGTCCAGGCCGTAGATGGTCGTGTTGAACTGGTCGTGACTGCGCATCGTCATCATCAGGAATTGGCCCGGCCCGAGGTCGTGGCGCGGCAGGTCGTGCACGGTGAAATTGGCGCGCCCCGTCGCGGTCTTGAAGCGGCGCTCGCGCGCGAAGTTCGGGAGGTAAAAACCGCCTGGCTCGCGCACGCGCCGGTTGTAGTCTTCGAAGCCCGGGATGACGCGCTCGATTGACGCGCGTATGAGGTCGTAGTCGGACGCGAGCTTGAGCCAGTCAACGCGGCCCTGCTCTCCGAGGGTCGCCGCCGCGAGCCGCGCGACGAGCTGAGGCTCGCTCAAAAGATGCTCCGACGCGGGCTCCAACACGCCGCGCGACGCCTGCACGACGCCCATCGAATTTTCGCAACTTACGAACTGCGGGCCAGCGGCCTGCACGTCGCGCTCCGTGCGGCCGAGGCAGGGCAGAATCAGCGCCTGCTCGCCCGTGACGAGGTGCGCGCGGTTGAGCTTGGTCGAGACGTGCGCGGTCAGGCGGCAGCGCCTGAGAGCTTCGGCCGTGAACTCCGTGTCGGGCGTGGCCGAAAGAAAGTTGCCGCCGAGCGCGAAGAAGACGCGCGCCGCGCCTTTGTGCATGGCCTTGATCGCTTCCACCGTGTCGAAGCCGTGGCGGCGGGGCGGGTCGAAGTTGAACTCTTTCGAGAGGCTGTCGAGGAAAGCCTCGGTCGGCCGCTCCCAGATGCCCATCGTGCGGTCCCCTTGGACGTTCGAGTGGCCGCGCACGGGGCACGCGCCCGCGCCGGGCTTGCCCATCTGCCCGCGCAGCAAAAGGAGGTTGACGATCTCCTGTATGTTCGCGACCGCGTTTTTGTGCTGCGTCAGCCCCATCGCCCAGCAGATGATCGTCCTGTCGGAGCGCATCATGATCTCCGCGGCCTCGCGCATCTGCCCGCGACTGACGCCGCTCTGCTCCACGATGTCTTCCCAGCTAACTCCGCGGAGCGCGTCGGCGAAACTCTCGAAGCCGTCGGTGTGCTCTTTGATGAACTCGTGATCCAGGACTTCGCCCGGCCGCCGCGACTCCTCTTCGAGCAACTCCTTCATGACGCCTTTGAGGAGCGCCACGTCGCCGTTGATGCGGACCTGTAGGAAGAGGTCCGCGAGTTCGGTCCCCTTGCCGAGCGACGCGAAGATTTCCTGCGGGTGTTTGAAGCGCGTCGTGCCGACCTCGGGGAGCGGGTTGACGTGGACGATCTTGCAGCCGCGGCGCTTGGCCTTTTGCAGCGCCGTCAACATGCGCGGGTGATTCGTCCCCGGATTCTGGCCGATGACGAAGACGGCCTCCGCGAGATTAAAATCTTCGAGCGTGACCGTCCCCTTGCCGATGCCTATGGTCTCGGTCAAGGCCGAGCCCGAAGACTCGTGGCACATGTTCGAGCAGTCGGGCAGGTTGTTCGTGCCGAACTGGCGCACGAAGAGCTGGTAAAGAAACGCGGCCTCGTTGCTCGTGCGCCCCGAGGTGTAAAAGACGGCCTCGTCTGGCGAGGCGCACGCGTTCAACTCGTTGGCGACGAGCGCGAACGCCTCGTCCCAACTGATGGGCTCGTAGTGCGTGGCGTCGCGGCGGAGCAGCATGGGCCGCGTCAGGCGGCCCTGCTTGCCGAGCCAGTGGTCGGATTGTTTCGAAAGCTCTTCGACGCTCCACTCGCGGAAGAACTCCGGCGTGACGCGCCTGGTCGTCGCCTCCTCCGCGACGGCCTTCGCCCCGTTCTCGCAGAACTCCGCGTGCGAACGCTCCCTGTCCGGCTCGGGCCACGCGCAGCCTGGGCAGTCGAAGCCGTCCTGCTGGTTGACCGCGAGCAGGGTCTTGAGACTTCGGCCCACGCCCATCTCGCCCCACGCGTGCTTGACCGTCTGGACGATGGCCGGGATGCCGCCCGCGGCCCTGCCCGTCCGCTTAACCTCTACGCCGTCAGTCTCGATTGGCGGCTGCGCGCTCGCCGGATGAGCCGCGCTTTCATGCTTCATCTCTTCCGAGCCGCCGCCGTTCGGCGCGGGCGCAGTTTCCTCGTCGTGCGGCGCGACGTTGTAATGCGTCGGCTGCGCCGCGCTCGCGATCTCTTCGGTCGCGAGTTGCTCGAAATGCTCTTGCCGCTTCTGGCCCATTAGCTCTCCCCGGACAGGGATTTTAGCATTTTCAGGGACTGACCCTGAGCGTGAACCCTTCGCTCAAGTCGAGCACGAACTTTTCCCACTTCTTCTGAAAAGCCGTCATGTCCGATTCGCCTAAGATCATTTGCAGAGTCTGGTAGCCGGTCGGGTCGTCCTTGCGGCGGTCGTGGAACTCCTTGTAGAAGCGCGTCAGCAGGCCGCGCTCCTGTAGGTAGTAAAGGAGGTAGCGCGACTGGCCGTAGTTCGTCCCCTTGTCCTGGTAATAGAAGGCGCTGGAGTTCATCGCCGTCAATTCCTTGAAGGTGGGGACGGCGCTCTGTCGTATGGCATCTTGCAGGCCGGGCAGACGCCAGTTGGGGTAGCCGTAGATGCGGCCGTCCTGCTCGCCGCTCTGCTCGTAGAGCGAGCCCAACCCCTCGTTGAGCCACGGCGGGGCATCGGGGAAGTTGGCCTCTATGAACGGGTGGACGATCTCGTGGACGAGCGTCCCGCCGCCCGTCGCGATGTTCATGATGAGCGCCTTGTGCTCGGGCGAGTAGTAGCCGTAGGGCGTGTCCGGCTCGTCCTTGAAGAGTTGGCGCGTGTGCTTGCGGTAAGACGCCTCGTCCTTGAAGAGCCACACGTCGAGAATCTCGGCCGGGTCCTTCGTGAAGTAATCCTGCTTGAGCTTGTCCACGGCCCAGCGCACGGTCTCCGACTGCGAGCGCACGGCCGCGGGCGGCCCGTCGCCGACGACGACGAAAGGTTTCTGGATGACAATCGTGAACCCTCGGCCCGGCAGCCTCTTCTTCAGCGCGGCGACGTGCCGCGCGAAATCCGCGTCCGTGAAGGTCCGGGCGGCGGCCGGCGTGTCGGACGCTCGCGGCGTCGGCGTGCCCTGCGGGCGGACTGCGGCCGCGGCGGCGGGCTGGCTGCCCGGCGTATGCCTTGTGCCAAAATAGAGCGCGGGCATGAGCACCAGGACGGGCAGCGCCAGCGGCGCGAAGAGGGCGAAGGTTCTGCGGCCCGACGGCGTTTGGAATTTGATCTTCATCGAACGTTAGACGGGTGCGGTCAACTGGCTTTTGCCGGCTGCGTGGCGGGGGGCGCTTCGGCGGCACCGGCCGGGCCGAGGCCGCGCCCCTCCATTAGAAGCTGCTCGAAGGCGTCCACGGGGAGCGGCCTGCAAAAGAGGTATCCCTGCATGGCGTCGCACCTCAGGAGACTGAGGAAGCGCAACTGCTCTTCGGTCTCGACGCCCTCGGCCTTGACCTCAAGTTGCAGGCTGTGCGCGAGCTGGATGATCGCCATCACGATGGCCGCGTCCTTCGCGTCGGCGGTCATGTCGCGCACGAAAGACTGGTCGATCTTCAGCACGTCAATCGGCAGGCTCTTCAGGTAACTCAGACTCGAATAGCCCGAGCCGAAGTCGTCCACGGCGATCTTGATGCCCATCGCCTTCAGCTCGCCGAGCGTGCGGATGGAGCTTTCGGCGTTCTTCATCACGGAGCTTTCCGTCACTTCCAACTCCAGCGAAGCCGCGTCGAGCCCAGTCTCCTTGAGCAGCCGCTCGACCATCGGGACGAGGTCCGGCTGCTGAAACTGCCGCGGGCTCAGGTTGACGCCGACGCGAAGCTGTTCGAAGCCGTCGTCCTGCCACTTCCGCGCCTGCGCGCAGGCCGTGCGCAGGACCCACTCGCCTATGGGCGAGATGAGCCCCGTGTCTTCCGCGAGCGGGATGAACTCGGCCGGGGAGACCAGACCCATCTCCGGGTGCTGCCAGCGCACGAGCGCCTCCATCCCCGTCACGCGCCCCGTGCCGATCGAGACCTGCGGCTGGTAGTAGACGCGGAACTCGCCGCGCTCCATGGCCCAGCGCAGCTTGTTTTCGAGCGCGAGGCGGTGCAGCGCCCGCTCGTTCATGTCGGCCGTGTAGAACTGGTAATTGTTCCCGCCCGACTGCTTGGCGCGGTAGAGCGCGGAGCCCGCGCTCTTCAACAACTCCTGCGCGTCCGCGCCGTCCTCCGGGTAGAGGCCGATGCCTATGCTGCCCGTGACGTAAAGCTCGTGCTCTTCGACTAAGAAGAGCGGGTCGAGCACGCGCTGGAACTCTCTGGCCGCGCGCGCCGCGTCGTCCGCCCCTTCGATGCGCGTCAGCAGGAAGGCGAACTCGTCGCTCCCGAAGCGCGCGACCGTGTCGCCGTCGCGCATCGCCTCGGTCAGGCGCTCCGCGACGTTCCTGAGCAGCCGGTCGCCTATGACGTGGCCGAGCGTGTCGTTGAATTTTTTGAAGCGGTCGAGCGAGAGGAACATGACCGCGAGCCGGCCGCGCGCCCGGCCCGCGTGCGAGACACTTTCGGCCAGGCGCTCCTCGAACGAGACGCGGTTGGGCAGGCCCGTCAGCGTGTCGTGGTAGGCCAGGTAATTGATCTTCGCCTCGGCGGCCTTGCGCTCTGTGATGTCCGCGACAATTACCATGATGCCGCTGACCTCGTTCGCAGTGTTGCGGAGCGCCGCCCACCAGACATCCACGTCAATCAAGGAGCCATCTTTCCTCTGCCGGCGCGTCTCGTAATCGCCCCCGATCTTCCCTTGAAGCGCATCCTCGAAGCGTGCCTGGAACTCCTCGCGCCCCTCGTCGGGCACGAGCGGGAAAGGCTTGTTGAGAATTTCCTTCTCGTCCCAGCCGAACATGCGGCGCGCCGCCGGGTTCCAGAGGCTCACGCGCCCCCCTGTGTCCAGGACGAAGATGGCGAGCGGCGAGGCTTCGATGAGCACGCTCAGGGTCTGGTTCGACTTGTGCAGCTCATTCGTGCGCTCGCGCACTATCTCTTCCAGAAAGTTTTCGTAGTAGCGCTTGGACTGGCGCAGGGCGCGGTGTTCGAGCGCGCGCTTGACGGCGGCCTCTACGTGGCGCAGGTCGAAGGGCTTGGTGATGTAGTCGAACGCGCCGGCGCGCAGGGCCTGGATGGCGCTCTCAATGTTCTGCTCGCCGCTGATCATGATGACGACCATGTCGGGCGAGAGTTCAATCACTTGCGGGACCATCTCCAGGCCCGTGATGCCGCCCATCATGATGTCGCTCAGGACGAGGTCGAACTCTTCGGCGCGCAGCCGTTCGAGCGCCTCCTCGCCCGAGGAGACTTCGGCGCACTCGTAGTCCTCGCCGAGCAACTCGTGCAGCACCTCCCTGATCTGCGCGTCGTCGTCGGCGATGAGAATTCGCGGCCGCTTGTCTCCGGGTCCGAACATAAAATGGTTCCGGCCACGATTCTAACTCATTCCGTCCCGGTCTGACATTAGCTAAAAGCGGGCGCGCGAATCTTCGGCGGGGCGCGGCCACCGCTTCACGTTTGCGGCGCGCTCGGTTATACTGCCGACTGTTCGTCCCGCCTTGTCCCCTTCCCGGCGTTGCGAGTAGGTCAACGCGCCGGAGCTTTAGATGACCCGGAAGCACAGGTGAACAGAAGTTTCCCGGTGCGCCGCGTGACGGGCGAGACAAAGATTTTCGCGGGCCACACGATATCGGTCCCGCGCGATCCAACTTTTGACAGGCGGCCGGAGCGGGCAGGTTTTCGCGAGCGAGCGCAAGACGCAAGTGTTCTTGACGCGCTCCCTGCGCGCCGTCGGCGTGCGCGGCCTTTAAGTTTACCGGGCCGCGCGGCCTTCGCCGAGCCGTCGGGGATTTCCGTTTGAACAAGTCAGCATGCTTTCGCGCCGCGGCGGCGCAAGGCGGACAGTGTCCGCACCCGCGCCCTGCGTCCCAGCGCGTTCACACCACCAAACTCACGGCCCATAAATTAAGGATGAGCAAGCGGAGCCGCGCGCCCGAGACTAACGCGCGCGCCTGCGGTCTGCCCGCTCCCGCTAATTATTCGCGGCCACTTTCCGGGGAGAGATTTCAGTCAACATGTCAAAAGAGTTAATAGTCAGCGTCAACGGGCGCGAGAAGAAGATCGCCATCATCGAGAATGAGCGGGTCACGGAGTTCTACATCGAGCGCGGCGAAGAGAACCAGGGCATCGTCGGCAACATTTACAAGGGGCGCGTGATGCGCGTCCTGCCCGGCATGCAGTCGGCCTTCGTCGACATCGGCCTGGAGCGCGACGCCTTCCTTTACGTCTCGGACTTCTTCGACGAGGAGGAAGAGTTCGAGCGCATCGTGATGGACAAGACGAAGAAGGCGGCGGACCCGGCCGAGGCCGCGCGCGCCGCCCGCGGCGCAATCGAGCAGGCGCGCGTCGAGCGCGAGCAGCACATAGAGGCCGCGCAGGAGCGGGTCGAGCCGCTGCTCGACGCGGAGCCACTGGCGGCCGAGGAGGCCGTCGAGCCGGAAGTCCTGGAGGCCGTGGAGGAAGTCGAAGAGCCGTTGGCCGCGACTTCCGACGAGCCCTTCGCGCAGGCCGAGGCGCAGGCCGAAGAGACGGCCAGGGAGGGCGGGCGCAAGCGCGGCCGGCGCGGGAAGCGCAGGGGCCGCGGCGGCGAAGAGCACGCGGCGGAAGCCCCCGCGGCGTCGGCCTCGGACGAGCGGGCAGCCTCGCCGGCTTACGAGGACGTGAGCACGCCTTTCATCGCCGACGCCTCTTTCCAGCGCGTCGTGGACGAGGACGAGACGGCCGCCGAGAACGGCGAGATGTTCAAGGACGCGCGGATTCAGGAGCGCATCTTCGATCAAATCCACGCCGTCGAGTTCGACATGGAGGACGTGCCGGCCACGGAAGTCGGCTCGCTCCTGGGCAGCGAGACGCCGCAGCAGGGCTCGTTCCAGCGCGTCGAGGACGACGACGTGTCCGAGGCTGAGGACCGCTCCGAGGCGGCCTACGTGCAGGAGACGGTCGCCGCGCACGTCGGCGCGTTCATCGACGAGATTAACGAAGAGACCGTCGGCACCTCGCAGACCTTCGAGCGCGTGAGCGACGACGAGGGCGCGGAAGAAGCGGCCGAGCCGAAGTCCAAGCGCGCGGCGAAGCGCGGCGCGACCAAGCGCGCCTCTAAGAAAGAGGCCGAAGTCGAAGAGGCGGCCAAGCCCAAGCGCGCGGCGAAGGCGGCCGCGAAGAAGGCCGCCGCGAAGAAGTCCAGTAAGAAGGCGAGTAAGAAGTCGCGCACTGCCGCGACCGAAGAGTCTGGCGAGGGCGAGACCGACATCGCCGTGCTCGAATCCGAGGCCGAGCGCGCGGAGAGCGCCGACCTCGTCGCCGCCGAGGCCGCCGACGGCGAGCACTTCGAGGCGGGCGCGGGCGGGAACGGCGACTACGAAGACGCCGAGGCGACTCTTTCCTCCGGCCGCTCGCGCGGCGAGTTAGCCACGCGCCGCGGAGGCCGCCGCCGCCGCCGCCCGACCGGCAAGTCGCAGGACGGGAACGGCGAAGACCGCACCAACGGGAAGGACGAAGAAGTAGTAGAAGCAGTCGCAGAGGTCGAGGAAGCGCCGAGCAAGAGGGCTTCCGCCCCGCAGCCGCGCAGTGATTCGCGCCGCGAGCGTGGCGAGCGCGACCGCGGCGAGCGCGCCGTGCGTGAGCGCCCCGAGCGCGGCCCGCGCGAAGAGCGTAGCCCGCGTGAAGACCGTGGCGCGCGCGAAGAGCGCGGCGGGCGTGAGGACCGCGCGGCCGGCAACGGCGGCGGCGGCGGCCGTCCCGAGCGCCGCGAGCGCAGCGGCGGCGGCCGGCGCGACCGCCACCAGCCGACCATCACGGACCTCCTGCGCGAGGGCCAGGAAGTCCTGGTGCAGATAGCCAAAGAGCCCATCGCCAAGAAGGGCGCGCGCATCACCTCGCACATCGCGCTGCCCGGCCGCTTCCTGGTCTACATGCCCACGGTCGAGCACGTCGGCGTCTCGCGCAAGATCGAGAGTGACTCCGAGCGCAGCCGCCTGCGTAAGCTCATCCAGGCCATACGCGCCGAAGAGGACGTGCCCTCGGGCGGCTTCATCGTCCGCACGGCGGGCGTCGGAATCTCCGAAGAAGACCTGCGCGACGACGCGCGCTACCTCGTCCGCACCTGGCTGGACATACGCCGCTCGGCCGAGAAGACCAAGGCCCCTGCGCTCGTCCACCGCGATTTGGATTTGGTGCAGCGCCTCCTGCGCGACCAGCTCTCGGACGAGTTTACGGCGATCCGCGTCGACTCCGAGGAGGAGTACTTAGGCATCGTCGAGTTCATCAACCGCATCCAGCCGCGCATGGTCAAGCGCGTCAAGCTCTACACGCGCGAGGAGCCGATTCTCGAAGCCTACGGCGTGCAGGCCGAGATTGACAAAGCCATCAAGCCGCGCGTCTGGCTCAAGTCGGGCGGCTACCTCGTCATCAACCAGACCGAGGCGCTCGTCGCCATCGACGTGAACACGGGCAAGTTCGTCGGCCGCGGCGGCACGCGCCTCGAAGACACCATCACGCGCACGAACCTCGAAGCCGTGGACGAGATCGTCCGCCAGATTCGCCTGCGCGACCTGGGCGGCATCATCGTGCTCGACCTGATCGACATGGAGGACAGGCGCAACCGCAACCGCGTCATGCAGGCCCTACAGGAGGCTTTGCAGCACGACAAGTCGCCGACGAAGGTCCTGTCCTTTAACGACTTCGGCCTCGTGATTATGACGCGCAAGCGCGTCAAGCAGTCGCTGGAGCGCACGCTGTGCAGCCCCTGCGCGTACTGCCAGGGCGCGGGGCTCGTCAAATCCGCGCAGACCATCTGCTACGAAATCCTTGAGGAGGCGCGCCGCCTCTCGCGCGGCCTGGACGACGACGGCGTCAAGCAGACGACGCTCCGCGTCAACCCGGAAGTCGCGCGCACCCTGCGCGGGCCCGAGCGCGACGTGATGAACGAGATAGAGGACTACCTGGGCGCGGTGGACGTCACCTCCGACCCGCAGATTCACCAGGAGCAGTTCGACTTCGCCTTCATCTGAGGCGGAAGTCGCGCTCCCTTACGCGCCGTGAGCAAAGAGATGAAGAGAGTTCCTGCTTTCCTGACTTTCGCCTTCGTCGTCTTGCTCACGGCGTGTTCTTATACGTCCAACTTCGTATTCATTAACGCGACGGACCAACCCGTGGAGCTGCGGTACAAAGTCAAAGCCTCGCCGCGCGACCCACTCGAAATGGTCGGCACGCCCAGGAAGACGGCCGCGGAGAAACTCCGCGACGGCGACAGGGAGTGGCGGCTGCTCGCGCCCGGCGAGTACGCGCTCGACGGCGCGGCGCGCACCGTCACAATCCGCGTCATGCCGCACGAGGCCGTGCTGGTCAGGCAGATGACCAACTACGGCGGGCACGACGACACCTCCGACGCCGAAGCCTTCGCCGTAGAGGAAATATATCTCAACGGCGCGCGCGGCGAAGTCAGGCTCCAGGGCGAGCAGGCGCGGCGAAGTTTCCTGAAAGAGTCGGACAATTTGTACACGCTGACTTACAAGTGAGCCTCGCGGCCGAAGGCAGTTTGCGATGAGTAAAACGGGAAAGCTCTGGAAGGCCATCGGCGCGGCGGGCGCTGGCGTGGCGGCGCTCGCCGCCGTCAACGCGCGCATCCGGCGGCAAGCGCAGGAGCCGGACGACGCGGCCTTCGGCGGCGAGCCGCGCTACTTTGAATGGCGGCACGGCGACGTGTTCTACAAGACCGCGGGCGAGGAGCACCAGGGGCCGCCCCTCGTCTTCGTGCACGGCGTCGGCGCGGGCGCGTCGAGCTTCATGTGGCGGCGCAACTTCGACGAACTGTCGCGCGACTTCCGCGTCCTCGCGCCGGACCTGCTGGGCTTCGGCTTCTCCGACAAGCCCGCCGCAGCGCCCTACTCCGCCGACCTCTACGTCGAGTTGCTGACCGACTTCATACGCGAGGTCGCGGGCGAGGGCGCGCACCTCGTCGCCAGTTCCCTGGGCGCTGCCTACTGCGTGCACGTCGCCTACGAGCGGCCGGAACTCGTGCGCTCGCTCGTGCTCGTCGCGCCGACCGGGGCGGGCGGGAGCCTGCGCGCGCGACCCGGCATGGCGGGCGCGGCCTTCTACGGCCTGCTGCAATCGCCCGTGCTCGGCACCTCCTTCTACAACGTCATCGCCAGCGAGCGCGGCATACGCGACTACGCGCGGCGCGAGCTCTTCTACGACCGCCGCCGCGCCACGCCGCGCCTCGTCGCGCAGTACTACGCGATGAGCCACCAGCCGGGCGCGCAGCACGCCATCGCGGCCTTCCTCTCCGGCTACCTGAACACGGACACGCGCGAGGCGTTCTCGCGCCTGCGCCAGCCCGTCACGCTCTGCTGGGGCAAGCAGGACGAGACCAACCCGCTCGAACACGCGGCCGAGCTTTTGAGCATCAACCCGCGCGCCGGCCTCGAAATCTTCGACCGCTGCCGCATGATGCCGCAGGAAGAGCACCCCGAAAAATTCAACGCGCTGGTGCGCGCCGGGCTCCGCGCCCGCATCGCCGCCGCGTGAAACCATTACGCCGCGCGCTCCGGTTGCTTTTCCGCCCCGCGATGTTAAGATACTCGCCGAAGCACCATTACCCATAAAGCGGCTGCCGCAGACGGTAGCGGGAATCTCCCCCGTGTTCGGAAAATAGTGCGCCCCTGACCGCGCCCCTGAGGAGCGCGTGTCCCCGGTGCGGCGCGTCTCTTGAGGATTTAAGGATGGCTGCCGACAATCTGGCCCAAAAACACGACACGACTCCGGTCGTCAACCTCCTCGTCAAGCGCCACGACGAGATCATCAACCTCTGGATCAAGGACCGTTTGGAGTCCGGCGAGTTCCGCGACGAGCTGATCCCGAAGAAGGAGCTGCGCCGCCAGTCGCAGCAGATCGTGGACATGCTCGCGCGCTCGATCAAGGACTCCGAGGGCGGCGACTTCGAGTCGGCGGCCTTCGACGAGATGCGCGTCTTCCTCAACGAGATTTCGCGCGCCCGCGCCGTCAAGGGCTACACCCCTCTGGAGAACGCGACCTACATCCTGTCGCTGCGCAACACCCTCCTGCCGCTCCTGGCCGAAGAACTCGACGGCAACAACGACGCGCTCGTGCGCGAGATGCAGTACTTCACGAGTCTCCTGGACAAGATGGGGCTCGTGATGGTCGAGAACTTCATACGCTCGCGCGAGGAGATCATACGTCAGCAGCGCGAGGACATGATGGAGTTGTCCACGCCCGTCATCAAAGTCTGGGACAAGATTCTGACGCTCCCCATTATTGGCACACTGGACTCGCGCCGCGCGCAGATGATGATGGAGGCGCTCCTGCAAAAGATAGTCGAGACCAACTCCGTCATCGCCATCCTCGACATCACAGGGGTCAAGACGATGGACACGCTCGTCGCCAACCATCTGATTAAGACGGTGACGGCGGCGCGGCTGATGGGCGCGCGCTGCATCCTGACGGGCGTCAGCCCGGCGATAGCGCAGACGATGGTGCAGCTCGGCATAGACCTCACGCAGATCACGACGCGCGCGCAGATGTCCGACGGCATCAAGCTCGCGCTGGAGATGATCGGGCGCACGGTCGTGCCCGCCAAGGCGCTCGCGCAGATGTCCAACGGCACGGGTGCCGCGGCCCAGACCACCGCCACCCTCGCCGCCCACGGCGCGAGCATCACCAGCGAAAACCAGCGGCGAGAAGAGCAATAGGCAGCAGGCAGTGGGCAGCGGGCAGTTAAAGACAAAAAGCGTTTTTCTTTTATCTGCCCGCTGCCCACTGCCCACTGATTTGAGTCGGAGCAAAAATTCATGAACGGTGCGCGCATCCCTATCTTAAAAGTCGGCCGTGTGCTGATCGTGCCGATCCAGGTGGACATGGACGACCAGACGGTCATCCACTTGCAGGAGCGCATCCTCTCGGAGCTTGAGCGCACGGGCGCGCGCGGCGTCCTGATAGACATCTCGCTGCTGGAGATGGTGGACTCGTTCATCGGGCGGATGCTCTCGGACATCGCGGCGATGGCGCGCATCATGGACGCGCGCACCGTCGTGGTCGGGATGCAGCCGGCGGTCGCCATCACGCTCGTCGAGCTGGGGCTTGAGCTGAAGGGCGTTGACACCGTGCTCAACGTGGACGAGGGGTTCAAGCTGCTGCGCGGCGAGTTCGACACGGACGAGGAAGAGGAAGAGCAAGCCTACTGGGGGTTTGGCGCGCTTGGAAAGCAGGACCATCGTTCTTGAGCAGGCCCACGACATCGCGGTCGCGCGCAACGAGGTCCGCCAGCTCGCCGCCGTGCTGGGCTTCAGCCTCATAGACCAGACGCGGCTCGCCACGGTCGCCTCGGAGTTGGCGCGCAACGTCGTCAAGTACGCCGGGCGCGGCCGCCTCATCGCGCAGCCGACCAGCTCCCCGGACGGCCGCCAGGCGCTGCGGCTGATCTTCGAGGACCGCGGCCCCGGCATCCCGGACATAGAGGCGGCCATGCGCGACGGCTTTTCGACGGGGCGCGGCCTGGGCAAGGGGCTCCCCGGCTCGAAGCGTCTCGTCGACGAATTCAAGATCGAGTCCGAGGTCGGCCGCGGCACGCGCGTCACCGTCACGCGCTGGCGATGAAAGAAGGGATGGGGGATGAGGGATGAAAGGGGTTGAGTGAGCCGCCCGCCGAGTCATCGAGTCAACGGCTGTTCATTCATCCCTCATCCCTCGTCCCTTCGTTTATGCGCGAAATCCACTCCGTAGAGATTAAAGATTTGGCCCAGGTGGGGACGGCGCGGCGCGCCGTGCACAGGTTCGCGAGCGACCTGGGTTTCGGCGAGACGGGCCTGGCCGAGTTGGACATCGTCGTCCAGGAGATAGGGACAAACGCGGCGCGCTACGCGACGGGCGGCGGCTGGCTGCACTACGCGTCGCCGCTCGGCGAGGCGACGGGGCTGGAGCTTTTCTACTGGGACACGGGCCCCGGCATCTACGACCTGGACCGCGCCATCCGCGACGGCGTCTCGACCAGCGGGAGCCTCGGCTCCGGGCTCGGCGCGATCCGCCGGCTGATGGACGAGTTCGAGGTCTACTCGACCCTGCCCGTCTCCTCGCGCCTCTCGCTCACGCAGCGCCGCACGTCGCACGGCACGGCCCTGCTCGCGCGCAAGTGGCTCGGCCGCGGCGAGGACGGTGCGACGCCCGTCACGGACGAGGACGCGCGGCGCTTCGGCGTCTGGAGCCGCCCGCACCCCGGCGAGGAGTTGAGCGGCGACGCCTATCTGATATGCAAGCGCGGCCGCCAGACCCTGCTCGCGGTGATCGACGGGCTCGGGCACGGCCACGGCGCGAAGGAGGCGGCGGACGTGGCCGTCGAACAGTTGGACGAGTGGATGGGCGAGCCGCTCAACGAAGTGCTGCTCGGGCTGCACGACGGCCTGCGCTCGACGCGCGGCGCGGTCGCGGGGCTCGTCGCGATTGACCACGAGGCCGGCCGCTTCTCTTACGCGGGCGTCGGCAACATTTTGGTGCGCGTCTTCAACGCCCCGGAGCACGCCTCGCCCGTCTCGGCCAACGGCACGCTCGGCGCGCGCCTGGGCCAGTTGCGCGTCTGGTCGTACGAGTGGTCGCCGGCCGCCACGCTCGTCATGGCGAGCGACGGGCTGAGCGCCTCCTGGGACATCAACTCTTACCCGGGCATCCTGGAGCGCAGCCCGCAGCTCCTGGCCGGCGTCCTCATGCGCGACTACGGCCGCCACGCTGACGACGCGACCGTGCTTGTGGCAAGATGATAAAGGAGTGGTGAGGACCGAGGGCTGAGTTAAAAACTCTTTCTCTCACTCAGTCCTCGGTCCTCACCACTCAGTACTTTCTTATGAAAGACATTACTTCCACACGTCTCGGGGACGTTTACGTGCGGCGCGAGGGCGACATCGTGAAGGTGCGCGACCGCGTGCGCAGGCTCGCGCGCGAGATGGGGTTCGACTCGACGACGCAGATCAAGATCACGACGGCCGTCTCCGAGGTGACGCGCAACATCTACGAGTACGCCAAGTCGGGCGCGATCATGCTGGCCCTGGCCGAGCGCGGGCCGGACTTCGGCCTACAGGTCACGGCGCGCGACGACGGCCCCGGCATTGACGAGGCCACCTTGCGCTCGATCCTGCGGGGCCACTACCAGTCTGCCTCGGGCCTCGGCGTCGGGCTCTCGGGCACGCGGAAATTGATGGACGAGTTCGACATTCAGACCAAGCTCGGCGAGGGCACGCGCGTCACGCTCGTCAAGTGGATGCCGCGCGGCGCGGCCGACAACGTGAAGGGCCGCGTCGAGGAGCTGCGCGCGCATCTGGGCGAGGACGTGGAGGACTCGGCCGTGGAGGAGCTTCAGCAGCAGAACCGCGACCTGGCACAGGTTCTCGCGGAGCTGGAGGAGAAGCGCGGCCAGCTCGAAACGCTCAACGTCCAACTGAGCGAGACCAACCGCGAGCTGAACGAGGCCAACGCCAAGCTGAGGGAGCTCTCCGAGATGAAGGAGGAGTTCCTGGCGCTGACCACTCACGACCTGCGCTCCCCGCTGACGGTCATCAGCGGCGTCATCAGCTTCTTCACCTCGGGCCGGCTGGGCGAGCTCTCGCCCGAGCAGAAGAACATGGTCGCGATGATGGAGCGCAACACGCAGAATTTGATCGAGCTGGTCAACGACCTCCTGGACGCCTCCAAACTGGAGTCCGGCACGATGCGCCTTGAGCTGACCTCGTTCGACATACGGGGCGTGGTGGACGAGCTGCGCGAATCGATGGAGCCGCTGGCGAAGGAGAAGGAGATCGAGCTGGTCGAGACGCTGGCCGAGGGCCTGCCGCCTGTGGAGGCCGACCGCGCCAAGCTGCGCCGCGTGCTGCTCAACCTGCTCTCGAACGCGTTGAAGTTCACGCAGAAGGGCGGGCGCGTGGAGGTCCGCGCCGAGCGCGAGGGCGAGCGCGTGCGCGTCGCGGTCTCGGACACGGGCGTCGGCATAGCCCCGGACGACGTGGCCCGCCTCTTCGACAAGTACGAGCAGGCGCGCAGCCGCGCCACGCGCGGCGAGAAGGGCACCGGCCTCGGCCTCTACATCACCAAGCAGATCGTCGAGCTGCACGGCAGCCAGATCAAGGTCGAGTCCGAAGTCGGCCGCGGCTCGACCTTCTCCTTCACGCTGGCTGTCACGGGCGGCGCGAAAACGAAGGGGCAGCCGCGATGAGAAGACTTATCTTCGTCGTCACGCTCTCGGCGCTGCTCACGCCGCACGCGGCCGGCGCGGCAACCGGGCGGGCCAATTTTCAGCAGAGCAGGCAGAGCGCGTCATCTGATGTGCGCGGGCTTGCTTCCATCAAGGCTTATTGCCAATCCCTCGAACGCCACTTCAGGAGGAACGCCGGGGCCGCGCGCTTCTTCGTGGACGCCCCGCCCGGCGGCGACGCGGAGCCCGCGCCCGAGGGCCGGCTGGACTGGCACGAGGTCAGGTCCGAAGCCGAGATGATGGATGCCGAGCGCGCGTACGCACGCCACTCCATCGTCGTCAAGACGAAGGGCGGCGAGGTCGTTTACGCGGACTTCGCGGAGCCCCTGGAGCACAGCCGCCACCACACAGAGTACTGCTTCCGCCGCGACGGGACGGTCGCCAGGATAGCCTCCGACTACTTCAGCGGCATCGCCGGCGTCCACGTCACGCGCGAGCATTTCTACGACGCGGCAGGAAAACTTCTGCTTAACAGAGTCAACTGCTTCAGCGTCTCCTACAACTCCGCGGGCGTCGTGGAGCGGCGCGCGTCGTGCAGGCGGGCCGAGATGCGCGAGGAGCTGACGGGCTACCGCGTCCCCGTCTACAAGAGAAACGCGGACCTGCCCGGCTACGAAATCTTGAAAACTCGTGAATCGTGAATCGAAAAAGAAAGACCTGCGCGTCGATTCACGACTCACGACTCACGACTCACGAACTTATGCACTATCACTTGATCGGAATTTGCGGGACGGCGATGGCGTCGCTCGCCGGGATGCTACAGGCGCGGGGCCACAGGGTGACGGGCTCGGACGAGAACGTCTACCCGCCGATGTCGACGATGCTCGAAGCGCTCGGCATCCCCGTGGCGCAGGGTTACGACGCGGCGCACCTAGAGGACGCGCCCGACTGCGTCATCGTGGGCAACGCCATCCCGCGCGGCAACCCGGAGGTCGAAGAGACACTGAACCGGCGGCTGCTCTACCGCTCGCAGGCCGAGACGGTCAAGGAGGAGTTCATACGCGGCCGCCGCTCGCTCGTCGTCGCGGGCACGCACGGCAAGACGACGACGACGAGCATCGCCGCGTGGGTCATGGATCAGGGCGGCCTGGACCCCACGTTCCTGGTCGGGGGCGTGGTCCAGAATTTCGGCGCGAGCTTCCGCGTGACCGGGAGCGACTACTTCGTCATAGAGGGCGACGAGTACGACACGGCCTACTTCGACAAGGGGCCGAAGTTCATGCACTACCTGCCGGAGCTGGCGATTGTCGGCAACATAGAGTTCGACCACGCCGACATCTACAAGGATTTGGACGCGGTCAAGACCGCCTTCCGCCGCCTGATGAACCTGGTCCCCGGCAACGGCCGCCTGATCGTCGGCTGGGACAGCGAGCATGTGCGCGAAGTCGTCGGCGAGATGGGGACGAGACTTCAGACGCGGCTCGAAACTTTCGGCACCTGCGACGACGCCGCGTGGCAGGCGCGCGACATAGACTACTCCGGCGAGCTCGCGCGCTTCGGCGTCTACCGCGACGGCGTTTTCTGGGCCGATTTCGAGACGCCGCTGATAGGCGACTTCAACGTGCGCAACTGCCTGGCCGTCATCGTCGCGGCGGACGCGTGGGGGATAGGGCTTGAGTCAATCCGCGAGGCGCTGAGGACGTTTAAGAGCGTGCGCCGCCGGATGCAGGTGCGCGGGGAGGAGCGCGGCGTGACCGTCATCGACGACTTCGCGCACCACCCCACGGCCGTGCGCGAGACGCTTTCCGCGCTCAGGACCAAGTACAGCGAGCGCCGCCTCGTCGCCGTCTTCGAGCCGCGCTCGTGGTCTTCGCGCCTGGCGGTCTTCCAGGAGGACTACGCCCGGGCGTTCGAGCCCGCCGACCACGTCGTCATCGCCAGCGTCTTCGACAGCACGAAGGCCACAGAGAAGGGCCGCGTCCTCGACACGAACAAACTGATCGAAGACATCGCCGCGCGCGGCAAGCCTGCCCGGCAGATAGAGGGCGCGGACGACATCGTCAGGCACCTCGCGCCCGAACTCCGCGCGGGCGACGTGGTCGCCATCATGTCCAACGGCGGCTTCGGCGGCATCCACGACAAGCTGCTCGCGGCGCTCCGCGAAAATCAGTAAGGAACGAACCGCGGAGCAACACGCGCACGACACGAAGTGAATTCAACCCCTTTTCGTGTCGTGAGCGTGTTGCTTCGTGGTTCGTTTAGTTTGCTTCCCTTGTGAGGCGGCTTACGGCTTGGTCTCTCGCCCCCTGTAGACGGGGTCGAAGGTGCGCGTCGTGTTCTCCGTGACGCTCCCCACCGGCTCGCGCGGCGCGGCCAGTTGCGGCACGGGCGCGGCCGGGGTCTTCCCGGACAACTTTTTCTTCTCCGGTTTGGCCGGCGCGTCCTCGTCCTTCGCTTGAGCCTTCCCGCTCGTCAGCCGCGTGAACTGCCGCAGCAGCAGCCAGTCAATCAGGAGGACGGAAAACAGCATCGTCATGATGACGGCCAGCCGCCCCTCTTCTATGCTGAGGCCCTTTTCCACGAACACCATCACCAGGCTGAAGATCAACCCGAACCCTATGATGGTGATGAGCGCCACCGCCGCCGCCATCGCCCACGCCGCCCCGCTCGACACCCTCACCGGGGGCTGAGACGACGACACCAACGCCACCTCATCCGACACAGGCTTCAACTTCGCCCCGCACCGGTTGCAATAACTCATCCCCTCCGACACTTCCGCCCCACACGACGCACAATACATACTCACTCACCCTCTCCTACGAATTAACAACCCACTCTCACCTTATCACCCCTCAACACCCTTCCCCACATGAAACTCATCCTCCGGGTCAATCTCCACCTCCGGCATCGGCTCGAACTTCGACTCATCAAACGCCGGCATCTCCGGCTCCCCCGCCCCCAACTCCCTCAAATGCCCCCTCGCCCTCTCCAACCCCCAATGATACGCATACGGCGGCCCATCGCACCACGCCAACTCATACGCTTTCCTCGCCGCCTCGGTTGCCTTCACTTCATTCCCCTCGTCATGCTCAATCTGCGCCAGCACGTTATATGCATCGGCGTGGAAGAGCGGGTACGGTCCGCGCTCCGCTACCTCCCACACATCGTCCAGATATTCGCGCGCCGCCTTCGCATCCCCCTGACGCCGCCGCAACTCAGCCAGCGCTACGAGTGCTGGCAGTTCTTCTTCAATTAGATTCACCACCCTAGCGCGGTTGAGCGCATGGTGCAGCCGTTCGTCAGCAGTGGCGAGATCACTCAAGCCCAATGCCGCCTCGCCTTGCGCTCGCGCCGCGCGGATAAAATCACGCTCAAGACTCAGGACATGAGCCAACTCCCACGCGCGGTCGGCGAAAGATAGCGCGCCCGCGAACTCGCCGAGCCATAGTGTTCTCTGCGCGAGAAAAGAATTGGCTGTGCCTATACCTTGACTATTAGACTGGGCTTCAAACATGCGCCAAGCCCGCTGTAGGGCGGACCTGGATTCACTCGCAAGCCCGCGTGCCCCTGGCGTCAAGCCAAGAAATTGAAGGCTGACCGCTTCCTTAAAAGGGTCATCCTGCTCGCGTGTGATGACCAGCGCGCGCCGCGCGGCCGCCTCCGACTTGCGCAGCGCACCCGACAGCCGCAACGTGTCTGACAGGTTGATCAAACCGGCACTGAGGTTGCGGTCATCCTTAATCTCCGAATCAATTGTGTTAGCGCGGCGAAACAGCGCGGCTGCGCGTCCCGGCTGTCCGCTGTATTGATACCCCAGCGCTAGCGTATTAAGTGTGAAGGATTGAGTGCCCTGGCTGTTCAAACGCGGCGACTGCTCCGGCCCATCGGGGAAGAGCAACTCCAGAAGCTCGACCCGCTGCCGGCTGGCGCTCAGGCGGTAAAGAGTGGCTTTACTCAATCGCTCGTAAAAGAGATCTAAGGCATCGTCATAACGTCCTAGCCCGATCAGCGTGCTGTACAACTCGATGGCTGGTGTGAGGTCTTCGAGGCTGTTGACCTTGAGATAATGGTCTATCATCGGCACTGCTTGAAAGTGGGCGTGCAGGCTCGCGTAGACGCCGCGCCGGGCGTCGTCGCTGAGGTCGCCCCAGACCACGCCGCGGACGAGCGGGTGTAGGTCGTAGCGGTTGGCTCGCTTGTCCCAGCCGAGCAGGCCCCGGTCTTCCAGCTCGCTCAACACCTCATCCAACTCGCGCTCGTCGGCGCACGGCTTCCCTTCGCCTGTCAACAGCGCGGCCAGCGTGTCGTAGCGCGCGGGCATTCTGAAGGCGGCGATTATTTGCAGCACTTGGAGCGCCGTGTCGCCTAGTTCGCGCAGGGCGAATTCCAGCACGTGGCTTATCGCGTCCTGCAAGCGCGGGAATTTGGCAGGGTCAAACCGCGGGTTGGCCTTGCGCCACGCCTCGAAGTTGCCCGGCGCTGGGCGATGGCGTTTGACCTCTCCCGCCAGCGCCTGGATGAGCAAAGGGTGTTTGTCGAAGGTGGCGAAAACAGGCAGCAACTGGTCGCGCGCGCCGGGGACGTTGAAAGCGCGCCAGAGTTCGACCGCGTCCTCGTCAGTCAGCCCCGTCAGCTTGCGCCTGAAGCTGCCGGGCATCGGGTCCCCGCCTTCCGTCTCAAGCTCGGCCGGGTAAAGGCGCGTGCTAACGAGCATGCGAGAGTTGCTAACCTGCGCGAGCCTCTTTAAGAAGCGGCCTGCGCGCGGGTCGGCGGTCTTGCGAAGATTCCTTTGACTGTCCACTTGGCTGTCGTCAAGGCGCGCCGCGTCCATTCGCGCATACGCGATCAACACCCGCTCTAAACCATCAAGCACGATGAGGAACGGCTCGCGGCCGAGTGCGGCGAGCAGTTGTGTCTCGCGGTCGGGCGCGGGAGTCTGCTGCACTTCGGCGAGTGGGCGGCGGGTCACGTAAGCCAGCGTGCGGGCGACGAAGTTCTCGAATGTCGCGTCAGATTCGTAAAAGCTCCACCACATGCGGCCCGCGAGCGGCTTCATCTCCTGCGGCGCGATGTCCTTGAACCACGTCCACGTCAGGGCGCTTTTGCCCAGCCCGCCGATGGCGACAATGTTCAGAACGCGCGCCTTATAAACTTCAGAGTCTGGTTTTGAAATCCAATCGGTTAGCAGACCGAGTTCATCCTGTCGCCCTATGAGCCTCCCGGTTTGCAGCAGCGTGTAGGGGTGCGCGATGAAGGGTTCGGGCGGTGTGGGGATGGCGCTGACGTAGTGGAAAGTCTGAAGGTCGGGCTGGCGGAGTTGAGAGAGGCTGTTGATGGCGTGTGCGCGGAGGTCGTCCGGCGAGTCGAAGTAGTTGACGACTCTCTCCGCCTCTATTCTTTTCTTGAGGGCGGCGAGTTTGGCTGCGCCTTCGCCTTGCTCGACGGCGTCAATCGTGATCGGGTGCGCCTTGTCCATTAAAAAGATGAGGCGGGGGATGTCGCGCTCGACGGCGCGGTTGTATTCCATCTCGGTGATGGAAATCTGCCGGGGGTTATTCTCCTTCGGGACGTAGCCGTAGCGGTGGGCGAAGACGCCGACGTAGATGTCCGCTTTGTCCACGAGGTCGAGCGAGGCCGAGATCGCCTCGGCGTCGAGCGCGGGCAGGTGTTCCATCATCGTCGGGAACATGCCCTGGCGCAGGCACGCGTCCATCACTTCTTCGCGGTGCTCGGGCAGGTCGCGCGCCGTGCTGCTGACAACTACATGTTTTACTTCTTGAGGCATATTGGTTGAGGCAGCCTCCTGACTGCGGGTCAGCCTCGGGTGGAGGAGAGGGAGAAGCCGGCGGGCTGGCGTTTGACGATGACGAGGGTGATGTCGTCGCCGGCGGGGGTGCCCTGGGCCCACTTGGTCAGGGCGGCTTCGATGCGGTCGCGGATGCCGGCGGCGGAGGCGTCGAGGTTGCGGGCGACGACTTCAAGGAGGCGGTCTGTGCCGAACTCTTCGCCCTGGGGGCTGGTGGCTTCGGAGACGCCGTCGGAGTAGATGACGAGCACGTCGCTCGGCTGCAACTGCGTGCGGCCTTCGCGGTACTCGGCGTTCTGGCGGATGCCTAAGGGCAGGCCGCCCGCCGCCAGGTTCTCGACTGTGCCGGCGTGGTGGACTATCAAGGGCGGGTTGTGGCCGGCGTTGATGAAGGAGAGGCCGCCCGTCTGCGGGTCGAGCTCCGCGTAGAAGAGCGTGACGAAGCGGTTGGCCGGCGTGTTCTCGGTCAGATAGTTGTTGACCGCGCCGATGGTTTCGACGAGCGAGTGGTGCGAAGCGGCCTGCGCGTGCACGGCCGCGTGAAGGCTCGACATCAGGAGCGCGGCGGCAGTCCCCTTGCCCGACACGTCGCCCAGAGTCACGATCATGCGACCATCCTCGCGCTCGATGAAGTCGTAGTAGTCGCCGCCGATTTCGTAGCAGGGGAAGCTGATGCCCTGCAACTCGTAGCCGGGAACCTGGGGCGGCGCGGTCGGCTGGAACCTCTGCTGAATCTCGCTCGCCAGTTGCAGTTCCTGCTCAAGCCGCTCGCGCTCGATCTGCTCCTCCATCAGCCGCGCGTTCTCCACGCGGATGGCCGCGACCGATGCGAGCGTCGTCAGCACCTTCAAGTGGTCTTCCGTGAAGCGCCCTTCGGCAATCGGCGAGTCCGCGTAGATGATGCCGAAGACTTTGTCGCCGACGCCCAAAGGGACGGCCAGCACGGAGCGTATGCCTTGAAGAGTCATCGTGCTGCTCATCAGGCGCGGGTCCTGTTGCGCGTCCGCCGTCAGGACCGACTTGCCCTGGCCCACGACCTCTTCCATGATCGTGCGGCTGACGCGAATCTCGCCGACCTCGCCCTGGCGGTCGCGCAGGCGCGCAACGGCCACCTTCAACTCCTGCCCCCCCTCGTCGCGCATCATGATCGAGCAGCGCTCGGCCGGGACGGCCTCGAAGACCAGGGACGCCACCTGCTGCAACGTCTCGTTGAGCGTGGCCGAGGCCAGCAGCGTGATGCCGACTTTGCTGATGAGGGCGAGCAGGTCGCTCTGGCGCACGGCCTGGCGCGGCGAGTCCTGGTCGGGCTGCGTGCGCGCGCCCTCTATGGCTTCGAGCAGGCCCGACGTGGTGCGGTCCGCCGAGTTCATCGCAATCGTCGCCTCGGGCACGGGCGACGCGTCCGGGTCCGTGATCATCGTCGCCACGCCCGGCCCGGCCCCGCCGTCGTTGAAGACGATTTCGGTCTCGCCGATCTGTATCCGGCCGCCGGAGGTGAGGGGCACTGCGCCCTCCACGGTCCCGCCGTTGTAGAGCGTGCCGTTGGCCGAGCCGAGGTCTTGCAGGATGTAGCGGTCGCCCTCGCGGCGCACCTCCGCGTGGACGCGCGAGGCGAACGGGTCCGGGATGCACAGGTCGTTGCGCGCCGAGCGCCCGATGGTGATGCGCAGCCTTCCCAAAGGGAAAGTGTCCGGGCTGCGGTCAGGATATTTGACGATCAGGTCAGGCATAACATTTAAGGGATGAGGGCGGAGGGATGAGGGATGAAGGGGCTGAGCGTCTGATTCGATTGGCGCGCTCAGTCAAAAATTTCAGCCCTCATCCCTCCGCCCTCATCCCTGCTTTCTTCTCCGGTCGTACTCTTTGCCGAGGCGGTCGGCGTAGCGTTGGGCCTCGCCGCGGTGCGAGCCGCCGAGGGCCGCTTTCTGGAAAAGCGCCAGGGCGTGGAGCAGTTCGGCGCGCTCGATTATTTTCGGGTCGCGGCCGTTGACGATGTTGACCGCCTGAAAATAGTAGGCGTCGTAATCGACACGCGCCTCGGCGCTGCTGGCCGTCACCGCCGCCAGGGGCGTCCGGGTCGGCACGACGAGCGGCGGCGGCGTGGGCACGGGCGACGCGGACGCGATTTCCGCAGGACGCGGCTCTGGCCTCTCCGCTTGCTCCGCCCGCGCGCGCGGCTCGCCCGTGTTGGCGACCACGGTCGGTGCCGGCCCGAGTTCCGCCAGGCGGGCGCGCGCCGTGCGGGCCACGTCCGGCAAGGCCGAGTTGTAGATTCTCTGATAAGCCACGCGCGCTTCGTCCACGCGCCCGGCCAGGCGCAGCGACTCAGCATAGGCGAGCTGCGTTTCTTCGTCTAGCGCGCCCGCCACTTCCGACAGGCGGCGGTAACTGTCGGCCGCGTCCGCGTAGAGCTTCTCCTCGAACTGCGCGGAGGCCAGCGCGCGCCACGCCGCCTCGTTCCCCTCATCGTTCCTGGTCGCCTCGGCGTACTCCTTGATGGCCTCGGCGCGCTCGCCCGTCCTCTCCAGGGCGTTGCCGAGCCGCATGCGCACTTCGGCGTTTCCGGGGCTGAGCTTGGTCGCGGCGCGCAGGACCGTGATCGCGCGGTTGAACTCGCCGGAGGCGAGCAGGGTCTCGGCCTCGGCCAGTTTCTCCGCGACCAGTTGCTGCTGGTCGCTGATGGAGATGGGGGACGAGCCGTCTTCGGCCGTCGTAGTGGACCTGCGGGAAAGCACGAAGGCCAGCACCCCTGCCACGAGCGCGACGCAGAGGAGCGCGACGGCCGCCGCCTGCCACATGCGGCGCGACGAAGTGCCGGGCGGGCCGGGCGCGTCCCCGGCCGGCGCGGAGTCTGGCTTGCTCTCTTTGGAGACGAGCGTGGTCGTCTGCGCCCCGTTCTTCGCGCCGTCGCCGGAGGTTTTCACGTCCGCGGCCGCGCTCCGAAGCAGCTTTTCCATCTCCGCGCGGGCGACCCTCGAAGTGTGGGGCGCGGGCCGGCGCGGCTCTTCCTGGCCCAGCCCGTCGGTCGAGCGGCCGTCGCCCGTGAGCGGAATGGTTTGAGCTTTGGGGGAGACGGGCGCGCCGTCCTGGCGGCCGCCGCCCACCTTGAGCGGAATCCCGCACAGGCGGCAGAAGCGCGCCTCGGGCACCGTCGTCGCTCCACAACCTGGACAGGGCTTGACCATCAATCCTTCGCTTTCGGTCCTCGCCAAAGTGTTAGCTGCGGATGCGGCGCGTGCGGCGCACGGCCTCGCGCACCACGACCGTGTCGGCGATGATGTCGTGCAGCGCGCGCCCGTTCGCGCTGAAGAGCGCCATCAGCAGGCCGAGCGCCATCGTGAGGGCGAACCCTCCGCCCGCGACCGCGGCGGCCGTGGGCATGTCCGCCACGAAGAACCCGATTCCCAGGATGAGGAAGGAGAGCGGGTAGGCTACGAGGTGACGCAGCAGGGCGCGCGCCACGGTCAGCGGCTCGCCGTCCCTGCGCCTGATGCAGAGGCCCGTGGCCCATTTCCCGAGCGTCTGCCCGCGCCACATGGTCAGCCCGACGAAGTTCAGGAGCGCGACGCCGCCGGCGACGAAGAAGCCCACGGCCTCGGCCGTGCTCGCCATCGCGCGCGGCCGGCCGCCGAAGCGCGCGAGCACGGTGCTGAAGGCGATGATCGCCACCAGCAGGATGTAGTCGATCAGGAGCGCGCCGCAGCGCAGCGAGAACGGCGCGCGGTATCTCTCCAAGTAAGTCTGGCCCTGGGCGCGAGCCTCGGCCTCGGCCTGAACCAGCCTGGTTGTCTCTACTCTTGCAGTCATAAAGAAGTAGTCAATCAGTAATCAGTTCTTAGTTTCGGTCTTTAGTTTTCAGTTTTCAGTTTTCAGTTTTCCTTTTAGCTGACTACTGATTACTGATTACTGCCTCATCCCACTAAAAAATGGAGCGTCGTTTCGCCGAGGCGCAGTTTGTCGCCGCTCTCCAGGACGCGCGGCTGGCGCGGGGCGAGCCGGACGGCGTCGTTGATGACGGTCCCGTTGACCGAGTTCAAATCTTCTATCAGGAAGGTCTCGCCCTCGCGCCAGATGCGCGCGTGGCGGCGCGAGACTTTCGTCTCCGGGTCGAACCGCGAGAGATCAATTTCGGGGAAGATGTTCGACTGCGGGTCGCTGCGGCCCACGAGGTTGCTCTCCTTCTGCAAGGTGAACGACACGTCCAGTTCCGTGGTTCCCGCGACGATCAATTTGGCGGTCGCGCGCGCCGCGCGGAGTGCCGCGCTTGAGCCCACGCCGACCAGGGGCTGCTTCATCCCGCAGTGCGCGCAGTAAACGTCGTCGGCCGCAATCCGCCCGCCGCAGAAGCCGCAGAAGACCGTCTCGACCTGTATGGTCTCGCCGCCTAACTGCTGCGCCGGCGTCGCGCCGTAGCTGACCTCGCCGCGCCGCAACTTCTCCAGATGGTTGGCGAGCGTCTCGCGCATCTCCGCGGCCGAGCGGAAGCGGTTCTCGGGCTTGTACTCGACCGCCCGCATCAGTATGCGCTCCATCTCGGAGGAGATGGCGGGGTTGATCTGGCGCGGGCGCGGGTTCTTCGTGAAGTCGAAAATCAGGAGCGGGTTGTCCTGCGGGTCCGAGCCCGTCAGGAGGTGAAACATCGTCGCGCCTAAAGAGTAGATGTCGGAGCGCGGCTCGACCTTGCCGCTGAACAGTTCCGGCGGCGCGTAGCCCATCGTCCCGACGGCCGTGACGCCCTTCTCCTGCGGCGCGACCCAGCGCGCGATGCCGAAGTCGATCAACATCACGCGGCCCGTGTTGCCGTCGATCATCAGATTCGCGGGCTTGAGGTCGCGGTAGATGATCGGCTTCGGGCGCTTGTGCAGGTAGTCGAGCACGTCCGCGATCTGCGCGGCCCAGTCCGTGACGGTCTTCTCGTCGATGCGCCCGCCGGGCGCGTTGCGCAGGCGGCCCGCGAAGTCGCCGCCCGAGATGTATTTCATGACGAGGTAGAAGCGCCCCTTCCCGTCGTCATAAAAGTAGTCGTAGATGGTCGGGATCGAAGCGTGTTCGAGCGAGGTCAGGAGCAGGGATTCGCGCTTGAAATCGCCTATGGCCTTCTCGTGCTGCGCGCTGTCCAGGTGAGACTCGACCATCTCCTTGACGGCGCGGGGCGCGTCGCCGAGGTGATGGTCTTTCGCGAGGTAGACCGCGCCCATCCCGCCGCCGCCGATGCGGCGAACTATCTCGTAGCGGCCGTTCAGGAGGACGCCCGATTCGAGCTGCTTGACGGTGGGCTGGCGGCCCCCCGTCGAGCCCGCGCGCGCCGTCCCCGCGGCGGGGACGACGACTTCGTCTTCCGCTTCGGCGATGACCTCGCCGGTCGACTTGTCGGGCGGGCGCGCGGCCTCGCTCTCTGTGCCAATTTCGCCAGTCCCCTCCACCGTCTCCATCCCGAACTGCGGCGGGTCGGAAGTCTCCGGCGCGCTCTCTTCTTCCCCGCCCTCTGAAGCAGCATCTGAATTAGCGGCTGAACTAGCGTCTGAGTTAGCGTCTGAGTTATCGGCGGCGGCCCCTTCCTTGTCCGGGGCCTCTTCTTTGTCCGGGGCTTCAGTGTCCTCCAACTGTGGGGCGGCCTCCTCGTTGATTCGCGCGTTAGCGGTCTCGGCCATCTGCGGGTCCTCTGGCTCCGGCGCAGACGCGGCGGCGGCCGACGAGACTTCGGCGGCGACGAGGGTGGGAGCGGCGACGGCCGGCGGGCCTAGCTGCGCCGCGCCGCAGTTGCCGCAGAAAGGATCGTCGGGCGCGACCTTCGCACCGCATTCGTGGCAAAAAGACAAAGGCATCTCTTTCTAAGATGACCCGCTGGCGAGGGACTAGGGCAAATCGTCAAAAGCAGTGACAGGTGACAGGTGACAGGAGACAGGCAAAGGAAGAAGGTTTTTACTCGTCACTTGTCACCTGTCACTCGCCACCGTCATTGAACAATATGGAAACGTAAGAAAGTCTTGCCGACGATAATCTCGTCGCCGTCGCGCAGGGGCTGACGGTCGCCGGGCAGCAGCCGCCGCCCGCGGTTGATAAACGTCCCGTTCGTGGAGCCCAGGTCCTCTATGAAATACTGGCCGTTGCGCCGCATGATGCGCGCGTGACGGCGCGAGACTTTCGCCTCGGGGTCGTCGGCGTCCAGGTCAACGTCCGGGAAGATGCCGCCGTCTGCGTCCCAGCGGCCGATCTGCGACTCGTCGTCGCTCAAGGGGAATTGCTTGCCGGCCGAGCGTCCGCGCTCTATGACGAGGCGCGCGTGAGCGCCGTCCATCAGCGCAATCGAGCCGGAGGAAACGGCGTAGGCCGCCGAGGGCTGTGCGGCCCCGGCGCTTGAGGCCGCCGACGCCGGCTGCAACTGCTCCTGGCTGCGCGCGAGCGCGGCCTGCGCGTCCGCGATCTCGCGGCTGTCGGTCTGGCTGCCGGAGTTACCAGTCCCGGCAGGCTTCTTCAGCGCGGCGGCGGCGCTCAGGGGCGCGCCGCACTCGTCGCAGTACTGCGACCCGTCCAGATTTTCCGTACTGCATCTTTCGCAGATTGTCATAGTAATTTCCCCTCGTGCGTGCTGTGCCAGTGGGAGAGCGCGCCGCCCCCTCGCCCAGCAGGGATTCCGGCCGCGCCGCCGCTCGCGCGAGAAACAGCGGTTATTGTAGCGCGAAATCAGGGGCCGCGCCAATGACCCTTTCGCGGGAGGCCGGGAGGAGACGGGGCGCAGGAATTTTCGGAATCGCCCGCCCCGGCGCGTGATAAGATGCCGGCCAGAGACGCCTAACAGTTCGCTCAGTTTAACCGAAAGAAGGACACGTTAATGAAACGAATCTCGGTTGCCGCGCTGATTGTGTTTGTCGTGTCGTCGCTCGCTCCAGGGCAGACGAGTCCGGCCCCTGCGAAGGCGCTCAACGAGCGGCTGGGCTACCCGAGCGACGCGAAGCTCCTGATCGTTCACGCGGACGACTTAGGGATGGCGCACTCGGTCAACGCGGCTTCGGTGAAGGCGCTGGAGACCGGGCTCGTCTCGTCCGCGAGCATCATGGTGCCGTGCCCCTGGTTCACGGAGATAGCCGCCTACGCGCGGAAGAACGCGGGCGCGGACCTCGGGCTCCACCTGACCTTGACGAGCGAGTGGGCTTTTTACCGCTGGGGGCCTGTGCTGTCGAAGGAGCGCGTCCCGTCGCTGCTCAACAACAAGGACGGCTACCTCTACACGCTGGAAAACGAGGCGGCGGCCGCGATGGACGTGCGCGAGGCGGAGGCGGAAATACGCGCGCAGATCGAGCGCGCACGCGCCTTCGGCATCGTGCCGACGCACCTCGACTCGCACATGGGCACGCTCTACCAGAGCGAGGCACTCTTCAAAATGTTCCTCCGCGTGGCGCGCGAGAATCGACTGCCCGTCAGAATCTCCAGAGACCGCTTCCCGCAGGCACAGTTTATCGCCTCCGCGCTCGCGCCGGACGACGTAGTCCTCGACCGCATCATAGATATTGGGCCGGACGTGAAGCCCGAGCAGTGGGCGGCCTTCTACACGGAGGCCATCAAAAACCTTCGACCGGGCGTCACGGAGTTGGTTGTGCACCTGGCCTTCGACGACGAAGAGATGCGCGCCATGACGATAGACCACCCGGCCTGGGGCTCCGCCTGGCGGCAGCGCGACTTCGATTTCTTCACCAGCGACGCCTTCCGACGCCTGCTCGCAGAGCACAACGTCAAGCTCATCACCTGGCGCGAGGTCGGCAAGCTACTAAAGAAACCCTGACGGCGGACGAAGCGACGCCCGCGGAGTCTGTAGATTTTCTCCGTTTCCAGCGGTTTCGGCCTCACCTCCGCCATCGCGTATAATGAAACCGTGTGGGCCGCCGACACGTAGAAGACTCTCTGGCAAATGTGGCGCGCGCCCGTTGGACTTAAACTTTTTTGTGGCCCGATATTCGATTAATCCCCTTCTCGTGAGTTAAGGAAAAAGCAGATGGCTCTGAGCCGTAAAAGAAAGATTATCATCGCCGTTTCGGCCGCCGCGCTCGTCGGCATCATCATCGTCGTCAGCATCCTCGCGGGCGGCAAGGACGAGCCGGAGGTGACGACCGTCGTCATCAAGACGCGCCCCGAGTTGCGCTCGACCGTCACGGCCTCCGGCGAGGTGCGCCCCGTCGAGTTCATCAACCTGACGAGCGAGGTCGCGGGCCGCATAGAGGAGATTTACGTCAAGGAGGGCCAGCTCGTAGACCGCGGCACGCCGCTCGTCCGCCTGGACCCGACGCAACTGCAATCGAACGAGGCGGCGCAGGCCGCCGCGCTCCAGGCCGCTTTGAGCGACACGCAGAACGCGCGCACGCAGGTCATCGCGGCCCAGAACGGGGTCTCGACCGCGCAGCAAGGTCTGACGGTCGCGGAGGCGAGTCTGGCACAGGCGCGCCAGCAGGTCGTCTCTTCGCAGACGGCAGTTGACCGCGCGCAGGTCGACCTCAACACCGCGCAGCGCGAGTTGAAGCGCACGACCGAGTTGGTCGAATCGGCGGTCGCCTCGCGCGCGGAGTACGACGCGGCCCGCGACCGCTTCGAGCAGGCGCGCGTCGCCTTGCGCACGGCCCAGGCCAACTTGGAAGCGCAGAAGATCGGCGTCGAAGAGGCGAAGGCGCGCGTCAACCAGCAGCGCGTCGCCGTGCGCAACGCGCAGACCAGCGTCGTCGCGGCGCAGCAGAGCGTCCGCACGAGCGAGGCCCGGGCCACGCAGCAGCAGGCGATCCTGCGCGGCCAGGGCAGCCAGCTCGCCAAGGCGACGCAGCTCGCGCCCATCACGGGCGTCATCGCGGACATCCCTTCGAAAGTGGGCCAGTTCGCCGTCGCCGGGCTTTCGACCACGCCTCTCCTGACCATCGCGGACATGTCCACGGTCAACGTCGAAGTGAAGGTTGACGAGACGCAGATCGCCGAAGTGGAGGTCGGGCAGAAGGCGAAGGTCAAGGTTGACGCCTTCCAGGACCGAGAGATCGAGGGGACGGTCACGCAGAAGACGCCGCTCGCCGTCGGCAAGTCTTCCACCCAGGGCGGCCTACAGAACCAGATCAACGTCCAGGAGGCCAAAGAGTTTCGCGTCGTCGTCCAACTGAACATCTCCGACGAGATCCGCCTCGGGCTCAAACCCGGCATGAGCGCGACCGCCGTCATCACCACCAAGACCGCGCAGAACGTCCTCGCCGTGCCCTTGCAGGCCATCGTGGATAAAGACGCCGCGCCCGCGCCCTCCCCGGCCGTGACCGGCAGCGTCCCCTCGCCCGCGGACAAGCCGAAAGCCGTCAAGGGAGTCTACGTCGTGCAGAACAACAAGGTGAAGTTCGTCGAAATCACGACCGGCATCATAGGCGAGTCGGACATACAAATCTTGAGCGGCTTGCAGGAGAACATGGAGGTCGTGACGGGGCCTGGGCGCGAGCTGAAGAAACTGAAAGACAACACGACCATTAAGCGGCAGACGCGCAAGCCCGGCGACGGCGAAGCCCTGGCGGAGAAATAAGAGATGAGTGACGCGACCCTTGCGGCCCCCGCGGGCGGTGCCGCGCTCGAACCCGCGGAACTGCTGGTGCGCGACGCCGTGCCAGCCTCGCTCATCTCGATGCGCGACATCTGGAAGACCTACCAGATGGGCTCCGAGCAGGTCCACGCCCTGCACGGCGTCTCCTTCGACGTGCAGAAGGGCGAGTACCTCGCCATCATAGGCCCGTCGGGCTCCGGCAAGTCCACGCTGATGAACTTGATCGGCTGCCTCGACACGCCGACCAAGGGCGAGTACTGGATCAACGGCAAGAACGTCTCCGAGATGGACGACGACGAATTGGCGCGGATACGCAACAAGGAGGTCGGCTTCGTCTTCCAGACCTTCAACCTGCTGGCGCGCGCGACCTCGCTGCACAACGTGGAGCTGCCGCTCATCTACGCCGGGATGAGTTCCGCCGAGCGGCACGAGAAGGCGAAACAGTCTCTGGCCGCCGTGGACCTCGCGGACAGGATGATGCACAAGCCGAACGAGCTCTCGGGCGGCCAGAGGCAGCGCGTCGCCATCGCCCGCGCGCTCGTCAACCACCCGTCGATTCTCCTCGCCGACGAGCCGACGGGCGCTCTCGACACGGCGACGAGCTACGAGATCATGAACCTCTTCGAGCGGCTCCACGCCGAGGGCAACACCATCATCGTCGTCACGCACGAGCCGGACATCGCCGCGCGCGCCCACCGCGTCATCTCCATCCGCGACGGGATGATCGAGAAGGACGAGCGGCTGAAGTAAGGAAGTGAGTTGAGGCAGTGGAAAGAAGCGGCGAGACCAGCGTTGAATCCCCCGCGCCGCGAGGCCGCCGCATCGCCGCCTCCGCGCTCTGGGAGTCCTTCCGCGTCGCGTTCGCTTCCCTGCGCGCCAACAAGCTGCGCGCCGGCCTGACGCTCATAGGCATCATCGTCGGCGTCTCGGCCGTCATCGCCGTCGTCACCATCATCAAGGGCCTGGATCAGACGGTCGCCTCGACCTTCTCCTCGCAGGGCTCGACCGTCTTCACCATCTCCAAGCGCCCGCAGATCATCACCTCGCGCGAGGACTTCCTGCGCTTCAACAAGCGCAAGGACGTGACGCACGACGACGCGGACGCCATCGCGCGCCTCTGCACCGCCTGCTGGCGCACGGGGCTCTCAGCCAACGCGCCGCGCGTGACCGTCAAGCACGCCGAGGAGAAGTCGGACGAAATCACCATCCGCGGCGTGACGCTCTCGATGTTCGACATCGACGCCGTCAACCTGGACGCCGGGCGCTTCTGGTCCGAGAGCGAGCACGCCGCGGGCCGCGACGTGTGCGTCGTCGGCTCGGACATCCTGGAGAACCTCTTCAACGACGCGCCGCCCGAGCGTGCCGTGGGCCAGGAAGTGCGCATCGCCGGCCGCACCTTCCAGATCGTCGGCGTCGCCGAGAAGAAGGGTAAAGTCTTCGGCTTCTCGCGCGACAGCCTGATTTACATCCCCTACACTTCTTACCAGAAGCTCTACGGCGCGCGCGCCTCGCTGGTCGTCTTCATACAGGCTTCTTCGGCCGAGCGGCTGGCCGAGGTGCAGGACCAGGTCCGCGCCATCATGCGCAACCGCCGCGGCAAGACTTTCCGCGACGAGGACGACGGCTTCGCCCTGGAGACGCAGGACGTTTTTCTTGACTTGTACGGCAAGGCGACCTCCAACATCTACATCGTCACCGTCGGCGTCGCCGCGATCTCGCTCGTCGTCGGCGGCATCGTCGTGATGAACATCATGCTGGTCAGCGTGACGGAGCGCACCAAAGAGATAGGCATCCGCAAGGCGGTCGGCGCGCGGCAGTCGGACATCCTGCGGCAGTTCTTAATCGAGGCCGTCACGGTCACGGCCATCGGCGGGGCCATCGGCGTCGTCACCGGCTTCGGCCTGGCTTACTTGATCTCGATGCTGATGGGCTTTCCCCTTTTGATGAGCGTCAACTCGGCCGTCCTGGGCGTCGGCGTCTCTTCGGTCGTCGGCATCATCAGCGGCCTCTGGCCCGCGTGGCGCGCCGCGCGCCTGCACCCGATTGACGCGTTGCGGGCGGAATAAATGACTTTCGACGACGTAAAAGAATCGGCGGCCATGGCGCTCGCCACCATGCGGGCCAACAAGCTGCGCTCGGCGCTGACCATCCTCGGCGTGAGCGTCGGCGTCATCACGGTCATCTTCATGGTCTCGATCATACAGGGACTCAACCGCGCCTTCGCGCAGCAGGTAGAGTCGCTCGGCTCGAACACCATCTTCGTCTCGAAGTTCGACCCCTCGTTCGGGCGGATGCCGAAGGCCGAGGAGCTGCACCGCAAAGACCTGACGATTGATGACGCCGAGGCCCTGCGCCGCGAAGCGCCGTCGCTCGCGGGCGTCTCGCCCATCCTGCGCCTGATCGCCGTCACCATGCGCTACCAGGACAAGCAGACGGACACGCCCATCCTGCTCGGGGTCACGCCCTACTACGAGTTCGTCCACTCGCAGTACGTCGGGCGCGGGCGCTGGATCACGGACGGCGACATGACGGCGCGCTCCAACGTCTGCATCCTCGGCGTGGACGTGGCGCAGGCGCTCTTCCCCTACGAGGAGCCGCTCGACAAAGAGGTCAAGATCAACGGCAACACCTACCGCGTCGTGGGCATCATGGAGCCTTTGGGCAACTTCTTCGGCCAGTCGCGCGACAACTCCGTCTTCATCCCGTTCACGACCTACGAAAAATATTACCCGGACATCCCCGCGCCCGAGTCCGTCTTCTTCTGCGTCGTCCGCCCCATCTCGCGCGCCCACGTGAAGGCGGCGATGGAAGAGATGCGCGACATCCTGCGACGCCGCCGCCGCGTGCCCGCGGGCGCGCCCGACAACTTCGGCATCTCGTCGCAGGACTCGCTCCTGGACATCTACAACCAGCTGACCGGCGCGACCGCGCTGGTGCTGACCGCCGTCTCCTTCGTCGCCCTGATGATCGGCGGCATCGGCGTGATGAACATCATGCTCGTCTCCGTCACGGAGCGCACCAAAGAGATAGGCATCCGCAAGGCGGTGGGCGCGACGCGCGGCAACATCCTCTCGCAGTTCTTAATCGAGGCCGTCTTCCTGACGGCCATCGGCGGCGTCGCCGGACTGCTCGTCGGCGAACTCTTCAGCTTCCTCACCAACCTCTACTCGCCGCTCCCGGCCTTCGTCCCCCTCTGGGCCATTTTGCTCGGCCTCGGCATCTCGGCGGCCGTCGGCATCGTCTTCGGCCTCTGGCCCGCCTGGAAGGCAGCGCGCCTCGACCCCATCGAGGCGCTGAGGTACGAATGAGGTTTGCGCTTCTGAAGGAGGCCGCGTGAAAAAAGCCGTAAGGTCCGCCGCGCTGATCCTGTTCCTCGTCCTGGCCGCCGGCCCCCTCGCGCCCGCGCGCGGCCAGTCTCTTCCCGCGGACGGGAACAACACCCTGGCCCTCGTCGGCGCGAGAATCTACCCCTCGCCTTCAGAGAATCCCATCGACGACGGCGTCGTGCTGGTACGCGGCGGCCGTGTCGTCGCCGTCGGCGCGCGGGGCAACGTCAAGGTCCCGCGCAACGCGCGCAGGCTCGACTGCGCGGGGCTGACGCTCGTCGCGGGCTTCTGGAACAGCCACGTCCATTTCACGGAACTCAAATGGGAGCAGGCCGCCTCGCTCCCCGCCCCGCAACTGACGCGGCAGTTGCAGGAGATGTTGACGCGCTACGGCTTCACCAGCGTCTTCGACACGGGGTCTTACTGGGAGATAACGAAGCACATCCGGCGAAGGGTGGGGACGGGGGAGGTCTTGGGGCCGAAGATTTTCTCGGCCGGGGAAATCCTGTTCCCCAAAGGCGGGTCTCCGCCCGCCGCGGTGCTTAAGGCGGGCGGGTCTATTGCCAGGGCGATGCCCGAAGTTGAAAACCCGCGGCAGGCAATCTCCCTGGTCCGTCAAAAGTTTGCTGGCGGCGTGGACGCCGTCAAACTCTACGCGCAGACTTTCTGGGACCTCAATTTGAAGTTGCCGCCTGAAGTTATCAAAGCCGTCACGGCCGAGGCGCACCGCCGCGGGAAGCTCGTCCTGGCCCACCCGTCCAACAGCTACGGCCTTGAGGCGTCCGTGGACGGCGGCGTGGATGTGCTCGTGCACACGACCCCGCAGATAGGCCCGTGGGGCGAGGCTTTAATAACGAAGATGAAGCGGAACGGCATCGCGCTCGTCCCGACTTTGAAGCTTTGGAGGGTGGAGTTGGAAAAGGGAGGCGTGCCCCCGAACGTCGTGCAGACTTTTCAAGACCGGGGGGTGGAGCAACTGCGCGCCTACTTCCGGGCGGGCGGCCCCATACTTTTCGGGACCGACGTGGGCTACGTCACGGACTACGACCCCGTTGAGGAGTACCGGCAGATGGAGCGCGCCGGGATGGGCTTCCGAGACATCCTGGCTTCGCTGACCACGTCCCCGGCCGCGCGCTTCGGCGAATCCCGCAGAAAGGGTAGAATCGCAGCGGGCATGGACGCAGACATGGTTTTGCTGGCCGCCGACCCGGCGGGCGACGTTAAGGCCTTCTCGAACGTCAGGTACACGTTGCGCAAGGGGAGGATTATTTATCAGTCGAAGTAGTCAGTAGTCAGTAGTCAGCTAAAGACAGACTGCTTTTACTGACTACTGACTACTTAGTTATGAAACAAAGTATCGCGCACATCGCTTTAGTGGTGAACGACTACGACGAGGCCATAAAATTCTACACCGACAAGTTGGATTTCACCCTGATTGAAGACACCCCGCAGAGCGAGACGAAGCGTTGGGTCTTGGTCGCGCCGCGGGGCTCGGAAGAGTGTTGCCTGTTGCTGGCTAAAGGCGTCGGCGACGAGCAGCGAAGCCGAATCGGAAACCAGACGGGCGGGCGAGTTTTTCTGTTTTTGAGGACCGATGATTTCTGGAGAGATTATCAGAGCATGCAGTCGCGCGGCGTAAACTTTGTCAGAGAGCCGAAAACCGAGGGATACGGGACCGTCGCCGTTTTCGAAGACTTGTACGGCAACCTTTGGGACTTAATCGAGTTCAAAGAGAAGAAGTGATTGGGCCATAATGTCGCCAAATTTTTTCAGCCCGGCACCGGAGCCCCCGCGTTTGCAACCATCCCCCGCAGTCTAACGTAAAAGGCGAGTCGTGAAATTCGTAGAGACCTTAAAACTGGCGCTCGCGGCCATCTGGGCGCACAAGCTGCGGTCGGTGTTGACGCTGCTCGGCATGATCATCGGCGTGACGGCCGTGGTCGTCGTCGTCTCTCTGATTCAGGGCTTCAACGCCTACTTCGACGAGAAGATCGCCAACATCGGCTCGAAATCTTTCACCGTCTTCCGCTTCGACTTCTTCAAGGACTTCAAGAACACGGACACCATCGCCGCCGCGCAGCGCCGCAACAAGGAGCTGACGATAGAGGACTACTACTACCTGCGCGACCGCGCGACGCTCGTCGACGAGTTCGGGGCCATCGCCGCCGCCACCTTCTCCGAAATCAAGCGCGGCAACCAGAGCCTCGAAGCCATCCCCGTCTCCGGCACGACGGCCAACATGGTCGACATCGGCAAGCTGGACATCTCCGCCGGGCGCTACTTCACGAAGACGGAGGAGGACGCAGGGATGCGCCTCGCCTTCCTCGGCGCGGACGTGGCCGACAAGCTTTTCATGACCTCCAACGTCGTCGGCGAGGAGATATACATCGCGGGGCTGCCCTACAGGGTGGTCGGCGTCGCCGAGGCCAAGGGCACCGTCTTCGGCCGCTCGCAGGACTCTTACATACAGGTCCCCATCAAGACTTACGGGCGCGACTTCGGCCCGTTCGTGCGCAACCGCTGGCTCTCGTTCACGGCGACGGCGCGCTCCGACGAGGTCTTCAACGACGCGGTCGAGGAGGTCAGGCAGTTGATGCGCGCGCGCCGCCACCTGAGCGGCGACGAGGAGGACAACTTCGCCATCATGACGCCCGACATCATCATGGGCGTGCGCGACCGCGTGCTGGGCCAAATCTCCATCGTCGCCATCGCCGTCCCCGCCATCGCGCTCGTCGTCGGCGGCATCGTCATCATGAACATCATGCTCGTCTCCGTCACGGAGCGCACCAAAGAGATAGGCATCCGCAAGGCGGTGGGCGCGCGCCGCTCGGACGTGCTGAAGCAATTTTTAGTCGAGGCGATCACGCTCTCGGCCATAGGGGGCGCGATAGGCGTCTTCCTGGCCTGGGTCATCGGGCGCATCGTGACGGCCACGTTCTTCCCGACGTACCTGTCTGTGACGGCCATCATCGTCGCCATCAGCGTCTCCGGCGGCATAGGCATCCTGTCAGGCATCTTCCCCGCCTGGAAGGCCGCCCGCCTGGACCCGATTGAGGCGCTCAGGGCGGACTAAGTAGTCAGCAGTCAGCAGTCAGTCATTAGCCTTAAAGCTTTTACTGACTGCTGACTACTGACTACTGACTGCTTCTTTATGAAAGTTCTACGCAGCGACATTTACGAGAACTTGAAGATGGCGCTCCAGACGTTGCGCGCCAACAAGCTGAGGTCCGTGCTGACGGTGGTCGGCGTGGTGATAGGCGTGCTGACGGTGATGGTCATCGCCTCGATCATCAGCGGGATTGACCTGGCCGTCAAACGCGAGGTCGAGTCCTTCGGCACGCGCTCGATCTTCCTGCACAAGTTCAACGTCGGCATCCGCACGTCTGAGCCGACGCGCGAGGAGCGGATGCGGAAGCCCCTGACGCTGGAGGACTCGCTCGCCATCTCGCAACTCCCGTCCGTCGAGCTGAGCGTCCCCTTCCTCAACATCACGAACAACTACTGGGGCCGGAAACTTCTCGTCGGAAGAGGGGGCAAGACTTCGTCGGCCGTGAGGCTGGAAGGGACGCTCCCGGACTACGAGCGCGCCGGGATTGAGATCATCTCGGAGGGGCGCTTCTTCTCGCCCTACGAGAACGAGAGCAACAAGCAGGTCTGCGTCATAGGCTCCTCCGTGGCCGACAACTTCTTCCCGTACAGCTCACCCATCGAAGAGACGATTGAGATCGGCGGGACGCCGTTCCGCGTGGTCGGCGTCCTGCAAAAGCGCGAGCAGTTCGGCGGCGGCGACGGCGCGGACGACATGAACAACGTCATCTACGTCCCGTTCAAAGTGGCACAGTCTCTGAAGCCGAACGCCGACGACCTCTTCATCCTGGCCGTCGCGCGCGCCGGCTTCATGCAGGACGCCAAAGACCAGATCACGGATTTGCTGCGCCAGCGCCGCCAGGTCCCCTACGGCCAGGAGAACAACTTCGCGATGGAGACCGCCGAGTCCATCATCGGCACTTTCCGCTCCATCCTCTCAGGGGTCGCCATCGCGATGGTCGCCATCTCGTCTGTCGGCCTGATGGTCGGCGGCATCGGCGTGATGAATATCATGCTCGTCAGTGTGACGGAGCGGACGCGCGAGATTGGAGTGCGCAAGGCCATCGGCGCGCGCAAGCGCGACATCCTCTGGCAGTTTCTGATCGAGGCGATGACGCTGACGGGGCTGGGCGGGCTGCTCGGGCTCCTGCTCGGCTGGCTGGCGACGCTGCTGATACGCATGTTCGTGCCCTCTTACGTCCCGCTCTGGGCACCCGTCGGCGGCTTCGTCGCCAGCGTCGGCATCGGCCTCGTCTTCGGCCTCTGGCCCGCCTGGAAGGCCGCCCGCCTCGACCCCATCGAAGCGCTCAGATACGAGTAAAGGGATGAGGGCGGAGGGGTGAAGTAAGGACAGAGTTCTTACTTCATCCCTCCGCTCTGTGTTTACGCGACGAAGGTCGGGAGGAAGAGGGCCATCAGCGACATGAGCAGCGCGGCGACGAGCAGGAGGATGAGGACGATTGCCCAGGCCGAGCCGCTCTTAATCTTGTCCGCGACGGTCCTCAGCCCGGCGACCGTCAGCCACAGCCTGTAGATCGTAAAGAGTCCGATGAAGCTCGCCAGCGTGTAGAGCACGGGCCTGTCCGCAGGCGAGAACAGCAGGCCCAGGTCCGCGCGCGCCAGGTTATTCTGCTGCGCCTTGAGCGGGATGATGTCGTCCACAGACTGTGTGAAGAGCAACACCAGATTCAACGCCGTCGCGATGACCGCCGGCGGGAGGGCGCTGTAGGCCGTGACCGACACGGCCTGCCAGAAGTTCATTTTCCCGCCGAACGCCATCACGCCGAGCAGGTGCAGGCCGGCGAGCACCAGCACGAAGAGCGTCCAACCGGCGGCGGCCCCGACGGGCAGGAAAGCCTTATCGACGGTCGCCGTCTTAATGGCCTGCGCGATCTGCATCTGCTTGAAGTCGTCGGGCGAAACCGGCGCGCCCTGAAGGAACCCGCCCTCTATGACGCGGTTGGCGGCGTCCTCGGCTATCCTCTCCGGCCCGAGCCGCTGGAAGACCGCGAGCTGGTAGAGCCCGGCGATGAGCGCCACGACGAGGACGGCGGCCATCCAGCGCGGGTGGTGCTTCAGGTTTTTGAAGACGGGCTCGGGCTCGTAAAAGATTCTCGTCAGGGTGTCGGCCGTCGAGAGCGGCCCCGGCGCGTTCGGCGCGGGCCGCGGGGCGGGGACGAAGCTCAGGCCGACGAAGGCCGAGCCGAGCACCATCCCCAGGATGCCCAAGCCCTTCCCGTTCGGGACGCCGAAGCGAATGTTGGCAAGGAGCAGGAGCAGCCCCAGGAGAAGAATGACGATGCCCGTGATGCGGCCGACGGGGTAGGTGCGCGGGCCGGCCGCGGCGGGGCTCATTCTCGGTTGCGGCGGGTGCGACCCGGGGTCGGCCCCGCTGACTGTTCCGGCGGGGATAACTTCCCGCCCGCACTCTCTACAGAAATTCTCGCCCGGCGGCAACTCCGCGCCGCAAGTGGGACACTTCATCGCTCAAGTCACCTCTTCAGTCGGAATTATTAAAACTCTGCCGGCCAGACTTATACGTCCGGCGCGAAAGCGTTGTTTCAAACGGGCTCGCGCGCGCGTCACGCGGCGGTCGGGGCTTCGGCCCAGCCGGGCACGCGTATGCAGGCGGCCGTGTGGCCGGGCGAGATTTCTCTGAGGTCCGGGTCAATCTGCGCGCACTCTTCAATCGCCCACGGGCAGCGCGTGCGGAAGCGGCAGCCCGACGGCGGGTTAATCGGCGTCGGCACGTCGCCCGTCAGGATGATGCGCTCGCGCTTGCGCGTCGGGTCCGGGACGGGAATCGCCGACAGCAGCGCCTGCGTGTAAGGGTGCAGCGGCTCGCTGTAAAGCTCCTTCGCGCCCGCGACCTCGACGATGCGCCCGAGGTACATCACGGCCACGCGCGTCGAGATGTGCTCGACGACGGCCAGGCCGTGCGAGATGAAGAGGTAGGTCAGGCCGAACTCCTGCTGCAAGTCCTGTAGGAGGTTGACGACCTGCGCCTGCACGGAAACGTCCAGCGCCGAGACGGGCTCGTCCGCGACGATCAGCTTCGGGTTCAGTGCGAGCGCGCGCGCAATCCCCAGGCGCTGGCGCTGGCCGCCGGAGAACTCGTGCGGGTAGCGGTTCATGTAGTCCGGGTCGAGCCCGACCTTCTTCAACAGCTCGCCGACGCGCGCGCGCCTCTCCCCCTTGTCCTTGAGGCCGTGTATGACGAGCGGCTCGCCCACGATCTCGCGCACGCGCATGCGCGGATTCAGCGAGGCGTAAGGGTCCTGGAAGATGATCTGCATCTCGCGCCGCAGCTCGCGCAGCTCGCGCCCGCCGGTCGCCAGCACGTCGCGCCCGTCGAACTCTACGGAGCCGGCCGTGGGCTCTATCAGGCGCAGGAGGCAGCGCCCGACCGTGGACTTGCCGCAGCCGGACTCGCCCACCAGCCCCAGCGTCTCGCCGCGGAGGATTTCGAACGTCACGCCGTCGACCGCGCGCACCACGTCCTCCGAGCCTTCCACGGGGAAGTGCTTGACGAGGCCGCGTACGCGCACCAACTCGTCGCCGCTGCCCTCGCGCGAGTCGCGCGCACGCGCGGCGTCCGCTTCCCTCTCGGGCACGCTCTCGACGCCCGGCCGCCTGTCGTAATTAAGTTGCTGGTCGAAGCTCACGATGTAGGTGGTCGAAGCTCAGATTTCAAATCAAGAATCTCAAATCGCCGCGGGCCATTTTTAAGCCGGCGGAGTTTGCGCTTCACTCTGGTGGTCGGCGGCGACCGCGGCCGCCAAATCGTAGAGCACGCAGCGCACGCGGACATTGCCTTCCAGGTCGTAGAGCGGAATCTCTCCCTGTTCGCAGCGCGTCATGCGGTGCGAGCAGCGCGGGGCGAAATGGCAGCCGGGCGGGAGCGCGGCCGGGCTCGGCACGATGCCCTCTATGGTCTCCAGCCGCGCGGAGCGCCCCACCTCGTCGGCCGTCAGTTTTGGCACAGACCGCAACAGACCCTCCGTGTAAGGGTGCTTCGGCCGCGCGAACAACTCCTCGACCGGCGACTCCTCGACGATGCGCCCCGTGTACATCACGGCCACGCGGTCGGCCACCTCCGCGACCACGCCGAGGTCGTGCGTGATGAGCAGCACGCCCAGGTCGCGCGTCCGCCTCAACTCGTTGAGCAGCTCAAGTATCTGCGCCTGGATCGTCACGTCGAGCGCGGTCGTCGGCTCGTCCGCGATTAAGAGCTTCGGGTCGCAGGCCAAGGCCATCGCGATCATCACGCGCTGGCGCATCCCGCCCGAGAGCTGGTGCGGGTAATCGTCCACGCGCCGCGCAGGGTCCGGGATGGCGACCTCCGTCATGGCCTGTATGGTCGCCTCGCGCGCCTGCGCCCGCGACATCCCGCGGTGCAGCCGCAGCGCCTCGGCTATCTGCTCCCCGACCGTGTAGACGGGGTTGAGCGAGGTCATCGGGTCCTGGAAGATCATCGCGATGTCGTCGCCGCGAATCTCGCGCATGCGCTCCTCCGAGGCCGCGAGCAAATCCTCGCCCTCGAACGTGATCTCGCCCCCGGCGATTTTTCCCGGCGACGAAATCAGCCGCATCACCGAAAGCGCCGTGATGGACTTCCCGCAGCCGGACTCGCCCACGACGCTCAGCAACTCGCCCCGGTCCACGTGAAAGCTCACGCCGTCAACCGCGCGCACGAGTCCGGCGCGCGTAGGGAAATGCGTCTGTAGATTCTTGACTTCGAGCAGGTGCGACATGCGCGAGAAGTTTAGCAGGCGAGCGCGCCCCTTGACCAATTATCAGGTGGCAAATACGCGCTCGGTAATCTAAGATTATTTTCATCCCCCGCGAAATAGTTACCGGGACGAGGCCCGGCGGCCCGGCCGCAGGTTGTAATCAAACGAGGGAGAGTTATGCTCCGGCGAAGAAGCTCTGTCGTCTTACTGCTCGTCTCCTTATTGACCTTCCAGCCCGCCTGCAAGACTCTGCTCGGGGACAAGTCGGGCTCGACAGGTTACGGCGACGCGGCGACGACGCGGCCGGCCCCGCACTTCAAGCCGGGCTTCAACCTCTTCACGCCGGAGCAGGACATACAGATGGGCAGGCAGTCTGCCGAAGAGGTCGCGCGGCAGGTCCCGCTGCTGCGTGACGAGCGCATAGTCTCTTACGTCCGCCGCCTGGGCGAGCGGCTCGCGGCGAAAGCGCCCGGCTTCGACTTCACCTACCAGTTCAACGTCATCGGGACCAAAGAGATCAACGCCTTCGCGCTCCCAGGCGGCTACATCTTCGTCAACGCGGGCGCAATCGCCGCCGCGCGCAGCGAGGGCGAGCTGGCCGGCGTCATGGCCCACGAGATCGCGCACGTCGCGCTGCGCCACCCGACCAACCAGGTCTCAAAGGCTTACGTCGCCAAGACGGGGATGCGAATCATACGCAGGGTGACGGGCAACGAAATAGGCGGGATTCTTGAGCAGGTCGGCGGCGCGGGCGCGAACCTCCTCTTCCTGAAATTCGGGCGGACGGCCGAGACGCAGGCCGACCTCGAAGGCGCGCGCATCATGGCCGCCGCCGGCTACGACCCGCGCGACATGGCCGGCTTCTTCGAGTTGTTGCAGTCCAAGAGCGGGCAGCGCACGCCCGAGTTCATGAGCGACCACCCGGACCCAGGCAACCGCGTCGCCGCAATCCGACGCGAGCTGCCGTCGCTCAACGTCAGCGCGAACCCCGTCCGCGATTCGGAAGAGTTCAAGCAGACGAAAGGCTTGCTGACCGGGGGCGGGGCGCAGATGGCGACGTCCGCCGGGCCGGAGCGCAAAGGGCCGAGCGGACCTAACGAAACTGGCCCAGGCACGCGGCCCGCCCAGCCCTCCGCGAACTTCCGCGACTTCCAGGCGCGCGACAACTCCTTCGCGCTCGCCTACCCGGACAACTGGGACGCGCTCTCGGCCGACGACGCGAACATGATCTTCGCGCCCGAGGGGGCCTACGGGCAGATTGACGAGGGGCTCGTGGTCACGCACGGCGTCATGATCGGCGTCGTCCGGCCCGAGGCGGGCGACCTCGAACAGGCCAACGCGGCCTTCGTCCAGCAGCAGGTGAACATGAACCCGGACTTCCGCGTCGAGCGCGCCCCGCAGGCGATAGACTTCGGCGGCCGCCGCGGCTTCGCGACAATCGTCGCAGGCCCCTCGCCCGTCACCGGCGTCATAGAAGTTGACGTCATCTACACGACCGCGACCAGCGACGGGCGACTCTTTTATCTGATCACCATCGCCCCCGAAGACGAGTTCAAAAACTACCAGGCGACTTTCGAAAGGATCGCGCAGAGCCTGCGGCTGGCAGGCTAGTTCGATTGCGGAATGCGGATTTAAGAGCGAGGCTTTCAAATCCGCATTCCGCATTCATGAGACTTCTTTCTTTAAGAACAGGAGAGTCGGCGCGCCCGTCGTGTCAGCCTGTGAGGTGGCGGCCACCAGTTCCCAGCCGTCGCGCCCGGCGGATTCCAGGTAGTCCCAGACCATCGGGCACGAGTTGTAGAGGCGCGCGGGGTCCGCCTCTTCCTCAACCTGCAAGCCCTGCCAGCGCCCGTTGACGAACGTCACGCGCGCGGCCTGCGTCTGGCACACACGATATTTGAAAGTCTTCGCCACAGAAGCACTCTTCTCTTCTCAGACCGTTATGGCCTCCTGGTATTCGCCCCAGACGCGGCGCAGGCGGTGGCTGATCTCGCCGACTGTGACCGACGCCTCGACGCAGGTGAGGATGCGCGGCAGCAGGTTCTCCGTGCCGCGCGCCGCCTCCTCCAGTCGGACGAGCGCCGCCTCGGCCCTTTCGCCGTCGCGCCGCTCGCGCAAGGCCCGCACGCGCTCGACCTGCGCCTGTTCGACCTGCGGGTCGACGCGCAGGGTCTGCACGCCCGCCTCTTCTTCGACCTGGAAACGGTTGAGGCCGATGATTGTCTGCTCATTGGTCTCGACGGCGCGCTGGTAGCTGTAGGCGGCGTCCTGTATCTCGCGCTGGACGTAGCCCGTCTCAATCGCGCGCAGCATCCCGCCGAGCGCGTCTATCTTGTCCAGGTAGTCCACGGCGCGGCGCTCTATCTCGTTGGTCAACTCCTCCACCGCGTAAGAGCCCGCGAGCGGGTCGACCGTGTCGGCCACGCCCGACTCGTGCGCGATGACCTGCTGCGTGCGCAAGGCGAGTCGCGCGGCCTGCTCCGTGGGGAGCGCGAGCGCCTCGTCCATCGCGTTGGTGTGAAGGCTCTGCGTGCCGCCGAGGACCGCGGCGAGCGCCTGAATCGTCGTGCGGACGACGTTGACCTCGGGCTGCTGTGCCAGAAGCGAGGAGCCCGCGGTCTGCGTGTGGAAGCGCAGCATCATCGAGCGCGGGTCGCGCGCCTGGAAGCGCTCGCGCATCAGGCGCGCCCAGAGGCGGCGGGCGGCGCGGAACTTCGCGACCTCTTCGAGCAGGTTGTTGTGCGCGTTGAAGAAGAACGAGAGGCGCGGCGCGAACTCGTCCACCTTCAGCCCGGCCTCCGTCGCGGCCCCGACGTAGGCGATGGCGTCCGCGAGCGTGAAGGCGACCTCCTGCACGGCGGTGGAGCCGGCCTCGCGTATGTGGTAGCCGCTGATCGAAATCGTGTTCCAGTTCGGGACCTCGCGCGCGCAGAAACTGAACGTGTCCGTCACGAGCCGCAAGCTCGGCGTCGGCGGGTAGATGTACGTCCCGCGCGCGATGTACTCCTTCAGAATGTCGTTCTGGATCGTCCCGTTGACTTTGTCGAAACCCACGTTCTGCCGGCGCGCTACTGCCAGGTACAGGCAGAGCAAGGTCGAAGCCGTCGCGTTGATCGTCATCGAGGTCGAGACGCTGTCGAGCGGGATGCCGTCGAAGAGCCGCTGCATGTCTTCGATGGAGTCGATGGCGACGCCGACGCGGCCCACTTCGCCCTGGGCCAGCGGGTCGTCCGAATCGAGCCCGATCTGCGTCGGCAAGTCGAAGGCGACCGAGAGGCCGGTCGTCCCGTGCGCGAGCAGGTACTTGTAGCGCGCGTTAGACTCTTCGGCCGTCGCGTAGCCAGCGTACTGGCGCATCGTCCAGAGGCGGCCGCGGTACATGTTCGGGCGGACGCCGCGCGCGTACGGGTACTCGCCGGGCGAGCCCAAATCGCGCTCGTAGTCCACCTGTTCGGTGTTCGACGGGTTGAAATCTACGGGCAGTTCTATGCCCGAAGGTGTCTCGAAATGCTCTCGGCGCTCGGCGCTGGTTTTTGTCGCCATGACGGTTTTCAGGAACCTCTGCGAAGGCTTGCTTAGACGGATGCACAGATTGCGCTCTCGGTTTATCGAAGCCTAGCACAGCCGAACTGAGCGCCGCAATTTCGACGGCCTCGCCGTGAGTGGGTTGACCGCGGCTGCTCCTGTCGCTTAGCATCAAAGCCAACCTTAAAGCGGAGTTTCGGACTGCGGCTTGAGAGCCCGCGGCGGGTGAATTTTGGAAATCAACGACGAAGCCAAACAGATCGTCCAGGACCTCGGCACGGCCATCAACTCGGCGGTCGAGAAATCCAGCCAGGTCGCCGCCGCCATCGAACGCCTGCGCGAGGCCGGCTACGAGATGGAGTTGACGCTCCGCCTGGAGATAGCCCTGCGCGCCCACGACGACGAGGAAGAGGAAGACGCCGCGGAAGAGACCCCGCTCGAACTGACCGACGAAGACCTACACACCCTGCGCCGCATGAAGATTCGCATTGACGCGGAAGAAAGCTAAGTAAGGAAAAAGGGAAGGCCCTGAAAGGGTCACACATGATAGCCGGGGGCAAGCGAGCGCTCGCGCGCTCGCTTGCCCCCGGCTATCATGTGTGACCGCTTCGCGGTCAGGACTGTTGCCTTCCTTTCGCCTTTTTCCTTTCGCCCTATCGTGCCGCTTTCTCGCCGTTCGCTTTTTCGACCGAGGCGCGGAGTTCGGCCATCGTCGCGGTGCGGCCGTGGACGGAGGCGATCTTTTCGGGGGCGAGGCCGAGCGCCTGTATCCGTTCGGCGAAGTGCGCGGTCGTCTCGTTGGCGGCCGTGACGAGGGCGGTGTCGGGGGGCAGCCCGAGCATGTCGCCCTCGAAGAGAATCTTCTCCTTGGGCAGGTAGACGACGAGCATCTCCCTGGCGTGCGGGCCGGGGCCTATGTCGTAAAGCTCGACCGTGTGGGTGCCGTCCGTGAAGACGCGCTTCATGTTCTCGACCGTCTCGATGACGGGCTGGCGCGGCTTCAGCGTCAGGGAGTCGGGCGCGATGGTGCGGACGGCCTTCGCCACCTTCTCGAAGTAAGCCTTGTTGCCGGGCGTCGTGACGACGGTCGCGCCCTCGCCCATGTAGGTGCGTATGCCGCCCGAGTGGTCGTCGTGGAAGTGCGTCGCGACGACGTACTTGATGGGCTTGTCCGGGACGGTCTCCTTGATCTTCGCCATCACCTTCTTGGAGGTCGCGTCGTTGAGCGGTGCCTCGACCACCAGCACGTGGTCGTTCATCGCGACGAACATCACGTTGTAGCCGTTGGCCGCGTCCTTGACCATGTACACGTCCTTCGCCAGCTCCACGACCGTCGGCGTCGGGTTGGGGTTGTTGGCCGGCAGGTCTTCGAACCCCTGCGGCCGCTCGAACGCGCTCTCCGCGGGGCGCGTGTTGACCTGCACGTCGGAGACCTTGATGTCCTGTACGACCTCGCCGCCGCGCCGTATGAAGCGCCGCCCGCCGATCTTTATCCCGCCCGCGGTCATGTAGTCCGAGAAGACGAACTCCTGCGCCACGTCGCCGGCGCGCGAGTCCGTGTCGAGGTTCTCGAACTTGGTCGGGAGGTTCGTCGCGGCGTCGAAGTAGAGCGTCCACTGCGTGCCGTCGGGCGTGGCGAAGGTGATGACGTTCTGCCGCTTTCCGTCCAAGTCCTCCTGGCCGAGCGAGCGCAGGGTCGCCGCGCGGTCGAGCGCCGTCATCAGCATGACGTGCGGCAGGCGCGTGCGCGAGATGTTGGCGATGGCGTTCGGGTTGGTGACGGTCTGCGCCGTCTTGTTATCCATGTCGAAGACGAGGCCCTTCTCGGCTTTGAAAATCTGCCGGAAGCGGAACTTGAAGCCGGGCAGGGTGCTGCCCTGCTCTATGACGGAGCGGTTCCCCTTGCCGTCGTAGGTGAACCAGCCCTCGACGCGGCCCTCGTAGTAGGGCGTGTCGGGCGTAGTGCTCTGGTTGCGCGCGTAGTTTGTGCCGGCGTATTTGACCGTGATGTCTTCGACCTTGGCGAGGGCTTCGCGCCCGCCGAGGGCGGCGACTCCGGCGTCGAGCACGCGCCGCGCCTCCGCGTACGATTTTTCGGAAGCCGTCTTCCCTCCCTGGGCGACGGCGAGGGCCTGCACGAGGACGAGCGCGAGGACGAGCGCCGAGTACCTGTATCTTTTCATCTTGAGCCTCCACTAGAAGAAGCGAACCTCCGCGTGGGGGGTTCTGGAGTTTGAAGTTTCCCGCAAGAACTGACCGGAAGAAGAGTGCCCGCGTTTGGTGGCCTTGATGCCTACCTTTACGAGCCCGAAGGCCCGCGCGTTCCGACAAAAATGGCTCGGGAATCGCCCTTTGCCAAAGGCGAGAGCCTTGTGATATCTTGAACTTTCTATAAAACCTGCCAGTTTTTCGCCTTCTTAGGCTGAACAATGAGGAGTTGAACAGTATGGCTACGCCCAACGGAAACGCGACACCCAGCGGCCAGGCTACGGGCCGCGTCGTGCAAGTCATCGGCCCCGTCGTTGACGTGGAATTCGAAGAGAATATGTTGCCGCCCATCTACCAGGCGATACGCATCACGTCCGAAGGCTTCGACGTGCCCGAGCCGATTGACGTCATCTGCGAAGTCGAACAGCACCTGGGCGAGGGCCGCGCGCGCACCGTCTCCATGCTCCCGACCGACGGCATGGTGCGCGGCATGAAGGCTTACGACACGGGCGGCCCCATCACCGTGCCCGTGGGCGAAGGCACGCTCGGCCGCGTGCTCAACGTCATCGGCGAGCCGGTGGACAACCTGGGGGCGGTCAAGTACGAGCAGCGCTACGCGATTCATCGGCACGCGCCGGACTTCGACGAGCAGTCGACCGAGTTGCAGATGTTCGAGACGGGCATCAAGGTCATCGACCTGATTCAGCCCTTCCTGCGCGGCGGCAAGATCGGCCTCTTCGGCGGCGCCGGGGTGGGCAAGACCGTGCTCATCATGGAGCTGATTAACAACATCGCCAAGGCGCACTCGGGCTTCTCCGTCTTCGCGGGCGTCGGCGAGCGCACGCGCGAGGGCAACGACCTCCTGCGCGAGATGGTCGAATCCAAAGTCATCAACTTCGGCGAAGCCTTCTACGAGCACTTCGAGGAGACGGGCGAGTTCGACATGACGAAGGTGGACATGAAGGCCATCGAAGAGTCTAAGGTCGCGCTCATCTACGGGCAGATGACCGAGCCGCCGGGCGCGCGCCTGCGCGTCGCGCTCTCGGGCCTGACCGTGGCCGAGTACTTCCGCGACCAGGGACTCGACGTGCTCCTCTTCATCGACAACATCTTCCGCTTCACGCAGGCGGGCTCCGAAGTCTCCGCGCTTCTCGGCCGCATGCCCTCGGCCGTCGGCTACCAGCCGAACCTCGCGTCCGAGATGGGCGAGATGCAGGAGCGCATCACCTCGACGAAGACGGGCGCGGTGACTTCGATTCAGGCCGTCTACGTCCCGGCGGACGACTACACGGACCCCGCGCCGGCCACGACCTTCGCGCACCTGGACGCCGTCACGGCGCTCTCGCGCCAGATCGTCGAGATCGGCATCTACCCGGCCGTGGACCCGCTCGCCTCCAGCTCGCGCATCCTGGACCCGCGCGTGGTCGGCGACGAGCACTACAAAGTGGCACAGGACGTGAAGCAAATCTTGCAGCGCTACAAAGACCTGCAAGACATCATCGCCATCCTCGGCCTGGACGAACTCTCGGACGAGGACAAGCAGACGGTGGCGCGCGCGCGCAAGATTCAGCGCTTCTTCTCGCAACCGATGTTCGTCGCCTCGCAGTTCACCGGCCTCGAAGGCAAGTACGTCAAGCGCGAGGACACCGTGCGCGGCTTCCGCGAGATCATCGAAGGCAAGCACGACGACCTGCCCGAACAAGCCTTCTACATGGTCGGCACCATCGAAGAGGCCCGCGAGCGCGGCCGTCAAATCGCAGCACAGGACTAAAACAGTACTGAGTGCCGAGGACTGGGGGCTGAGGAAGAACTCTTTCTTTTACTCAGCACTCAGTCCTCAGTCCTCATCACTTTTCTTATGGCCGAACAGATTCAATTGGAAGTCGTCACGCCGGAGCGGCGTGTGTTGTCGGAGGCCGTGGACTCGGTCACGGTCCCTGGGATGAACGGCGAGCTGGGCATCCTGCCGGGCCACACGCCTTTGATCTCGCAGTTGCAGACGGGCGTGCTCTCTTACTCGAAGGGCGGCGCGACAGAGCGCCTGCACGTCTCCGGCGGCTTCGTCGAGGTCAACGCCGACCGCGTCTCCGTGCTCGCCGAAATCGCCGAGCGCCCCGAAGAGATCGACGCCGCCCGCGCACGCCTCGCGCGCGAGCACGCCGAGAAGACCCTGAGCGCGTTCACCGGCACCGAGGAAGACTTCGAGATCGCCCGCGCGCGCCTCGAACGCTCCGTCGTCCGCCTCCAACTCGCCACCGGCGCGCCCAACATTCAAAGCTAATCCCGCAAAGGGGCCGGCCGAGCGGAAGTGGCACAAAACGCCGTCCCGCGCCGGCCCTTTTTTATTTCTTTTCTGTTTCACACTTGAAACGCCAGCCCGAAGACGGTATAATGCGGCTCGTCTTTAAATGGGCCAAGTTTTCAAGAAGGGTTTTTCCGAGATGTCACAAGCTATAGCCGAGAGCGCCGCCGAATTGACCCGCCCCGTCGGGGGCGAGGCGACGCCGGAGGACGCGCAGGCCGAGCCCAGTCTGCGCCCGCGCCGCCTCGACGAGTACATCGGGCAGACGAAGGTCACGAGCAACCTGAAGATTTTCCTGCGCGCGGCGCGCGCCCGCCGCGAGGCGCTCGACCACGTGCTCTTCTACGGCCCGCCGGGCCTGGGCAAGACCACGCTCGCCAACATCATCGCCGCGGAGATGCAGGCCGAACTCAAGAGCGTCAGCGCGCCGGCCATCGAGCGCGGCGGCGACCTCGCGGCCCTGCTCACGAACTTGCAGGAGGGCGAAGTCCTCTTCATCGACGAGATTCACCGGCTGCGCCCGCAGATCGAAGAGGTCTTGTACCCGGCGATGGAGGACTACCAGTTGGACGTGATGATCGGCCAGGGCACGGCCGCGCGCTCCATCAAGTTGGACCTGCCGAAGTTCACGCTCGTCGGGGCGACGACGCGCGCCGGGCTGATTACGGCCCCGCTTCGCGGCCGCTTCGGCATCATCCAGCACCTGGACTTCTATTCGCAGAAGGATTTGGAAATCATCGTCCACCGCTCGGCCGAAATCCTGGGCGTGGAGATAGAGGCCACGGGCGCGCGCGAGATTGCGCGCCGCGCGCGCGGCACACCGCGCATCGCCAACCGCCTGCTCCGCCGCGTGCGCGACTACGCGGAGGTCTTGAGCGACGGGCGCATCACGCAGGCTGTCTCGCGCCGCGCGCTCGATGAGATGGAGGTCGACCGCTTCGGCCTGGACGAGGTCGACCGCAAGCTCCTGTCCGCGATTATCGAAAAGTTCGACGGCGGCCCCGTGGGCGTCGGCACCATCGCGGCCTCCATCAGCGAGGAGCGCGAGAGCATCGAGGAGATAATTGAGCCGTACCTGATTCAGATAGGCTTTCTCAACCGCACGCCGCGCGGGCGCGTCGTGACGCGGGCGGCCCACAAGCACATGGGCTTTTCGCCGGCCGCGAAGGAGCGCGACCTGCTGGCGAGTTAGGCGTGGGAACGAGTTTCGGTGGCTACTGGCTAACCGAAAGCGGCCGGGGGCGACGAGAGGAGGGCGGATCGGGAGCTGCTCCTTCTTGAGTCGCCCCCGGTCTTTTTACGGCGTCAGATTTTTGCCGCGATGGCCTCGCGCATCTCCCGAACGGCGCGCTCCAGGCCGACGAAGATCGAGCGCGAGACGATGTTGTGGCCGATGTTGAATTCCGTGATCTCCTCGATTGCCGCGACCGCGCCGACGTTGCGGTAAGTGAGCCCGTGGCCGGCGGCGACCCGCAGGCCGTACTGCATGGCGAGGGTGGCGGCCTCGCGCAAGCGCCTCAACTCGTGCGCGGCGCGCATCGCGCCTTCGTTGTGCGCGGCGCGCGCCCCCAGCGTGGCATCCGCGTACTCTTTCGTGCAGAGTTCTATCTGCTGCGCGCCGACCTCGCGCGCGGCCTCTATCTGTATGGGCTCCGGGTCTATGAAGAGGCTCGTGATGATGCTCGCCTCGCGCAGGCGGTGAACGGCTGCGCGCACTATCGAGACGTTGGCGCGCACGTCCAGGCCGCCCTCGGTCGTAATCTCCTCGGGGTTCTCGGCGACGAGCGTCACGGCGTCCGGCAGCGAGTCGAGCGCGATTTTCATCATCTCCTCGGTCGCGGCCATCTCCACGTTGAGGTAGGTCGTGACCGTCTGCCTGAGCGCGAGCAAATCGTTGTCCAGTATGTGTCGGCGGTCGCCGCGGAGGTGAATGGTGATGCCGTCGGCCCCCGCCTGCTCGCACATCATCGCCGCCGCGACCACGCTCGGCTCCGGCGCGCGCCGCGCCTGCCTGACGGTGGCGACGTGATCTATGTTGACGTTGAGTTTCGCAGTCATAAGACCTCAGAGGTTACAGGTAGGAAGTTAGAGGCCAGAAACTGACATCCGACCTCTGACCTCGGGCCTCTGCCTTATTTCATCGGCCCGCGTCCGCCTCGAAGGCCTGGGCCAGTTCCGAAGGCTTCTTGTCGTGGTCTTCGAAAGCGGGAGCGCCGGACGAGTGCAGCGCGCGCTCGCGTTCCTTGGAGCCGACGCGCGCGGCGGCGATGGCCGCGTCGTAGACGCCCTCCTTGGCCTGGCGGCGTATGAGCCGGACCTCGTTGAACATGCGCCCGCTGTCGCGCAGCACGCTGACCTTGCTCCCCTCGTTGTGGTCCCACCGCACGGGTATCTCGCGCAGGGCGAGTTCCGCGAGGTAGGCCAGGTAAATCAACTCCACGTCGAAGCCGAAGCGGTCCACGGTCGCGGCCTCCACGAGCGGGCGGCAAACGTCCATCCGAAACGCCTTGAAGCCGCACTGCGTGTCCCAGAAGGGCAGCCCCGTCGAGAGCCGCACGATTAAGTTAAAGACCCGCCCGCCCTGCTCGCGCCGCCACGGCTGGTGCACGCCGATGAGGCCGCGGTCGAGCGCGCGCGAGCCGAAGGTCAGGTCGTACTCGCCCCTCAGGATGGGGTTGACGAGCTTCGGCGTCTCCGTGATGGGCGTCGAGAGGTCCGCGTCGGAGAAGAGCGCGACCGGCGACTTTGCCTCAAGCAGCCCCGCGCGCACGGCGTGGCCCTTGCCGCGGTTGGGCCTGACGCGTATGGCGCGCGCGCTCACCCTCCCGGCGTGCGCGAAGCTCCTCTCGGCCACGTCGGCCGTCCCGTCCTCCGACCCGTCGTCCACCACGATCACTTCGCTCTGCGGCGCGTGCTCGTTCAGGTACGCGAAGACAGTGCGCAGCGTCTCGCCGAGGCGCGCCGCCTCGTTGTACGCGGGGATGACGATGGAGAGCGAGAAAGGCATTTAAGCAATCAGTAGTCAGTAATCAGTAGTCAGTTCTCAGTCTTCAGTTTTGGCTGATTACTGATTGCTGACTGCTGGCTACTCGTTCACCGCACTTCAGCCTGCCGCGGGCGGCTGTGTTATATTTGACGCCGGGCCGGGGGCGCTCGCGCGTCGCGAAAGAGTTTTTCGGAGCATAGCATGACGAGAAAATTTGGCATAGTCGCTCTCGCGATTATTATTTCGGCGACGATTGCCGGGGGCATGGCCGACCTCGTGGGCCGCAAGGCCGCGAGCCCGCGCGGCGTGAACAAGCCAATCGCCAGCCGCGACGTGGTGGACGACTACCAGGAGGCCGTCCGCGTCATAGGCTCCGAGTACGCCTCGGACGTGGACTACGAGAAGGCCACGCAGGCGGCCATACAGGGCATGCTCTCCACGCTCGACCCGCACTCGATGTACTTCCCGCGCCCCGAGTTCACCAAGCTCAAGGAAGACCAGGACTCGCGCCTGATAGGCATAGGCGTCACCATCCTGCGCCACCGCGACGGCGTCTACGTGCAGTCGGCGGTCGAGGGCACGCCCGCGGCGCGCGCCGGCCTGCGCTACGGCGACCGCATTGTCGAGGTCGACGGCAAGGACGCGCGCGACTGGACGAGCGAGCAGGTTTCCAAGAACGTGCGGGGCGAGCGGGGCGAGCCCGTCCGCGTCAAGATCGAGCGCGCGGGCTCCGAGACGCCCATCACCTACACCATCGTGCGCGAGTCCGTGCCCCTGCCCTCGATTCGCAACGCCTACATGATTCGGCCCGGCACGGCCTACGTGGGCTTGACCGGCGGCTTCCAGCACACGACGGGCGACGAGTTGCGCGAGGCGTTCACGCGCCTCAAGGCGCAGGGGATGCGGCAGGTCGTGCTCGATTTGCGCGGCAACCCCGGCGGGCTCTTGGACCAGGCGATAGAGGTGTCGAGCGAGTTTCTGCCGCGCGGCCAGGCGGTCGTCTCCGTGCGCGGCCGCACGGAGTACAAGGAGCCTTACACCTACCGCTCGACTGGCACGGACCCCGAAGACTTCCCGCTCGTCGTGCTGATTAACCGCAACACGGCCTCGGCCTCGGAGATAGTCGCCGGCGCGATTCAGGACCACGGGCGCGGGCTCGTCGTCGGCCAGACCAGCTTCGGCAAGGGGCTCGTCCAGCGCGTCTTCCAACTCCCCTTCGGGACGGGGCTCACGCTGACGACCGCCAAGTACTACACGCCCTACGGCCGCTCGCTCCAGCGCGACTATTCGAGCGGCTCGCTCTACGACTACTACGTGCGCCACGACGAGGACGACGAGGAGACGCCCGCGAAGCCTTCGACTTCGACGCACCCCGCGACGCAGCCGCCCGAGTCCGTCACGACGCAGCCGACGCCCGCGCCGACGCCCCCGCCCCCGACTGGGCCCGCGGTCGAGACCGCCGCGGGGCGCGTCTTCTACGGCGGCGGCGGCATCACGCCCGACGTGGAGGTCAAGCCGTTTCAGATCACGGCGCTGCGCGGGCGCATCGCCGAGGCGGCCTTCTTCTTCACGCGCGAGCTGACGGCCGGCAAGGTCGCCGGGCTCGAAGCCTTCCGCGTCGAGAAGACCGATTACGACCACAACCTGAGGCCGAGCGATTACCCCATCACCCCGGCGGTGGCCGAAGCCTTCCGCGCCTACGTCGAGCGCGACGGGACGTTCGGGATTTCGCCCGCGCAGATCGACGAGGAACTGGACTTCGTCAAGCTGCGCATCCGCGAGGAGGTGGTCACGGCCGCCTTCGCCAGCGACTCCGGCGCGCGCGTCCTGCTCGACAGCGACCCGCAGGTGCTGCGCGCGCTCGAAGCCCTGCCCGAGGCCAAGCGGCTCGCCGAGAGCGTCCGCCACCTGCCGGGCCGCGGCTGAAAAACGCTGGCACAAAAATTTGGAACGAAGGCGTGCGCGCACGCGTGCTACAATCAGCGCGCCCCGATCCCGCGGCTCTAAGGAGACATCTTTCATGAAGTTCCGGCGACTCTTCTTCGCACTCCTTCCACTACTCCTTTTGTGCCAGCCGGCGGCCCGCGCCCAGGCAATCGCCGAGTACGAGCCCGTCCCCTTCCGCATCTCGTCGCTCGACACGGCCTTCGCCATGCAGGGCGACTTCGAGGGCGAGTACACGGTCTACCCCGAGGGGGTCGGCGTCAGGCTGACGAAGGCGCTCGTCCGCATCGGCACGCACTGCCCTTACAAGGGCGCGAGGGAGTTCCGCTCCATCAGCTTCGCGCTGGCGAGTTTGAACGAGAACGGCAGGTGGAAGACGGACTTGAGGAGCCTGAAGTACGTGGTCGGGAGGGTCATGCTTCCGGGCGACGAACACAGGTTCGACGGCGTCGAGTTCTTCATCCCCAAAAGGCTCACGACCGATTTGTCGAAACACTGGCTCGTGGCGCAGATGGACGACTGGGTCCTGAACTTCCCCGCGGGGGCCGGGCCCACCGAGGGCTTCGCCTACGCCAGCAGTTGCCGCGACATCTTCACCAAAAAGAAGAACGCCGAAGACTGCGTCCTCGACGAACGGACCAGACGCGCCAAGCGGACCCAATGAATCGACCCTTTGCGGGAGTGATTTAGGGTTATCACGCCGGGGGCGCAAAGAACGGCTCGACGCCTCACTTTCAATCAATCACGCGCGCGATGACGCACTTCAGGTAGTAAGTCTCGGGCACTCCGAAGAGGACGGGGTGGTCGCTCGACTGCGCCCTCTTCTCTACGAGCTGCACGCGGCGGCGCGCGTCGCGTGCGGCGTCCGAGACGATTTCGAGGAAGAGCTGTTCGGGCATGTGGTAGGAGCAGGTGCAGGTGACGAGCACGCCCCCAGGGTTGAGCAGCTTGAGCGCGCGCAAGTTTATCTCCTTGTAGCCGCGCGCCGCGGCCTTCACGCTCGCGCGGTTCTTGGCGAACGCTGGCGGGTCGAGCACGATGGTGTCGAACTTTTGGCCCGCCGCCTCCATCTCGCGCAGCGCGTCGAAAACGTTCGCCTCGCGGAACTCCACGTCGCCCGCGCCGTTCAATTCCGCGTTGCGCCGCGCGGCCTCGACCGCCTCGCCCGAGATGTCCAGCCCCAGCACGCTCTCGCAGGCCGAAGCCAGGTGGAGCGCGAACGCCCCGTTGAAGGTGAAGCAATCGAGCGCGCGGCCGCGCGCCAGACGCCGGGCCGCCAGGCGGTTCTCGCGCTGGTCCAAGAACGAGCCGGTCTTCTGCCCGCCGAGCGGGTGGACGAGAAAGCGCACGCCGTGCTGGACGATCTCGATCTCCTCGGGCGCGTCGCCGTAAAGGACGCCCGCGCGCATCTCCAACCCTTCGAGGGCGCGCACGCGCACGTCATTGCGCTCGACGACGGCGCGCGGGCTGAACTCTTCGACCAGCAGCCCCGTGAGCGCCTCCTTAAGGGCTTCCGTCCCCTGCGAGAGTGTTTGCAGGACGAGCACGTCGCCGTAAACGTCCACGATGAGCGAGGGCAGCAGGTCGCCTTCCGAATAGACCAGGCGGTAGGCGCTGGCCTCTGGCGCGATTCCCTCCCTGCGGCGCGCGGCCGCGCGCAGGCGGGCGCGCCACCACTCGCGGTCAATCTCTTCGTCGTCGGGCGTCAGCAGCCGTAGCGAGATTTCCGAGCGGGACGAGTAGAGCGCGCGGCCGACGAACCGCCCGCGCTCGTCGCGCACGGCGACGACTGAGCCGGCCGTCGCGTCGCGCGCGTCGCGCACGTCGCTGCGGTAAATCCATAGGTGGCCTGCGCGCGCGCGTTCCCACCCGCGCTGTGTGATAATGACTGTCTCGCTCATGGTATGCCGGCTATTAAATCAGAAAACCCGCGGAAAGGGCTAACCCGATTGCCTGCCTCGAAACTCGCCGCCGTCAAGAACGTGCTCTTCGACCTGGACGGGACGCTCTCCGACCCGGTCGAAGGAATCACGCGCTGCATCTGCTACGCGCTGGAGCGAATGAGCGTCGAGCCGCCCGGCCGCGCCGACCTTCTGCCCCACATCGGCCCGCCGCTCAGGGACACCTTCTCGCTGATCTTGCGGACGACGGACAAGCCCACCATCGAACGGGCCGTCCACTTGTACCGCGAGAGGTTCTCCAAGACGGGGATGTTCGAGAACGTGGTCTACGACGGTGTGCCAGAAATGCTGGCACAAATTCGCGCCTCACGGAAGCGCCTCTTCCTCGCCACCTCGAAGATGCGCGCCTTCACCCTCAGGATCCTCGAACACTTCGCTTTGTTCGAGTACTTCGACGGCGTCTACGGGAGCGAGCCCGACGGGACGCTCGGGGAGAAGGCCGACCTGATACGCCACATCCTGGCGAGCGAAGGGCTCCGGCCCCGCGAGACCGTGATGGTCGGCGACAGGAAGTACGACATCATGGGCGCGGGCGCGAACGGCTGCCTGGCGGCCGGCGTGACCTACGGCTACGGCTCGGCGGCAGAGTTGACCGAGGCGGAGGCGGATTTTTTGTGCCACAGCCCGCTTGAGGTCGCGGAGCTTTTGTCGCGGTGACGCGCCGGCCGGTGGACCGCACGCGCTTGAATCGCCCCCGGTCAGGGTGTAACCTTGACACCGGCTTTCCGAAAAACAATTGAAGCTCTTTGAACCAAACCGAACGGAGGAGGAGTATCTAGCCATGCCTGAAGTTGGAGACGTGGCCCCGGACTTCGAGCTGAAGAGCCACCTGGAGAAGGACAAGAAGGTGCGACTCTCGGACTTCCGGGGTAATAAGAACGTCGTTTTGGCGTTCTACCCGCTGGCGTGGACGCCCGTCTGAACGGCCCAGATGCCGGCCTACGAAGCTGACCTCGAACGCTTCGAAGGCTACGATGCCCAGGTCCTGGGCATCTCTGTTGACAGCGTCCCGTGCAACGCCGCCTGGGCCAAAAGCCTCGGCAATCTTTCTTACGACCTGCTGAGCGACTTTCACCCGAAGGGCGAAGTCGCCCGCGCGTACGGAGCCTATCGCGAGGCCGACGGCATCTCCGAGCGCGCGCTTTTCATCGTGGACAAGGAGGGCAAGCTCGCCTACGTAGACATCCACAACATCGCCGACCAGCCGGACAACGAAGACCTCTTCGAGGTCCTTCGCAAACTAGAATGAGCGGGCGCGCTGTCACGCGACCCCAAAGTCCAAGCGGGCCGAACCCCGTTACGCTTCTCAGGAAGCCTCTGCGGGGCTCGGCCCGTAATGCTACAATACGCGGGCCGTCATCAAAGTGAGTAAAAGGGGGGGGGTCATCATCATGGCACTATCGCGCAAATGCGTGCCGTTCACGCCGTTCGACCGCACGCTCGACAAGAGCACCATCGCCATCGTCTCGGCGGGCGGCGTTCACCTCAAAGACCAGGAAGCCTTCAACATCGCGGACGAGTTGGGCGACCTGACCTACCGCGTCATCCCGCCCGACGCCGCGGCGCAGGACTTGATGGTCACGCACCATCACTACGACCACGCGGACGCTGACGAGGACATCAACGTCGTCTTCCCGCTGGACGTGCTGCGCGACCTGGAGGCAGAGGGCTTCATCGGCGGGGTGGCGAAAAAGCACGTCGGCTACATGGGCTACACGATGCAGTTGAAGGCGATGTACGAGGGGACCGCGCCGCAGATCGCCAACGAGATTGACAAGGGCTCGCGCGCCGACGCGGTCGTGCTGACGGGCGGCTGACCGAACGTCTGCCACCGCACGGTCGTTGCGGTCCAGCGCGAAATAGAGATGCGCGGCATCCCCACGGTGCTGATCACGGTCAGCCCGGAAGTCTCCGCCCAGATGCGCCCGCCGCGCGCGCTCTACCCGAAAGGCTTCAAGATCGGCAACAGCCTGGGCCGGCCCGGCATGCGCGAGCTACAGCGCCAGGTGCTCAGAGACGCGCTCACGCTCCTGACAGAGAACACGCGCCCCGGCGACTACGTCACGCGCGAATACCCGGACTACGGCGAGCAGTACGAACCGCCGAAGGTAAAACAGTAATCGGTAGTCAGTAGTCAGTCATCAGCTTTTGGCTTTTACTGACCACTGACTACTGATTACTGACTACTGACTATGTACAAAACAATCGGCATTGTGACGGGCGGGGGCGACGCGCCCGGATTGAACGCGGTGATCCGCGCGGCGGTGAAGACGGCGACCGGTAAATACGGGATGCGCGTCATCGGCATCGAGGACAGCTTCGAGGGGTGTCTGGGCGAGACGCGCGCGCGCGAATTGACGCCCGCCGAGGTCCGCGGCCTCCTCCCGCGCGGCGGCACCATCCTGGGGACGCGCAACCGCGGCTGCTTCGTCGTGCGCGAGCAGGACGGCACCGTCACCAAGCCCGAGGAGACTTACCGCGAGGCCATCGCCAACCTCGAACGGCTCGGCGTAGAGGCGCTCGTCGTCCTCGGCGGCGAAGGCACGCTCGCCATCGCGGCCGAGTTCGACCGGCTGGGCTTTCCCGTGGTCGGCGTCCCCAAGACCATCGACAACGACCTGGCCGCGACGGAACTGACGTTCGGCTTTCTCACGGCGCTCGACATCGCGACCGAGGCGCTCGACCGGCTGCACACGACCGCCGAGTCGCACGACCGCGTGATGATTCTCGAAGTGATGGGCCGCCACGCCGGCTGGATAGCCCTCCAGTCTGGAATCGCGGGCGGGGCCGACGTGATTCTCATCCCCGAAATCCCTTTCTCCGTCGAGGCCGTGGCCCAAAAAATTCAGGAGCGCGAGGCGAGCGGCTCGCAGTTCTCCATCGTCGTCGTCGCCGAGGGCGCGCAGGAGGCGGGGCGCGACATCATGTACCAGGAGCAGGGCGACGCGACGCGCTCGCCTCGGCTCGGGGGCATAGGCAACTACCTGCGCGAGGAGTTGGAGCGGCTGACGGGCAAGGAGACGCGCGCGGTCGTGCTCGGCCACCTGCAACGCGGCGGCACGCCCAACGCGTTCGACCGCATGATGGCGACCAACTTCGGGGCGTGCGCGGTGCGCGCGTTGGCCGACGGCGAGCACGGTGTGATGGTCGCGCTCCGCGCCAGCGAAGTCATCCACGTCCCGCTCCTCGAAGCCGTCTCCGCCCTCAAGACAGTCCCCCCCGACGGCCAGCTCGTCCGCACCGCCCGCGACATAGGAATCTCCTTCGGCAGCGCCGAAGGAAGGCAAAAGTAAAAGGTGAAAGGTAAAAGTAAAGACCCCGGAGGGGTCTAAGATGATAGCCAGGGGTAAGCGCGTGCAGCGCGCCACCCCTGGAAAATGTGCCAAACACGAACCCGACCCTGAAGGGGTCGCGCCTCAACGTTGAGGCGCGACCCCTTCAGGGTCGGAATCTTGTTGCGTGTTATTCCGGGGGCGGCGCAAACTACGTTTGCTCGCCCCCGGCTATCACGTTCGACCCTTTTAGGGTCTTTTGCCTTACGCCGCGTGGTGCAGGCGGTCGAGAAACTGTAAGTTGAGCGAGCGCGTCTGCTCTGCGTCGTAGCCGCTGAGGCATTCAACGAGCTTTTCGACGACCGCGGCGTCGAACTGTATGCCGGCGGCGGCGCGCAGGCGCTCGATGGCTGTCGCCTGCGAGAGGCGGCGGCGGTAGGGGCGGTCGGAGGTCATGGAGTCGTAGGCGTCGGCGACCGCGACGATGCGCGTGTGGAGCGAAATCTCCTCGCCCTTCAGGCCGTCCGGGTAGCCGCCGCCGTTCCACCACTCGTGATGATGTTTGACTATCGAGCGCACGGTCTCCATGTGCGGCACGCCCAGAAGCGCCTGCTCGCCGTAGTGTACGTGCTGGCGCATGACGGCCATCTCCTCGGGCGTCAGGCAGGCAGGCTTACAGAGGATGCACTCGGGGATGCCGATCTTGCCTATGTCGTGCAGCAGCCCGCCGAGCTTGACGTTCATCACCTCGCGCTCCGACATCTCGAAGCGCACGGCCAGCATCTCCGCGAGGTCGGCCGTCATGTTCGAGTGCTCGCCCGTGTAGTTGTCCTTGGCCGCCAGGAGCGAGATCATCGCGCGCACGGTCCCGACGAACGACTGGCGCGCCTCCATCTCCAGCACGCGGTTGCGCTCCTTGATCTGGGCCATGATGAGCACGTTGTCTATGACGTTCAAAAGCTCGTGGTGGCCGAAAGGCTTCGAGAGGTAGGCGGCCATGCCGAGCTCCATCAGCTCGCGCTGCTCGTCGCGGTTGTCGTGCTTGGCCGTCAGCATCACGACCGGGGTGCGGCGCAGCCGCTCGTCGTCGCTCGTGGCGAGCGTGACGAATACTTCTTTCCCGCTGATGCCGGGCATCATATAATCTAGCAGGATGAGATTCGGGTAGAGTTCGCGGGCCAGGCGCAGGCCCTCGTGCCCGTCGGCCGCCCCGGCGAAGCCGTAGCCGGCGCGCTCCAGGCTGACGCGCCCCAGGCGGCGCAGTTCCGGGTCGTCGTCCACGAAGAGGATCAGGCGTCTCTTGCTCAGGTAATGCTCTGACATGACAATCCCCCCCCAAAGGGTCAGTTTCATTATGGGCCAGAGCAAAAAGAAGCTCTGCCGCAGCCGGTGAGGCGTCCAGCGTGTCGCGAGGGGACACCAAAAGCTCAAACTAAGAGCCGAGCATTCTGGGCTACATATGGGAACTAGCGGCGCAGCGCCATGAAGCCGCGGGAGAGTGGCGTCGGGTGCGGGAGCAAGAATTCGCTTTCAGTCGTCGGACTTTCGTGGTAATGCCACGAAGATGTTATTACTAAACTGCGCGGATGCGATATTTTTATTTGGTTGCAATTTAATTGCGCCAGAAGGCGCGCAAATTCAGGCTGGCAGGGCCTATTAACAAAGAGGAGACCTGTGACACAAGCTATTAAAGACCGGCTGCAAGCGGAGCTGGACGAGTTGGAGACGGAATTGCGTATACATCTCCCGAAGGAGATTAAGCGCGCCCTGGAGTTCGGCGACCTGCGCGAGAACGCCGAGTACCGCGCGGCGCTCGACCGGCAGAACGTGGTCAAGGCGCGCATCGTCGAATTGCGCCAGCGCATCAGCGAGGTCGGCTCGATAGACCTGTCGAAGATTTCGCGCGACAAGGCCGGCTACGGCTCGACGCTCGTCCTCTACGACCCGAAGCGCGACGAGGAGTTGACCTACCGGCTGGTGACGCCCGAGGAGAGCGACCCGCAGGCCGGGCTGATTTCCACCATGTCGCCCGTCGGCAAGAGCCTGCTCGGCAAGGAGGAGGGCGACGAGGTGGTGGTCCGCACCCCGGCGGGCGCGCGCCACTTCGAAATCAAGCGGCTGACGACTATTCACGACGAGGTGGGGAAAGAGGGCGAATAGTAATATCTGGCGAATGGAGGAAAGCGGCCGTTGACGCCATTAACCATTCCCTATTTACTATTTACCACTGACCCTTTACTATCCTTGACAAGGCGTCCGGCGCATCCCTATGATGCGCTCTTTGAATAGACCCTGCCCGGTTCAAGGGGCGGCGTCTTTTCGCTTTTGTCAGCAGGAGAAGGACCGAAAGAAGTGTTTGGGTCGAGCATTGGGCGCGGCGCTCAGCAAATCATTGGCGCGATGGTGCGCGGGCTGGCGTACGGCCGCATCAACCCGAACCTTCTGACCGTCATCGGCGTCGCCATCAACGTCGGCTGCGGGCTGCTCTTCGGCTTCGGCTACTTCTTCTGGGCGGGGATTATCCTGATCGTCGCCAACCTCTTTGACATGCTCGACGGGCAGGTGGCGCGCCTCTCGGGGCGCGTGACGCGCTTCGGCGGCTTCCTGGATTCCTCGCTCGACCGCCTCTCCGACATGGTCGTTTTCGTCGGCCTGATGGTCTTCTACGCGCGCGACACCGAGTTCCACTCGACGCTGAACGTCTTCCTGACGGGCGCGGCCCTGATGGGCTCCGTCATGGTCAGCTACACGAGCGCGCGCGCCGAGAGCCTGATTCCGAAGTGCGACGTGGGCTTCCTGCGCCGGCCCGAGCGGGTCGTCCTGCTCATCATCGGCGCGCTGACGACGCATCCGGGCTCGCAGAACCCCTTTCTGAACCGGATGCCCGCGGTGCTGTGGGTTCTGGCCGTCGGCTCCTACTGGACTTTCGCGCACCGCATGTATCACACGTGGCGCGAGGTTAATAAAGCTGACGCAGAGCGTTTGGGCGCGGCATCGGCCGCGGCGGCCCCCGCATCTAATGCCGGGCCCGAAAGAAGGCCCGAGCCGGACTTCGCGCGCAACGCGGGCGCGACACACTAACGAGAACGTGGGCCGCTGCGGAGAGTGGTCTTTCTCCCCCGACGTTTTGAAGCTACGAGGTACACACCATTGACAGTCTGCCCCTGCTGCGGATTCAAGTTTGAAGGCGACCTGGAGCGCGACGGCTGCGCCTCCTGCGGCGCGCGCGCCGTCGGCCCCGCCCTCTCACGCCCCGTCCGCGAACTCCCCTCTTACGGCCGCTCCCTCTTCGTCGGCGTGACGGGCGGCGTCATGCTCGCCACCTTTCTCGTCAGCACGCTCGTCGCGCTCTTCGAGCGCGGCTCGGCCTCCTTCGGCTTCTGGACGATCATGGGCGCGGCCGAGACCGCGGCCTGGCGCTTGAAGTGGATTGCCATCCCCGCGACCGTCTTCGCCGTCTGGACCGGCGTGCTCGTCTGCCGCAGCATACGCCGCAACCCGCAGCGCTTCCTCTGGGCGCGCGTCGCGCGCGGCGGCCTCTGGTCTGCCGTCACGGTCGCCGTCCTGATAGCCACGCTCATAGGCATCACCGTCCCCGAGCGCCTGCGCCAGATAGAGCTGCGCCAGGAGGCTTCCATCTACGCGCAGGGCTACACGATTCAGCGCGCGCTCCTCGACTACCGGGCGCAGTACGGGACGCTGCCCGCGACGCTCGACGAGTTGCGCAAGCGGCTGCCGGACGCGGACGGCTCAATCGCGGCGGCGCTCGTCGGCATAGACTCCGGCGCGTACAGCCCCGGCGCGGAGCTGGCCGCGCTCCCCAAGAAGAAATCCCGTTCCCTGCGCGGCTCCGCCCTGCGCAACGTCAGCATGCGCACGACGGACGACGCGCCCGAGGGCGGGCTCTCGTTCACGCGCTACGAGTTGCGCCTGCCCGGCCCGGACAACAAGCTCGGGACCGAGGACGACTGGGCCATGCGCGACGGCGTCATCACCAGGCCGGTCGAGCCGGACAAGAAGCAGAAGGCTGCGACCGACGCCCCCTAAAAATCTTCCGCAGAAGAAACGCCCGGCCATGCCCTTCTCGAATCTCTTCCGCAGGAAGAAGTCTGACCCGGAGGCGGAGCGGCGCGCGCGCCTGCTACAGACCGGGCGCATCACCGAGGGCGTCGTCTTCGACGTCGGGAGCGACGACACCGGCGCGATCAGACAAATCTACTTCCACTACGAAGTGAGCGGCGTCGAGTACGAGTCGTCCCAACTCCTGGACGACGCCCAGCGCGGCCGCGAGATCGAATACGCCCCCGGCGCGCGCGTCACCATCCGCTACGACCCGCAGCGGCCCGGCAACTCCGTAGTAGTCTAAGAGCCGTGACAGGTGACGGGTGGCAGGTGACAGGACGAGGCTTTTTCCTTATCCTGTCACCTGTCACTTGTCACCTGTCACTATGTTTAGAAAAATCCTGATTGCCAACCGCGGTGAGATCGCCGTGCGGATTATCCGCGCGTGCCGCGACCTAAATGTCTCGCCGGTCGCGGTCTTCTCGGAGGCTGACGCGGGCGCGCCGCACGTCCGCCTCGCGGACGAGGCTTACGGAATTGGGCCAGCGCCGTCAATCGAGAGCTACCTGCAGATAGAGCGCGTCGTGGAGGCCGCGCGCCTGAGCGGCGCGGAGGCGATTCATCCGGGCTACGGATTCCTGGCCGAGAACGCTTCGTTCGCGCAGGCTGCCGCCGACGCCGGCCTCGTCTTCATAGGCCCGAGCGCCGAAGCGATGCGCGTGATGGGCGAGAAGACGAGCGCGCGGCGCGCGGCCGTCGCCGCGGGCGTGCCCGTCGTGCCGGGGACTACCGAGCCGCTCTCCTCTTCGGACGAGGCGCGCGAGGTGGCCGCGAGTTTCGGCTACCCGGTCATGCTCAAGGCGGCCGCGGGCGGCGGCGGCAAGGGCATGCGGCTCGTGGGCTCGGAAGAAGAGTTGCGCTCGGCCTTCGAGACGGCGCGGGCCGAGGCGGCCGCGGCCTTCGGCGACCCGTCGGTCTATCTCGAAAAGGCGGTGGAGCGCCCGCGCCACATCGAAATCCAAATCTTCGCCGACAGCCACGGCAACTACGTGCACCTGGGCGAGCGCGAGTGCTCCATACAGCGCCGCCACCAGAAAGTCATCGAAGAGTGCCCGTCGCCGATTAACGACGCGGGCCTGCGCGCCGCGATGGGCCAGGCCGCCGTCAGCGCGGCGCGGGCCGTCAACTACAGCGGCGCAGGCACGGTCGAATTCCTCGTCGCCGACGCCACGCGCGAGTTCTACTTCCTGGAGATGAACACGCGCCTTCAGGTCGAGCACCCGGTCACGGAGCTGGTCACGGGGCTCGACCTCGTGCGCGAGCAGATCGCTGTGGCCGCGGGCGAGCCTCTGTCATTTACTCAAGACGATGTCGCTTGGCGCGGGCACGCCATAGAGTGCCGCGTCTACGCGGAGAACCCCGAGAACAATTTCCTCCCGTCGCCGGGCCGCATCACACATTTGCGCGTGCCCGCCGGGCCGGGCGTGCGCGACGACGGCGGCGTCGAAGAGGGCGCGGAAGTCTCCATTTACTACGACCCGATGATTTCGAAGCTCGCCGCCTGGGGACGCACGCGCGCCGAGGCGATTGACCGCCTGCGCCGCGCGCTCGACGAGTACGCGGTCGGCGGCATCAAGACCACGCTCCCCTTCTTCCGCGAGCTCGTCCGCGACCCGGAGTTCATCGCCGGACGCCTCGACACGGGCTTCATCGCCCGCTTCTTCGAGCGCCGCGCGGAGAACGCGAAGAAGTCGGAGACCACGGCGGGAGAAGAAGACTCGGCCGAGCGCCGCGACATGGCCCTCGTCGCCGCCGCGCTCGACTACGCGCTGGCACAGAAACAGCACCCGACCAATCACCAGCCGCGCGAACAGGATCAGAGCAACTGGCGTCTCGCAGGCCGCGCGGCGCTGCACAGGAGAGCATGACACTCAACCCCTTAGATTTGAAATTCGAAATCTCAAATCTCAAATTTTCTATTTGAACCTGATGAAATTAACGGCGGAAATCGCGGGCGAGAGGCACGAGCTTGACATCAGGCGGGAGGGCTCGCGCGTCACGGCGGAGATTGACGGGCGCGTTTACGAGTTGGAAGTGAGCGCGCCGCGGCCGGGCGTCTACCTGCTGCTGGCGGGCGGGCGCGTCTACGAGTGCCGCGTGGGTCGCCCCGAGAAGAGTCGCGAGGCGGCGGAGGTCGCAGTCGGGCGCGAGACTTACGCGGTCGCGCTCGCCGACCCGAAGCGGCTGCGCGGCGCGCAGGCGGCGGGCGCTCACGCCCACGGCACGTCCGAGATAGTCGCCCCCATGCCCGGCAAGGTCGTGCGCGTGCTGGTCGAGGCCGGCGCGGAGGTGGAAGCCGGCGCGGGCGTCGTCGTCGTCGAGGCGATGAAGATGCAGAACGAGATGAAGTCGCCGAAGGCCGGCAAGGTCACGGCCGTCAACGTCCGCGAGGGCGCGACCGTCAACGCCGGCGACGTGCTCGCGGTCGTCGAATAAAAGGGATGAGGGGTGAGGGATGAGGGATGAAGTAAGCGGCGGCGTTGAGAATCAGGTTTATGTGGAGGCGGCGGAGAGTGAGGCTGTGCCGCGCGGGCTCACTTCCTTTTCATCCCTCATCCCCCATCCCTCATCCCTCCGCGTCCTCCTCTGGGACATAGACGGGACGCTGCTGCGGTCGGCGCGGCAGGGCGCGTTCAAGGACTACACTGTGCCAGTTCTCGAAGGGGTCTTCGGGACGGCCGGCCGCCTGCCGGAGATGAAGGTCTCCGGGATGACGGACTTGCAGATCGTCGCCGAGGCGCTGAAAGATGAGGGCTTCACGCACGAGCAGATTCGCGAGCGCATAGAGGAATTGAAGGCGCGCTACATGGAGGAGATGCTGCGCGCCACGAGCGCCGACGGCGAGTTCTTCCACCTCCTGCCGGGCGCGCGCGAGGCGCTTGAGGCGACCCGCCGGCACGAGCGTTACCTGAACGCGCTCGTGACCGGCAACATAGAGCCGGCCGCGCACCTGAAGATGAAGCTGGTCGGGCTCTCGGAATACTTCACGCTGCCCGGCGCGTTCGGCGACGAGTCGCACGACCGCCGCGACCTGCCCGAGCTGGCCGCCGCGCGCATCAACGCACACCTCAACCTGGACCTCCCGCCCTCGCAGTTCGTCGTCATCGGCGACACGCCCAACGACATCGCCTGCGCCAAACACTTCGGGGCCAAATCAGTCGCCGTCAACACCGGGCGCATGTACACGGCCTCCGACCTACTGGCCTGCGAGCCCGACGCCCTCCTGCCTGACCTCTCAGACCTCGACCTCGTGATGAGAACTTTCGAATCGTTGTGAGAAGCCTGCGCTCCCGGGAGTTAGGCACTAAAGTCTCAGAATAATCTTCGCAATGGTGAAGTAGATGATGAGGCCGGTCGCGTCGACGAGGGTCGTGATGAGCGGGGCCGAGAGCACGGCCGGGTCGACGCCGAAGTAGTGCGCGACGATGGGGACGAGCGAGGCGACGCTCGTGGCCCAGACGCAGATGGTGAACATCGTGACCGAGACGGTCACGGCGAGCGCGAGCGGCGACTGCCACAGGAGCGCCTGGCCGAAGGCGACGACGCCGACCAGCAGGCCGACGATGACGCCCGTCGTCGCCTCGCGCCGCACGACGCGCCACGCGTTCTTGACGCCGATCTCGCCGAGCGCGAGGCTGCGTATGACGGTCATCACCGTCTGCGCCCCGGCGTTGCCGCCTGTGCCAATTAGGAGCGGGATGAAGAAGGAGAGTGCGACGACCTTCGCCAGCTCGCCCTCGAAGTTGTGCAGCACGGCGCTCGTCAGCGTGCCGGCGACGAACAAGAGCATCAGCCAGCCTATGCGGTTGCGCACCACCCGCGCGATGGGGTTGTCGAAGTAGGGCCGGTCGAGCGCGCCCGGCTCGACCGCCGCCATGCGCAGGAGGTCTTCCGTCTGCTCCTCGACCAGCACGTCGATCACGTCGTCCACGGTCACGAAGCCCACGACCTGCCCGTCCGCCTCCAGCACGGGCACGGCGAGCAGATTGTACCTGGCGATTTTGTGTGCCACCGCCTCCTGGTCGTCGCGGACGCTCACGGTCACGGGCTTGCGCCTCATCACCTGCGTCAGGGGCCTGTCGAATTCCGACATCACAAGGTCGCGCAGCGAGACGGAGCCGAGCAGTTGCCCCGTCCCCGGCTCTATCACGTAGCAGGCGTAAATGGACTCCTTCTCGCGCGCCACGGAGCGTATGTACTTGAGCGCGCCGCCGACCGTCAGCCCAGGGTCCAGGCGGACGAACTCCGTCGTCATGATGCCGCCGGCCGTGTGGTCCGGGTACTGCAACAGGTGCTCAAGCTCCGTGCGCAGTTCCGCGCTCAGTTTCGGCACGACGCGGTGGCGCTCGTGCTGGTTCATGCGCTGGACGATGTCCGTGCGCTCGTCGGCCGAGAGGCCCGCGAGCACCTGCGCCGAGCGCTCCGGCTCCAGTTGTTCGAGGATCGCGCTGCGGCGGCGCATGGTCGGCTGGTCGAATATCTCCACGGTGCGCGGCACCGGCAGCATGGAGATGACGGTCGCGGCCTCGGCCAGGTTGAGTTGGTTGATTAATTCTGCGAGGTCCACGGCGGCCAGGTCCGCGACCTCCGCGCCGATGCCGACCATGCTCTCGTCGAGCCGGAGGTGTATGCGCTCTAAAAGCTGCTGTAGGTTTTGTGCGGGCAACTCTCTCACCTCCGTCGGCGGGCGGGCAAGGCGCAGCAGCCCGCGCGCTCAGCTTCTGTGGAAACCTTTTTCGATGTCTCGCGTCGCGAGCCGCAGGATGACCGGGCGGCCGTGAGGGCAGGTGGTCGGCGATGAGGTCAGCAGCAGGCGGTCGATCAGCCAGCGCATCTTCTCCGCCGCCAGCGGCGTGTTGATCTTGATGGCGGCGCGGCAGGCGAGCGAGGCCGCGATCTCGTCGCGAAGCGTTGCGCGCGCCGCGCCGCGCTTCTCCGCGTCGACCGTCTCCAAAACTTCCGCGAGCATGTTGCGCGCCTCGCCCGCGGGCAGGTCCGCGGGCACTGCGCGGACGGCGACCGTCCGGCCCGAGAGGCGCATCAGGTTGAAGCCGTAAGTCTCAAGCTCCTCGGCGGCCGCGTCGAAGGCGGCGGCCTGCGCCGGCGTGAGGTCGAAGGTCTCGGGCAGCAGGAGGTTCTGCGACTCGGCGGGCCGAGAGGCTTCCAGGCGGCGGTACTTGTCGAAGAGGATGCGCTCGTGCGCGACGTGCTGGTCAATCAGGAGCAGGCCCTCGTCGTCCGTCGCGATGATGAAACTCTCTTCGAGCTGGCCGAGCGGCCGTATGTTGGTCGAGACCGAAGTGAGTTCCACTTCGCGCACGAGGCCCGCCGCGGAAACTAGTGGCGGCAGTTGGCTCTCCGAACGCTCTTGAGCTTGAGAGGGAGGACTTTCTTCACCGACGACAGCCGCGCCCTGAAAAGTTTCGTCCTGCCCGGCGGCTCCGTGATCGGGGAGGGCGACTGTGCCAGTTTCTCCGTCGTCAGCCGACGGCTCGCGCGGCGCGGACTGCGCGTGGCGCGGGATCGCGTCCAGGCCCCTCGCCGTCTCCCGCTTCACGGGCGGCGGCGGCTCGCGCTCCCGCTCGAAGCGGCGCGGCGCTTCGTCCTCCGGCGGCGCGAAGCCGAACTCGATGCTCCCCTGGCGCGCCGGTGGCACAATTTCGAGCGTGATGTCCGAGATGACGCTTCTGGCGGCCGGCGCGGCGTCCGCGCCCGCCCAGTAGGGCGCTGCGTCTTCGCGCGGCCCACGTCTCTCTTCGTAGCTTTCCTGTTCGTCAGCAGCGCGCGCCGGCGCGACCGTCTCGTAAACGGCTTCGACGGCGCGAGCGTAGCCCGCGCTCGCCAGCGCCTCGCGCACGGCCTCGCGCACGGCGTCGGCGACGGCCGCGGCCCGGCGGAAGCGCACCTCCGTCTTCGCGGGGTGCACGTTCACGTCCACCTCTTCGAGCGGGACTTCGAGGAACAGGAGCGCCGCGGGGTAGACGCCGTGCGGGAGAATCGAGCGGTAGCCTTCCGAGAGCGCGCGGCCGACGAGGCGGTCGCGGACGTAGCGGCCGTTGATGAAAAGGTACTGCGCGTCGCGCGACGTGCGGCGCTCGCGCGGCGCGGAGACGTACCCGCGCACGCGCGCCACGCGCTCGTGCCCGCCGCCGACCTCCAGAAGATTCTCCAGAAACTCCCCGCCGAAGATTTGGTACGCGCGCTCGCGCAAATCGGCCGCGCGGTCGGCGCGCAGCGTCTCGCGCCCGCCGTTCGTCAGCGTGAAAGAAATCTCCGGGTGCGCGAGCGCGTAGTGGGTCACGAGGTTCGTCAGGTGGAAACTCTCCGTCGCCTCGGAGCGCAGGAATTTCCGCCGCGCGGGGACGTTGAAGAAGAGGTCGCGCACACTGATGGTCGTGCCGCGCGGGTGCGCCGCGTCCTTCACGTCGCGCATCCGCCCGCCCTCTATGACGACGCGCGTCGCCGCCTGATCCTCTTCCGTCTTGGAAATGAGTTCGACGCGGGCGACGGAAGCGATCGAAGCCAACGCCTCGCCGCGAAACCCGAGTGTCGCAATCGCGTCCAGGTCTTCGGCGCGACTTATCTTCGACGTGGCGTGGCGCTCGAAGGCGAGGACCGCGTCGTCGCGCGTCATGCCTGAGCCGTCGTCGGCCACGCGCAGGAGCCTCCGCCCGCCCGCCTCCACGTCAATCACTATGCGCCGCGCGCCCGCGTCCACGGCGTTCTCGACCAACTCCTTAGCGACAGACGCGGGCCGCTCGACCACCTCGCCCGCGGCGATCTGGTTGGCTAACTGGTCGGAGAGGACGCGAATCTTGCTCATAAAAGTAATCAGTAATCAGTAGTCAGTAGTCAGCCAAAAAACTGATTGCTGATTACTGATTACTGATTACTTCACAGGTAAACTATCTGGTGGTCCGAAGAGCCCAGGTTGATCGCATCGTAAATCCAGTTGACGATGTAGGTGCCGTGGCGCGCGAGCAGGCTGGTGAGGTTGATGTGGCGCTCCTGCAAAGTCTTGTGCGGGAAGAGCGCGGCCACGGCGCGCTCAAGCTGGCGGTGCGCGGCGCGGTCGCGGCCCATCTGCGCGCGGTGGAAGCGCGAGCGCAAGCCTTCGAGCTGGTAGTTAATCTTGCGGCGGCCCGTTTCGAGCGCCTCGGCGAGCGTCGGGTCGACCTCGCGCAGCTTCTCCTTGAGCGCTTCCAACTCGCGGTTGATACTCTCCTCCGTATGGTTGAAGGTCTGCGCCGTCTCGCTCCCCAAATGCTCCTCGACGACGCGCGCCAGCACGGCGTCCAACCCCTCGAAAAGGTCTTCGAGGGCGAGGCCGTAGCGTTCGAGCGTGCGCCAGGTGCGCCGCTCGACAATCGTCATGCTCGCGCGCGGCAGGACGCTCGTGGCGGGCCGGTCCAGAATCCTGTAGACCTCCGCCGTCTGCGCGAAGTAGGCGATCTCCGCCGCGCCGCCGAAGTAGGCCACGGTCGGCAGGAGGTAGTCCTGCACGACGGCGCGCAGCGTCACGTTCGGGCTGAACCTCGCGGGCTCTCGCGCGGCCAACTCCGAAAGCTCCTCCTTCGTGAACTCCTCGCGCGCGTCCTTCACCTTGTAGCGGCCGTCCCCTGCGCGCACGACGGCGTGGCGCGTCCCGTCCTCGCGGTGGAAGAAGAGCGGGAAGGCGTTCTCCGTCATCGAGACCTGCGCGTGGTAGCCGGCCTCTTCCAGCTCGCGGCTGCGCGCGACGAGCGCCGAGGCGAGTTCGGGCGCTCGCAGGGCGGCCAGCGAGTAGAGCGGCGCGGCCAGTTGCTTCAGCTTCGCGTCGAGCGGGTCGAGCAGGATGAGCCCGTAGCGCCCCGTGAGCTTCGTCATCATCCGCGCGAAGGCTTCGCCGTAGCCGCGGCCCTCTTCCCACGTCTCGCGCAGGAGCTTCTCCACGTCCGGGATGAACTCCGTGCTCGGCAGCACTTCGAGCAGGCGACCTAGCGTCTCGTTGATTGACTGGTCCAGGCGGACGCTCCCGACGGGCGCGCCCTCCCTGTGCATCTCGCTTGGGACGCTGACGCTCGCCAGGCGGCAGTCGCAGCCTATGAACTCCGCGGTCGCGACCTCCGCGAAGTCGTGGTCTTCGGTGGCGATCCAGAAAACTGGCACAGCCGGGGTGCCGCGCTGCGCGAGGCAGCCCGCGAGCTTGACGGCCGACAGCGCCTTGTAAACGGTGTAGAGCGGGCCGGTGAAGAGCCCCGCCTGCTGGCCCGACACAACCGCGAGGCAATCACTTTCTCTGAGCTTCGCGATGTTCGCCAGGGTTTCGTCGGGCGCGCCCCAACTGCTGTTCATCGCTTCGAGGGCGTCGCAGAGTTGCCGGCGGTCTGTCTGGTAAGCGGAGAGAATTTCCGCGGAGCGCTCCGCGAGTTCGTGGTGAAGGCGGACGGCCGCGGGGTAGAAGCGTCTGAGCGCCACGGGGTCGCGCAGGTAGTCCAGGAAGAGGCGCGACTGGTGCGGGATGCGCTCGAAGGGTAAAGTCTCGACGCGCAACCCGGCCTGCTCAGGCGTGCTGTAACATGCGGCTTCGGTCGTGCTCACTCTCTTGACGCCCCCGCCGAAAGGCTCTCCGCGCCTTTCCCTTCCCGGCCCAAAAGCCCAGTCTCCCGCAAAACTTTTTCGATCTCGCGCCGCGCCTCCTCGGCGGCGTCCTGAAGCGGCGGGCGGACGTGCCCGCCCGCGTAGCCAAGCATATCAAGCGCGGCCTTCAATCCGCTAATCCCGTAGCGCCCGAGCACGCCGCGCGTCACGCGCGCCAGCCGCTGCTGCGCTGCGCGCGCACGCTCGTGCTCTCCCGCGCGGAACGCCTCGTAGACTTCGACGGCCAGGCGCGGCGCGATGCACGCGACCGCCAGGATGCCGCCGCGCGCGCCCACGCACAACGCAGGATACAACGCCGACCCGTTCCCCGTCAGCACCGCGAAGTCCCCCGGCACGAGCCTGACCGTCTCGGCCAGCGCCAGCACGTCGCCCGAGCTGTCCTTCACCCCGACGATGTTCTCGTGCTCACTGAGTCGCGCAATCGTCTCCGGCTGAATCGTGACGTTCGTCAACTGCGGCACGCTGTAGAGCACAACCGGCACAGGCGAGGCGTCCGCCACCTCCAGGTAATGCTTGACCAATACGGGCTGCGTCATCTCGGCGCGGTAGAAGTGGGGCGTGATGACCAGCACGGCGTCCGCGCCGGCTTCGGCCACGCGGCGGACTTCGTCGACGCTCGCGCGCGTGCCCTGCCGGCCCGCGCCGACGACGAACGCCATGCCCTCCGGCACGCCCGCCCGCGCGCTTTCGATTATCTCAAGTGACTCGCGCTCGTCCGTGTGGGCGCGCTCGCCCGTCGAGCCGAGGACGACGTGGCCCGCGACGCCCGCGGCGTTCCACCTCTCTATGTTCGAGCGCTGGCGGCGCGGGTCGAACCTGCCCTCCGCGTCGAAGACGGTGGGAAACGGGAGCAGGACGCCGCGCAGATTCTGACCCGTGAATCGGCCGGGGGAGTCGGGCTGCCGCTTTGTCTCAGTGTGCTGCGTCAAGGTCTCACATTATAACGACTGGCCCGCGAAACGCGAAGCGCTTCCCCCGTGGACGAGTTCTGGGGGGCGGCCCCGCCCCACCGCGCCACGGTTTTTCGGAAGGGCCGCGTCTCAATCTCTGTTGGGCCAATTTGATTTACGTCTCGGGCCGCCCGCGCCGTTCCCAAAATTTTGTTGGAGGCGGCGGGAATCCGTGCGGGGAGTGAAATTTAGAGGGCGCGCGCCCCGCGGAAAAACTGATTGACAAAGCGGGACCCCCGCATTATTGTGCCAAAGTTCGAAATCAGTCGTTCACCAGCCGGCCGTCCGGCGGCATTCCCAAACCGCTCTGCCGTCGGCGTCGGCTCTAATTTCAACCAGCCACGTTCACGTCAGCCAGCCGCACTCGGTGCCCGACTGAGTGACCGGCCTCGTCCGGCCGACTCTCTTCGCGTCGACTCCCACCATGCTGGAGCAAAGCCATGTCAGACCCTAAAAACGCAGACGGCAATCGCTCGCTCGATTTGACTCAGGCGCTGGAAGAAGAGTACGCCTGGACGCACGGCGACCTCCCCTACGACCCGGCCGAGGTGGGCTGCCCTGAGGAGCGGCTGAAGAAACTCTTCGGCCGCATTCACAGACATGCCCCCGAGCAGAGGCGCGTGGCGCTCTGCCTCTCGGGCGGCGGCATACGCAGCGGGACGTTCGCGCTCGGCGTGTTGCAGGGCCTGGCGCGCCACAAGCTGCTCAAGCGCCTGACGTATATTTCGACTGTCTCGGGCGGCGGCTACGCGGGCGGCTGGCTCTCGGCCTGGATTCACCGCCACGAGCGCGGCCTGGACGGCGTCACCGAAGAGTTGGAGCACGGCGTGGAGTCTAAGCTTGAGGTCGAGCCGGAGACGATCCGCCACCTGCGCAGCTACAGCAACTACCTCTCGCCCCGCTTAGGAATGCTCTCGGCCGACACCTGGACGCTGGTGGCGCTCGTCGTGCGCAACCTGATTCTCAACTGGCTCGTGCTCGTCCCGCTGCTGCTCGGGGTGCTGGCCGCGCCCAGGCTCCTGATGGCGGCCGTCCGCTGGTCCCCGACCGGGCCGGCCAGAATCGTGGCTGTGGTCGCCTCGCTGGTGGTCGCGCTGGGGCTCGGCATCACGGCGATTGTCTACGTCGGCCTCAAGAGGCCGAGCGCCAACATAGTGGAGAAGGACAACCGGAACCACTTCCTCTTCTGGTGCCTGCTGCCGCTGCTCGTCTCGGGGGTCGCGCTGCTCTTGTTCTGGGCGTGGCTGCGCAACGAGCCGGTCAGGGTCGCGCTGGAGAACCAGACGGACCTCCCGGCCACGGGGATGAATATCCTGCCCTTCCTTATCTTCGGGCTCGCCCTCTACGGCGTGGGCTGGGTGATCTACTCAATCGTGTTGCGCCACGCCAGGCTTTGGGAGTTCGTTTCCATTCTGCTGACGGGCGCTGTGGGCGGCCTGCTCCTCTGGATTGTCGCCACGAAGATGTACCCGTACCCGAGGGCCGAAGGGGCCGCCTTCTACAACGTGCCGGGGTCCATGACTTACGTCATCTTCGCGGTCCCCATCTACCTGGGGCTCTTCTTCCTGGCGATCACGCTGTTCGCCGGAATCTCCAGCAAGTGGACCGAGGACGATGACAGGGAGTGGTGGGCGCGCTTCGGCGCGTGGCTCCTGATATCCATCGTCGCCTGCTGCGTCGTCAGCGTGCTGGTGCTGATGGGGCCGACCCTGCTCGACTACGCCTGGCAGAACTACGTCGTCGTCGCCACGGGCGGACTGTTCGGCGTCATCACGACGCTGCTCGGGCGCAGCTCGCTCAGCCCAGGCACGCAGGAGAAGGAGAAGAAGACGGGCCTGCGCGCCTTCCTGACGAGGTACATGGTGCCCGTCGGCTCGATCATCTTCGCGGCGGCCCTGGTCATTCTCCTGTCGCTGCTCATGAACTACCTGCTCCTGCTCTTCTCGAAACTTTTCGGCCTCCTGCCTTCTGCGCTCAGCCAGTGGCTGACTCTCCCGCCCTGGGTCTACAAAGGAGACTCGCTCGACGTGACGAGGGTGGCCCTGTACGCGCCGTTCCCGCTCGTCCTCGTCGCGGGAATCGTCCTCGCGGCGCTCGGCCTGCGGATGGCCTACTACGTCAGCACCAACAAGTTCTCCCATCACGCGATGTACCGCAACCGCATCATCCGCGCCTACCTCGGCGCGTCGCGCGGCGGCGACGACACGCACGGCCACCGCGACATACGCGAGCCGAACCTGTTCACGGGCTTCGACCCGGACGACAACCTGCCGATGCACGAGCTGCGCCCGGAGTTCTTCCACGCGGCCAGCTTCACGAACATCAAGGAACTGCTCGACGGCCTGAAAGAGGCCGACAAGCTCGAAGGCTCTGAAGGCAAGCTCGCGCGCTACCTCAGGGGGCAACTGTACTCGCTGCCCGTCGCGGCCACCGCGCAGACGAGCCTGGAGGAGCAGCTCGGCAAATACAGCACGGCGAAGAGTAAGCCGCCCAAGCTGCTGCGCCGCGCCTTCATCGACGCCGCCAACGAGTTGCTCAGGAGCGGCCGTTCGATTTATGACAGGGACGCTTTCGCGGGCGTAGAGCTTTCGCCCGAGGTCGCGGCGCTCGTCGAATCTCCCCCGAAGGGTGACGCGCTGGTTCTGCTCAACCGGCGGCTGCTGGAGGCGGCCTTCCGCGGCAGGATAGAGACGTGTCCCGAGCCGCCGCAGAAGCCGTTCCACGTCGTCAACATGACGCTCAACCTCGTGCGCGGCAAGAACCTCGCGTGGCAGGAGCGCCAGGCCGAGTCCTTCACGGTCAGCCCGCTGCACTGCGGGAGCTTCCAAATCCCGGACCCCGAAGAGGACGAGGGCGCGCCGGAGGCCCGTAGCAAGCGCAGGGGCTCTTACAGGCGGTCGCGGGAGTACGGGGGCCGCGACGCGGGCGGGATTTCGCTGGGGACAGCGGTCGCCGTCTCGGGCGCGGCCGTCAGCCCGAACATGGGCTACTACTCTTCGCCGGTCGTCACCTTCCTGATGACGCTGCTCAACGTGCGCTTGGGCTGGTGGCTCGGCAACCCGCGGAGCACGGATTATTACCACCTCGCGCACCCTAAGTCGGCCGTCTACCCGATTGTCGCGGAGGCGCTGGGGCTGACGGACGACGAGAACGACTACATATACCTGTCGGACGGCGGCCACTTCGAGAACCTGGGCCTCTACGAGATGGTCTTGCGCCGCTGCAAGGTGATCATCGTGTGCGACGCGTCGGGCGACCCCAAGTTCGAGTTCAACGACCTGGGCAACGCCATACGCAAGTGCCGCGTGGACCTGGGCATCCCCGTCGAGTTCGAGCACATGCCCATCTACCCCAGGTCTGCGCAGGAGGCGGGCAAGTACTGCGCCGTCGGGAGGATCGCCTATTCGTGCGTCGACAAGGGCGTCGAGGACGGCGTGCTGATTTACCTGAAGCCAGCCTTCTACGGCAGCGTGGGGGGCAACGAGCCGCGCGACGTTTACCACTACGCGCAGTCGCACGCGGAGTTCCCGCACGAGTCCACGGGCGACCAGTTCTTCGGCGAGGCGCAGTTCGAGAGCTACAGGATGCTGGGCTCGCACATCGCGGAGCAGATTCTGGGCCAGCCCGGAAGCGGGAGGACTAAACACCAGAGCCCCGACCAGTCGCTCGACAACCTGATCGTCAAGGCTTACGAACACAGCGGCAAGAAGCTTCAGTGGCTGGAGGACTGGCTGAAAGCCCGCAAGATAGACTTCAAGCCCCAGTAGTAAGCGCGCGGACACTATCTCAGCTTTCCTCTGTGCCCTCTGTGGTGAATAGAACTTAAGGAGCAATCACTACAGAGGACACAGAGATGGTACAAGGGGCTTGCCTAATTATGACGCCACTCGTTACGACTGCCGCTTGACTCCCCGCCTCGGCCTGCCAGATGATGTCCGCGAGATTCATCATGGGCGGCGAAACTTTAGACTTGCTGATTATAGGCGCTGGGCCTGCCGGGCTGTCCGCGGCCGACGCCGCGTCGCGCGAGGGGCTGAGCTATCTAGTCATCGAGAAGGGGCTGATTGCCGACACGGTCTTTCACTACCCCGTGGGCAAGACTGTCTTCTCCACGCCGAACGAGCTGGAGATGCGCGAGGGCGCGCTCAGGCCCTGCCGCGAGAAGCCCACGCGCGAGGAGCTGCTCTCCTACTACGTGCGCTTCGCGCTCGACGGGAACCTGCGCATCAACACGGAGGAAGAGGTCACGGACGTCGAGCGCCTTGAGCCGGAAGGCTTCGCGGTGCGCACGACCCGCGGCGAGTACCGCGCCTCGCGCGTCCTCTTCGCCGTCGGCGCGATGGCGCACCCGCGCAGGCTGGGCGTGCCCGGCGAAGATTTACCCAAAGTCCAACACCGCTTCGTGGAGGCTTACCCTTACGTGCGCAAGGACGCGATGGTCGTCGGCGGCGGGAACTCCGCGGCCGAGGCGGCGCTCTTCCTGGCCGAGGAGGGCGCGCGCACGACCTTCGTCCTCTGGCGCTCCGACTGGGAGAACCGCGACCCCAAGATGAACGCCATCAAGCCCTGGGTCCGCGAGCCGCTCGAAGAGCAGATAGAAATGGGCCACCTGCGCGTCCTCTTCTTCAAGGAGGTCGAAGAGATCACGGAGCGCGAGGTGCGCGTCCGCCGCGAGGACAATGAGGTGGTCACGCTCCCGAACGACGCCCTCTTCGTCCTCATAGGGAGCGAGGCAGATTTGACGCTCCTCCGCCGCCTCGGCGTCCGCATAGAGCCCGGCAAACTCTGCGACGTTCCCGCCTACGACCCCGACACCTTCGAGACCAACGTCCCCGGCGTCTACGTCGCCGGCCACTTCACCCACGCCCGCCACATCAAAGAAGCCATCGCCGTCCCCCGCCGCATCGTCCCGCTGATTGCTCAGTCCCTACGCGCCACGGTCTGAACGCTGACTGCGCGGCCGGTCAAGACGAGCCTTCATTGCTGCTTGGAAAGATTGACTACCCAGTCTGCCCAGGAGAGTACCGTCTTGGCGCGGCGTTCGATTGTGTCGTCAGTCAACTCGGGCCTCACACGCCTGATGAACTCCTCGACCTGTTCGGCCGCCGGTCTTGCGCCCCGCTCAAGGTAAAGCCCAAACGTCTGACGAAACACCTTGCGCCTGAGGAGGCGCTCGACCAGCGCGAGGTTTCTTTCGCGCGGCGGCCTTGACATGATTTCGTCGCCGAGGTCGGTGAGCGCGTATGTCACCCCACGAGCCCGCCCGTGCCGCTCGACAAGCCCGAGGTAGCGCGCCGCGTCCGTGTAGTACCGCGTCTGGCGCGCGTCGAAGGCGTAGTTGGAAGTTATGTGCTCCTGCGTCAACGCGCCGCTCGCGCCGCGGAGCTGCGTGAGCAGGTCTATAACGCGCGCGAAGCTGTCCGCCTGCGGGAAGGGCACGCCGTCGGGCTCGGGGCCGACCCTCACGCGCCTGAGCGCTGACCTGACGGCCTCCTCCCCGATGTCGCTCGGTACGACCTGGAACTTACGCTGCTCTACGAGTTCGATGGAGTTGTAGAGCCGCGGCTCGCTGAAGCGGAAGACGTGCAGCGTGAAGACCGAGTTCGCGTTCGAGTAGGAGAGGAAGACAGGGACGACCCGCTTGCCCGTCCGGGCGAGCCAGGCGCGGTATGGGTAGTAGAGCTGGCGGACGTGAAAGTCTGTGACGGACTCGTTCTTCGCCTCGACGATGGCGAACGTGTCCTCGCCCTCGAAGCCAGCGTCTATCTCCATCTGCGCGCCCTCGACCCTGATCTCATGCAGTCCGCCCGTCTGGTTGTTCCTTATCTGGTAGTCGAAGCTGCCCGCGGACATGCGCCCGAAGGCCGTCAGCATCATCTCGCGCCCCAACACGCCGTTGATGATGCCCGTGTAGTAGGCGCACATGAGCACGGCGGATTCCGAGTAGAGGTTAGCCGGGTTTATCGTCTCGATGCGGCGCGGGAAGGGCAGCCCTTCAACGGGGACCGAGGGGTCGTCCGCCACGCTCTGGTAGCTGTCGAACCGCCCGATGAGGTAAGTGCCGCGCGTGTTCGGCTGGATGGTGAGGTGGTTCCTCTTGAAGACTTCGGGGAGTTGGACGTAATGGTCGAACTTCGTCATCAGGCGCGCCTCATGAAGCTCGTTGATCTCGCTGGCGGAGATTTGGCACACGCCGCGGCGCTCGACCTCTTCGAGGACGTTGCGCCTCCTGAAAAGCTCCTCCCACGCGTCGTTCTTAGAAGGTCTGGGGGACATCGTACTTGTTGAAGATGAGGAGTTCGCTGACCTTGCCGCGGCCCGCGCCGTCCGAGTTGATGTTGCGGCGGGCCTTGACTTCGCGGATTTCGTAGCGCCTTCGGTTACGGAACAGGTCGCGGACGAAATCCGTGTCGGAGTTGCTCAGTAAGACCCGGCAGTCGCGTTCGGTGAGTTCGTCGCAGAGTCCTTTAAGTGCCTTCTGCTCCTCCTCGCCGAAGCCGCCCGCTGCGTACCCCGTAAACGACGCGCTGTCGGAAACGGGGTGGTAGGGCGGGTCGAAGTAGACGAAGTCTCCGGCCGCGGCCCCGGTTACCGCCTCTCTGAAGTCGCCGCTCCGAATCTTCACGTGGGCCTCATTCAGGTAGCGGCTCACCGCCCGGACGACTTCGGGGTTGACTACCTGCGGGCTCTTGTCGCGCTTGCCGTAAGGCGCGTTGAACTGCCCATTCCTGTTGACGCGGAAGAGGCCGTTGAAGCAAGTCTTGTTCAGGTACAGGATGCGCGCGGCCCGCGCCTCGGGCGTTAAGGCGTGGAGGCCGTGCTCGCCACGGTCGAGTTTGCGCAGTGCGATGAAATAGTCTTTTGAGTCATTGCGCTCGTGCTCGGCGGCGAGCCTGATTAGCCCCTCCGGGTCCGACTTGATCACGCGGTAGCAGTTGATCAGCTCCTCGTTGGCGTCGTTGATGACGGCCCGCGGCGGCTGAAGGTCGAAGAGGACTGCGCCCGCGCCGACGAAAGGCTCGAAGTACGCCCCGAACTCCCGTGGGACGTGCTTCCGAATCTCCCGCAGGAGCTGCCCCTTGCCGCCGGCCCACTTCAGGAAGGGCCGGGCCAGATCACTCCTCTTGAATAATGAAGGCTGATGAGGTACACGCTTACCGGCCCTGCCCCTTCTCAATCCTCTGCGCCCTTCCCTTCCCCTCTTCCTGCTTGAGGAGACTGTCCAGTTGTGTGGCGAAGGACGGGAACGGCACGCTGAGCGCGATGCAGAAGGTCCTGACCTCTACGATGTCGAGGCGTCGCTCGCCTCGCTCGCACTTACTCACGAATGACTGCGTCTCACCTAAAAGCTTGGCGAGCTGTTCCTGAGTCAGACCCGCCTTCTTTCTTGCGTCCTTCAGGCGGTCGAGGAAGAGTGAGTAGTCACGTGAGATGACCGATTTCTCCATATGCCCACAACTGTCAGCGCGAAGGGTAGAGCCATTATTTTAATAGTCCAAAAACGACTATTTCAGAGTAGCAAGGGACGAGCGGCAGGGGAGGGCTTGATTTAAACTGTGCCAGAAAGGTGAGGAGAACGGGTCGCTTAGTTGTATACTACCTGCCGCGCCAACGATTCCTCTCAGGTGACGGCGATGAAACAGCATGAAGCAGTGCTCGAAGCGATGCGGCAGAACGGCGGGTACGCCACGCTCGGACATTTGTATCGCACTGTGCTGAAAATCCCCGGATGCCATTGGGGGACGAAGACTCCATTCGCGAGCATCCGCAGGATCGTACAGATATACCCCAACCTCTTTTTCAAGATTAAGCCGGGGCTGTGGGCGCTCACCTCGGAGCGCGAAGCCGTGTTAGAGAAGCTGGCGTCGGGCGCCGGAGCTGAGGTATTCAACCACAGTTATTACCAGGGGTTGATCGTCGAGATAGGCAATCTGAAGAATTACGAGACGTTTGTTCCCTACCAAGATAAGAACAAACTTTTCCTCTCGCGGAAGTTGGCGGAAGTCTCCACGCTGCGAGAGTTTCACAACTTCACTTATGATTCGCTGCTCAGGAGGGCTAAAACTGTTGACGTTTCGTGGTTCAATCAGAGGAGGCTGCCGAAGGCGTTCTTTGAAGTAGAGCATTCGACCGGCATGCACAATTCCCTGCTCAAGTTTCTGGACTTCGAAGACTTCCGTATCAACTTTTTCATCGTCGCTGACTCCGCTCGCAAGCGTGAATTCGAAAGCAAGATCGCTTCCGCCACCTTCTCACCAATACGCCACGCCATCAAGTTCCTAGACTACGACACGCTGGCCGACACCCACTCCAAAATTTCCGCGAGCCTGCCGGCCGAAAAATTGTTGGGTTTATAACGCCCACATCAACCCAGCACGCGCAGTAGGTTGACGAAAGCCTCGCTGTCGGCGGTCGAATCCAATGACTTGGTGGATGGCTGTTATGCTTCGACGCTATGAAGCAGATTGTCGAGTAATTCTCGCTCGCGCGCCGGCTTCAAACCGGCTCGCCATTCTATATCTGAAGGGCGGGTGGCGTGCCACGCGAGGGTGTCTTTGATGGTGTCGGGGAGGGGGCGGAAGGTGAGGCCGGCGGCGATGGCCTTGTCGTTGTTGACGAGGAAGATGCCGTTGTAGTCTTCGGGAAGCCAGAGGGGCATTTCGCCCCAGGCGCGGACCTGCTGATCGAGCAGGAACTTTTCGCCGGCCCAGATGAACGTCGCGTCGCTCGCGCTTGCGGCTCGGCACTCCTCAAGTAAGAGACCCATCGTCAGTCCGTCTTCGGCCCCGGTGGCGTTGTAGATTCCCGCCTGCCGCGCTTCCGCCAGACGCATGATCCACCCGGCGAGGTCGCGCGCATCCAGGACTCGCACACGCCTGCGGGGCCGCCCCGGCGCGAGCACTTCGCCGCCCTGCGCCACGCGGCGGACCCAGTAGGTGAAGCGGTCGCTGTAATCGTGTGGGCCGACGATCAGTCCGGCGCGCACGCTCAACACGCGGCCGGGCATGGCCTCTTCCGCCGCGCGCTCGCACAGAGCCTTCAACGCGCCGTAAGCCTCCCCGTACGTCAGGGCCGTCGCGCGCTCGCCCGTGTCTGTCTTTTCCGCCTCGTCAATTTGTTCCGGCGTCGCCGTGCGGACGGGGGCGCTCTCGTCTGTCCCTGCGAGGTCAAAGCTCGCGTACACGGAGCAACTGGAGACGAACGTGTAGTGCTCCGCGGCGTCGGCCAACAGTTCGGCAGACTTCCTCACGACGCCGGGCACGTAGCCGCAGGTGTCAATCACTGCGTCCCAGCGCCGCCCGCGCAAAGACTCAACGTCGCGGACGCGGTCGCCCCGCAACTTTTCGACTTCCGTGTGCCAGTCAGGGTTGTGCCGCCCGCGGTTGAAGATGGTGACTTCGTGCCCGCCCGCGAGCGCGGCTTCGACGAGGTGTGTGCCCAGAAAGACTGTGCCGCCGAGAATCAGGACTTTCATCTTCTTCCTTTCGACGGCACCTCACGTTAGCGTCGTCAATCACGCCGCCCCGTCAGCGCCCGCGCGCTCGCGGCGGGCGACGCCCGTTTGGTAGGCAGCTTCCTCGACTTCGCGCGCGACCGCCTCGGCGACGCGCTTGTCGAAGACGGAGGGGACGACGTACTCGGGGTGTAGTTCGGCGTCGGTGATGATGCCCGCGATGGCGTGCGCGGCGGCGACCTTCATCTCTTCGTTGATGCGCGAGGCGCGGCATGCAAGCGCGCCGCGGAAGATGCCCGGGAAGCAGAGCACGTTGTTAATCTGGTTGGGGTAGTCGGAGCGGCCCGTCGCCATCACCGCGACGTAGGGCTCGGCCTCCTCGGGCATGATTTCGGGGATGGGGTTCGCCATCGCGAAGACGATGGGCTTGTCCGCCATCTTCTGCAAGTCATCGGCGTTGATGACGCCCGGGGCCGAGAGCCCCATGAACACGTCCGCGCCCTTGATGACATCGTGCACCGTGCCGCGCTCGTCCGCCGGGTTAGTGTTGCGCGCGTACCAGTCCTTGACCCAGTTCATGTTTTCGGTGCGCCCGCGGTAGAGCGCGCCCTGCTGGTCGCAGCCGACGATGTTCTTGACGCCGGCCGCCATGATGATCTTCGAGCAGGCGACGCCCGCCGCGCCGACGCCGTTGACGACCACCTTAATGTCTTCCATCTTCTTGCCGACTATCTTCAGCGCGTTAATCAGCGCCGCCAGCACCACGACGGCCGTCCCGTGCTGGTCGTCGTGAAAGACGGGTATGTCCAGCTCCTCCTTCAGCCGGTCCTCTATCTCGAAGCAGCGCGGGGCAGAGATGTCTTCCAGGTTGATGCCGCCGAAGGCGACCGAGATGCGCTTGACGGTCTCGACGATTTCGTTCGGGTCTTTGGTCGAGAGGCAGATGGGGAAGGCGTCCACGCCCGCGAATTCTTTGAAGAGCATCGCCTTGCCTTCCATGACAGGCATCGCCGCCGCCGGGCCTATGTCGCCGAGGCCGAGGACGGCCGTCCCGTCCGTGACGACGGCCACGGTGTTCTTCTTGATGGTCAGCGTGAAGGCTTTCTCGGGGTCGCGGTGGATGGCCTCGCAGATGCGCGCCACGCCCGGCGTGTAGGCCATGGAGAGGTCGTCGCGCGTCTTCAGAGGGGCCTTCGACGTGACCTCAATCTTCCCGCCGAGGTGCATCAGGAAGACGCGGTCGGAGACCTGTAGGACTTCGACGCCGTCTATGTTGCGCACGGCCTCCACGATCTCCGCGTCGTGCTCGGCCGAGCGGGCGTTGACGGAGATGTCGCGGATTATCCAGTCGTGGCTGACGCTGACGATGTCAATCGCGCCGATGTCTCCGCCGACGCGGCCGATGGCGCTCGCCACTTCGCCGAGCGTCCCCGAACGGCTCGACAACTTGACGCGCAAAGTCAAACTGTAACTGGCGCTGGGCGTGCTTTCCATCTTTGAAGTAAGAGCATGTCCTTTCGCGTTTTTTGTTTGAAATCAAAAGGGGTGTTGCGGTGCACTCTAACGCTAAAGAAGCGCGCGGCGCAAGCGGCGCATCGGGTGAAAATGTCGCCGAATTCAGACACGCGCGCGGCCGAGTGTCCTCAACAGTAGATAGGTGGCGCGCGGCCGGGCGATTTCAGGGCGCGGCGGCCGCTGGCATGTCGGTTGCTCAAGCGTGCGGGCAGAAGTGTACCGATAGAGGGATAACGTGCTCGGGTAAGCGCGTCGAGCGGTTTCTTTCTATACCTCAGTGGCGACGAAGCCGAATAAGGCTGGTGCCTGACACCTCGCCAGCACAGGGGGCCCACCGAAGGGCCCGACTTCTCACGCTCCTGAAAGTTTTGAGAGGACTTTGACCTTAGAAGACACCGCGCACCGGCGCGCAGCGAGATCGTCCTCGAAAGCGACGACTCGAATCGCTCGCGACGCGCCCCCGCGTCCCCTCTCACGAGTCACTCCGAGTCAAGCGGTCGATCCAGCGGGCGTTCAGCAACTCGGGGCCGGGATGAAGCAAAGCGCGGCCTGACCCCGCCCTTGCAACCGACAACCATCGAGCGACTCGATACAAGCAGAAAAGGAGATACCCAATGGTAACGAAAGCAGCAGCAGCCGAACCCAGGTTCTTCGACGCTAAAGGCGGCGCAGCCGAGACCAAGCAGGCGGCCCTGGCGATCATCCCGGGGGCGGCACCCCAGACCCGCCGGGCCTACTTCGAACTACACTACTCTGGGGGCGGAGTGATCTTCGAGATCGAAGTTCTCTTCAACCCCACCACCTACCCCTTCGCGATTACGGGCGGGACCATCAAGGGCAGCATCTGCGGCTCACCCTCCTGGGTCGTGACGGGAGGCTCGATAGGCCCGACCCTGCAAATCAACGGCTCGAACGTGTGCCCGAGCCCGAACTGTGCCAGTAGCATCACCGTCGTCGGCAAGTGCCAATGCACGCCGAGCTACATAGGCACCTACGGGTTCAACGGCTCCAGCAACATGTTCAAGCACTCGACGCTGTTCCTGGGCTACGACCTCCCCCGCTAAAGAATAGAAGGCGGAAGGCGGAAAAGCAGTAGGCAGTGGGCAGCGGGCAGAAGGCGGAAGGCGGAAAGCAGCCGAGCGTCTTCTGCCTTCTGCCTACTGCCTTCCGCTTTCCGCCTTCCGCTTTCCGCCTTCCGCTTTCCGCTTTCCGCTTTCCGCCTCTCCTAACGCGCGCGCAATCTCGTTCAAAGCATCGTTGTTCGCGCCGGCGGCTTTCGCCAGTCGCAGGGAGCGGCGGCCGAGCAGGACGTAGGCCGCGAGCGCGTCCGTCATCTTCTGCGAGCGGAGCGAGGCGAGGTGTCTGCGGACCGTCGCCGTGTCGGCGCGGGCGAAGGTGCCTGTGAGCGCGCCGGCCGGGTCACTCGTGTAGAGGTTTTCGAGCGTGCTGCGCAGGAGCGGCAGGAGCACCGCGCGCGCCCGCCGCTCCGCGAGGCCGCAGCGCGTGAGCATCTCCGTAGCGATGTCGAAGAGCGCGGTCGTGTGGCCCGAAGCCATCACGGCCGCCGCGTGGTAAAGCGCCTTGTCCCGCGCGCTGATGGAGAAACTTCTGCCGCCGAGCGCGCGCACTATCGAGCGCGCCACGCGCGCGGCCCGCGGCTCGCCCTCGACGCAGAAGAAGGCGGACGCGAAACTGTCCGCCCCCTGCCTCGCGTCGCTCACGGAGACCAGCGGGTGCACGGAGCCCGTCGCGAAGCCTACGCCGCGCAGGGCGCGCAGGACTTCCGACGAGAGCGCGCCGCTCGCGTGCAGCGCCGTGTGCGGACGAGGGCGAGCGTCGTCGTTCGGTCGTCGTGGGAACAAATCCGCGAGCCGCGCCGCCGTGTCGGCAATCGCGTCGTCCTGAGTGATGATTAAGAGGATGTCGCTCGCGGGGAGGCGGTCCAGTTCTGCGGAGGAGAGGGCGAGGGGGCGCGTGCCGACGAGTCGGGCCGCGCGCTCTGCGCTTCGTTTGCGCCGGGCCACGACCGACTCGATCGTGTAGCCGTTGCGGGCCAGTGCGCGCGCGAGCGCCGTGCCCAATCTCCCCGCGCCGACGATTGAGACCGTCGGCTTGCCCCTGGTCTTCCCTTCGCTTCTCGCCGCGGGGCGGCTGCGGCCGTCAGCCGCCATCGCCGTCTTCCCGGCCCGCCACTTCGACCACCGCGGGCTCGCTCGGCAGATCGTCCAGCCACTGATTAAGCCGCGCGCGCAACTCGTCGCGCGTCAGCAGGCCGTAATCGCTCACGGGCAGGTGCAGCCGCACGGGCGGCGGGGCGGACATGCGCGCCAGGGCGTGCTCGATCAGGCGCACGTCGGTGGGCGAGAATTGAGCCGGGCCGCTCCCTTGCGCGAACGCGCCCGAGAGCGAGCGCGCGCGCGCGGCCTGCTCCGTATCGCCGTCCTTGCGCGCGAGCGCGTCGAGCGCGATGGCGAGCGGCGTCGAGAGGAAGTTGAGCGTGCGGCGGTAGGCCGCGCGGCCGCGCTCCTGGACTTCGAGCAACTCCTGCGGCGCGCGCGCCAGCGCGTCCGACGTGGCGAGGCGGAAGCGGCAGGCGCAAAGGGGCCTGTCCGCGAGCAGTTGGCGCACGGGCAGGCGGCACGTCGCCGTGCGCTCGCGCTCTATGATCTCCGTCGCCTCCTCCCAGTAGCGGCGGTTGACTACCTGTAATTGTGCCAGCGCCTCGAACTCGCGCCACTCGCGGCTCCGCGCCAACTCCTCGACGCGTAGGCGGCGCTCCTCGTCTTGCAGCGCCTCGTCGTGCTTCTGCGCGTAGAACTCGCCGTAGCGCGCGTGGAACTCGCGCCAGAGGAGGTTGAAGCGGCCGACGGAGTCCGGGTCCAGCAGGTTGTGAACGTCGCCGGCTATCGCCAGCAGCTCGCGGCGCGCGCTCTCTATCTCGTCGACGCCGGTCGGCTCGGCCTGTGCCAAATATTCGCGGGCGCGGGCGCGGGCCGGCAGTTCCCTGACGAAGGCCGCGAGCTGCTCCATCTGCGCGCGCACGCGCGCGAGCCGCTCGGGCGAGTCGTTGAAGGCGTTCGCCGCGCGCTGCAAGCCCTCCTCCACGGTGATGCTCTTCGAGAGCGCGGCCTCGACCGCGATGGCCGCCTCGCCGAAGCCCTTGCGCACGGCGGCGGCCAGGTTCCAGACGCGCGTCGTCAGCCCCTCGTCCGGCAGCGCGTCGAAGTTTTTCAGGGGGTTGTCGGCCCGCCAATTTTTGAGCCACTCGCTGAGCGCCGCGCGCACGACCGTCTGCGCTTCCCCCTCAAGAAGCGAGGCCGGCAGCTCGCGCCCCGTCAGCAAACTGGCCCACCGCGCCAGCTCTTCGTCGCCCAGGTACAGGTCGCGCCTGTGCTCCTCCTGCTCGCGCCCGGCCGCGGCCTGACTCGCCTCGGCCAGTTTTTCCTCGACGGCGGCCTCCGCGGGGGGTCCGAAGTCGCCCGGCGCTTCGATGTTGAAGCGGTAAAGGGCCTCGCCCGCGCCCTCGTCTCTGAGGAGCGAGCCCGGCGGTGCCGCCTGCGCGAAGATGGAGAGCACGTTCTCTATGCGCTCGATGCCGGCCGTGGGGTGCTGGTCGTCGTAGAGCAGCATGGCCGCGCCCAGCTCTTTGGCCGTCGCGCCGCGGCCGTCCAGGGAGAGGACGAAGAGTCCCTTCAGAATCAGCTTGGCCTGTAGGCGCTGCATCACGGGGACGTGCGAGACGGCGCGCAGTGCCAGGTGGTCGTAGGCGGCGAAGGCGTCCGCGAGCCGCGAGGACCGGCGCAACTGCTTTTCCGTCCGGTCGAACAGCTCGTCCAGGACGACGAGCGAGAGGGCCGGGCGGCTGACGGCGTGCGCGCCCGCGGCCGCCGCGAACGGCAGGAAGGCGAACGACGGGACGTAGAGCCGCACGGCCGAGGCCACGTCCGCGATGAGCGGGTGCATCGGGTAGATGCTCGCGAAGCGCGGCTCGCTCCAGTTGAAGCCGGGGACGGAGGAGCGTAGCTGGCGGTACATCTCCTTGAGGGCGGCGCGCGCCTGCTCGTCCTTCTGGAAGAGGTGCGTGTCCGTGATTTTGTAGAGGTGCTCTGGGTCCAGGTAGTCTATCTGGAAGGAGCCGGCGAGCGAGACGTTCGCGCCGTCAGCGCCCGCTATGTCGTCATCGAGCGCCAGGGCGACGAAGATGTTCTGGATTTTGGCGGCCGCCGCCAGCTCGCTCAAAAGCGCCCCGTCGTCGCGCTCGACCCGCGCCTCGCGGTCGTGTGCCGTGTCGATAATCAGCAGGAGCGGCGTGTCCGCCATGCTCGCGGCGAAGCTGAGCATCCTGGAGGGCTCCGCCTTCCAGTGCTCCACGCCGCCGCCGAGCGCGACGCTCAATTCTTCGTGGAGCGTGGGCCGCGTGCCCCGCTCGACGTGCGCGACCTTGTAGCGGCGCTTGAGCAGCCGGTGGGCGCTCGTCGCGACGTGCGTGTCCTTGACGCTCCCGCGCAGTTCGGGGAGTTCCGCGAGCGCGCCGAAGGCCGCGAGCGTGTGGCTTTTGCCGACGCCGCGCAGGCCCGCGAGGGCGCGCGCAGTGCCCTGATTGCGCGGCAAATCGGCCAGCTCGTCGAGCCAGCGGGCGAAGAGGTCCGAGGTGGCGTCGGTGAAAAAGTAGGAGGAGAGCGCGCGCTCGGGGTCCCCCACGAAGTTCTGAACTTCGGTGAAAGTCCCTGGCTCGACTAAGTCCTTGATCTTCTCCTGCGCGCGCTTCAAACTGCTCTCTCCAAGGGGTGACGACTGGCGGGGTGGCGGCTCTGCGGACCGCACTGATTCGAATGTAGCACGCACGCCGTTAACGGCGCTATACTTTTTCTGCCCGGCGGCTGCTATAATGGCCCGCCAGAAGACCCGTGGCGGCCCCCAGCTCGAAGTTTTATCCGAAAAGGCGCAACCCGCGCGACGCGCGCCGGCATCAAAGCCCTGCGCGCCGAAAAGATAACCTGCGAAAGCGGTCGGCTTAAACCAAGAGTTTCGCGGCGCACGCCCCTCTTCAATGCGGAGATTTTTGGCCCGGCTCGAACGCGAGCTCTGGCCCGTGCTAACCGGAACGGCGCTCCACGAAAATCGCGGCAACGTTTCCGAATCGCCCCGGTGTTTACAAGTTTTTGGAGGCTTTTCACCATGAATAATCGCTTCTCCCGCTTCATGACGGCACTGCTCCTCGCCTTCAGCCTGTGGACGAGCGCCATCTCGGCCGTCGCCCTGCCCGCCCGGCAGCAGCAGCAAGACCAAGAGAAGACCGCGCAACAGGACTCGAAAAATAAGCAGGACAAACAGCACCAGCAGCAGCCGGCCGCCACGGTCGCCAAGACCGGCAAGCCGCTCAAGACGGACGAAGACCCCGCCATGATCGGCAAGCGCAAGATCAACGGCGGCTTCATCAACTGGATGGCGATGGGCATGGAGAAGGAGGTCGCGCTCGGCCGCTACCTGGCCGCCGAGATTGACCGCGAGGCCAAATTCGTCGACGACCCCGCGATTGCGGAGTACGTCAACCGCGTCGGCCAGAACATAGTGCTCCACTCGGACGCCAAAGTCCCCTTCACCATCAAGGTCATCGACTCCGACGAGGTCAACGCCTTCGCGCTGCCCGGCGGCTTCTTCTACGTCAACAAGGGGCTCATCCTGGCGGCCGACAACGAGGCCGAACTGGCGGGCGTGATGGCGCACGAAATCGCGCACGTCGCCGCGCGCCACGCCGTCGAGAACCAGGCGAAGGCCACGCTCGCGGAGTACGGGCTGCTGGCCGGCTCGATTTTCCTGGGCGGGATTCCCGGCCTCATCATCAACAACGCCGGGCCGCTCGCCGCGCTCCTGGGCTTCATGAAGTTTAGCCGCGACGCCGAAACCGAGGCCGACAGGCTGGGCGTGCAGTACCTGTACGCCGCGGGCTACGACCCGAACGCGCTGGCGACGATGTTCGAGAAACTGGCGGCGAAGAACAAGAAGAAGCCCGGCCTCCTCTCGAAGGCGTTCTCGACGCACCCGCAGCCGCCGGACCGCCGCGCGGCCTCGCTGGCGCTCGTGGCGCGCTTCCCGGAGCGCGAAGAGTACGCCATCAGCACCTCGGAATTCCAGAAGGTCAAGGCCCGTCTGCTGAGGATGTCCAACGCGAAAGCCTCGACCGCGGGCAACATCGCGGCCGGCGAGGACGGCAGCACGCCCGGACGCCCGACCCTGAAGCGCAGGCAGCCGCCTCCGCCCGACGGCGCGCCCGACAGCACGACGGCCCCGTCCGACAAGACCCCGACGGACCCGCCGAAGCTCAAGCGCAACACGGGGGAGAAGGACAGTCAAACGACGACGCCTCAATCGACGCCCTGAAGCGTCCGAGCAAGCAAAGACTGGGAAGGCTCCCCGGCGGTCGAATGCCGGGGAGCCTTTTCTAATTCGTGCCGGGGACGGCCGTTGCCCCGCTTTAACTTGACAATTTTCAAAGCGTTTCGTTATTCTAACCGTTCGCGTTTTAGACGCTTTTTCCAGAGAGAGTTATCTATGTCAACATACTTTCCTAGCGGCAAGGGGCTTGCCGGAAATCGCAAATGGTACGTCGTGGACGCGGCCGGGCAAACGGTCGGCAGGCTCGCGACCGAAGTCGCCAGCCTCCTGACGGGCAAACGCAATCCGCAGTGGACGCCTTTCATAGACATGGGCGACCACGTCATCGTGATTAACGCGAGCCGCGCCGTCTTCAAGGGCTCTAAGGCCGAGCAGAAGGTCTACCGCCGCCACACGCTCTATCCGGGCGGGCTGCGCGAGGTCTCGGTCAAGGAGCAGTTCCAGAAGCACCCGGAGCGCGTCATCGAGCTGGCGGTCAAAGGCATGCTGCCCAAGAATAAACTGGGCAAGGCGATGGCGAAGAAGCTGAAGGTTTACGCCGACGCCAACCACCCCCACGCCGCGCAGCAGCCCCAACCGCTCGACATCAACCCCGCATAAAATCAAGGCATTAGATTAGAAGGACAGGAAGACTGTGGCTGAGATTCAATATTACGGAACGGGCAGGCGCAAGAGCTCCACGGCTCGCGTCTACTTGCGCCCCGGCGCTGGCGATGTCCGCGTCAACAAGAAGGCTTTCGAACAGTATTTCCCGAACGAGACGCTGCGGATGATCATCCGCCAGCCGCTCCAACTGACGGAGACGGCCGGCAAGTTCGACATTCTCGTGAACGTCGAAGGCGGCGGCCCGGCGGGACAGGCCGGGGCGATTCGCCACGGCATCACGCGCGCCCTGATCGAGTTCAACGCTGACCTGCGCCCGGCCCTGAAACACGCCGGGCTGGTGACGCGCGACCCCCGCATCAAGGAGCGCAAGAAGTACGGGCAGAAGGGCGCGCGCAAGCGCTTCCAGTTCTCGAAACGCTAAAGAAGTACTGAGTGATGAGTACTGAATACTGAGTGAAAAGCATTCTGTCTTTTACTCAGTACTCAGTACTCAGTACTCATCACTTTCTTTGAGTCCATTGTCGTCGCCTCGATTGGTTGCTTCCCCGCGGGGGGTGAGTCATCTGGCAGCGGCGAGTACATTAAACCAATTCACGCAAAGGAGATATCTTTTGGCTTCGGTTACGATGAAAGAATTGCTGGAGGCCGGCGTGCACTTCGGCCACCAGGTCAGGCGCTGGAACCCGAAAATGAAGGAGTACATTTTCGGCGAGCGCAACGGCATCTACATTATTGACCTACAGAAGACGCAGCGCATGTTCCGCGACGCCATCCAGTTCGTCACGAACCTGGTGGGCGAGGACCGCGGGAAGACCATCCTCTTCGTCGGCACCAAGCGCCAGGCGCAGGACGCCATCCGCGAGGAGGCCGAGCGCGCGGGCCAGTACTACATCAACCAGCGCTGGTTGGGCGGCCTCCTGACCAACTTCCAGACCGTCCAGAAGTCCATCAAGCGCCTCAAAGACCTTGAGGCGATGCAGACCGACGGCCGCTACGAGAAGCTGACGAAGAAGGAGCGCATCAAGCTCGACCGCGAGCGCGAGAGCTTGAACAAGAACCTTTCCGGCATCAAGACGATGACGCGCCTGCCCGACGCCGTCTTCATCATCGACGTGCGCAAGGAAGAGATCGCCGTGGCGGAAGCGAACCGCCTCGGCATCCCGGTCGTCGCGGTCGTCGACACCAACTGCTCGCCCGAAGGGATTGACTACGTCATTCCGGGCAACGACGACGCACTCCGCGCCGTCCGCCTCTTCGCCTCGCGCATCGCGGACGCGGTGCTCGAAGGCCAGCAGATGGTGGCCGAGGGCGCGGACGCCGACGAGCAGGCCGCCGCGGCCGCCGGGGACGGCGACGCCGGAAGGCAGCGCCGGCGCGGCGCGAGTTCAGACAACACGAGCAGCGTGACGACGAGCACGGACCCCGGCCGCGAGGCCGAGAACGCGGCCGACATGGGCGCGGGCGCGCAGACGGGCGAGACGCAGGTCTCCGTGCCCGGCAACATAGGTTTCGGCAAGACGGGCCAGCAGCCCGACAGCGTCGGCGACCACCCGCAGGCCGGGACCGGCGCTCCGGTCGCTGGCGCGAGCGGCGGCGGCGACGAAGCAGAGTCGCGGCCCTCGTCCTCAGCCGAGCAGGAAAAGGGAGCCGAGTCCGTCGGCGTCGCGAGCTAAAAGTTCAACGGTTAATCAATTCACGGCGAGCGCAGTCCACAGCGCGGGGAATCCGCCGGGCTGCGCTTTTTAATGAGAGAAGTAATCAGTAGTCAGCTTTTTGCTTTTACTGAAAACTGAAAACTGATTACTGACTACTGACTTCAGGGAGATTTTTCGAAATGGCAGAGATTACGGCCGCCGCGGTGAAGTCGCTGCGCGAGAAGACCGGGGCGGGCATGATGGAGTGCAAGAACGCGCTCACGGAAGCACAAGGCAACGAGGAGCAGGCCATCGAAATCCTGCGCAAGCGGGGCCTGGCGAGCGCGCGCAAGAAGGAGGGCCGCGTCGCGGCCGAGGGCGCGGTCGGCTCCTACATACACATGGGCGGCAAGGTCGGCGTCCTCGTCGAGGTCAACTGCGAGACGGACTTCGTCGCGCGCGGCGACGAGTTCCAGCAACTCGTCAAGGACGTGGCGATGCACATCGCGGCCGCCGAGCCGCGCTACGTCTCGCGCGAGGAAGTGCCCTCGGACGCGCTCGACAAGGAGCGCGAGATCGCGCGCGCGCAGGCCAAGAACGATCCCAAAAACGCCAACAAGCCCGACCAGGTGATTGACAAGATCGTCGAGGGCCGCCTGAACAAGTTCTACGAAGAGGCCGTGCTGCTCGACCAGCCGTTCGTCAAGGACCCGGCCAAGACGGTCGGCGAACTCGTCACCGACAAGGTCGCGAAGACGGGCGAGAAGATCACCATCCGCCGCTTCGCGCGCTACAAGATGGGCGAGGGGCTCGCCAAGCGCGAGGACGACTTCGGCGGCGAGGTCGCCGCGCTCGCAGGCAATTAGTCCAAAGTCTAAAGTCCAGAGTCCGAAGTCAACTGCCGACACCGGACTCTGAACTTTGGGGCTTGGGCTTCGGACTTTACGAAATGGCAACAGAGGCACACGCACCCGACGCCGCCCGTCCGGCCTTCCGCCGCATCTTGCTGAAGATTTCCGGCGAGGCGCTGATGGGCGCGCAGAACTACGGCATCGACGTTGACGTGGCGCGCACGGTCGCCGAAGAGTTGAAGGCCGTGCACGAGCTGGGCGTGGAGGTCGCGGTCGTCGTCGGCGGCGGCAACATCTTCCGCGGCGTCTCCAAGAGCGCCGGCAACATGAACCGCTCCAGCGCCGACTACATAGGCATGCTGGCGACGATCATGAACGCCGTCGTCCTCCAGGACGCGCTCGAAAAGACGGGCGTCCACACGCGCGTCCAGTCGGCCATAGAGGTTCCGCAGTTGGCGGAGCCCTTCATACGGCGTCGCGCCATCCGCCACCTGGAGAAGGCGCGCGTCGTCATCTTCGCCGCGGGCACCGGCAACCCGTATTTCACGACCGACTCGGCCGCGGCCCTGCGCGCGCTCGAAATCAAGGCCGAGGTCATCCTGAAGGCGACGAAGGTCGAGGGCATCTACACGGCGGACCCCATGGAAGACAAGACGGCGACCCGTTTCGACAGCATCACCTACCAGGAAGTTTTGGAAAAGCAGTTGAAGGTGATGGACGCTTCGGCCATCAGCCTGTGCATGGACAACAACCTGCCCATCATCGTCTTCAACATGCGCAAGCCCGGCAACATCATGCGCGTCGTCATGGGCGAAGAGGGCGTCGGCACGCGCGTCTGCGTGGAAAAACAGTGACGAGTGCTGAGGACTGAGTGCTGAGTAAAAGCGTTCTTACTCAGCACTCAGTCCTCAGCGCTCAGTACTTAAAAATTGTCGGAGAAAATTTTTATGAGCGAGAAAGATGTCATCAAGGAAGTGCGGCCGCGTATGGAGGCCGTCATCGACGACGTGAGACGTAAACTTGCGACCATCCGCACGGGGCGCGCGGCCGTCAGCCTGCTCGACACCGTGATGGTCGAGTACTACGGCACGCCGACGCCGCTCAGCCAGATGGCTTCGGTCCACGTGCCCGAGCCGCAGATGCTGACCGTCCAGCCCTGGGACCAGACGCAGCTCGGCGCAATCGAGAAGGCCATCCGCGCGGCGGACCTCGGCCTCAACCCGTCCAACGACGGCAAGCTCGTGCGCATCCCCATCCCGCCCCTGACCGAGGAGCGCCGCAAGCAGCTCGCCAAGCAGGTCCACGAGATCGCCGAGGAGCACCGCACGGCAATCCGCAACGTCCGCCGCGACGCCAACGAACGCCTGAAGAAGATGCTCAAGGACAAGGCCATCTCCGAGGACGCCGAGCGCGACGGCCTCGAAGAGGTGCAGAAGCTGACCAACACCTACATCGGCAAGATCGACGAGCTGATGAAGACCAAAGAGAACGAAATCCTCAGCGTGTAGGCGACACGTTTATTCCGACGAAAGGGGCGCTCACGCCGAGCGCCCCTTTCGTATTTCGCGATTCCGATTCAACCCCGCCCAATAAAAATATCCAGGCCGCGAGTAACAATGTGCTTCGCGGGCGGCGCAGGAGTGGTAGTATGTGCCGTTTATTTCGCTTCAGCTTCGGAAGATCACGCAGTAACTATCCCTCTTAGCCAAAGGCCGAACAGAAAGGAGTCAGGATGGGGAAAGTTAGAAGGAGCACGTTACTCGCCCTAGCGCTTTTACTGCTTTACGTCGGGGGCTGTAAGGTCAGTTGCACGACGGCCAACGTCAGCAGCCTCAAGTTCAGTAAGGACAAGGCGGGGAGCACACAGACGAAGGAGTTCGCCCCCGGCGACACCGTCTACGCCATCGCCACCGTCTCGAACAACTCCGGCAAAGTCACACTCAAGTTCCGCCTCTTCACGGAGAAAGTTCAGGGTGAGCAGGAGAATGCCCCGGTCCCCGGCGTGGACGTGTCGGTTGACGTGGACGGCGACGGCGGCGGCGTCTACACCCTGGCCCCGCAGGGTGGCACATGGTCTCCGGGCCGCTACCGCGTCGAAGTCGTCATGCTGTACAACGGTGAGCAGAAGGATAAGAAGGAGGACACCTTCACCATCACGGGCGGGACAAGCACGGGCGGCGGCGCGCCCCCGCCGAGGCCCGCCGGAACGCCGGGCACCGCCGCGACCCCTAGCCAGCCCGGCGAAGGCCCTTCGGAAGACGACACGACGGAAGAGAACGCGAACGGGTCGGAGGAGGACGGCCCGGACAGGGAACCCTGAGCGGGTGTAAAGGCCGCCGAGTTCACAGCCAGACGCCGGAGGGGCCGCGCTTCAACGTTGAAGCGCGGCCCCTCCGGCGTCTGGTCTTCCCTTCTGCTTTTCCCTTTAGAAGTTGAACCTGATGGTGGCCGTGACGCGGCGGTTGCCGGCCGAGGGGTTGCCGCCCTGGCCGAAGCCGCCGAGCGTGCGCGTTGACTCGCCGAACAACGGCGAGCTGAGGTTGCCGACCGGCGGGGCCAGGTTCGAGTGGTTGAACAGGTTCTGGAAGTTGAGCGAGAAGGTCAGGTTGTAACGCTTCTCGGAGCCTCCGGGACCGCCGGGGCCGCCCGGACCACCGGGACCGCGCCCGCCGCCGCCACCGCCGCCGCGCTGGCCG
>Ga0196962_10000050_pt1 | contig 102047 bp, 84 predicted proteins | sample S3v_20metaG_FD_183186 | JGI IMG/M metagenome (GOLD analysis project Ga0196962, IMG submission 183186) | Soil microbial communities from Anza Borrego desert, Southern California, United States - S3+v_20 | ecosystem: Environmental > Terrestrial > Soil > Desert | place: USA: California...
CTGCGCCGGCGCCGAGCTGCGGCGCGCCGGCCACCAGCCCGGAAGCGATCGAGGGTCCGAAGATGCCGAGTCCGAACAACGAGAGGCTGGCGAGGACCATGCTCATCGCCTCGGCGAGGGTCGTCTCCTCGGCGCTGCCGGCGGCGGCGAATTCGTCGAAGAAGCCCGAGCCGATGCCGACGATGACCGCCAGCACCATCACCTTGATGCCCGAGGAGACGACGTTGCCGAGCACGCGCTCGGCGAGGAAGGAGGTGCGGTTCCAAAGCGCGAACGGCACCAGCACGAAGCCGGCGAGGGTCGTCAGCTTGAACTCGATGATCGTGATGAAGAGCTGGATCGCCAGCACGAAGAAGGCGAGGATGATGAAGAACCAGGCGATCATCAAAGTCGCGATCGTCAGGAAATTGTCGAAGAAGGCGATCGGCCCCAGCAGCTCGCTCACCTGGTCGAGCAGAGGGTGCGCCGCCTCGAAGCCCGTGCTCGCGACATAGCCGGGACGCAGCAGGTCGTCGGCGGTCATCCCGCCGCCGCCGGCGGTGATTCCGAGCCCGGCGAAGGAGCGGAAGATGATGTCGGCGAGCGTCGAGAAGCTGCCGAGGATCAGAGCGAACGCGCCGACATAGAGGATCTTCTTGAGGAAGCGGCCGATGATGTCGTCCTCGCCGCCCATCGCCCAGAACAGGCCGGCAAGGGTGATGTCGATTCCGACCAGCACGGTGGTCAGAAAGGCGACGTCGCCGCCCAGGAGGCCGAAGCCGCTGTCGATGTACTGGATGAACGCCGCCATGAAGCGGTCGATCACGTTGAGGTCGTCCATGAAGGCCTGTTCCAGTCGCTTGTCGGGGGTGGTGCCGCGGGGCTTCCCAGGGGGCATGGAAGCCCCGCGGCGGGCGCGGCGGCATCGCCGCCGCGGCCCATCTCGTCGTCAGTCGCGGCCCGGCGTGTAGGCCCGGCCGGTGCCGAGGAACCGGCGCGTCGTTGCGCGCCCCTCCGCTTCGGCCTGCGCGCGCCGCGCCCGCTCGATCGACGCCTCGCGGAACTCGGCGGCCATCAGATTCTGGAGCTGGAACTGCTGGCTGATGCTGAGCGCGAGCAGCTGGTTCGCCGCCTGGCTCACCTGAAGGCCGCCGACCGCATTCTGGCTGCGGCCGACGAGCTCCTCGAGCAGGCCCGCATCCTCGCGGACATTCTCGACGACCTGCGCCTGGACGCCCATTGCCTGCCGGTGAGCGCCCATCGCGGCGTCGAGCCGGGCGCGGGCCTCCCGCACCCGCTGTTCGCCGGTGAGGACGCGCTGGACGTCGCCGGGGAACATGGCGCGAATGCGTTCGTCGAGCCGGTCGATCCGGAAATCGATGCCCTGGGCCTGGTCCATCAGTCCGTCGATCCGCTGAATCGCGGAGTTGAGGCGCTCGAGCTGCGGAAAGTCGATCCGCTCGAGGTTGCGCGCCATGTTCTGGAGCATCGCCGCCTCGTTCTGCAGCGAAGCGATCTGGTGGTTGATCTGCTCGAGCGCGCGCGCCGCCTGCAGCAGGTTCTGCGCATAATTGGTCGAGTCGAACACCGGGATCGCCGCCGCCGGGCTCGCCGGCAAAGCGAGCGCCAGCGGCGAACCGGCGGCGAGGGCGAGCGCAATCCACATTTTCTTCACGTCAAGTCTCCTTCGGGCTGGGGGCTGGGAAAATCGTCGAGCGCGGCGGCGGCCCAGTCGAGGCCGCGATCCGCAAGCCAGCGGCGCGCGAAGGCCGCGGGGCCGGCGCCTTCGGCCAGTATGAGGTCGATCCGTCGCTGCGAGGCCGGGTCGGACGCTCCGCAGAAGGCGAGCGCGATTCGCCCGAGTCCGAGGTCGAACAGCCGGTTGCCGCGGCGCGACTGCAGGTAATAGTCCCGCTTCGGAGTCGCCCGCGCGATCAGCTCGACCTGCCGCTCGTTCAATCCGAACTTCTCGTACGCGGCGCGCTGCTGCGGCTCGACCGCTCGGTCGTTCGGAAGGAAGATCCGCTGCGGGCAGCTCTCGACGATCGCCGGGGCGATGCTGCTGTCGGCGATGTCGGCGAGCGACTGGGTGGCGAACACCACCGCCACGTTCTTCTTGCGAAGCACCTTCAGCCATTCGCGGATGCGCGCGGCGAACAAAGGATTGTCGAGAAACAGCCAGGCCTCGTCGAGGACGAGCAGGGTCGGGCTGCCGTCGAACCGCTCCTCGAGCCGGCGGAACAAATAGGTCAGCACCGGCAGGACCGCGCCGGGCTGCGCCATCAGGGTCTCGGTCTCGAAACACTGGACGTCGGCGAGCGCGAGCTTGTCCTCGGCCGCGTCGAGCAAGGTCCCGAACGGCCCTTCGAGCGTGTAGGGAAGGAGCGCGGCCTTGAGCGCGTTCGACTGGAGAAGGAGTGACAGGCCGGTCAGGGTCCGCTCCTCGACCGGCGCCGAAGCCAGGCTTCCAAGCGCCGACCAGATCGCATCCTTCACCTCGGGAGTGACGGGCACTTTCTCATGCTCGAGCAGCGCGCCGATCCACTCGCCCGCCCAGCTGCGCTGCGCGGGCTCGTCGATCCGCCGAAGCGGCTGAAAGGCAAGCGCCCCCTCTCCCGCCTCCGCGCCCGAGCCGAGCGCGTGGTGCGCGCCGCCGCAGGCAAGCACGGCCGCGCGCGCCGACCAGCCCTTGTCGAACAAGTAGATTCGAGCGCCCTCATAGCGCCGGAACTGCATCGCCAGCAGCGCGAGCAGCACCGACTTGCCCGCGCCGGTCGGCCCGACGACCAGCATGTGGCCGACGTCGGCGACATGGGTCGAGAGTCGGAACGGCGTAGATCCGCTGGTCTGCGCGAACAGCAAAGGCGGCCCGCCCAGATGCTCGTTGCGCGAAGGCCCGGCCCAGACCGACGACAAAGGCATCAGGTGGGCGAGATTGAGGGTGTGGACGAGCGGCTGACGGACGTTGGCGTAGACATGGCCGGGAAGGCTGGAGAGCCAGGCCTCGACCGCGTTCAGGCGCTCGCGCATCGCGGAGAAGCCGAGCCCGTTCACGATCCGCTCGACCGCCCTCACCTTCTCGTCGGCGACCGCGGGATCGGCGTCGGCCACGGTAATGGTGGCCGTCAGATAGCCGAACGCGACATAATCCTGGCCCAGCGCCTGTAGCGCGAGGTCGGCGTCGACCACCTTGTTGTCGGCGTCGCTGTCGAGCAGCTGGACCGGCTGGTTGTACATCACCTCGCGCAGGAGGGCGGTCACCGACTTGCGCTTGTTGAACCATTGCCGGCGAAGCCGGGTGAGCGAGCGGGTCGCCTCGGTCTTGTCGAGCGCGATGAACCGGGTTACCCAGCGGTAGCCGAAATCCTGATGGTTGAGCGCGTCGAGGATTCCCGGGCGGCTCATTCCCGGAAAGCCGAGCACCGTCAGGGTGCGAAGATGCTGGTCGCCCAGCATCGGTTCGAGCCCGCCGGTGAGCGGCGTGTCGGCCAGAAGCGCGTCCAGATAGATCGGCGTCTCGGGGACGGCGACCCGGTGCCGCTTCGCCGAGACGGTCGAATGAAGAAAGGTGAGCGTCTCCTCGTCGTCCAGCGCCCGCACCTCCGGCATGAAGCCCGACAGGAGATCGAGCGTGCGGTCGGTCTCGGCGACGAAATGGCCGAGCGCCTGGCGCCAATCGCGGCCCTTCTCGCCCTCCCGCCGCTCGATCAGAGCCCGCTCGGCGCTCGCCTGAGTGTCGGCCGGCGGCAGCCAGACGAGCGTCAGATGATAGCGGCTCTCATAATGCTCCCGCTCGCCCTCGAAGCTCGCCTGGCGTTCCTTGTCGACCAGCCAGGAGGCGGCGTCGGGGAAGCTACTCTCCGGGTAGCCGAGCGCCTCGGCGCGCTCGGCGTCGAAGAACAGGGCCCAGCCCGAACCGAACCGCTTCAAAACGTTGTTGACCCGCGCCGAGGTCGAGACCAGTTCAGCCTCGGTCGCGCTCTCCAAATCCGGGCCACGGAACCGCAGGGTCCGCTGGAAGCTGCCGTCCTTGTTGAGCACCACGCCCGGCGCGACCAGGGCCGCCCAGGGTAGATGGTCGGCAAGCCGGTCGGCGCGGCTGCGATATTCGCCGATCCTCAGCATGACAGATGCCCGCGCTGGCGAAGGTGGCGGGCCAGCACCGAGGCGAAGTCGGGGTCCCGCTTGGCCGCGAACACGGCGAGCGTGTGGCCGAGCGCCCAGACGACGATCCCGGCGATCCACTGCTGGAGCCCCAGGCCGAGCGCGGCCGCCACCGTCCCGTTGACGATGGCGATCGCCCGCGGCGCTCCGCCCAGGAGGATCGGCTCGACGAGCGCGCGGTGGATCGGCGCCTCGAAGCCTTCGATATGGTGCGGCCCCACCGTCACGCGAGCAGGGCCCCGCCACCGAAGCTGAAGAAGGAGAGGAAGAAGGACGAGGCGGCGAAGGCGATCGACAGTCCGAAGATGATCTGGATCAGCCGCCTGAAGCCTCCCGCGGTCTCGCCGAAGGCGAGCGTGAGGCCGGTGACGATGATGATGATCACCGCGATGATCTTGGCGACCGGCCCCTGCACCGATTCCAGCACCTGCTGGAGCGGCTCCTCCCAGGGCATTCCGGAGCCGGCCGCCTGAGCCTGGGCGGCGAGCAGGGCGGCGGCGGCGACAAGGCCGGCGGCAGCGCTGCGGGCGGCACGGATGGGACGGGCTACAAGCATGATTCTTCTCCTCAAGAGTGATTTTCGGAATCGAGGGGGCGGAGTGCGTAGTCGCCGGCGGCATCGAGCCCCTCGAGGCATTCGAGTCTGCCGATCCGGCGGGCGGTGCCCCGCCCCTCGATGAAGACGATGAGGTCGATCGCGTCGGCGACCAGCCGCCGCGGCACGGTGACGACCGCTTCCTGGATGAGCTGCTCAAGACGGTAGAGGGCGGATCTGGCGCTGTTGGCGTGCACGGTCGCGATCCCGCCGGGATGGCCGGTGTTCCAGGCCTTGAGCATGTCGAGCGCTTCGCCCCCGCGCACCTCGCCGACGATGATCCGGTCGGGCCGCAGGCGCAGGGTCGAGCGGACGAGATCGGCCATGGTCACCACGCCCGGGCGCGTGCGCAGCGCCACCGTGTCCGGCGCCGCGCACTGCAGCTCGCGCGTGTCCTCGATCAGGATGACTCGCTCGTCATGGGCGGCGAGCTCGGCGAGCAAAGCGTTGGCAAGCGTTGTCTTGCCCGAGCTGGTCCCGCCGGCGACGAGGATGTTGCGGCGATCGACGACGGCGAGCGACAGCGCCCTTGCCGCCTCGGCCGTCATGATGCCGTCGCCGACATAGTCGGCGAGCGAGTAGATGCGGGAGGCGGGCTTGCGGATCGAGAAGCACGGGCCGGTCGAGACCGGCGGCAGGATTCCCTCGAACCTTTCGCCGGCGAGGCCTTCGCCGTGCGGCGGCAGCTCGGCGCTGACGATCGGAGCGGCGCCGTGCACCTCTGTCCGGGCATGGCTCGCGACCAGGCGGATGATCCGCTCGATCTGGGCCGGCTCGAGCACGTGACCGGTGTCGCACCGTCCCTGCCCGAGCCGGTCGAGCCGAAGCGCGCCGTCGGGATTGACCATCACCTCGATAACGAGAGGGTCGGAAAGGGCTGCGGCTATCGCCGGACCCATGGCGGTGCGCAGCATCGCCCGCTTGCGGTCCGCGGACTCGGCGGCGCTCATCACCCCTCCTCCGGCAGGAAGGTGAGCCGTCCGCTGGCAAGCTGCTGGCCGACCCGCTGTACGAAGGCGGCGAAGCGGTCGCGTCCGATCGCCCGGGAGACCTCGTCCTCCTCGGGCAAAGGCGCGTTTACGGTCAGCATGTAGCGGATGAAGAGCGCCAGGCTCTCGATCTCGACATGTCCGTTCCGCTCGATCCGCGCCAGCTGGTTGGAGATCCGGTCGAGGCGCAGCCCGAACCGCTCGTCGAGCTCGCTCGTCCCACGCCGGTCCAGGAACGCGGTGACGGCGGCCGTCAGGATCGAGGATTTGGTCGCGCCGGGCTTCGCCGCGAGCGCCTCGAGGCGCTCGCTCACGTCGCGGGGCAGGAAGAGCTGGTGCCGGACCAGGTCGCGCCGTGCCATGGCAACCCCCTCAGAAGCTCGGCATCAGGTCGCCGCCGCGACCCGAGCCTTCATTGACGGCATGGGCGGCGAGCACCGGCGTCAGCGGGCTCAGCCGGTCCATCGCGGCGGCATCGACGACTGGGTTGGCGTCGTCGTCGCCGAGCCCGAGCAGGTCGAGCTGGTCCGGATGGGTCCTCTTCACGCGGCGCTTGTGCGGGAGGCCGGGATGCCGCTCCTGCTGCAGTCCGCCGCCGGTCTCTTCACCGAGGTCCGCACGGGCCTCGCACACGGCCGGCGGCACGGCCGAGCGGCCGCTCCAGTCGTCCGCCCTTGCCTCGGGTCGGTCGGCATAGGTTCCCTCGACCAGCACCGGCTCCGGCAAGACTCGGGCCGTGAAGTTGCGGTCCTCGAAATAGCGAAGCTTCTTCGCCTTGATCGGCGGCAGGCCGGAGATGAGAACCAGCTCGTCCGACGGCGGGAGCTGCATGACCTCGCCGGGCGTCAGAAGCGGCCGGGACGTCTCCTGCCGGCTGACCATGACATGGGCGAGCCAGGGCGCGAGCCGGTGGCCCGCATAGTTGCGCATCGCGCGCTGCTCGGTCGCGGTGCCGAGCGCGTCCGAGATGCGCTTGGCCGTCCGCTCGTCGTTGGACGAGAACGCAACGCGCACGTGGCAATTGTCGAGGATCGAATTGTTCTCGCCATAGGCCTTGACGATCTGGTTGAGGCTCTGGGCGATGAGGAAGGCGCGAACGCCATAGCCGGCGAGGAAGGCCAGAGCGGTTTCGAAAAAGTCGAGCCGGCCGAGCGCCGGAAACTCGTCGAGCATCATCAGCAGCTGCCGTCGCGACTTGCTGCCCTCGCCCTGCAGATGCTCGGTGAGACGGCGACCGATCTGGTTGAGGACGAGCCGCACGAGCGGCTTGGTCCGCGAAATGTCCGAGGGCGGCACGACGAGGTAGAGCGACAGCGGTCGCTCGCCCTCCACCAAATCCGTGATCCTCCAGTCGCAGCCGGAAGTGACCGTCGCGACCGTGGGATCGCGGTACAGGCCGAGGAACGACATGGCGGTCGAGAGCACGCCGGAGCGCTCATTGTCCGACTTGTTCAGGACCTCGCGCGCAGCGGAAGCCACGACGGGGTGGACCTCCGGCGCCTCGGCGGTGCCGAGGTGATTGGCGGTCATCATCGCCTTCAGGGTCGAGACGAACGGCCGCTCGGGATCGGAGAGGAAGGTCGCGACTCGGGCGAGGGTCTTCTCCTCCTCGACATAGAGGATGTGAAGGATCGCCCCGACGAGCAGCGAATGGCTGGTCTTCTCCCAATGGTTGCGTCGCTCGAGCGCGCCTTCGGGATCGACCAGGATGTCGGCGATATTCTGGACGTCGCGGATCTCGTGGGCGCCGCGCCGTACCTCGAGGAGCGGATTATAGCGGGCCGACAGCTTGTTGGTCGGGTCGAACAGAAGGCAGTGCGAGAATCTGGACCGCCAGCCGGCGGTGAGCTGCCAGTTCTCGCCCTTGATATCGTGGATGACGGCCGAGCCGGTCCAGCTCAGCAAGGTCGGAACGACCAGCCCGACGCCCTTGCCGCTCCGCGTCGGCGCGAACGCCATGACATGCTCCGCGCCGGCGTGGCGCAAATAGGCGCCGCCCAGGCGGCCGAGGAACACGCCCCGGTCGCCGAACAGGCCGGCCGCGGCGATCTCCTTGTCAGTGGCCCAGCGGGCGGAGCCGTAGGTGGTGACATTGCCGCTCTGCCGGGCTCGCCACAGGGATCCGCCCACCGCGGCGCCGCAGCCGAGAAAGCCGCTCGCGGCGGCGAGTGCGCCGGCTTTGTCGAATACCTCCGGAGCGTAGGCTTCGAAATGATACCACCAGCCGAACAGCGCCCAAGGGCGGTAGATCGGCAGCTCCCGGATCGTGAACCAGGGCGCTCCCAGCTGTGGCTGGTAGCCGAGCATCGAAGCGGCCCATTGCGTCGCGGCCCACACGCCGAGGACGATGATCGCGAACACGATCAGGATCTGGCCGATCAGAAGCTTGGTGGGTGTCACCGGGCTCTCCCCCTGGGCCTCATCGGTGCGGGCCAGCTGAAGACGGAATTTGGCCTGGCGGCCGCCGCGGCGGTATTGCGCCTTCGCCGAATCCGGGCGCATCCGAGCGAATCTGGCGCAGAGGCGGGCTCACGGGCTGGCCTCCGGCTCGTTCAGAACCGGCTTAACGCTGTGTTTGCCCGAACCCTCTTATCCTGGCTCGATGGCCTCGGAAGCGCAGCAACCTTATCCCGGCGAAATGGCCGCCCCCGAGCAGGTATTGCTGCTGGCGGACGAGTATCGAAAAGCCGCCCATCTGCTCCTGCAGCTCGGAAGGCCGGGCGGGCAATTGTCGCGAGCTCCGTTTCGGCTGGTGGCGATTCACGCTATCGAGCTCTATCTGAACGCGCTGCTCCTTCATCGCGGTCACGCGCCGAGCCAGGTTCGCGGCCTGCAGCATGACCTGGCGCAGCGAGCCGAGCTGGCGGTGGCGGCCGGCCTGAAGCTTCGCTCGCGCACCGCCGCCCATCTCACCGCAATCGCTCGGAACAGAGAGTATCTGGTGATTCGCTATGGGCCGGAGCTCAACGGCACGTCGTCCCAGATCAACAGGCTCACGGCCACGCTCGATGAGCTGGCGAAGAAGGTCACGAAGGAGCTCGCGGGCTCCCCGCGTGGCTTGGAACAGCCCGACTCTCATCCCCGCCTGGCGCTGATCAAGGCGGCTTGACGCGTCAGCCAATCTCCGGCCCGGCGCGCTCCCGCCCCAGCCGCCAGCTGACGGCGCTCCCGCGCACCTGGACGGCAAGCTCACGGCCTATCCGCCGATCCATCCCGTCGCGCCACGGCACCAGCGAGAACTCCCGAGCGCCCGCAAGGAGGGCGAAGCGACCGCTGGCAAGGTCGAGGCGCCTCATCAGCCTCCCGTCGGCCGGTCCCGTTTCCACGTGGCGGTAGGCCAGCCCCAGCTCTTCCGACAGCCCCTGCGCCGCGCGAAGGAGATCCTGACGGCGCAGGCGCTCGACCAGGGCGCCGGCATAGACGGTGCCGCCTTCAGCCTCATGAGCGAGGCCCTGCGCGAGCAGCCATTGGCGGCGCGCGGCCAGCGCCGAGCGCACTTCGCGACCGAAGCCGCTGTCCCGAAGCGGCTCCGGAGACTCCGCGAGCAATTCGCGGTCGAGCCAGGTCGCTCCCTCCGTCTCGGGAAGGGCGGGAAGCGGGAGCGGCGAGAGCAGCTCCACCCGCACGGGCGCCTCGCGGACCCGCTCCGCTTCATGCGCCTCCGCCCGCGCAAGATGGTCGTCGCCGACCCGCCAGCTGCCGTCCCCGAGTCGCTCGATGCCGCCCACCGTCCGGCGGATCGCCTCGAGGCGCCGCACATGGGCCTGCGCGAACGCCTCGGTGGCGGCGGGATCGTGCCTCATATGGGCCTCGATCGAATAGACTCCGGCATTTTGCGCGGCGACCTCGGCCACAATCCGGTCCACCTCTCTCGCCTCCGCGCGAACCGGTACCACCCGCACGATCGCCCCCTCCGGAAGAGGCTCGACCGCATCGCCGGCGCCGATCTCGACATAGTGCGCGCGCCCGTCGAGGCCGTCGACGATGAGATAGTGGCGATCGCGAAACTCGTCGGAGAGCCCGCGAGCGGCCACCCGGCCGACGAGCGGCCCCGAAAGAGGCGCCATGTCGTGCGCCGCCAGGTCGGATGCGGGGCGGGCGAGGCCGCGGGCGCCGAGCTCGCGCTGGAGGGTGCGGATAATGTCCCCGCGCTCGCCCAGGCGGCGCAGATTCTCTTCGAGCCCGGGCGAGAGCCGCCACTTCGCCGCGCCCGTCTCCTCGGCCAGCCCGAGCGCGGCAAGCTTGCGCAGGCGCCCCGCGCGCAGCGCGTGCTGGAGCGGGTTTCTGTGAGCGGCTGAGACGATGCCGTCCGAATCCATGTCCCGAACGAGGCCGCGGTCGAGAGATGTGAAGCGCTCCGACCCGACCTCCAGCCGCTGGCGGCGCTCGATCTCGAGATCGCTGCGCGGCCCCAGGTCCATGGTCACCAGCTCGGCGAGCCGCTCGCGCATTCCCCGCTTTATATAGTCCGGGGCGATGACGAGATTCTCGCCTCGATCGTCCTTGCCGCGGAGCATGATGTGCGTGTGCGGGTGAGCCGTATCGAGATGATCCACGGCGACCCAGTCCAGCCCCGTCCCGAGGTCCCCCTCCATCTGGGCCATGAAGCGGCGCGTCAGCGGCTTGAGGTCGGGATATTCGGCCCCGTCCTCGGCCGAGACGATGAAGCGGAACTGGTGCCGGTCGCCTTCGCAGCGCTCGAGGAAGGCCTTGCCGTCGGCCGCATCCTCGCTCGCCGCATAGAGCTGCCCAGGCTCCCCCCCGCGCGTCACGCCGTCCCTCTGGATGTAGCGAAGATGCGAACGGGCAGCCCCGAGCCCGCGGCCGCCGAGGCGCACCAGCCGAGTCTTGACGATGGCGCGGCGGCTTCGAAAACCTGCGTACCGGTCCCTGGAGCCGAGCAGCCGGGCCATGGCCGCGCCCCGGCCGATGCGACTGCCGTCGAAGCGCCTGCGGCCTGCCCGTCTCAGCCCTCCGGCAAGCGCCGTGGCGGCGAGCACACGGTGCAGATATTTGCGGCCGCGCCTGGAGCCGGCGGCCCGCATGCGCCCCAATCGGGGTTCGAAGTCCTCGTCGTCCATGAGCCCGTCATTCCACTCCGCGGCTGGCCAGCCTCACCAATCTCGCAGGAACCGGCCCTCGCGCTCAGCGTCCCTTCGGCGAATGCAGGCGCCCCTCGAGCGCCGCCCCTGCGTGCCGGGCAATCTCGGCGACGATGCCTGCCTCGGCGCGATCGATCCATTAGTCGCGGGTTCCCTTATGGCCGGCCCTCGCCACTCAGGATTTGCATGAATTTTTAATGAAAATCCTTGCATCATCGCGTCACAGCGCCGATTGGCATTCCGAGGAGGACACGATGTCGGCGCTCACTCTGCTCAAGCGGCGATTGCGCCCCGGGCAGGTTTACCGGCGCAAGGATCTTGCGCGCTGGTCGAATGCGGTCGACCGGCATATCCGCGAGCTTGTCGACGAGGGCCACCTCGAGAAGGTTTCGGCCGGCGTCTACATGGCGCCGCGCAAGACCCGTTACGGCGACGCGCCCGCCAAGCCCGAGAAGCTCGTCGAGACCTTCCTCAAGGACGATCGCTTCCTGCTGGTCTCCCCAAGCGCCTATAACGGCCTCGGCGTCGGCACCACCCAGCTCTACAACGAGCTGGTCGTCTACAATCGCAAGCGCCACGGCCGCTACGAGCTCGACGGGCGGGTCTATAACTTTCGGCTGCGCCCTTCGGTGCCGGCGCGGCTGACCCAGGAAGTGCTGCTGGTCGATCTGCTGCATAACCTCCTCCGGCTGCCCGAGGATGGGTCGGCAATCCTGCCCCGCGTCCTCGAGCGCGCGCGCAGGATGGATCGCGCCCGTCTCAATCGGGCGGTGCATGACTATGGCTCGGCCCGCGCCCGCCGGCTGCTGGCGCCCGTTCTAGAGGATCATCGACCCAAACCGCGGCCGGCCTGATGCTCGAGCAGCTCCCTCGAGGGCGAACGCGCGTCCTGCGGCAGCATGAAAAAAACGATTCCGAAATCGCTGCCCTGTGCCTTGTGCACAGTGAGCGCGTAGGCAAGCTCTAGGCGCGCCTGTGCGTCCTGCCGACCGAGATGGTAGAGCGTGGCGGGCTGGGAGTGCCGCTCCGACGAATCCCGCTTGGCGCCGTGCCTATCCGTAAGTCGGAACTGTGCCGCCCATAGGCGCTCGCGAGTCAGTCCGAGCCGGATTTGAACAGCGGCGGGAGCTTTGAGGGCCTGCTCAATGGTGAAGGCGAGGTTCCGACCGAGGGGCGATGCTCTTGGCAAGGATCCAACTTCATGCCGGGTCGGGGACGGATTTTCGGCGTGGCTGGTTCGTCCGACCCCAGGCTTCGACATTCTTACGCAGCAACGCGACCACGCCATTTGCCGCGATTTCACCGCCAATGCGATCGATGGAAGGAGCAAGTCGGGCAAGAACCTTTAGCAGGACTGCGCGGTCTGCGGTCGATGCCCACTCGACCAAGATTAGCACCACCGCTTCGATCTCCTCGCGCGGTTGCCGCGACAAGAGTTCAAACCAGGCCCAATGATCGTTGCGCACGTCATCGGTCTTGCACGCCGCGTCGAGAAACGCCGATCGCGAATAGTTCAAACCTGGATCAGGGGGACGCGAGTAACGGCGAACCCCCGTCAGCGTGTGGTGAAGGGTTTCTCGGGCGGCCCTTCGATCTTTCTCCGGCAACGCGCGCACAAGCCGGAGCGCCTGTTTGACAAGGCCGAGCGCTTCGTTTCCCTGCCCTGCCGCGCAGGCCGCTAAGAAGCGAATTTTGGCTTGCCGATCTTCTGTGTCTTGCTCCTGCAGCGAAGCCGCCCAATCGGCGGCGCCGCGCCGAGAATCAGCGTCTAGGTAGGAATTTATGATCTGCAGCAACGACGCGCCGAAAGCGCGATTTGACGTTTGTATCGCAGCAGCAAGGAGACGCTGCAATTCGTCCCCCGAGAACTTGTCGGCATAGGCGCGAGCCACCGCCTGAACCTGAATTTCATAGCCGATATGGGTCAGGGCGCCGAATGCGTCGGGCCCCGCGTTCGCCGACGTGAACTGCGCGAACGCGACTAGGACCGCGCCCAATTCGTGCCAGTCGTGAACCGCTCCAAGCTCAAGCGCGTCTTGAACAAGTTCCTTTCCTAGCTCGCGCTCGATATCCCAGCCCTCCGCAACCGCCAAATCGATCAGGACATCGATGGTGCCATGGGCACGGGCATGAGCGACAGCGGCAGCACAGGCTTCGCCGCGCTCCTCGCCTGTGCTGTGCTCAGCAATATGGCTATAGGCCTCGAGCACGCCAAAAGGCCCTTCGACCGATTCGAGCAGCGCCATGGCCTCCGCTCGGATCGCGGCCGGGCCTTCCACGACCAAATTCGCTGCTGCTCGAGCGCGCACCTCTCCCTCGGCAATCTCGCCAAGCAGGCGGATGGTATGCTCAGGACGAGTGCGGCTGAATGTGAAGGCGAAGTCTGCGAGCAGCCACTCGGGATCGTGATCGTCCCACGCGCGACTGTCCATCGGCGTGTTGAGGTCTCCCAGCAGCATGGGCTCGATTGCGAGCCGCCCTTCGTCGCTCAAATGGTGAGAGGCATCGACTAGAATCGGCGCACGTAAGGAGGGATGTATCTGTACCGTCCGGCAAATCGCGAGCGCTGTCTCGACCCATTCTCCGCCATAGTGTTTGCCGAGGGCAGCTAGCACCGCGGCCTTGCCAGCCTTTGGGCTAATGCTATCGGCGAGCTCCAAATAGGCTGGGATCTTCCCCTTGGGCACGGATTTGGCAACGATCTTGAGCGCGTCGGCACGAATCCAATCATCTTCGATACCCGCGGCACAGCGCAGGAACAGGTCGATGAGTCCGCGGTCCGGTTCGTAGCCGATCTCAGTTAGTGCAGCCCGCTTTTGCTGATCGTCTTCAAGTTGCTCTAATAGTTGCGCGACCAGACGCACCCGCCGCGTGTCGCTCATATTGCGCAGCGCGCCGTGATAGTAGATGCCCTTTCTGAACTCACCAGGATTGCCGAGAATGAGGGATTCAATCTCGTCTTCGATCGCCTCAGCCTCCTCCGCCTCAAGTGATGGCAATAACTTCGCTAAAGCAGTTGCACGCTCCGACGGCTGCTCGATCGTGCGCGCGATCCGAAGCGACACGTCTGTCGGCAAGGGCGGGCCATGCGCAGTGTGATAGCCCGATACTTCGGCGGCTCGAACCAATTCCGAAACGATTTGAGCCTGCTCCTCTTGCGCGAGCACTAGGTAGAGTTGCCTTAGACTCTCCGCGCGCGTGAAGCGGTTATCCGTCGAGAGCGCCAGAGCAAGAACCTCAGGCGAACGCTCAATGCCAGCGCCCTTCGCGACTTCCATAAGTGCACCAGCACTCAAATCGTCGCCGCGTACGGCAAGCATATGCTCGAGCACCGTATCGGCCGACCAAATTCCCAGGCGCAGTGCAGCCACATAGACATTGGGAGGCAGATCATGAGCGATCGAACGCACGGTCGCGATGGTCAGTGCGCAATCAATGAGCGCAAGCAGCGACGCGACGTCCAGGCCGCGCGCGTGGCTCTCCCGACGGGTGACAGACACACGGCGTCCGACATCGGCCAAGAATCCGCGGAGGCTTGGATCTACCGCAAAGCATTGGTCCGCCCAGGCTCGCCGCGTTAGCGGTTCGAACCGATCTTGAGCGAACCCTGCCCTAATGAAATGCGCACCCAGATTCGCGATGAGATAGGGTGACAGATTCCCATCTGGCTCGCTTTCCAGCGTCCTAAGACCAGCCTCGCCCCAGCCCACGAACTGCGCTTCGACCTGTTGCACCCGTGAGACGGGCATCCATTCCTCGCGAAGATAGTCAGCGAAGAGGGGGTGCGAGAGAATCAAATCATTGCGACGGCCGTGGCCAACAATCCACCGACTGAGTTTTTCAAGTGCGCCATCAAGCTCAAACAACGTCGGGCGCGCGCCCATCAAGGCGGGATCGAGCAAGTCATCCCGCGACAACGGGCCGAGCGCGCATGCGAGCAAACACAAGATATCCTCGACCAATGATGACACTGGACCGCCGAGCGATTGCCAGAGGCGCTGTTGATCCTCCCACCATGCGCTGAAATAGCCATTCAAGCCGGGAGTAGCTTTAGTCAGCCGTTGCGGGTCCAACTCGCCGGCGCCGAGCGCCTCCAGATATAGGCGGACGAGCAATGGATCGCCTTGCGACAGTCGAACGACGTTGGCGGCGACGGCTGGGTCGGTGCCTCTGGATTCAAGTGCCTCCTCAATACTGCCGGAGGCTAGCGGCGGAAGATTCAGATGCGTCGGAGCAAGCGAATGCAATGGGTCCGTTCGCAATGTCACCGGGCGTCCGGCGCAGAGTATTTTCAACCCCGAGGGTGGTTGAGGTGGAAAGAGATCGGGGGTGATCTCGAAATCGGCCGCTTCATCGAGGCCGTCGATGACAAGAAGGAGCCGCAGCCCGTCGGGCAATGGCCGCGTCAGGAGATCGGTCACAAGCCCGCGCGCACGTTCCACATTGACATTGATGGCATCAGGTAGCTCCAGGCCGTGCAACGTTGCGAGACGCGCCAGCAGTGATTCAAAGACTACCTGGGCCAGATTCGTTCGGAACCGTGCGCTGATTGGCATGAAGACAAGGGCAAGAGAGTCGCCGAGCGATGCAGTCCAGTTGGCAAGCAAAGCCGACTTCCCTCGGCCTGCCGGCGCCCGCAGCAAAGCATAGATCGCGCGCTCGTCGGCCAGCCATCGGTCCAGAGTATCGAGGTCTTCCTGGCGACCTACGAAAGGGATGTCGTGCGAAGCGTCTCCGACATACTGCCGAGTGAAACTGTCGATCCGCCCACCGTAATGAGTCGTGACCACGTTCTGGGCGCCCAGAAATCTCAGCAGCGCCGCATAATGACGCGCAACCACCGCGGGTTGGGCGTCGAGCCGCGCCAGAAGATCATCCCAGCAGAGAAGGGACACGGTGAAAGTGCCCTCATGGCCGTGCGCATCGCTAATCTCACGCGACGTCTGCTGGAGTGACGCATCATTGGGCGCGGTCGTCGCAATGACCAATTGGGTAAGCACTGGGCGAAACTGCCGCGCCTCATTCGCGATGGCGTGCAGGTCCGCCGCGGCGATCTCAGCCGTCCGGCCGACCCATTTGCATTGCACTCCAACCCAGCGGCCAGCCACACACGCAACGATATCGACACCATTCTGACGCTGTCCATTGCGGCCGATGCGATTAGCGTCATCCACGTTCCATTCGCGCGAAAAGAGATCATGGCAAAGCGCTTCGAACGCTTGCCAGGAGCGCGGCGGCGGAATCTCAAACCCCGTCAGCGACACTGACGACTTGTTCGATGGTACAGGGAAGAAAGAAACGAGCGCACAGACAAGAGGGTAAGTCGGAATGTCCCGGCAGACAACGCACTAGCGTTGGGGACTGCCGCAGGAAATGAAGATGACAACACCCGATTCTACCTGTCCGCCAGTGGCGAGCCTGACTTGTTGGAGCGGTGATTCGCCGACCCTGCCCCGCTGCACGATCAGAGTACCGCGTGCGCATGGGGCGCGGACCTCACGGGCCGTCTTCGCCGAGTCTCGCCGTGTCCGGCCGAACTGCTCTGAGAATCTCCTCCGCGGCGCTGAGGGAGGCAGTGGCGCGTGCGGCCTGCGACCACACTGAAACCGGTTGGTCGGTAGCGAAGCTCTGGTCGCGTTCGATATGCATGCCGAGCGGAAGGCTGATCGTCTCCAGTTCGCGGAGGCTGAACGATCCCATCTCGGGAAAGCCGAAACCCAGGTCGGCCAGGCCGAACAAGGTATCCCCGTCATTGGCGAGCTCCGTGGCGAGCCAGGTTCCCGCGCCAATCGGATTGAACAGCTTCACTACGGGCACATGGTCGATGTCGGGCGCCAGCCCGTTCGAAAGAAGTCTCTCGAGAAGCTCAGCGGTCAAGAGTCGTGATGCGGTCATGGTCGATCTCCTCGGGCATCCGCCCGATCCGATCGGCGGTGGGCGGCGAGGTGCGACCAGAGAGGCCCGGCAAGTACCGGGCTGCACCCGAAGGGCCGAAACGTCAGTGGAGGACCCGGCACTCTCGGGCCGGGTTGCGGCACGGCACGTCGGGACTAGGCGGGAGCCCGCCCGACCGCGATCGGCGAAACGAGGTGAGCTCGACCACGTCGTTCGCTCGACGGCCGCTGGAAGCCGATAGGCCTCGACGCCGGCGGCACCGATTGCCCGGTCGCCGGATCCGGAACGATCAGCCTAAGGGCGGATGCGGAAAGTGAGCACGGAAAGCCAAGATTTATGGGGCAGAGTGAAAGTCCGACCTCCGAGTTTATGCCCGATAATGACTGGGGATAAGTCCAATTAATGGATGCGGGTGATCTCGCTTTGTGGCAACAATAGCGCCGTTCGCCGAGGATGACACGAGCTGATTTACCGATGCCGCTGATGATCGCAGCCTGCTCCAGCCGTAAGCGGCCGCTTCCTGCGATCCGCGCTGCCGACCTTAGCGGCGGCGCGACCGAGGCTGTTGGCCGGGATTGGGTGGCCAGGCTCCGTCAGCAACCCCGGCAACCGGCGCTGGAGCTCTATTGCGGCCGGAGCGTGCGTGAGGCGGAGCAAGCCGCCCTTCGGTTGGGCGGCGATCTGCTCTTCGCCTCGGCTGGTTTGGGATGGGTTCAAGCGACCGAGCATGTTCCGAGTTACGGCATGACCATCGTCCCCGGGAACGACAATGTTCTCGACTTGCTCGAAGGCGACTCTGGGGCCGACAATTGGTGGCGGTGGCTCAACGACAACTCCCCTTTCGCGACCTCAGTGGCCCATGCCGTTGAGCGGACCGATGGTCCCGTGATTGTAGCGCTGCCCCGAGCATATCTCGCGATGGTGGAAGCGGATTTTCTTGCATTGCCGGAGCGGCAACGAAGCCGGCTCCGCATCATCCAACGGCGAGGAGGACTCCGTCCAGAGCTGCAGGCCTGGACGCTCACTTATGATGACCGGCTTGAAGCCGCCGACGAATGGGCCGGCACGCGCGCGGACTTCGCCTCAAGGGCAGCGCGCCATTTCGTCGAACGGGTCCTTCCGAACCTCCCACACGGTGACGCGCAAGAGCACGAGCAGGCGGTCCAGACTGCGCTCGCCGCCTGGACGGCATCGCCGGCACGAATAGGGGCTCGGCGCAGCGACGATGAATTGCGGCAAGTCGTCGCGCGCCATTGGGACGAGGCCGGCGGCAGAACGACGCGGTTGCTTCGCATCCTGCGCGACGACCTCGAGATTGCCTGCGAACAGGGGCGCTTCGCGCGGTTGGTCAGCTCGATGCGCGCGGAGCGGGTGTCGCCACAATGAAGAAGGACATCCTCCAGGTTCGCGCGACGCGCGCCATTCAGGGCGACGGGATTCCGGTCTACAGCTTCTTCCTTCATGGCGCCGATATCGCGCGCATCGCCGACATCTCGCGGCTCGAGCGCGAGAATGGTAAGCTCAAGGGATTCCAACGGCCGCAGATCAAGCGGCATGTCCGCGAAATCGTCGACTTCCTGGATGCTGGCCCGTCGCTTTTCCCAAATGCCATCATCCTCGCGCTTGGTCCCGACGTCGTCTTTCAACTCAATGGCGGCCGACCTCGCGCGGGCTGCTCCGACCTGAGCCAAGGCGGGGTGCTCATGTTGCCGGTCCGATCCGAGCATGACAGGGTAGCCTGGATCGTCGATGGCCAGCAGCGGTCGCTCGCCCTTGCTCAAGCCAAAGACAAGACGATCGTCGTTCCCGTCGTGGGCTTCGAGAGCCGAGACCTGGAAACGCTACGCGCCCAATTCATCCTCGTGAACAAGGTCAAGCCCCTCTCCCGACGCTTGATCGACGAATTGCTGCCCGAAGTCGGCGTGCTGCTGCCCCGCGACCTGTCGGCCCGTAAGTTGCCGAGCGTTCTGTGCGAACAACTGCTGCGCGATCCGAAATCGCCATTCCACGGCCTCCTGTCCCGCCCCTCGAGCAAGGGCGCGGGAGTCGTCACCGACTCCCCATTGGCACAGGCGATCGCGGCGAGCCTGCGGTCGGTGTCGGGTGCGCTGGGCCAATTCAAGGGCAACGGAAATGGGAGCGGCGCCGGCGACACCGACGCCATGTACCGGATGCTGGTTCTCTATTGGTCAGCGGTTCGCGATACCTTTCCGGACGCCTGGGGAAAGTCCGCGGAAGAGAGCCGCCTCATGCACTCGGCCGGCATCCGGGCGATGGGCGCTCTCATGGACCAGATCATGATCCGTGCGGACAGCATGAGCGATCCTGTTGCTGAAGTGCGCGCTTCGCTGGCCCGGATCGCCCCTCATTGTCACTGGACGAAGGGGCGTTGGGAAGCGCTCGGCTTGGCCTGGAACGACATCAATGCAATTTCCAGCCACATCAATCGGCTGCGAGACCATCTCATGGTGCTCGACCGTCGCCTGGCGCGGGCGGCGGCATGAAGTTCATATTCGCGGACAGCCTGGACTATGTCGATCCGGCCTTCGACTTCGTCGCCGACCGGAGCGCGGCCGACCGCCAGCCATATTGGGACGACGCCTATCCGCACGAAATTCTCGGCTACGCGCCCTATGACGGGGTGCTGGTATCGCGAGGGATCGTCGGCGATCACCGAGTGAAGGGCAAATATACGGCGAGCCAGGCGCGACGCTTCAGCCTCGCCGGCGTCCGGAAATTTCTCAGGCTCGACAAGCCGGAATTCGAGCATCTCGACATCTTCGGCGACTGCGGCGCCTTCAGCTACGTCGATGAGGAGCGGCCGCCCTACACCCCGGCGGAGATGGTCGAGTTTTACGACGAGTGCGGCTTCACTCATGGCTGCTCGGTCGACCACATCATCTTTGACTTCGATCCCACCCTCGTCGGAATGGAGGGTGGCACGGCCCAAGCCAGGGAGCGTTTCGACATCACGCTCGAAAATGCCGATGGCTTTCGCCGCGAGGCGCTCGCCATCGATGCCGACTTCACGCCGCTTGGCGCGGTGCAAGGCTGGTCGCCCGGCAGCATGGCCGAGGCCGCACGCCGGCTCGTCGCCATGGGCTATGACTATCTTGCGCTTGGCGGGATGGTCCCGCTCAAATCTCCCGAGATCAAATTGTGCCTCGAGGCCATCCGCGAAGCCGTTCCTTCTCAGACCAAGCTTCACATCCTGGGCTTCGCAAAGGCCGACGATATCGACAGCTTTCACGGCTATGACATAGCGAGTTTCGACACGACGTCGCCGCTGATCCGCGCGTTCAAGGACGCCAAGCAGAATTACTATCTACCGGGCGCAGGGCTGGCGTTGCGCTACTTCACATCGATCCGGGTGCCGCAGGCCATCGAGAATCCCAAGCTGCAGCGCTTGGTGAAGAAGGGCGTGTTCAGAGCCGAGGATCTGGTGCGCATGGAAAGCGCGGCCCTCGGTTCGCTTCGCGCCTTCGACCGGGGCGACGCCGACCTCGAGGAAACCCTGCACAACGTTCTCGTCTACAGCGCACCGCTATTTGAGGAACTGCCTTATGACGACTGCAGCAACAGTCCGACGCTCGCGCGCCTCGCAGGCCGCTATCGCGAAACACTCCTCGAGCAGCCGTGGCGGCAATGCTCGTGCGCGATCTGTGCGGATGCTGCGATCGAGGTCATCATCTTCCGTGGAAGCAACCGCAACAAGCGGCGCGGCATCCACAACCTCGCCGTCTACAAAGATCATATCGAACGATTGGACATCAAGCGTGCGGTCATCAGAACCAATGAAATATCTCGCCCTCTGTGCGCGGCAGAGCAGTGACCATCATGCGCTCACTTTCGCGGCGAAGGCTGCGGACATTCTGCGGTTCGCGGCGATCGACCGGATCGGCCGCGATGCCCATGGCGAGATCAGCGGCTTCCAGCGCCCGCAGGCGGCGGCGCATATCCGTGAAATCCGCGACTATCTCCAGAAACCGAATGCGGTCCTCCCCAATCCAATCGTGGTCGCCTTCATCGATCATGTCACCCTGGAGCATCGCCAAGATGGGTCCGCCATGCTCTCGATCGACGTGAGGGACGGACCGCCCGGGCTCGTCGTCGACGGGCAACAGCGCCTGTCGGCATTGGTCGATATCGATCGGGATTTCGAAGTCTTCATTTCAGCTCTGATCTGTCCCGACGAGGCCGAGCTGCGCCGTCAATTCGTGCTGATCAACAACACGAAGCCATTACCGAAGTCCCTCATCTACGAGCTGCTGCCGATGGTCGACGACCTGCCGCCTCGTTTGAGCCGGCGCTCGACCGCGGCAGACCTTACGGCAAGGCTCAATTTCGAGCACACCGCCCTCCGGGGCTATATCAAGCAGCATACCTGCCCGGAGGGCATCATCGCCGATACGGTGATGCAGAAGATCATCATGGAATCGCTTTCGAACGGCATAATGCGAGAGCTGATTCGCTTGCCCAAGGGCGCCGACAAATGCGTCAGGCTCATCTCCAATTTCTTCGAGGCCGTGAAGCGGGTCTTCCCCGAGGCCTGGTATGGCCAAAAACCGTCTTCCTCCCGCCTCGTTCACGGCGCGGGCATTCAGGCCATGGGCGACGTGATGGAGGTTCTGGCACAGCGAGCCGGCGCACGCACCACGGACGAATTCCAGGAAGGCCTTCAGTGTCTCGTTGGCCGGACGGCCTGGACCGAGGGTGAATGGGAACTAGACGGCGAAATCCGCCGATGGAATGCGCTCCAGAACATCAACCGCGATCTCGCTCTGCTGAAACATTATCTGGTAAACCTGGTGAAATCGGATCTGCGCAAGAAGCGTAGAGCCGCGTCGACCGGGCTTCGAACGGGGGCGGCGAACTGAGATGCCCTACGCAGTCAAGGAGATCTTCAAGACATTGCAGGGCGAAGGCGCCCAGGCCGGCCGCGCCGCCGTCTTCTGCCGCTTTTCCGGCTGCAACCTTTGGTCTGGTCGCGAGCGAGATCGTGCGACGGCAATATGCACATTCTGCGACACGGACTTCGTCGGGATCGACGGTCCCGGAGGTGGCCGCTTCCCGGATGCCGAGACGCTGGCGCATGCCATTGAAGCGGAATGGGGTGCCGCGCGCGACGCGCGATATGTGGTGCTGACCGGTGGAGAGCCGCTGCTCCAGGTGGACGAGGCGCTGATCGATGAACTCCACGCGCGCGCGTTCGAAGTCGGCGTCGAGACAAACGGCACGCTTGCCCCGCCGGCCGGGCTCGACTGGATCTGCGTCAGCCCCAAGGCCGATGCGGAACTCGTTCTGCGCGAAGGCAATGAGTTGAAGCTGGTCTACCCTCAGGAAGTTGCCCCGCCCGAGCGTTTCGAGGGCTTGGCGTTCGGCCATTTCTTCCTGCAGCCAATGGATTCACCGACGGCGGCCGACAACCTCGCGGCAACGATCGCCTATTGTACCGAGAACCCGCTCTGGCGCCTTTCGCTCCAGTCGCACAAGATGATTGGAATTCGCTGATGTTCGAGCTCAGCAAGCAGTTCCTGTTCGACGCTGCCCACACGCTCGAGCGCTCGATCGATTCCGAATCGAGCCGCCGCATCCACGGCCATTCCTATCGTGCCGAGATTACGGTGCGCGGGCGCCCGGACCCGGCCACGGGGATGATCGTCGATCTGGGCCACCTCGAGCAGATCATGTCGAATGCCCGCAATGCGCTCGACCATCGCTTCCTCGATGAAATCAATGATCTTGGCCCCGCCACGATGGAGAATCTCTGCCGCTGGATCTGGCTGCGTCTGCGTCCCGACATCGACAATCTCACTAAGGTCAGCGTCTTTCGGGACAGCAGCGGCGAAGCCTGCTCCTACTGGGGTGAAGAGGTAGACGCGTGACCAACGGCGAACGCGCCTTGGTTCTGTTCTCAGGCGGACAGGATTCTGCAACCTGCCTCGCTTGGGCGCTCGATCGGTTCACCCACGTCGAAACGGTCGGCTTCGACTATGGCCAGCGACATCGGGTCGAACTCGACTGCCGCAATCTGTTTCGGGAACGGCTGATAGCCATCAAGCCTGAATGGCCCGCGCGCCTTGGTGAGGACCACATGCTCGACCTGTCGGTTCTTGGGCAGGTGAGCGAAACCGCCCTGACGAGCGACGTCGAGATAGCCCTCCGCGACGACGGCCTTCCCAACACATTTGTGCCTGGCCGCAATCTTCTCTTCTTCACGCTAGCCGCAGCACTCGCTTCCCGGCGTGGCCTGCGGCACATTGTCGGCGGAATGTGCGAGACCGATTATTCGGGGTACCCCGATTGCCGGGATGACACGCTCAAATCCCTGCAGGTCACGCTAAACCTCGGAATGGGCAGCCACACGGTGTTGCACACTCCTCTGATGTGGTTGGACAAGGCTGCGACCTGGCGCCTCGCCGAGGAATGCGGGGGAGAGGAGCTCCTGTCGCTGATCCGCGTGGAGACCCACACATGCTATGCGGGCACCCGCGAAGAACTGCACGACTGGGGCTATGGTTGCGGCCATTGCCCCGCATGCGAACTGCGGCGAGATGGCTATGGGAGATTTGAGGCCGCGCATTGAATTCAAACGCAATTCGTCCGAAGATGGTGGCATGGGAGGGGAGCCGGATGGCATCGACGCGCGAGAAGCTTGGCTGGCCCGAAGCATAAAACGTGCATCGAATGCGTTTTCTTCTGCGAAAGCCTCCGCGGACCGGCTCGCATTGCTACGGGAATGGACCCGGCTGTCCCATGACGTGCTGGACCTCGCTGCAAGCGGTATAGCGCTAAGCGACGCCGAAATTGGCCTAGCACCGCGCTTCGGCCTCACAATCGCTGGCGATATTGCTCGACTGGACGGCCGCACGAGTGCCCTGCCCGCGGAACTCCTGCAGGCGATGCTGCTCGATAGCGCCCCGCGGCGTCCGTACCATGAGTCGGCCCCGGACGCGATTTTGCTGCGTTGGTCAGAGCATCGGAATTACAGGTGTGAAACCCAAAAGGCGGCTCTCAGAGCCGTCGCGACGATGCCACCCGGCGCGACCCTCATGGTGTCGATGCCGACCGGCACCGGCAAGAGCCTGTTGTTTCAAGCAGCGCCGAGCTTGTGGGGCTCGGCCGGGCGATCGTGCCTTGTTCTGATCACTCCCACGGTGGCGCTGGCCCTGGACCACGAACGGACGCTGCGTCAGACCATCGGGCTCGAAGGAAGCCGTGCGCTCACCGGTCAATTGAGCGATGCAGAGCGGCGAGAGGTACTTGACGCCTTTCGACGCGGCGAAGTTCCGATCCTGATCGTGTCGCCCGAACTCGCGTTCAGCGTCGCGCGTGCTGCGCTCGTCGACGCGGCAACCCCACCCGACCAAAAGGGTGCGGGCGTCGATGCTCACCTAGCCGGCTTCATAGTCGACGAAGCGCATATCATCGAAAGCTGGGGCCGCAGCTTTCGCCCGGATTTCCAGCGGCTGCCAGCGCTGGTCGATCAGTTGCACGCGCTGAACCCCGCCATGCGGACGATGCTCCTGTCAGCGACCCTTGGGCCCGCCGCGCGCACGGTACTTCGCCAAGCCTATAAGAGAGCCGATTGGCTCGAAGTCCATGCCGGAGTTCCGCGTTTCGAGTTCGACCTCGCAGCAACCCGCGTCAATTCGGAGGAGGAACGCGATGTCATATTGCTCACCCTGATTGACCACGCCCCCCGCCCCGCGATCATTTATACGAACCAGGTCGAACATGCCGAGACGCTGGCTTCGGTGCTGCGCAGCCGCCATTATGATCGATTGGCGGTCTTTACCGGCGCTTTGAGCGAAACCGCTCTACGGCAAGCCGTCATCGACGATTGGGCCGCCGATCGGCTCGATCTGGTTGTCGCCACCTCCGCATTCGGGATGGGCATCGACAAGCCCGACGTCCGCACCATCATCCACGTCGGGATTCCTGAGGGGCCTGCTCGCTATTATCAGGAAGTCGGCCGAGCCGGCCGCGACGGTCACCAAGGCATCGCGTTGGGCGTCTGGACACAGACCCCTCCCGGCAAACGCCGGTTCCTGGGAGGCGAGAAACGGCGAGACGACGAAAGTCTTGCAGCCGGCATGGCGTCCGGTTCCTGGCTTTCGATGGAGAAAGCACAATTGCGCTGGCGCAAGATGCGTATCCTGGCGGAACGCCAAGAGACTGTGCGCTGGTCAGAGGGTCGCCGGTTGGCCAGGTTCGACATTGATGCGATGCATGAGGAGCTCGAAGGGGAGAGCAGCGACTATAATCGCCGTTGGAACATGAGCCTTCTCAATCTCCTGCAGCGTGCGGAAGCGCTGCGGATCACGGAAGTGGAAGAGCAGGAAGCTGGCACGTTGTACTGGGACGCGGAGATTCTCGACGACGCTCTTTTTGGCGATGGGGCCGGCCACGATTCGCTGTGGCAGCGCGTCGCCGCTTTGCGCGACGCGGAACAAAGCGAAGCGCTCGGCGAGTTTCGTTCCTTTTTGAATGTCATGAGTCGCGCGAGCCGCGCTCCCGATTGCGTGCTCGCAGGCATCTATCGTCTCATCGACCCGTTCGCTTTAGCCCCAGATTGCGGCCGTTGCGTGCCATGCCGCCGCGCAAGCCGTCCTCCTCCGGCGAACCTGCATTGCGGGGGGGCCGATGCTGCTTGGTCGTTGTCCGGAGCAAGTTCGCCGTTCCTCGCGCAAGGTACGACCTTCGTCGAGCATGATGACGTCTTCGAAGCATTCCCCAAAATCATTCCCACGCTGGATCGACTCGGAATCGTGCAGTTCATCGTCCCCGATGGGTACGGATCACGATGCGCCGCATTGCTCGCGGAGGGGTCCGGACTGGGTTTCGTGACCGAGCATCGGGAATGCTTCGGCTACGCCGCGTTCGAAATCGTCAATCTTCCCAGCGTCCTCTTTCTGACGCGAGACGATGCGCTCGGCAAAGACCTTTGGAAACGCGGTCGCGTCTTTACCGAGCGGTTCCCCTCGCAAACCCTGGTCCTGGTCGGCGCGCGCGGCTTGCAATTCGATGGCCGGCCCTTGCCGCAGATCGCATCGGGCGCAGCGCCATACGATATCGATGTCTTGGCAAGTCTTGCCGCTCCAACTTCGATCCAAGAGCAGGCGCGCTGATGGCGCTCCTGGCGGCCACGCAAGGAACACCTGAACGCCTGTGGGCGATCGTCAAGGTCGTGGCAGCCCATGGCGGGACCATGGCCCGAGCGGAACTCCAGAAATGGCTCAAACCCCGCTTTGATGGCGTCGTCGATCCCGGTCGCGACGAGAAGGATCGCGGCTTGGTCAACCAGACCGTTCAGGCGGCCGCGGGTCTTGGCCTGATTGAGAGCCAGCGGGATAGGGTCGAGCTTCTGATCACATCCGTGCCGGCCGACATTCAGGGGTTCGCCGATCTCGTGCACGGGATGCTTGTTGCGCAGCTTCCCCAATCGGCCGACGCAGATATTCTTGATGCCTTCGCCTGTGCAGTGATCCAGACGGAAGTGCTCGGAAACAGGCAATGGCTGAGCGAGTGGACCGCGGCCCAGATAGCGGACTTGCTCACTCGGTCGCTGGCACCGCGCGCAGCCGAGAGCACCGACCAACGTTTCAACACTTCCAGACCGGCAACCTGGCTGCGCTGGCTCGAATTCGTCGGTCTCAACGAGACGCTTTCATCACGTACCACCTTGCTTTCCGTGACCAATCGCCTGAAGCGCGAGCTGGCTGTCAGTGACCTGCCCCGTGGTGGGCCCGTTGGCGCAGCCGATTTTGTGAATTGGGTGGCTGCTACGCTTCCCTATCTCGACAATGGAGCCCTATTCCTCGCTGCATCGAAGCGGATGGGCCACGTTCCGACCCCAACTCTTTCGCGCCTCCTGAGTGCGGCGTTGCGGGATCTGCACGAGGACGAAGTGATACGCCTCGTCGTGCCCCGCGGCGATGCCCAGGTCAGCGTGCGCATGACGCCGGACCCGTTCGCACAAGTCCAGGGCTTCAACGCGGTTGTTCTGAACGAGGATTCGTTCGATGACTGAGGCTCCAGTGCCAATGCGCGCGTGCTGGACGATGGAATCAGCACGCGCCATGTTCCGGGTCGAGGCGCTCGAAGGCAACGAAGCCGTCTTCCTAGCGACTCATTCCCCGATCCACGGCTTTACGATTGGCGGCGCCAGTGGCGACGAGATCGCCGAGCCCACCGAGCAAGCCCTGCTTGAGGCGATTTCCCGGCCCGAAATCCACCACGCCTTTTGCGTCGTCGAAGGGGAGCCGGGCTCGGGCAAGTCGCACCTGATCCGCTGGCTCTATGTCAATTGGCCGAAAGGCGGGCGGGACACCCCATTGCTGCTGCAGCGGTCGGATGGAAGTCTGGAGGGCGCGCTCGCGCAACTGCAGGAGAAGCTGCCAGCAGAGTTCAAAGAGCTATTCGATGGCCTCGGCACCAAGCAGAAAGTGGGTGAGGCAGGACGCGCGCGCACCTTCCACAGCAATCTGCGCCAATCCTTGCGCCCTGACCATTACGAGACGCCGCTGAAAGACAATGCCTGGTGCGAGCGTTGGAATCCGTCCGAGTTGCTCAGGCCTGACAATGTCGAGGACCAATGGGACGCGCCCCGCCGCATCCTTCGACTTGTGTCAGGCAAGGAAGGCGAGCGCAATTCCGAGTCCGCCCGCTTCGACATACTCGACATCTACGAACTGCAGGAGCTCATCAACCGTAGCGAATTGAAGTCCCCGAAGTCCCTGAGCCTCCACGCTAATCTGGTCGGGGAATCGGTCGACATCGAGGAAGCCCGTTCGGCGGGCCTTGAAGCCGATCGGATTGTCCGGGAATTCGGCGCAAAGATCCCCAATCACGTGGCATTCGCGGATGCCCTCAATCGGCGCCGCAATGACGCCATTCAACATGTGATCGGGGTGTCGTCCGACAGCCTCAAGAAACTTTTCAGGGAAATCCGCAGAGCGCTACGCACCAAGGGGCTGCGCCTTGTCCTTTTGCTGGAAGACATCACCAGTTGGGAGGGGCTCGACGACAGCCTCATCGATGTGCTGACGACGAACGCCGACACGCGAAGCGATGACGCCAAAGATCGCGACCAATGCGATCTTGTTTCGGTGGTCGGGTTGACGCCCGACTATTACGACACGACGCTGCGGACAAACTATCAGGACAGAATCACCCATCAGGTCAGCCTGGGTGAAGGTGAACACGGTCTCCAGGATGTCGCGATGATGCGCGACCCCGCCGATCGGCTGCGGTTCGTCGGCCGCTACCTTGCGGCAACGCGGGCCGGGACGCAGGCGCTGGGCGAGTGGCGCGACGAATTGCGCGTCGATCCCAGTCTCGCACCGCCTAATCCGTGTGAAACATGTCCGCTCGTCCAAGGATGCCACGCGGCGTTCGGAGATGTCGACGGTATCGGCCTGTATCCATTCACGCAACGCGCACTCGATGGCTTCTTCGGAGCGTTGAAGGAGCAAGGCGAGCGAAGGACCTGGAAGACTCCGCGAGGCCTCATCCAGGCGATCCTCAGTCCCACCCTGCGGCAACCGGATCTGTTCGAAGAAGGTGCTTACCCAGGCGCGAATATCGAAGTGGCCGCGTTCGACCAACGGACGCGATACGCCCCGGCAGCCCTCGACCGTCTGCTCCTCGCGCGGAGCCAAGACGAAGTGGAAAGAGAAAGATTACGTCGAACGATCACCTTCTGGGGCGCCGCCGGCGACCTTCAGACCACGATCGAAGCAGACGGGCAAATCGCCTTTCATGGAGTTCCACAGGCCGTTTTCGAGGCATTCCGTTTGCCATGGCTGGGGGGCGAACCGGGTGAAGCCGTCGCCTCGCCTGTTCCCCCTCCGCTAGCGGCACCGGCACCGATCGAGGCGGAGCCGGACAAACCCCAGCCGCAAAGCGGCAGCGGCGACGAAGCCGGCCAAGTGGGCGAGGAAACCGAACCCGCTCCGGTGAATACGCCACCCAGCCCTGGTCCAGGTCCCAGACGCAGTCCTCCTCCGTCGCCCGTCGCCCGATCACCCCGCCTGCGTCTCGATCCCGCGAACATCACGCAATGGCGAAAGGACGGTGGCAGGCTACAAAATCCCAATGAGTGGAACGAGGCGCTTTATCAAATCGCAAGCGCCATCGATCCTCGGGTGATGGGATATGATTGCTGGGTCTGGAATCGGCTTATCCAGCCGACGACGCTGAAGATCGAGGGCACCGCTACCGCTCGCCGTGACCTCCTGATCCTGCCCGCCAAGGCATGGCTTCAGGAAGGCTTGGAAGCCTATGCGAGCATTGAGGCGGATCCCGCGGCGCTCCCGGACGTGATCGAGTATCGCCAAGCGCGTCTCGCCCGAATGCTGCGCCACCTTCGCCAGGAAGTCCGAGATTATATCGACAGGACCCTGGGTGAGACAGAAGCGGAAACGATTTGGCAGCCAGCAATTGCCGCGGCGCAGATTCTGCTCGTCCGCGCGTGGCTGCGCGGTGTCGTGTTGCCGACGGCTTCGCCGGCCGACCAGTGGGTCGCTTTGCTACGCGATGAAGGCGCGGCCGAGAGCGCCCCGACGGCACGAACTGCGAAGTGGCAGAATTTCCTGAATTCAACCGCGCATCAGCATGCCAGCCTGCGGACCCTGCTACGGGAGAGCATAAGCCTGCCCCAGGGAGCATCGAGAGAATTCGGTCTTGCATCTGGCGTTGCGGCGGCGGCAGTCGTCGACCTGATCAATGGATTGGCGTTTCGCGATGTGCCACACAAGGTGCTGGTGCATACCGAGGCACGCAAGCTGATCGAAACCGCCGCAGAATTGGTCATAAAGGCCCGTGACGCGCTTCCCGCCTTGATCCTCGAAGAACGTCGTCGACTCTCGGAACGCTCAGCGCGTTTGCTTGAGCAGATTCGGGGACGCTCGCTGCGTGCCCATGGCGAGCGGCTGGATCTGGCCCTGGACTCAGCGAGCAAGGCGCTTCCCGGGACCGCTGCGGACAAAATGCGCGATTGGAAGACGATGTACGACGCTGTGAGCGCGGCATTGACTGACGGTGCTCAAGCGCTCGAAGACACGCTTGTTCAGTTCGGGCTGGAAGAGAACAGCCTCGATGACCCGCGCGATCTTCTGGCCGCCCTCATTACCGCCCAAGCCGCGCCTCTCGAGAATGTCGGAAATGCATTTACAGCGGGAGAGGCCGCGGTCGCTTTGATGGCCGGCCAAGCTGCAGCCACCGTCGCTCAGGCCGGGCCGGTAGCAGGCCTGGAGACGATCCGACAACAGGGGACCGCCTTGGTCGCCGGCTGCAAGCAGGTTACCGAACTGCTCGAGGCAGCGAGGGGCTGATGAGCGATTCAGTTGATCCGCTGGTCCAGCTCGAAGAGGCGCTTCCTCAGCTCAAGGGGGCGGTTGAACAGCAGCATCTTGGCCAGGCTCTGATCGCAGCATCGAGCGCCTGCATCGACCTGCCACAGCGCATCCAACGCCTGAACGCGCTCTCGGCAACGCTCACGCTTCTGACGCCTTATCTCGCTCAGCGCGCGGCAGATATCCGCGAAGCTGCCGAATCCATTCTCGACCTGGGCGAGACCATGGCGGCTGCTGAGACGGTCGAGGATTTGGAGAGCATAGCGCGGGATGTCCGTAAGCTGGATCCATCCCTCGGCGCCATTCATCGTTCTGCGCTCAATTTGGCGGACGCCTACGCTCGCGATCATATTGCGCCGCTCAGTGCCCTTGAGCGGCTATTGCAGCGATTGGGCCGCACCGACGTGGCGGCCGCCGTAGCCGAATTGCGGAGAATGGAGGGCGGACTTGTCTCGGCCGGTCTCCAACTCCCGGTGAAACTCGCCGCGCTTCAGGAGGCGCGCGAAGCTCTCGCGCACGATCTGACCATGCTCGCCAGCGACCCCGAGGTCGACGCGTTTCTTACCGGGTTCGCCAAACATGGCAGCGTGACACTGACCCTTGTCACTAAGACAGTGTTGGATTGGCTCGGCGAGCAAGCGGCTCTCGATCAATTTATCGTTCAGCCCATAGACTGAGGACTCAGGCGGGATTCGCCGGATCAGCACCGAGGAAGCGGGCCAGTATTCGGCGACTGACTGAGGTGGCCATCAAGGATTCGGTCATGAGGTCGCTGTCCAGATGAAGGCATGCACGGCAGCCGTCGACGCACTGACGAGCGGCCAGCCGATAAACCTGATCGGCCAACCGCGCTTCAGGGCTGAGACTGTCGTCGAGATTAGCTCGATCGACTCCGCGATATGCCGCCAGGAGACGCGCGAGCTCAGACTCGGCGCCTTCTTGTGCTTTCGCGACCGCAGCACTTGTGACTTCCCAAGCTGTCGGCTCACGTCCGCCGCGGGCTTTCAGATCGCCGACGACCGCCTCGACCTCCATCGCCAGATCGTAAAGCGCGAATTGGCTGGTGCCGATCTCCTCCTGCGCAAACAATATTCTGATCAAGGTCGCGGGCAGCGCGTCGTCCGTCCGTCCCAAGTCACGCGCAATCCTGGACAGGGACTGTAACTCAGTGGGATCCAACGCCCGCCAAGACGCGTGCTTCTCGGTCAGTGAGAAGAAACGCTGGATGAGGGCATCCTCCTCGGCTGCAGAGCAGCGATGAAGGAAGCCGCTCTCGAAGAGTGCCTCGACGCCTTCGACATTCGACTTGAAGGCTCGAGTTGTACCGTCACCCAGTTCGCCAAGCTCGGCGATGGTGATGATATCGGCCACGTCGGGCGCAATGGTGTCGCCGAACTGGACCGGCAACTTAACATGCGCGACGATGCGTCGATCGTCGCCGCCGCCTGCGATCAGAAACGCGAGCTTCAGCCGTTGCGCAAGACTGTGGAGGACGAGCCCACGGACATAGCCCGCAAAGGCTGACTCGTCCTTCATCTCCGCAAGGATCCCCTTGAACATGTCCTTGAAGTCGGGCCCTCCGAGCGCTTTCGCGACACGCGCAACTCTCGTAACGCTGAGCAAGGGATGCTGGCTCAACAGCATGGCGCGAGTGTCTTCAAACAGCTCCTCGAGCTTCCGCGCGTCCCAAAATGTGAGGAGGCGATTGAGCCGCTTGCGCAGTTCAGGTTCCGCGGCCGCAGCGGCGAATAATTCGGCCCCGCGCTGGGCTTCATAGCCATTGAGGCCGATGGCACGGGCGCGTGATTCAACGAGATGGCGCATCCATTGCCCCATGTGCCACCGACGCTCGAATTCGCCCTCGCAGAGCCGCGCGCATTCTTCGGCGACGAACCGGTCGAGGTTTTCGCTATCGATGCGAAACTGAACGCCCTCCGTCATCACGTGAAAGCCATGCAGCAAGGCCTCGTCACTTTCCGGAGCAGTAAAAGTCTGGGTGAAGGTGACTGGGTCGGCGCGGCGATCCTCGACGCGCAATTCGCTATCAGCCCCCCAAAACAGGCGCAGCACCGCAAGTCCCGAATCCGCCTTACCCATGCCGTCGCCAAGAAAGACCGACAGACCGGCCAACCAAGGAGCTGCAGCGGCAAAGTTGAGTGGGCGAGCGCGCTCCGGGTTTGCCGCAATGACGGGAAAGCCGCGCAGTTCGCCGCGCGATTCATGCGCAATTCGTCGTGGCCTGTCGTTGGAGTCGGGCGATTGCCGGATCACCGGCTCACCCGAGGAGACATCGCAGATCCAGTTGGTGTGCCAGGATGCTCCAAGAAAGAAGCCGAGTTTCTCGAGCGTCACCTGGCGCGGCCGGGCGAATTCTGCGAGCAGCTTCGGGCCGACCCGATCGCGCCCCTCCAGCGGCAATTCGGCGCGAAGCGCCTCCGCCCCCGCCTGATACGGCCATCTGTCTGCAGCGACATAATCGCCGGCTGGAAGCCATGGCTGACGGCCGGAACGCGGAATCGTCCAATGGGCCTCCGAAGGATGGAAGCGGCGCGTGACATTCCCCGGTGCAGTCGACGCAAGACCGAGGAGGATGTCTTCGCGCGCCGTTTGATTGCCTGTATGGGTGGCCGTTCTCACCTCGAGGACGGGCAGGTTGATGGTGTCGAACAGCGCTTGCGGCACCCAAGGCATTGCCTCCCGGAGCCGAGGCAATCGCCGCTCATCATCAAGGCCCGCGCCAGCGGACTCGCCGCCGGCACGAATCCACAACTCCTCAAGCGATGATCGTCCGAGCCGCTCGGCGATGTCCGTCCCGAATAGCGCGTGAGTGTAGGCAGCCGCGGCCTCCCACGCGGATGGTGTCGGCCGGCCCCGATCGTCGAGGGGATGGCGACCAGTGCGCGACATATAGGCGGCCAGCCCGTCGAGCAAAGTTGCGAGCACCTGTCCCCGCACGACGAAATGATTGTCGGGATTCAGGGGGACGTCGAATCCCTTCGGCTCGATCATGTCGCGGGGATGATTGAACCACCACGTGTCCCGCGGCGAATAGAGCGAGAGCGTCACCCCGGTCAGTGGGCGGTCGTCGATCCCACGGCCACCGCGCCCCTTGCGCTGGATGAAGCTTGCCAAATTCTGGGGTGCGTAATGTTGGTAGACCATCGTGATGTCGGGATCGTCGAACCCGACTTCGAGGGAGGAAGTCGCAAACAGGATATCGCTTGATTTGATCAGCGCATCCACCCTGCCTTCCGTCGCCGAAGAGATCGGCTGCTCGGCAACGTGCAAGGGTGAGCCGACCTCGAGCGGACCTTGGGCCGTTTGCTGAAACTGGTCCGTGGCTGCGAAGAACCAGCACTCGCCGTCCTCAAAGCGGTCGCACCCATAAGGTTCGCGGCAGCAGGCGCGCTGCGCCTGGCCTGTAACCGGATGATCCGGATATAATTTGGTGCGCAGTGCCGAAAGCACGAGCTCCTCTTCAGCATCGACAAAGGCGCTGTGCATGCGCCTCAATTTGTCGATCGAATCGAGGAAGACGAGCGAGCGGTAGCCGCCCGCCCGGCCCGTTCTTCGGCGCATCCCGTGCGCAAGGCACATCACCGACTGGATTGTCGTTGACGCCCCCGCAATGTCACTTCCGCGAGACTCGATCTCGGGCTGGACGAAGAAGAAATATTCGCGTCCGCGCGGGTTCGTATCGCTCTCCTGCGGTAAGGGGTGGATAGCCTCGACGTCCGGCCGGCCAATCAATCGGCCCCACGCCTCGGCCGGATCGCCCAATGTCGCACTCATGCCAATTGCGATGGGTTCAACTCCACCGGCATTCGTCTTCGCGCGATGAATCAGACGTCGAATGGCATGGCCGACCTGCGCGCCGTGGATACGCGCGAAAAGGTGAATTTCGTCAGCGAGAACTGCCCGCGGTGCCGCGAACCGCACAGCATCCCCGAAAAGGGTGCCATAGCTGGGATTGTGTAGCCACTGATGCAGCGAGTCGGTCGTCGGAAGAAAGAAGGCGGGCGGTGACCGGATCAGGCCGGTCTTCGAGCCGATCCAGCCGTCAAAGTGCCATCCACAAGCCAGGCAATCCAGGCGGTCGGCGCCCTCGTTCCCGCCATCGATGGAGAGCAGCAGGGGCGCTTCGCATTCGGGGCAACCAAAGAATGGGAAGTCGAGTTTCCCCTGCCCAGGACTTGTCCATCCACGCTTCACGTCATCTTCGCTCAAACGGTCCAATCGCCACGGAACCGCGGCGACTTGAAGGCCGATCGTCAACAAGGGCATGCCAGGGATGGCCCCCATCGCGGAGAGATATCGCGTCAGGCGCTGTGCCTGGTTCGCCGCCAGTCGAACGCGTGGATAGGCAATCACGGCACGAGTGCCCTTTGTTCCGCCGATGCGATCGGCGGCGGCTGCGACGATCATGGGAAGGCACGCCGCCTCGGTCTTGCCCGAACCAGTATCGGCGGAGATCACAAGATGGGGGCTGGAGCGGCCATACCACGCATTCAGAATCGCGCTGAACGCGCGTTGCTGAAAACCGGCGATAGAAGGATCATCGCCCCATTGCGCGGCAAGCGTATTCGCGATCCCCCCAAGTGCATCGATCACTGCCGGCATATCGGCAAAGGCGGCGGAAAGGTCCGCGAGCACATTGGCGAGCTTAACGTCGCGGCGCGGCTTGTTGCGGTCGCGAAGTTCGACCTTGAGGCTGCGCACCAGATAAGGGCGCGAGTCGGCGTCGTCGGGACGGAAGCGCTGCTTGACGTATCGCAGCTCGCGCGCGAGCTCACCCATGCGGCTTCGAAGGCGCTGCTCTTCGGCAAGCATTACATAGCCCTGGGCGGCCAGGCGGCCCACTGAAGTGGCGACTGCCAGCCGGGAGAACGGAGTTTGGTCGGCGAGGGTCTGCGGAGAAATCCAGCCCTCATAGATTCCGAAGTTGATCTGATTGGCCTCGAAATCCTCGAGCGCGTTCAAAACGACGAAGTCCATGTCCTCGAGATGCGGAAGCAGCGTCTCGTCAACGTCGGGGGCGGCGCGGCGGCGTTCGACCAGATCGATCCTGATCGCGCCATTGTCGCTTTCCAACCGAATGAGGCCGCGCTGGGCCAAGACCTGCAGATGGGGGAAGAGGACGTCATTTCCGCGCTGGTCCATCCAGGCGAACCGATCACGCACGCGCTCATAGAAGGGCGACTTGCGTCCACCGCGCTCGGCAATGATTGCTTCTTCGATGCGGAGCGGCAGGTCGTCACTCGTGGGATCGAACACGGCGCGCGATTGCGGGAAGGGCTGCGCGGTCCAAAAGGGACCGCTTCGACTCGGTATCGGCTTAAATAAGATGCGGCCGAGGTGATGGAGCGCCACCAGATCTGCGAAGACCGACGATTCATCCCGCGCAAGGTAGGAGCGGACCCTCGCAAGCGAGGCGCTGTTGTATTTGTTCTCAAGGCTGAGCTTGTCGACCGCGTCGAACACCCCCTGCAAGGCCGGCGTCATAGCGATGATCGACGCCGCCTCTGTTTGGGGAGTGAGATCGGCAAGAACGGGCGAATCCTCGAAGCCACTGACAAGGATTTCAACGGCGACGGACCTCCCCCCTCCGTCGAGAATACCGACCTTGCCCTTTGAGGAGCAGGAGAACACGAACTCACGAAGCAATTCCGCCTGATCAAGAATCTCCTGGTCGGGCGGGATAGCATTGAGAAGTTGGCGGCTGATGATCACGATCAGCTTACTGCGGGCGCGGGTCGTCGCGACATTCAGTCGTTCCGGGCTATAGATGAATTCTGCTTCCGCCAGGGCGAATTCGGCGTCGGAGACACAATAAGACAAGATGACGCAATCCCGCTCCTTGCCCTGGATCCGGTCCACGGTCTCGACGAACAGCGCCTCGTCCTGCAACCCGATGGCAGCCGCTATTTCGAGATTCTGGGCCCTGTGAGGGCTGACGATTGCCATCCGTTCGCGCCAGAACTCGCTTGGCTCGCAAGGGGCTCTGCCGGCGCCGTCCGGAATCGTCCCGCGCAGTGTCCTGGCGAGGCGCCCGACGATCGCAGCTTCGAAAGGGTTGCGCGTGGCGGCGCTCGGCCCGTCATGAACGAGGACGCAGATCGGCCAGTCGGGATCGAGCACGACCCGCTCCCATTCCGAGAGACCGCTGTCCCACCCGTCCGCAAGCGTGAGCCTTCTGTTCTTGGTCTCGTCCGTTGAACGAAACTTGCCGGGGTAAAAATTCTGCTCGGCAAAATGCGTCAGCGGCTCATTCAAGCGGAAGGTTTCTTCGAGCGCGAACTCGGTCGCCCGGGCCGACTTCAGGAAGGCATAGAGCGATCCGCCGAGATTGCGGCCTTCGATCTCGATGGCTCGCGAGACGCGGATCGGCGGCAATTGCCGATCGTCGCCGGCGACAACGACACGGCCGGCGGGCGCGAGAGCACCCAAGGCGATCAGACCATGCCCAAGGGGAAGTTGCGACGCTTCGTCGATGCAGACGAGATCAAAGATCGGGGCAAACATGCCGTGCGCCCCGGGAAGCCTTCCGTCCGCGAGCAGTTTGTAAATTGTCCAGACTGAGGCGCCGACGACCAAATGAGGAGCGATCAACTGATCGATGGCGCTCTGGAGATTCTTTCGGTCCGTATGCGCAATATGCTGAATTCCGCCTGCAAGGCCGTCCGGCGGCGCCGTGCCAACATATAGCAAAGGAACATCATCGATCGCGTGAGCAGCCATTCGGCGGGCGACACCGTCTAGCAAATTCCCGATCGCGGCACGGGTGAATGCGCTGACCAGCACGCGACAAGGGCGTCCCGCTGCGCGGCATGACAGGATGCATCCCAATATCAGCCATGCCAGGAGGTGCGTCTTGCCGGTACCTGGCGGACCGAGAATCAGTCCCGCCCGTTGCTCCGCCAAGCCGCGCCACGCTGCCTTCTGCGCATCGCGAAGCGGGTAATCGCCGGTCTCTGCCAGCATCGGTTCGACGAATTCCGAAAGCGCGGCAAGCCAGATCTCGGGTGCCTCAGCCCCACGCGCGAAATCTGGCATGTCCCGCAGGAAGGTGAGAACATCTTCACGAACGCTCATGGTGACGGATCGCCGATCAGGGCGCCAATGAAGGCCGCGGCGCGCGGCCCGTTAATATCGGTGAATCCGCGGTCGATGTGCCAGACATCGGATTCGGCCGAGCGGTTGAACATGCGCTGGAACGTGTCGCTCTCGAATGCCGACGCCGCCATGTCGAGGGTGAGGAAGCGGTCAGGGCGTCCAGGCTGCCGGCGCCATAGATTGATCGCGCAATCTCCCCACAGCGCCGGGTCGAGCCTTACATCGGGGTCGTCGTCGGTGAGGATCAACCCCATGTCTCCCGGCGCGATGTCGGCGGACCGGCTGTCCGAGGGAAGATAGAATGAGAGCCTATGCCGCGCCCGCCCACCGAAGCCGTGCCTCTTATGGGCGGTCATTTTCATGTTGGCGATGCAGCGTCCCGCGTCACGCCTTTGCTTCGCCGGTTGAGCAAGGCTTATCAGAGTCTCGAGAAGGCCCGCCCTACTCTCCAAAATCTCCATTGCGCGCAGGACGTCGAGATCAACCACGTCCAGCGGATCGAAGCTCTCATGAAATACGAAAGGCTTCTTGTTGAGGCGCAACAGGCCTGCGCCCCCATCCACCCGGATTTGCGCGTCGCGCTCAAAAAGCCAGTCGACCACGCTCATGAGAGCGTCGAGACGGGCCGACACGTCAGCTCGGACGGCGTCCGGGCCGGGACAGCCTGCGCGACCCTCGCGCATGCCCCGGATGACATCGATGGAGAGCAAGGACGAAAAAGGCCGCTCGAACGCAGGGGCTGGCCGATAGGGCTGGGAGATCGCGCCGGTTTCGGCCAACGCATTCGAGACCTGCCGCAGGTCGTAGGCGACGGTCACGGGGACGGCATAGAGCTGCTCGACGACGCTGCGGGTCGCCGTTGCCGGCAAATGGTGAGCCCCGCGGAACTCGGGTTCGGGAACGATGTCGTCCGGCGGGAAAATTCGCACGATGTTCAAAAGTCCCGTTCGGATGCGCGGATCGTCCAGATGGCGGCCGATCGCCCGCTGGACATTGTTGGCTTCGGCGGGCTCGTAGAAAAAGATGTGCGCGGTCCATGTCGGGTCGCCCCGCTCGATGGCATTGCGATTATGCGCATCGATCGCGCTCAACTCGTCCAGCAGCGCGGTGAAGATCCGGCACATGGCATCTGCTTCAGCGGCGCGATCCGGCTGGTCGATGATTTCAACCAGGCGCACTATCGCTTCGCCCTTTCGAACCGCGAAGCCGATCGAAACCAACATATCGTCGACGGGGTCGTGATCCGCCAACAGAAAGATCGCCACATCGACCCGGGGCGGCATGAGGAAGCTATGTTCTTCGGGTGAACGCAGCAGCCGCGCTTCGACAAGGGCCCTTGCGCGCAGCCGCAATTGATCGGCCCTGCGCTGCAATGTCCAGCCGACGCCCTCGCGCTGGCCGATCCCCTCCGCCCTCGCGAGTTCGGCAACACTTTTCACGCCGTTCGCCAGAAGCGCGCGCTTCGCTTCGTGCGACAGACCGGCGACAGCCGATACGTCGCGTCGCTCCGGAGGGAGGTCAGCTGAGATCGAACGCGAACAATGCGGCAGATACTCGCACTGCTCACATTTGAAATAGACGTGAAAGAAGGTCTTGTCGCCATCGGGGCCGGTTTGCACCGGTGTGGCGGCAATTCGTCCGATCTGCTCGCCGCAGAATTTGTCGACCATTCGGAGATAAGGAGCCAATGCGAATGGCTCGACCTGATACGCCGCCCCCTCGGCGGTTCCATTGTCCGGGATCCGCCAAATTTCACCCGATTCGTCGAGGATGGCGTCGACTTTAAAGTCTTTGAGGACCAGCTCCAGCATCCGCACGTAGAAGGCGACCTGGGCCTTGTGAAAGGCGGTCGCATTGCGCGTCGCCTTTATGTCGATCACTTTGAAGACAGGTCGCGCACCTGAGCGATCGACGGCAACCAAATCGGGCTTGGTTTGGCGAACATCCAGCCCCGTCCCCGCCAACAGGGCAGGTGGCGACTGCGGCCTGAGATTCATTTGGGCCGCAAAGTCGTGTGTCTTCGCGCCGGTGAGAAATCCCAGCGACTGCTCCTGAGTCAGTATCTTCCGGCCTGGAAAAGGGAGCAGAATGCGCGGCGCCAAGGAAGCGACGATGCGCGCTTCAAATGCATCGCCCAATCTGGCCCAGAGTTGCTCCCTCTGATCCGACAGAAGAGGGATGGCGGATTGCTCCGATGCATCCATCGTATCGTAGCGAGTCTTGCGTTCGCAGCGATATTGGAACCAGGATTTGACCGTTGAAGCACTGATCCCGCCCGTCATCGACACCCCCATCCCACCGCTGATCGACCACGTATCGGACTGCGTCAATCCGATACCTTCGCTCGCGAAAACATGGTCATAGCCCAAATCGAGCGGACCGGCGCGCCAGCACGCAAGCGTCGAGGTCAGCTTAGGATGATGCGGCAGGCCGCCGCCAGGGTTGCGAGGGTGATCGCCCGTACTTGGTCCACCAAACGTTAGCGATCGTGGCCCGGCCATTTGATCTTGAATGCCCTTTGGGTCTGCCAGGCGAGACCGAAGCCGTTGTCGAGAGCCAGCGCGATATCGTCCGGCTCATCAGGCTTGGTACTGACCACGATCAGCATCGCGGCGGAGGCGTCGCACTTCTGCCGGTAGTCCAGCAATTGGCCCATCGCGGCGCGGATTGCGAAGCGGATGGTCGCGGGCTCGGTGGGCTTAATTTCCGCCAGCACCCGGCCCCGGTCGGACAGTGTGAACCTGATGTCCACGCGTTCGAGATCGGGTCTGATCTTCGTTGCCTTTGCGCGCCGCAAAAAGCTCGCGAACGCGTCCTGAAGTTTATGATGCTTCGGAGTGACCAAGATCTCATTCTCCTGAAGGTAGCGGACAAAGGGGTCCGCTGCCGCGCCGGCGGAACCGTGCCCCTTTGCCCTTGAAGAGATTGAGCGCTTGCGTCCGTTCACGACCATGTCGAAGTCGCCGGCCTGCAGCCAATCGCGGATCGCGTGGGACGGCGGGAGGTGGTGGGAGAGAAGTTTCAATGCCCGCTCGGGGGCAACGGATTGATAGCTGCTGTGCATCGCCACCACTTTTTTTCGCGCCGGCGTCCTTGGCGCCATCTCGTTCGGGTCGAAAAAAACCGGCTCATGGAACCAGAGATAATGGCTAGGAGGGCAACGCCAGCGCACGCAACGATATGCCTGATTCCAGTGCTTCGTGAATGCGGTCTTGCTGTCGAACCGTTGCCTCACCGAGGGCGTTTCCCAGACAGCCTTGCCATTCGCTTTGAGCCGCAACTCGCGAGCGATGGCCCGTTGGTCAGCTGCACTGTTGTCGTAGACGTTGCAGGCGACGCCGACGATGCATGGCCGTCCGCCAACGACCGTGATCATGATGAGCCCCAGGTCTCCGCTCGATGCATATTCGTGAAGTCGTGGCTGCGACTGCGTGTCGAAGACTCGCCATCCCCGCCAGATCCAATCGTCGCGGCCGTTCCACTCTTCGTGTCCGTAGCCATATTCTTCCGCATATCCTTCGGAGGTCACCTCGCCGGACGGTCCCTGATATCCCCTAGGATTCCAAAGGATCGGCTTCAGCACGATCATCCTGGACATTGGCAGCTCCTCTGTCAGCCGGCGACCCGATGAAAATTCTGGTGGCGTCGCCGTAATCATTCCCTTGCTATCAAAGCAGCACCGCCAGAGCGAAGCGGAGACGTGTTGTCTCTCGATTTCCCTGCTGGCCTCCCGAAAAAACGATGTGCAGACAATCACTTGTCGAGCATCGCGAGACCATGGCTTTATCTTGCCCTCCCCTGCCGATTCCCTGCCTCCGTCCAGTCCCGCCCGCTTCTCCCACCCTTGATCGAAAAAAAGGGAGCGACGCTGCCCGCGCTGCTCCCGTGAATTCGAAATGCTCAATCGCCGCTCATGCAGCGCGGTCGAACGCCGCCTCCGCCGCCTCTCGGCTGTCGAATCTCTGCTTCCAGAGCAGGTCGACGACGGTTCCCTCGCCATCAACAAGGCAGGAAGCCGCATGCCACCGTCCACCCAGGAAGCTCAGGATTGCGACCCGCGCGAGCTCCCTTTCGCCCTCGTCGTCGCCGAATCCGACGTCGACATGCTGGCCGAGATAGCGCTGCTTCAGCCGCGCCTCCCAAAGATAATCGGCCGCTTCGGCTTCCAGGATTCGGTCGGCCAGAATGGCTCCGAACTCGGCCCGAAGGCCCTCCACCAGAGCTTCGCAGCGCCCGTTCTCAACCGCTGAAATCATCGTCATGTCCGTCTCCTTGAGCTTGTCTTCCGATCGAAGACGGCGCTTCAGGAGCGGGCGGCGGAGCGGCTGTCAGGGACGCCGAAGGCGCCGCGAAGCGGGGCGTGGGGGAGCCGATTTGCGAAGCAAATTGGGGGGACCGCGCATCCTTGAGAGCCGCTCGCCGCCGCCACACTGGGCCTCTACGAGACGAGCCCCACCCTCTCAGGAGGTTGGGAAAAAGGCATCACCACAGGCGGATTGAGGCCTTCAATGCGTTCGCCGTCCAAGCTGGCGGCGGAGCTTTTCCATTCCGCGTTCGAACGCCGCGATCATCCTCTCGACCTCATCTTCCTCGAAGCAGGATGAGATGGTTTCGGTGGCGTCGGCGTCGCCGGCCACGGCGAGAACCGCTTCGATCTCGCGTGCGGATAGCCGATTGCTCACGCTGCCACTCCCGATCTTCGCGATGGAAAGCGAGAGCCCCGGCGGCTCGCGCCGCCGGGGCCCGAATGGCGCCTCAGAAAGGCAGGTCGTCGTCGCCGTCCGACTGATTGTCGGAGCCGCCGCTCTGGCGCGGCCGGCCGAGGAACTGGACCTCGTCGGCGATGATCTCGCAGCCGTAGCGCTCGATGCCTTCGCGGTCGGTCCACTTGGTGTAGTGGATGCGGCCGCGGACCGAAACCTGCATGCCCTTGGTCGCGTGCTGGGCGACGATGCGGCCGAGCCCGTTGAAGCAGGTCACCCGGTGCCATTCGGTGTCCTTCGCGGTGAAGCCGCTGGCATCCTTGTAGGTCTTGCCCTCGCTGTCGCGCTTGGGCCGGCTGGTGCCGAGGCTGAAGATGGCGATGTCGGTGCCGCCGTTGGTGGAGCGAAGCTCCGGATCCCCGCCGAGATTGCCGACGAGAAGGACGATGTTGGTCATGTTGCGTCTCCTGCTGCGTCGCCGGGACCGCCCCGTCGACAGCCCGAGGAAAGGCGAGGCGAAGCGCAGGCACGCACCGAGGGCGGAGCCCGAGGATCACCCCGAAGCAAGGCCGGCGCGGGCAGCCCGAAGGGCAACACGGGCCGAAGCGAAGCGGGTTGCGGGCCGAAGCTGCCGCGCCATGAGGGCTGAAGAAGGAGATGGGGCCGGTTCGGCGGCTGTGAGCCACAACGCTTGCTGACCATCCGTTTTCAGTTCGCGCCCTCATCCGGAAGACGGGAAGACTCGCGTTCGGCGGTACCCTCGCCGGTCGCCACGCGCCAACCAGCGGTCGACACCGGGACTGCCGGGCGCGAAAAGTACGCCAGGGAACCTCACCGTGGAGCAGCAATGACCGACAGGCGCACCTTCCGCATCGTCACCGCCGACAAGCTGTCGCTGGATCAGTTCGCCCGCTGGCACTCGTGCTGATGTCGCTGGTGCAGCCGGGATCGGCTGGCGAGCATTTGCTGCCATCCTTCGGATTCAAGTTCGTCCTCCGGCCGACGGAGCTGCCGGTTCCGGACTGCGACCTGAGCTGGGGGATCGACGCCACGGGCCGCACAGTACAGATCAACCCGGCCGCATCGGCGGGCGACGCAAACGTCCTCTCGGCAATCGGGGAGGACCGGGAACGGCCCGGCCAGTACGCCGTGCTTCGGCAAGGCCGGCTTCAGCGCAACCGCGAGACGGCGAGCCAGATCAGCGGCGGCGAGTTCCGCTATGCCTTCCAGAAGCTGCCGGTCAGCGCCACCGGCTCGTTCGGTGCAAAGGGACGCGAATGGTATCTCGTCTGCGACCTCAGCGCGGATGCCGAGGAGGTCGCACGGCAGACCGCGGATTTCGTGGAGCGGTGCGCAAGAGTACGTGCGAAGTATGGCGGACCGGTCGAATAGGCCGCAGCTTAGACCCACCTATTGAGGCGCGGGAGCTTAGAGAAATGCAGTTCGTCGAGGCGTTCCGGGAGCTGGGTTACAAGGTCGAGGCGCAGCGACAGGACTGGAGCGCGGAAAAGGAGGATGGCGTTTGCATCTCCCTCTGGAAGAAGGAGATGGGCACACGCGACGGCCTTCTGTGGATGAACACGCACGTACATGCCGACCCGATCGAGAACTGGGGTCACAAGCCCGGCAACATCAAGCGCATCAGGCATCTGCGCCGAGCTATGGATGAGTTGGGAGGACGCGTCGACGTCGTCATCGTGAGCGGCGATCCCGGCGTGAGCTACGGCACCGCGCAACCCTGGGTAGCCGAAGGCGCACGTGCCGGTACGTTCTGGCAGGTGACGGAGCTGGACGACGAGACCGGTCACTTCGAGGTCGTGCTGCAGCGCCCGCAGCCGGCTTAACTCCGATTCCAGCAAGTCCAGCTCGCTCAGAAAGGGATCAGCTCCCGCGTGAAGAGCGGTGGTGGATCGCCGGCCAGGCCCTTTCAGAAATCTCATCACGTCGGAAAATTGGCGCTGCGACAAAACGAGAACCTGCTATGGTTCAGCCATGCCTACTTACCGCGGCCATTATTACGACGTGCGGCCTCGCCGCCCGGGCTGGAGTTGGTCAGCCTTCGAACTGGACGGCGTGACGCCCATCGGGCGCGGAGAAGCCGACACGAAGCGCGCCGCCGAGACGGCGGCAATGTCCGCGATCGAGGACGAACTCAAAGCGGGGATCAATGGCTATCAAGAGACCTGAGGCGCCGCAGCTCGACGCGATTTTCGCGACGGTGGACAAGATCCATCGTGCCGAGAAGCGGCTGGCTGCCCTGCGGCAGCAGGTCGTTCAAGAGGCGCGGGCACTGGCGGAGATACCGGACAAGCGCCTCCGCATTGAGGCGGGATTCTACGCCTATTGGTTCGCGCCCGACGTGCCTGCCACCGACATCGCGATTGGATCGACGGGCAAACCTCATCCCGGCAAGCTTCTCAAGCTGGCGGGGCCAGTATCGGTGGGCGTGCCCTGCAACCGCTGCGGAGAGGATCTGCCGATCCGCAGCCGAAGCCATATGAAGGAGGTCCTTGAGCAGGCAAGAAGCGGCCCCTCGTCTCTGCCGCGATACAGACTGGTGTGCATTCCCTGCCAGAACGCTCTCCAGGAAGAGGCGCTCAACGACCGAATGGCGGAGTGCGACGCCTGGGACGCTCGCCAACGCGAGCTGGCCAAGCTTTCCTACGCCGAATTCCTGCAGACGCCGGAGTTCGAGGAGACGCGAGACCTGCATCTTTGGTGGCTCGCAGACCGCACGCACGCGCTGGAGTGTGAAACCTGTAACGCGGACACCTCGCTCGGCATGTATCACAAATCCGCCGGCGACGAGGGCGGGTTCAGCGATACAATCCTGCTATGTACGTCGTGTCGCGACGCCCTCGTCGCGGGCGGAAAGCTCGCGGGACCGCCCTGCGAAGGCAATCTCATCCTGCCCGAGCTTCTGGCGAGCTTCCTCGAAGCCGTCCGGGCCGAACTCAGTTATTGAGGGTTCGAGATGCGCGCCTGGCGGAACGTCACGATCGAGCCGCTCGCGCCGGCGCCCGCGGTCGAGACGCCCCAGATCGCCCAGGTCCTGAGCCTGCGAACCGGCCGATTACTGGACGCGCGGCGGTTTATCACCCGGCATCGCTACGAGGACTTGGTCCGGGTTCGGACGCGTGTGCTGGAGGCGATGTACGCAGGCAGGCCGAGGCTTGTTTGCTCCATCTGCCACACGCCGGTTTACATCGTCGCGAGCACCCGCAAGGCTTTTTTCTTCCGCCACCGCCATGAGGATGGCTCCTGCCCGGCGGTCACGCGCAATTTCGAGACGCAGGACGATATCCGCGCCCGGCAATATGCCGGCGTGCAGGAGAGCGAGGCGCACCGCAGGCTGAAGCGCCTGCTGGTCCGGTCGATTTCCGCGGATCCCGCCTTCGCGGAGTTGGCGGAGGAGAAGACCTGGCGCGCCACCACTGGCGTCGCCGGCCTCCGGCGGCCGGATGTCGCCTGTGCGCTCGGCGCCGTGAAGCTCGCGTTCGAAGCCCAGCTCAGCACGACGTTCCTTTCGGTGGTCGTCGGCCGACGCGCCTTCTACAGGTCCGAAGGCGCGCTTCTCGTATGGGTCCTCGCCAGCTTCGATCCGGACGACCGCCGGATGACCGAGGACGACATCCTGTTCCCGAACAACAGCAATGTCCTCGTCGTGGACGAGGAGACGGCGCGTGCGTCCGAAGCCGCCGGACGCTTCATGCTGACGTGCTGGTGCCGACGGACTGGGGGACCCTCCGATCGGGCAGAGTGGGAGAAGACGCTGGTCCGTTTCGATCAGCTCACGCTCGATATCGAAGGTCAGCGCGCGTTTCTCGTCGATGTCGAGGGCGAGGAGCGCCGACGCGCGGAGGCCGCGGAAGCCGAGGGTCTGCGCGTCGCCGCGGAGAAAGATGAAGCGCTTCGATCCGGCTTCCTCGCGTGCTGGATGCGGCGCTATGATCCGGATGTCACGTATGCGGAGAGGGAGCGGGAGTGGGCGACGTTCGTCCTGCCTTTCTCCGGGCGGGGCCTCGCGATACCGGCACACTGCTGGGGCGAGCCTGAACTGGACCGAAGGCTGAAGGCGGCGCTTACGGCAAAGAGCGGAACGCCGATCGGGTGGCGCTACAAGAAGCTGCCGGAAGTGGCGCACCATCTTCACGACAAGCATCCTGATCTGCTGTTCCTGTTCGGACGGCTCCTAAAGCTCTACGGCACCGACGAGCGGCTGCGGCACGAGGACAGAACGGGTAGCTGGAGCCGAAAGGCGGAAGCCGTTCGGGCGGAGGTGCGACACGGCAGCCGTCGATACCAGCCCGCTACGGCCTGGCCGGAGCTGCTCGCCTATCTATTCCCGGAAGCCGCGGCGCTGTTCCAGCCGTAAACTGACTCCGCCATTCGGCTCTACTGGGCGACGGCATCAAGCCTCGGTCGCGCGGCGCAGCTCTTCGAGCCGCTCCTGAGAACGTCCTCCACCAAGTCCCGAAGGCGCCGAACGGACTGTGTCAGAGCCCTTAGATCATCGTTCCCGATCTCGTAATTAGCCGAGTAGCGCGCCTCGACATAAGCCCGCTTCAGCAATTCAAATCGGCGACGGTCGAGCTTTGTCTCACGAGGCCACGCCTCGATCAGTCGCGGCTCATTGTCCTCCGCCAGAGACCGCAGGAACTTGATATTGTGGGAGCGCGGGAAATAGAGGGTTCGCACTAGAAGGAAGCAGGCATACGCACGTTCCGTCGCCTGGTGGAGCAGGAAGGCGGCATCCTTAGACACGCCCTCTTCCAAGGCGAAGGCGGCCAACTTCATCGCGCTGTCGGTCTTGGCCAGCCAGTCGCGGGAGTACTCGCTCGCCATTTGGTACGCGTCGCTCGGTGAGGCCGGTATCGGCGTCGCCAGTTCGTGCTGCGGCAGCTCGTAGAGACCGATTCCATCGCGCACGATGTCGACCCAGAAATATTCTCCGCGCTTGAGCGCCTGGTTCACCTCATCGATCGAGTGGACGATGATATTGACAGGTCTTCCGATCGCTTCATCGCGCAGGATCTTGTCCTCGGCGACATACCAATAGTCCGCAATCTCGGTCAGGTCGCGGTGGCTGACGACGATCAGCAGGTCGAAATCGGACTGGTAGCCATTCTCCGGCTCGTCGACCCAATCGTCGCGAGCGTAGCTTCCAAACAGGATAATCTTGTAGATTTTGCCGTGACGCCGCCACGGTTGCGTGGTTCGAGCCGTGGCTTTCTCGAACTCGGCCATCAGGATCTGCACGACGCGCGCGAGCTCGTCCTGCTGAACTTGCGGAAGATGATCGATGCCCCTGCGCATGGTGACGGTCGTTCCCCTTTCTTCGCAAGGATGCAAGCCCACAGCGAGCCATGAGGCACTCGCCCGGGGCACGCCTCTCCCTTTCGGACCGAGCCGGGCCTTGAGGTTCAACGGCTCGAGAAGGCGTTCAGTCCGAAAGCAGGTGAAGCCTCAGATACTTCCGAAGCAGGCGCTGGGTTTCCTCCAGAGGAAGCGCCACCGGGTCGGTCGACATGCTGTGAGCGAAATCATCCCGCGCCTTTTTCAGCACCCGGAACAGGCTCAGGTCCGCGTCTGCATCCTCTGGACTGAGCGCGCTGGCGATGATGGTGAACCTGTCCGCGAGCCGGTACTTGTCAGACATTACCTCCTGCAAGCGCCGCACCAACGGCGCCGTACCCGAGGGTACAGCCGCCTGCACGGCGCCCATGAAGTCGGCTTCGTAAGGTTTGAACGCGGCCGAAATGAAGATTTCGAGGCCAGCCCAAGCCGCGAGAAAGCAACGGAGCCTGTCACCTCCGGTCTCCTCCGACAACGCGAGCAAGCGAGGGACGTTGACCAGGTTCGAGGGGAGAGCGAGGAGGGCTTGTGCGAATTCAGCAGCCTCGTGAGCCTGCTCCGGCCGCAGTTTCTGCTGGACCGTGATCGTCCCGCTCATCGACGGATTGACCACGTAGATTGGCCTCTCGTCCGGCGCATCGCTGGCCAAGGTGACGGCGCCGACCAGGAGCCCGCCACCGATCGGTTGCTCGAACCCTGCCAAGGCCAGCGCCGTCAGCGCGGCGCTGCGGACAACCAGAGCGCGCTTCTGCAGCTCGTCTTCGGCAATCAGCCCTAACCCGATGGCGAGGTCACCAAGCTCGACAATGTGCCTGGAATTCGGCTTAGGCACGTCGAGCAGGCAGTCAATCACCAGAATAAGCCCGTCCCCCTCCAGTCCCCCCGGCGCCCGCACGCGGGAAAGGGCCGCCTCGAAGCGCTGCCGCGGCGTCGCGCCGCGCATCCCGGCCTCGCCCATGAGCGAGCTCGCCAGCATGATGCCGCATGCATGACGACGCCTCAGATGCTCTGCCTCATCAGCAGCCCGGGCGGTGAGGTAGGCTCGGCAATCGGCGTCCGAGACTAGCTCCAGCCGCTCCAAGCCGACCACTTCGAGAACGCCCCGGAGCTTGTAGATCTCGATGTAGCGCGCCTTCATGCGCGACGGCCGGGCTTGCCCCAATTGTCGTGCCGCGCAATCGAGCCGATCTCGGCCAGCACGTCGGACAAGGTCAGATGCGTCTCGAGGGCCTGCTTGTAGCGTTCAGCGGCGCTCTTGAGCTCCTCGAGCCGCGCGAAAGGTTTTTCGATCTCGAAGTATCGCGCAAGCTCGGCGAAGAAGGGGTCGCCATCGATCACGTGAACGTCGACCACCGCTTTCTCCTGGCCGGTATGGCCATGAAGGTAGCGCGCCTCCTTTTCCCGGTCAGCGGGCAGGCTTTCCGGCGAGAACCACAAGGTGCGATAGGTGAGATCGTGCGTGTCCGCCCACGGCAGCGGATGGTCCTCATGAACGGGAAGGCGCCCCGACGACAGCAAATGTTGCGCGTCGAGCAGCACGGCGGCCTTGCCGCTGAACATTTCGCTGAAGGTCCGCTCGAATTCACGGTCGAGGAGTTTCATCTCGGCATAGAGGTCACGGAACAAATGGTCGAGCTGGTCGAGATTGTCCGACTGCTGCCGCAAAAGTGAGGTGATCCGGTGGAGATTCAGCGAGAAGAGGTGGCGTTCCCCTTCCTTTCTGTGGCTCTCGAGCGCCGCGGCAAGCTCATCGAGTAGGATCTCAAATATCTCGATGATGTCATAGGCGATTACCAGGGCGACATGCAGCCGCGCGGCGGCACGGCGGTTGTTCCGAAGCCGCTGGGCTTCCGCCAGTCGTACGGGATCGACGCGTTCCAGAAACCATTTTATCAGCTCGAGCATCCCAGAGACATAGACTGGCCTCCTTTCCCGCGCACCATCTATCCGGCGCGAGGAGCGGCCTGGGCTGGCGTGCTGTCTAGCGACGCGGGGCCGCGCCAACGCCAGTGCGAGCCGGATTGGGAGGCGTGTTGCTGCCAACAGCGCCTCCCGTGGCTGCGCTAAGCAGTCATAAGCGCTGAGCGTGCCGCATGCTTCGGGTTGGTGCCCAGCGGCCCGCGCCGGTCGACGACGGCGACGCCCTTCTCCTTCGCCTGGATGACCAGCCGCTCCAGCACGCCATTGCCGGCGAACGCGACGAGGTAGCGGGGATTGAGCGAGAGCATCTGCTCGTTGCGCTTGAACCCGGCGCGCGCGCCCAGCCGCGCGTCGAGGCCGAAAGCGACCTGCGGCACCTTGCGGCGTTCTGCCCAGGCGGCCGCCAGCCGGTCGACACCCTTGGCATCGCCGCCGTGGACGAGGACCAGGTCGGCGACGCGCTCGCGGACCTTGTCGAGCGTCGCCCAGACGTTCGCCGCGAATGCCTTCGCCTGCTCGTCGGTCGGGAAGGACAGTCGTCCGCCAGCGAAAAGAACCGGCGTCCCGTGCGGCATCGCCGCCCGGCGGCGTGCCTCGGCGCGGACGCGCAGGAACTCTCGGCCGTCCACCACGGCCGACGTGAGCGCCCGCGAGTGGTTGAGCCGCGATCCCCCGGCCGGGCGCCAAGAGGAGCCGGTCTCGCTCATGTAGAGCTGACCGGCGGTTTCGCGGAAAGCTTCCAGGCCGAGCATGGCGACCTCGGCCGCACGGGCGCGGTCGATCTGCGTTTCAAGCTCACCGGTATGGATTTCGGAGCCATCCGCCGAGGCGAGAAGGCAGCGTATCTCGTCGGTTGCCCGGTCTATCTGAGCAGAGCGCTTGGCGGCCGCCCGACGGAAGAGATTGACGAGGCCCCAGGCAAGCTCCTCGGCATCGTCCTCGAGGGCGGTGTCGGGGAAGAGGGCGAAGAGGTCGGACCAGATCGCCGCGAGCGTCTGCTCCATGGCTTCGGGGTCCGGCAGTTCGGCTGTCGCGTTGCTGGCGATCCGCTCGACCTTGAGATGGCCGAGCTCGAGCTGGGCGAGCTGGGCAGCGAGGCTGGTGTGCATCGAAATGTCTCCCGTCATCATGGCGCCGGGACGTCCGGCGACGGGAGCCCGCAAGACCCGGCCAGGCCGCCTCTCCCGCACCGCGCGAGGCGCGGGAAACCCCCGGCCGAGGCTGGCGCGGGCCGCCCCGCGAAGCGGGGCAACACGGGCCGAGAGCCGGCGGGTTGCGGGAACGCGGCGCCGGGTCAGGGCGCCCTCTCGCGCCGGACCGGTGCTTGCTGCAGCGGAGATTCGAAGATGGGGATCGGCGGCGCGGCGAAACCAGGTCGAGATCACGGATGTTCGAGCGGCCGGCCGTTCACGAACGGCACGCCCCAGCCGACGCACGCGCCCGGCAGCCGCGCAACCGGCACGAAGATCGGGTCTATACCCCAGCGGGCGCGCTGGTCGGCCACGTCCGCCCAGGTGAGCCCAGCCGGCAGAACATAGCCCTGCTCCAGATAGGAGCGCTCGATTTCGGTCGGCATATCACCTCCTCCCGTCAGCAGAACTTCCACCAGGGCCGCTCCTGTCGCTCGAGCGCTCGGTCGAGCTTGCAAAGGGCCTTCGCCAGGAGGCGCTCGACCGCATCGGCGGTGATGCCGAGTCGGGCGGCGATCTCCTCTTTCGACAGGTACTCCTGGGCGCTGAGCATCAGCACCTCATGCTCGATCGCACGGAGCCCCGCCGCGGCTTTCTCCAGCCGCTCGGGCGTCAGCGTTGGGTGATCGCTCGCCATGACAGGTCTCCTCAATTCCTCGGCACGGGGTGGGGACGGCGGGGATTCCGGGCGGCGATCCGTTCCGGCCGTTGCACCGTCCTTGCCAATCTCCTGTGAAGCGTCGCCGCCCCTTCCGGCTGGGGTGATGGCCGACTGTTCAGTGAGGCACCTCAGCTGGGCGCGTTGTCCGGGGTCGATCGCGGCGGATAGTGGGGAGCGTCTGCATATCCCGTTGGACGATCCCTGCGGCCGCTTTTGACTAATTCCGGTCGCCGTCCCCAGCCCGTGGCGAGGAGGAACCGGGCGGACCTGACGACCAGGACCGCCCGGGAGGAAGCGCCCGGGAGACGTCAGGCAGCTTCCTCGATCTCCTCGACCGAGGGGGCCTGGCCGTCCTCGCCGGTCTGCTCGACCTTCTCAGCTGCGTCGGGCTCGCCGCCGGTCTCCACCTCGGATTCTTCGGGAGCGGGAGCCGGCGCGGGCGCGAAGCGCATCACCTCTGGGACCCAGGCGAGCGCCGCCTCCTTGACCTCGACCTCGGCGATGAAGTCGCCGGAGAACATCCGCTCGCAGGACTGGGCGAGCTCGGCCTTCTTCGCCTTGGCGTAGCGGCCAGCGAGCGCGGCACCGCCGATCTCCTCGAGCGCGGCGAGCGTGACGCTCTTCGGCACCCTGTCGAAGAAGTTGGCGCCGGTCGGCCGCCACCAGCGCGCGACGTCGATGCCGAGCAGCCGACCAAGATGGTCATGGAACCCGCAGAAGCGCTCGCCGGCGAGATTGAGGCTCGCCTCCAGAGTCCTGGCAACGGCATAACCGAGCCAGGCCGCGCGCGCCCCGTCCGACAGCGCTCGGAACGCGTCGAACCGCTCTGCCCGAGATTTTCCCTCGGTCCAGCTGCGGTCCAGGGCTTCGGTTGCCTGCTGACGCGCAATCGTCGCGGCTGCGTCCGGCGTCTTGAAATCGAACACCGGATTGGCGGGCGCCATCGCGACGAGCGAGGAGCCGCTCTTTTCGGAGGAATAGCCCGCCTCGCGATCAATCATCAGGAAAATGGCGAGGTCGAGCGCCAGGCCCGGATCGGCCGCGACATGCACCGCGAGGATGTCCCGCCGTTGGATGGCGAGCTCGTCGACCAGCCGCTGAGACAGGCCGGCGGGCTTCTGCCGCGGCGAAGCGCCGGTCCCAAGGCTCGGGCCACTTCCGGCGGGCTCATCAGCATCGGCATTCGCCTCGATGTACAAGCTCGTGTCGAGCCGCGGCCGTCCCTGCTCGTCGAGGACCAGGAAAGTGCCGACCTGAGGTTTCAGCGCCTCGTCAATGACCGGGCGCTGGTCGACGATCGCGTCGATCTGGTCGCTGAGTTCGCGGATCTTCGCCTCCGCCTCCTCGCGCGCAGACTCTTCGGTCTCCTCGTCCTCGAGAAGGGCGACCAGATCCTCGATCTCGCCTTCAAGGGAGTCGACGCGGGCCGTCTCGTCATCGGTGAGCGGCGGCGTGTCGACCAGCACCCGGCGAAGCCCTTCGACGTGCGAATGGCCGATCCAGCTGTCGAGCGTCGGGCGAACGAAACCGAGGCCCGTTTCGGCCGCGGCCTCGACCGCGAGCGCCTCCATCTTCTCCCCTGCGAGCCGCTCGAGCAGAGCAACGTCGAGCCACCGCGCGGAAGTTTCGTCCGAGAACAGGTCGCGCTCGATGCGTCCGCCCGCTGCGACATAGGCGTCCTCGCCGACGAGGCGCGCGCGGCGGTCGCCGGCGCTGACGGTTGCCTGAGTCATCATCCGGCGGATGCTGTCGGGATGATTGGCGGCGAAGCTGCGCCCCACCTGCTCGAACACCCAGGCCTGGCGCTCGCGGTCGGGCGTGGCCGCATAGGCTTTGGCGACGTCGAGGCTGATCTCGCCGGCGCCAAGCGCCTCGAACACGACCGGCGCCAGGCCGGCGAGTCGCAGCCGCCCCTCGACGAAGCGGACGGTGAGGCCGAAGCGCCGGGCGATCCCCTCGACGTCTGCTCCCTGCTCGATGAGCTGCTGGAAGGCGAGGCATTCGTCCGCGGGGTTCATGCTTAGCCGCTGGAAATTCTCGGCGAGGCTCGCCTCGCGGCCAACGGAAGCGCCTTCGACCACGAGGCAGCAGACCTCGAAGTCCTTCGCAATCTTTCCCTCGTCGGCCAGCGACTGGAGGGCTCGGCGGCGCCTTTCGCCCGCTTCCACGGCGAAGCAGCCGCGCGGCTTGCCGGCGGCGGTGACGACGAGATTCTGGAGAAGGCCGCGGGCCTCGATGTCCGCCTTGAGCTCGAGGTCCGCCTGCTCATCCGTCCTCCGCCGCACGTTGCGCGGGGAAGGGACGAGCTTGTTGAGAGGAATGGTCCTGATCATGAACGGTCTCCGGATGAGAGCCGGTGCGGCCTTTCCGCACCCGTCGCTCACCCAGCGGCCCGCCCTCTCTCCTCTAAACTGCTACCTCCGATGGCTTCGCGCCCATGTCGGTCATTCGGCGGCGAATTGGATGATCGCGAAGCGGTCGTTTGACCGGCGCACTCACTGCCCGCATACGACTGACACTCCTGATTAGGACGGGGAAAGATACGACAATCAATGGAAGAATTCGTCGAGATCACGGCCAAATATCAGCCCGCCTACATAGAGCGCTGCTTCAGCTCCATGGCCGGACTGCACGAGTTTTCCGTCACCTTCAGCAAGGATGTCGGCCACGTCTACGACGCGCTCACGCGGCTGAAGAACGCTAATCGGAATCCGACCGGCTTCTCGATCGACGATGCGCCCATTCTCGGCCTGCTGGTGCGCATGTCGAAGCTCGTCAAGGAAGTGGTGCGATACTACGAGCAGGATAATGCTGAGATTATCAGCATTCTCGAACGGCCGTTGATCGAAGCCTCGACCATTGCGACCTATCTGATGCTCAACGGGCCCGACGCAATCACCGACTACCGAAAATGCTCCTACAAGGATCGCCTTCGTATCCTGCGGGATCTAGAAACCGGATCACCGTTCTTCGATACCAAGGCAGGGAAGCGGCTCCTGGCCGCCGTGCGCGAAAAAATGGATTTTGAGGGTCTGACGAAAGACGATTTCGCCACGCAGAAGAAGAACGGATGGAAGCTTCAGGGCAAAAGCTTCCGGACGATTTTCGCCGAAATTGAGCACGACGACCTCTATGCCTCCACCTACGGCATGATGTCGGAGTCAATTCACGGCTCATGGAATGAGTCGATGGACTGGAGCCTCGTTCGCAACGACGACGGCACCTTTTCAGCGTTCACGGACTACCACCCCGCGGACATCCGCTTCATAACTCCGACCCTGAATTTCACGATCCGTCCGTTTCGGATGTGGCTGGAGCGGATCGATGCCTACGACGAGAATATCAAGGAAACGATGGATTGGATCGAGCGCGTGAACACGCGCCTCTTCCGTACGTTCGACGGTCTTTACGCCGGGGAATATAATCCGAAACGAGGGTGAGCCGGTTGCCTGCTCCAGCCTCACCTCGAAGTGGCTAGCATGCCCCGCGACGGCCTCGTGCATGCTGTTGTCGAGCACCTCGGCGGTGAGACGGTGTATCGCCAGCTCGGCGTGCCGAAATACATGCCGGGCCGGGGCTGAACGAGCTCCAACCTCTCCAGCACCTCGATCGCATGAGCGTCAAAATCGTCGGCCGGCCGGCCGGCGGAAGTGAAGAGGTAATCGGCCATGGGGCGGGTATAGGGGGGTGAGGAGTCGCGGGGGCATGGTTCTTTGGCTTGTTGTATCGACGGGCCGCTTTGCGCCCATCCCGGGCGTACAGCCGTCCTTAAGTCAATCCCGAAAGCCGCCCATCGTCCATTCGAGAAGGCGCGAAGATCATTGGGCAATTCGACGTGCCGCCGGGCTCAAGGAACCGGACGGGTCCAACCCTCGGCAAGTTTCTTGATCACTTTCTCGAACCAGCCCTCATACCAATACCAAGTGTTGGCCACGAACACGCCATAGCCTTTCGCCAAGGTGCGCGCGTCCAGCTGCTGCGCTAGCTTAGTGTGATCGTACATGTTGAAGTTGGGATAGCCCGCCTCTCGCACCTTGGTGACGATCTGCGAGGGCAGGTATTTCTGCCGCTCGACCTCCTTGAGCAGGACGCGCTCAACTGCCTGCGCCTCGGGCGAACCTGGCCGAACGAAGTCGATCGCAAGGTCGGCGTTGGTGGCCCGGCCTGTAACCTTTGGGACGAAGGCCACCCGGTAGCGAAAGCGCGGATCCTTCTGCTCGTCCTCGGTCAGCGCGTTGTGAAAGTTGTCCATTGCGGTTGCGATGTGCGCCGGCAGGCTCTCGCCGGCGAGCAGCGCGCGTTGGCCTCCGTCAAAGGTCACGAACTGTAAGGCGATCGGCAGCCGCCGCTCGAGCGCAAACTGCGCGCCGAACAGCCCCTTGATGGCGTCATTGAAGTTCAGGCAGCAGGCCTGAAGCTTAGCGCTGAGCGCGTCGTCGATGCGGTTGGTCGAGCGGTGCTCGATCTCGTGGCGAATCTCGAGCAGGAACTTAAGGTTATTGATCGTGCCACGGTCGAGCGGGCAGGCGCCGGTTGCAAGGCATTGACCCAGCTCCCAATATTTCTCGGCGCCGCTGGGTGTGGTCTGGACCACGCCACCGCGGCGGTACCGATAATCCACGCCCTCGCGGCGGTAGTAGGCGTGCATCAGATAAGTCCAGGCGATGACCGCGGTCACAATGAATATCTCGGCGCGGAACAGTAGCCCAGCGCTGTTGAAGGTGTGGACCGCTGCGATCATCGCCTCGCGCGCTTTGATCAGCAACTCGTCGCCGCGGGCGCTCAAGCCGGTGTCCGGGTCGACGTCGGGCCAGGCCGCTAGATAAGCGTCGAGCTCGGCATCGCTCGCCGCCCTGACCGCGCGGTGCTTTGCGCCGTCGCGAATTTCTGAGATGCGCGCGTGGTTGATAGACCGCGTCGGCCGGGAGAAATAGGCTTGAATGTCCTGCGGCACGAAGTTGCGCGCGAGCATGGCCTTGACCATCGCCACTTCCCAGCGCTCCAACGTATTACCCGGTCGTCTCGCCATGTGCCCCTCTTTCGCGCATGATTGGCTCAACGCTGTGCATCGGCAAGCCGTAAGCTAGGGTGCGACTCCTTATTCGGGAACTATCCGAAGCCATCGCGACACGGAGGTCCCCCGTTCCACGGAACTTTGAAGCAGCGTCGCTGGGGGTCTCTTTGCCGATAGCATCGATCACATGCTTGACCCGCGATGTTCCGCGGCGCGGCGAAGGTCGCGCAACAGATAGAGCCAGCCAGAATCCCTCATGCGGGACGTTTCCCGAGCCAAATTGTAGGCGAAATCGAGCAATCCCAGCGGGTTTATCGGTTGCACCGGCAGGTTCGTAAGCAGCCCTCTTACTCCTGCGTAAAATGGGCGGGGACGCGCGCCCTCCAGCAGCTCATCCTGGGTGCAAGCGACGAGATCCTCGAAGGCTCTTTGCGCCTCCGAAAGGGATCCGGTTCCCGACACCGAGGCAATCCTGACTTTGAGTGACTTCAGGGCGGAACTCTTTTTTGCTTCGACGAGAACCCGCCAGGACACCCAAGTCAGATCTGGCAGCAGCAACTCCCCTGCGTCCTCTGGCGAGACACCTGCCGCGCCACTCTCCGACTCCAACAGCATCTCGACCGCAACCTGCTCGGTAGGCTTGCACAGAAACGTCATGGGCCTCTGCTCTGAAATCCATTTCCACAAGAGAGTCGTGAGAATTCCCCCGCGTGCAGCCCGAACCGCTTCTTCCCACTCCCAAGCGAACCCGTGTTCGAAGCGCATCTTCATGAGATGCCTCACCGTGGCGTGGTGGGCACTACCGACGAGACCGGTTTCCTTTTGCTGGAAAGTACCGCCATTCTCCTCGTAAATCCGATCCTGACGTTCCAGGAACTCTTTCGCCTCGGAGATGCTCCTCCCCCTCCAGAAAGGGACAAACACATCGGTCAAGACGTGGAAGTCCGAACGCTTCATTCCGATTCCTTCCATCCCCGCAATTGAGATGTACATCTTGCGTATCAGGTCGGAGTCGAACGAGAACGGATCGAAGTAGACTTGGTGAACCACAGAAAGGCGAATTTGAGCTCGGCTTTCGTCAACCGAGTCATCGGCATCATGGGGCAGCCTAGGAAAACTGCTGACTCAGACACGCGAGAGACTCCCGGCGAGGATTTCAGGAACAATACACATTTTCCCAATGAGTGCCCGCCACGTTAACCTCGTTTGTTCGACCCGTAGCAGGCATTGAGCCCGCGATGGGCGGCAGGCTCGCTGGCGCGTCTGATATGGCGGAAAGCGGAGGTTGCGCGCTGCGCGTCGATACGTCGGATCGACGGATGGAGAAGCGAGCGGACACAGCAACTTATCGACTGGCTGAGCTCAATGATCCTCGCACTGCACCCTTGGTGGGCGCGACGACGGTGCAGCTGCACAAGCAAGGCAGCTTATGAGGGTTCAGGGCTCAAAAGCCGACGGTCCCCCTAGCGGCCAAAGCCGGACGAAGGAATGTTGAGCTACCCGAGCTCGAGCCGCGCCAGCACCGGCGCTGCGCCGTTCACCGGCACGAACAGCCTCGTCTGATAGCGGATGATCTCCGTGAAACAGCCCTGCGCCTTGTACCAGGGCAGCCGCGCCGCGCTGAACCCGGCGATCTCCAAGCGCTGGCTGCCGTTGACCAGCGATCGCTTGAGCGTCAGCGGCTCGGGACCGGCGAACGGCATTGGCCGTCCTGTCCGCAGAACCGTGGCGGCCAGCTCATCGGCCGGCAGATGCACGCTAAGCTCGAGCCCAAGCTTGCTGCCAAGCTCCGCGAGCGCGATCGCTGCGATTTCGCGGCCGAGCAGCGAGCGGCCATCGGCCGCCGCGATCCGGATCACCTGAACATGGTCCGCGGGGAGATTGTCCCAGACCGGAAGCAGGAGGCCGGTCGCGAGGTGCAGCGTCTCGCGGCGAAGCGTCGTTTCCGCCTCACGAACCTCGGTCTGCCAGGCGCGAGCGAAAACCTCCTCGGACGCCTCGGCCCAGCTCGTCTCCTGGAGCAGGTCGCAGGGCAGATGCTCCCGCTTCAGCGGCCGTATCAGCTCGTAGCGCGGGATCGGGAGTCCTTCGTCCGACATCAGGCTGCGGGCGCGGATGCGCAGCGCCGCCTTGCCGGAGCGGCCGTTCACCATCGGAACGGCATCGCGCCGGGCCCCACGAATTTCGGCAAGCCGTTCGAAGCGCATCGGGCGCAACCGGCGCGCTATCTCGAGCCGAAGCAAATGGGTGGTGGCGCCGGAGCGGGGGTCGGTCCGGACGATGCGGTCCTCGAGGATCTCGAAATCGTCCACCGGTATGGTCTCGACGCCCAGGTCGAGCGTCCCAGCGTCGCGGGCGGCGGCGACCCGAGTCTCGATCAGCCCGAGAAACTCGTCGAAGATCGCGTTCTGAAGATCGATCCGAAGCGCAAGCAGGCGGTTGAGCCAGCGCTGGATCGGCGGCAGGTCGTCGCGCAAGGCGCCGTCTTCGCCTTCGAGCCTGAGGCCGGTCAGCTCCTGGAACCGGTCGAACGTGGTCGAGCGGAGCTTGCCGTCGAACAGCAAATGGTACCAGCCGATCAAGGCGTCCTTGGCATAGCGGCTTTCGAGATTGTCGGCCGGATCGAATAGATTCTGGCCGCCCGTCTGGCGCTGGCCGCGGGTCAGCGCTCCGAGCGAGTCGAGGCGCCGAGCGATCGTCGAGATGAACCGCCGCTCCCCACGGACGTCGGTCGTGACCGGCCGGAACAATGGCGCGGAAGCCTGGCGCGTGCGATGAGTGCGCCCGAGCCCCTGGATCGCCGCGTCCGCCCGCCAGCCCGGCTCGAGCAGATAATGAATCCGCCGCGCCTGATTCTTCGCGCCGAGGCAGGCATGGTAGGAACGGCCGGTGCCGCCGGCGTCCGAGAAGACGAGGATCCGCTTCTCGCCGCACATGAACGCTTCCGCCTCGACAAGGTTGGAACGGACGGTGCGCGACTCCAGCTTCTGCCGGCCGTCGCGCCCGACGACGAGCCGCCGGGTCCGCCCGGTCACTTCGGCGACGGCTTCGGTGCCGAACCGCTCGAGCAGAGTGTCGAGCCCGGTCCCGATCGGCGGCAGAGCGCACAGCTGCTCGATGAGATCGTCTCGCGCGCGTAGCGCAGCCTGGGAGTGTACGGGACGCCCTTCCTCGTCCGACATCGGATCGGAGCGCGCATTCCCCTCGGCGTCAGTGAAGACCCTCATTTGCCGCGTCGGGAAAGCGGCCGACAGATAGTCGATCACACATTCGCGCGGAGAGAGGTCGATTTCGAGGGCCTCGCGTTCTTCAGGACTGAGGTCGGCGAGGCGACGGTCGAGCATCGCTTCGGCGGTCGAGACGAGCTGGACCACCACCGCGTGCCCGGCAAGCAGGTCCGCCTCGATCGCCGGAATCAGGCTCGGCAGCTTCATGGAGAGCAGGAGCTGGCCGAAGAAACGCTGCTTCGTGCCCTCGAACCGCGACAGCGCGGCTGACTTGGCGTTGGCGTTGAGAGTCCCGCCGGTGGCCGAATCCACGATTCGGGTCGCCTCGAGCGCCGCCTGAAGGTTGGCGTGGATGATCGACCAGGCGTCGGCATAGGCGTCGTAGACGGCGATCTGCTCGGCCGTCAGCTCGTGCTCGAGCACCTCATATTCGACGCCGGCGAAGGACAGCGCCCGGGCAGTGTATAAGCCAAGCGCCTTGAGGTCGCGAGCGACCAGCTCCATCGCGGCGATGCCGCCCTGCCGGATGGCGCCAACGAACTGCTCCCGGTTCGCGAACGCCGTCCCGGGACCCCAGAGGCCGAGCCGCATCGCGTAAGCGAGATTGTTCACATCGGAGGCGCCCGTGGCCGAGGCGTAGAGGATTCGGGCCCGCGGCAGCAGATTCTGGAGCCGCACGCCGGCTATGCCCTGCTCGGAGCCCTTCACCTTGCCGCGGCTGCCCTCGCCGCCGGCTGCATTCGCCATCGCGTGGGCTTCGTCGAAGGCGATCACGCCGTCGAACTGGGAGCCGGCCCAATCGAGGATCTGGCGGAGCCGGGTCGCGTCGGCGCGGCCCGACCGAAGGGTCGGGTAAGTGACGAACAAAATGCCCTCGTCCATCCCGAGCGGTGCGCCGAGCTTCCACTGCGAGAGCGGCTGGACGTCGAGCGGCAGTCGCCCCAGCGCGGTCCAGTCACGCCGAGCGTCCTCCAGCAGGGTCTCGTTCTTGCTGAGCCAGATGTGGCGCCGGTTGCCCCGAAGCCACTGGTCGAGAATGATGCCCGCGACCTGGCGGCCCTTTCCCGCTCCGGTGCCGTCGCCGAGGAAATAGCCGCAGCGATAGGCGGAGCCGTCCTCGCCTTCGTCGACGGGCTTGAGGTCGCAACCCTGGTCGACGGGCGCGAAGCGGCCGGAAAGATCGCGCTCGAACGCCGAGCCGGCATAGATCAGGGTTTCGAACTGGGCGGCGGAGAGCAGCCCCTCCTCCACGATGTTGCGCGGCAGAAGCGGAGCCCGGTCGGGCTTGGGCGCGGCGATCGAACCCATAGCCAGCGACTCGACAAGCGGAGTGGGATGGGGCGTCGCACCGGGGATAGAGATGCGGCTCGGCCGATACGGCAGGTAGATGCCGACCGGCTCGGCCGCTGGCGCCGGCTCCTCAAGCACATCGAACGCGAGCGGCGCCGCCATGCGGCAATTGCGCGACGCGATGGTCCCGGCCGGTTTCGGCTGGGTAGGAACCAGCGGGCGCCGGGCGAACAGCGAGGGCGCTCCACGAGCGGCCGCGGCAACCGCGCCCCGTTCCGTCGAGCGGGGCGGAACCTGCTCGACGAGCACAAGCGCCTCGCCGAGACGTCCCACCTTGCCGCGAACAGCGGGGGAGCCGGGGTCGATCTTATCATAGATGACCAGCCTCACGGCCACGCCGGTGCCGTGACGCGCAAAGGCGCCAGCTTCGACCAGAATGTCGAGACGAAGGCACGCGCCGGCCTCGATCTTCGCGCGCAGCTCGCGTCCGGAGCCGAACTCGCTGAAGCCTTCCGGCATGATCGCGACCAGCCGCCCGCCGGGCGCGAGGCGATTCAGCGCGGCCCGAAGGTGCCTGGCCGCCGCGTAGCGGTCGGCGCCGCGGCCGGCGCTTCGACCAAAAGGCGGGTTCATCATCACGAGCGAGGGCCGGCAGCCGGGGCTGAGAAGGTCGTCGATCAGCTCCCCGTCGTGGCCGGAGAGCGAAGCGCCCGAAAACGCCTCGGCGAGGCTCGCGCGCCGATCGGCGTCGATCTCGTTGAGGAAGAGGCGACACCCGGCCCTGGCCGCGGGCCAGGCAAGGAGGCCGTTTCCGGCGGAGGGCTCGAGCACGGCCTCGCCCTCGCGTGGCCGCCCTGCCAGTCCGGCGAGCCAGGCGAGCGGAAGCGGGGTCGAGAATTGCTGAAGCTCGACCTGCTCTTCGGAGCGGTAGCTCTGGACCGGCAGGCGATCTACAAACGCTTCAAGCGCCGCGAGCACTTCGCCAGGCACGCTCGCCAGCAGTGGACAATTCTCCTCGGAAACGAACAGCAGCTGGGCGAGCTCGAGCGCGTCATAGGCCTCGCGCATCGACCAGGCGCCGCAGGCATCGGACTTACCGGTTTCTTCCAAGAACAGACGGCGAAGCAGCGATCGGTCGACCTCCTCGCCGGAGTGGAAGCATTGGACGATGCGGCGCGCGACCGCGACGTGGGGCGAGAGCGCGGCAGCGCGCTCGAGCGGAAGGGTGGCCATTGAACGTCTCCGGACCCGAGCCGCACGATCGCCGCTCCGGGTCGCCCCTCGACCGCCGCCTCTCCTCTATCGCGCTTCGTGCCGCCGAAGGGCGCGGAGCACGTCGTTCCAGTCGGCGCCCGTCTGCCTGGGATAGCGCGCCTCGATCGGAAGCTTCCGAAAGGTCTCGCGCGCGAGCGCCTCGGCCCGGCGCCCGCCTGCGTCCCGGTCGAGGAACAGGACCAGCTCCTCGACCTCGTCCGGAAGCGCGACGAGACGGAACCGCTCCGTCCCAAGCGTCGCCCAGCATGGGAGGCCGAATAGAGCTGAAGCGGACAGCGCGGTTTCGATGCCTTCGGCAAGTCCCAGCCACGAGGCCGTGCCGCCCAGGCGAACGGCGCCCGAGCCGAACCGGCCGAGGCCGCGGCGAGGTTCTTCGATCGGCGCCAGCCTGCCCGAGCGGATATCCAGGAAGGTCCGGTGAACGGCAACGATTCCGGTCTGGTCGCGAACGGCAGCGATCATCGCCGGCCGGAAGCGCGTCAGCGGGCGCGGGCCGTGCGGGGTGCGCGGGTGGTAGCGGAGCTCGGAAGTCTCGGAGGCCAGGCCCCGGCCCGCGAGATAGCGCTCGCCCGGCGTGCCGGCGATCGGCCGAGCGGCGCCCCACAGCCGGATCGCCGCAGCACGCGAGCGCTCGGCATGGACAAGCGCGCCGCTTCGACTTTCGCTCGAACTCGAGCCGGATACGGCCTCGAGCGGCTGGCCTGAGGCCCTCAGCGACTTCAGGATGTCGGCGGCGGAGCAGCCGGCGAAGCAGTGGAGAAGCAGGCTCGTCCGCCCGATGCGCACGCTGAGCGATGGTCGCCGGTCGTCGTGGGCCGGGCAGCGGCAAAGGCCCGCGCTTCCCGACCAGCGGCCGCCGAGCCGCTCGACCAGCCTTCGGCCCTGCTCGTCCATATCGCCGGGAACGCGCTCCGGCATCTCGAATCTCCTGCAGCCCGCCCCACCCGCGCCGTCTCTCCTCCCGAGGATCCGGCGCTCAGCGAGGGACGCCGGCGCTCAGAGGCACGAAGAGCGAATCCGAAGCGCTCGATTGTGGAACATTGTCCACCCCGTCGGTCGCCCGCGGCACGCTTCCCCCCAGCGCGAACAGGGTCGGCGCCGTCCCGGGATCGCGCCCCGGCGCAGCCGGGACCGGCACGGTGGTGCCGTTGCCGCCGACCGCGGAGACATATGCGACGGTTTCCCGCGGCAGCCGCCGGCCGGTCGCGAGATGATCGGCATAGCGGGCGGGGCCTGCATTGTAGGCGGCGAACAGGCCCGGATAGCCGAACCGGTCGTACATCGCGCGAAGGTAATAGGTGCCGGCCAGGATGTTGTCGCGCGGGTCGTGTGGATCGGCGCCGAGGCGGAGCAGCGCGCGCACCTCCCGCCATGTTCCCGGCATCAGCTGCATCAGCCCCATCGCTCCGGCGCGGCTCACGATCGGGCGGCCATTGAGGTGGGTGCGGCCGCCGCTTTCGGCCCGGATGACGCGGCGGATCCATGCCTCGGGAACTCCGAACCGGCCGGAGGCCTCGGCGATATGGCCGGACCAGCGGTCCACCGGGCCGGCGCCCGCCGGCGCCGACAGAGCGAGCGCGACGGCCGCGAAAAGGGCGAGCCTCAGCGAGCCCATAGCAGCCTCGCGACCCCGACCAGGTCGCGCCTTTCCGTGAGCCCGAAATAGCGCCCGTCGAATGAGGCCGCGCTGCCCGGCATCAGCAGAAGATACTGGCCGTCCCGAAGATCAAGGCAGCCGGTCCACCACGGAAGCGGCCGACCGGCGCCATCGGCGCTCCGCCGCAGCACCTCTAGGCGGCCGTTGACCCACAAGGCCTCCCCGGCCGCGCAGACGCGGTCGCCTCGCGCCGCGGCCACCCTTTTCACAAGCGGAACGTTGATCGGAAGATAGCCGCGCTCGGCGGCAAGCGCCCGCGCCGACTCGGGCGGCCAGGCGATCACGGTTTCGCCCGCCTGGACCTCACCCGCCGGTGAGACGGCATAGAGACCGATCGGAGCGCTCTCGCTCGCATTCCAGATCAGCACCGGCCGCGGCGGCCACAGCATCGTCGCCAAAGCCGCGGTCGCGGCAACCGTCGCGGCCGCCGTGGCCAACAGTCGAAACCGGCCGGTGCGCCGCGCGACGCGGTCGCGCCGGAGCTCTTCGCCCCAGCGGACGAGCGGGATGTCGCGAGACTCAGGCACGCGCCGCCTCCCCCGACTGGCGCGACCAGACGTCGAGGTCGTCGATATGGTAGCGCACGTAGCGGCTGTGGCGCCGGAATCGCGGCCCGCTTCCCGATGCCCGCATCGCCTGCAGCTTCCGGGCGCTCAGCCCCAGATAGAAAGCCGCCTGCTCGGTGGAGAGGAAGGGGCTGCCCTTCTTTGCCCGCGCCGCCCGGGCGATATCGTCGTCCATCGGAACCTCGTTGCGTCGGGCGGCACCCTGGCTGCGCCCCCGTGCCGTCACGGATGGCGCGCTTCGGCCGGCGCGCAGAGGCTCGAAAAAGGGCCGGTGGAAAATCGAGCCCCCTCCCGGACGCTCGAGCATCATCTATAGGGGCTCGATGACGCTGGACTCCCTTCCCGCCACGGTGCGCTACGTGAAGAATGGCGAGGGCGGCCGATGGTGGCCGGCCGCGAAAGAGCGGCATCAGGTCCATCTCGGCTGGCGCAGCATCCCTCACGACCTTTTGCGCAGCCGGGACCTGCCGGCGATCAGGGACCTCATCCAAGGCCAGTATGGCGGCAAGCCCGGGGCCACCCAGGACTTCAACATGCTGCTCGCTTTGCTCGATCGCCCGAGCCGCCATTTGTGGGTGACGTTCGAGGAGGGCTGCTTGTGGTGGTGCACGCTCGGGGACGGGATCGATGTCAATTCGGACGGTGATGCCCGCCTGGGCCATTTCTGGCTGAGCTGCGAGCGGCCGTGGAGCAACCGTTCGCTCGGCGGCAGGCATTTGGCCGTGGCCAATCTGCCAGGCGTCATCACGACGACCGCGGGCTTCCGCGGGACCGTCTGCGAGCCACGCGGATGGCGCGAGATTCTTCGCGTGATCCGCGACGAACAGGATGAAGATGCTGCCGCAGCGGACCAGGCGCGGCGAGATTACGAGTCCGCCGTGGCAAGACTCGTCGCGCGGCTGCGCGAGAGGGATTTGGAGCTGCTAGTGGATCTGATCCTGTCGAGATCCGGCTGGGTGAGGCTGGCGAAGCTGGGCGGCACGACCGAAGGCATCGACGTCGAAGTGGAGAATGTCGCAACCGGCGAAATCGCCTTTGTGCAGGTCAAGAGCGTCGCCGGTCAGGACGTCCTCGACGACTATGTCCGACGGTTCGGCGAGCGTCGGGAGCGATACCATCGCATGATTTTTGCGGTCCACACGCCGCGAGGGACATTGACGCCGCCTGCCGGGCAGCCGGTCCAGGTCTGGGCGGGGGAGGATATCGCAAGGCTCGTCGTTCGATTGGGTCTGGGCGAGTGGGTTGCCGGCCGCCTGTGATTCTTGCCGCCGGCCCGGCGAGAGACGTCAGTTGATTGTCACGGCCGCATCGCCTTTCTGAGCGCGGCTGCCCGCTTCGCCACGCCGACCTTCGGATTGACCGCCAGCGCGCGATCAAAAGCCTTAAGCGCCGCGGCAGCATCGCCGGCGCTCTCCTCGATTTCGCCGAGCAGGCGCCAGGCGTCGGCTACGAACCTCTCATCGCCGTCGGCCAGGGCCTCCCGAGCGCCCGCCCGCAAGTCCTCTGCCGTCAGGCCTGTCGCCGTCTCGCCTTCGGCTAGAGCCTTGCGAATGACGTAGAGCGTGCCCCGACGCACCTCATCCTCGAGCCAGTGCCGCCGGTCGAGGAACTCCCCGGTCAGCGAATAGTCGAGCGAAGGCCGGTCGCCGCGCAGCATCCGGACCCGCTCTCCTCCTTCGGGGAATTCATAGCCCCTCGCCCAGCCGGATTCCGGGACCCAGGACGCCGCCTCCGCGCCTCGCTCCAGATCGAAGACGCAAAGGATCGAACTGTCGGGGGAGCCCGGAGCGTTGCAGGTCTGGCAGACGGCAAGGCGCCCGTCGCGAGATAGACCATTGTTCAGCAGATTCGCCGAATAGACGCGCGAGACGATCTCGTTCCCGTCCTTCCGGAACGCGCGGAAAGTCCCGGACAGCGTCTGGTTGTCGCCCCAGTCGTTGAGGATGAAGGTGCCGTCGTCGCCGACCTTCCCGTCCTGAGGCCGCTCCATCTCCCCGTCGACGACGACGATGTCGCCGTCGATCAGCAGATAACGGCCTCCCACCAAGTCGTCATTCGCCCAGTGCCGGTCCCTCCAGAGCAAGGTGAAGCGCCCGTTCGCAGACGTTGCGCGTTCCCCGACAAAGTCGAGTTCGGGGATGGAGACAATCCGCCGGCCGTGGGCCGCCATCTTCACGCGTGCCGGAGCGGCATCTATCGGCCGCTGCGCTGAAGGAGGGGCCGGTTCGGCTGGCTCGGCGCCAAGAAACCGCCTCAGCCAAGACATGCCCGCATCCGCGCGTCGCCCTCACCCGATGGTAATTCGCTTGAGAAGCGATTCAGCTGATCCTCAATCTCATTGCGCATGTTGCCTCCGCCTCAGGACACCCGACCGGCGGCCCACGTAGCCGCGCAGGCAGGCGTGCCGCCTCGCCGCATCGCCTATGTCGCCCCGCGACAGACACCACAAAAAGCAGCATCCTCGTAGCCTAGGGACGACAAGAACGTTTCCGCCTCCGAAAGGGTCGTGAAGGGCTTCCACTCGCCCGTGACGTTGGCGGTCGAGCCTTGGGCCCCGGCACCGAATCGGCAATAGCCGCACTCGGCGCGGTGAAGCCGGGCTCGATGGTGGATCCAGTTGCGATAGACCCAGAATGGGGCCGCCGCCCCCGCGCTGGGAGACGCCTTCGTGGGATCGCCTCCGGCGGGTGGCGCCTCATTCTCCTCGGCGGCTGCAAGCGCCCGGACGAAAAGGTTGATCGTCCGCAACGTATCGTCCGTGAAGTAGCTCCGCTTGTGGCGGATAGCGGCCGCGATCTCGCGCATGATCTCCTGGAAACTCCAGAGGAGGACGCTGGCCTTTTCCGCCTCGGCCGCCGCTTCGGGCGTCCAATCCCAGATAACGATGACGTTGCGGTAGGCCCCCTCGACGAACCCATATTTCGCGAGCTCCGCCCTCACCTCAGCAACACCGAATTTTCGTTCCAAGAAGAAGCCGAGGGTCCGGCGTTGCCCGGCTTTCTGCACCTTTTCCTTGAGGAGTTCCGGAACAAAGGCTCGGGTCGTCAAACGCGAGAAGTTTTGCGAACCCGAGACGCTCGTCTCGATATGGTAACGGTCGAGCGAGAGCGGGTCGATCGCGAGCAGGTCAATCTCGAACTGCCCCTGGCAGCGAAGATTGGGGATCGTCGCCCAACCCTTGATGTAGCGGACATAGGCTTCGACGATCTTCTCAGTGGTTTCCATCTTCTCGCCGATCCTCCGACGTCAGCTTTGCTCTGCCTCACCCGCCGACGCCACCGCGGCCTTGGTTCGCGTCATTCCCTCATCCGCCCGACCGATGCCGATGGCGGACTCGGCATCTTGCCGCCATCGACTCTCCCGGCGCAATATGCTGCTCTCCCTGGATGCCCGACCGCTTCATCAACTGGCCTCCTCCCGTCGAGGCCCTGATCCCGCTAGTGAAGGCGCTCGCGCGCGCCGCGGCCGAGGAGGATTTCAAGAAGGAGCAGGCCTTCCTGCGCAGCGGCCGCCACCTTCGGCGAAGCTTTTCGCCAGCCGACGATGAGACGGACCACAAACCGGAAGGATAGCAAGTCAAAAAGACGCCTCACGCTGCGCGGCTAGGAAGAAGTCGTCTGCTGCGCTAGGTCCCGAACATTGAGAGGGGGCTTGGAACATGCAGGAAGAAGATCTCGTCACTCTGACCGCCGACATCGTCTCGGCGCACGTCGCCAACAACAATGTCGCCGTCGGCGACCTCGGCAATCTGATCCAGAGCGTCCACGGCGCTCTCGCGGCACTTCAGGAGCCGCCGGCAGCGCCGGAGCCGGAGCGCAAGAAGGGGTTCGTTTCGGCACGCGCCTCGATCAAGCCGGACTATCTCGTCTGCATGGAATGCGGCGCGCGCCAGAAGACTCTGAAACGCCACCTCGCCGTCGCCCACGGCCTGACTCCCGCTCAGTATCGCGTCGAATACGACTTGCCCGCTTCCTATCCGATGGCGGCGCCCAATTATTCCGAGCAAAGGCGAGCGCTTGCCAAGTCGCTCGGCCTCGGCCGCAAGGGTGCCCGCCGCAAGGCCGGCGGGGCCGCCAAGGCCGCTGGCGGCTCTTCCAAGCGCGCCGGCACCCCGCGCAGGGGCCGCGGAAAAGGCGGCCGATGACCGTCCCCGACGACGCCCGCAGCTTCATCGGGCGGACCTGAGCCCCGGGCGTCAGCCGCCCGCCAGCAGCTCGCGATAGCTTCCGGCCGCCATTCGCCGGGCCTCCCGCACCAGCCGTTGCGCGCGCGAGCGCAGGCTCGACGCTTCGACCCGCCACCGCCGCCGCGCCGCCTCGCGGCCGAGCAGGCATTCGGCAATCTCCCGCTGGCTCGCGCCGGCCGCCAGAGCATCGCCGGCGCGCAGGACGAGAATCCAGCGTGCCGCGCGAGGCTCACCCGGATGCAGAGCGCGCGAGAAGTCGCCGCTACGCCACAGCGCAAACAGCCGGCGCAGCACAAGCAGTGGCGCCTGCGCGCCCGCGAATCCCGCCAGCCGATACCGGAGCAGGACCGGCCCCGTCCGGAGCGTGCCCTCGGCGACGTCGATCCGGATAGGCCGCCGCCCATCGGAGAGGAGCCAATGCTCGGTCCCCTCCGGGCTCGTCACCAAGGTCGCGAACGGCGCAAGGCGCTCCACGTCGAATCGATCGTCCACTGCGCCTTCATCCGCGGCCCCGACCTCCAGCACGAACGGAAACATCCCGCGCCGCCAGACGGGCCGGGCGGCGATCGCGTCGCGCTCCGGATCCTCGAAGGCGTGAAGGCCCCATCGCGCCGCGTCTCGGTCCTGCCCTCCCGCGCGATAATCCCTGTCCCGTCGTAGCCATTCCCAGGCGAAGCCGGAGCGGTCGACGTCGAGCAGCGGAGCATAGGCATCCGCGTCCCTCCAGTCCGGCGTCCGAGCTCGCTCCGGCGGCATTCGCGTAGGGAAGCGGGCAGGTGGCGGCTAAGCCATTCACCCAGATGGGGGAATAGCCTGAGCAGCGCCGCGGCGAGGTCAGACCATGCTGTTCGCAGGCGATAGGGCCGTCGAAAAGCGTCCCCCGGCAGCGCGCGAATAATGCAGCGGACGGGTCGACGATGCTATTCTCCCTTCATGCCAAGCAAAATGCGTGAAATCATGAAAGCCATCGAGGAGGCCCGAAACCCGCCCAGCCTCGTCATCTACCACTACGAAACCGGCGACGCCCTCGCCGAGCTCGTTCTCACTGCGATGCTGAACGAGGCGAAGTCGGTGGTCGACCTCGGCAAGGGTCGGTCGATCATGTTCCACAAGGCGCACGTCCCCGGCGGACAGGATCATCTTCACTTCCGGGTGAAGGGCAGCAACATCGCCGCCGTCAATGCGGACGGAACCGCCCATGACCGCAGCCACGGCATTCAGCTCCAGCGGTGGGCGCTCGACGGAGCCAAGGCCCATTATCCGCAGATCAGGATGCCGAAAGACGGCCTCATCGAGCAACTCATCGCCTCCGACCGACAGCTCCTCACCGAGGGAGGGAAAGGCCCACTTCTCGATCCCGTCCTGTTGCGTCTTGCCGAGCGCCGTGCGCGGCAAGCCCTGTCCTGATCCGATTCGCAATCTGCCGGGCGACGCGGCGCCGGCCGCGTCAGCCTAAAGCAGGCGGGATCGCCTCGTCATAGCTGACCACCGCGTCGCGAAGGACGCAGGCGACGAGCTGTGCTCGGCTGACGACGTCATAGGCGGCCCGCGCACTTTTCACATATTGGTGCGCGGTCTCGACGCTGATGCCGAGAATCGCGGCGATCTCCCAATCCGTCTTTCCGGCGGCGAGGAGACGAACGCACTGCCGTTCGCGCCGGCTGAGATGCGGACAGCGGCGAACGGCCGGGTAGTTGTGAATTCTCCGGGCAGCGCGGAAGGCGTGGGCACCGAGCTGCTCGGCGCAAAGGAGCCGTTGGCGCGGAAGCTCGGTTCCGAGCCGGACCGCGAAGGAGCATGAGCCCGCCGGTTCTCCTGGGACATTGACCGGAACCGTGAAGCCGTCGCCGATGTCGAACCTCCTGGCGCGATCCAGGACCTCACGCTCCCGCCGTCCGATCGGCACCAAGGCCGGCAGCTCCGCCCAGGCAAAGCCGATATTGGTGCGCACGCTGGCATGATGGACCGGATCCGCGCCGATGAGACCGAATGCGGCAAGCTCGTCCTCCCACCCCGCGGGATAGGTGTCGAGGCGGATGAGGCCCGGATGGGCTGAGGCCAGGCTCGAATGGTGAAGCAGCGCGAAGTAGTCGAAGCCGAGCTCGCGCGTCGCATCCTCGAGCAGGCTGCCGAACTGCCCATCCTCGGTGCACAGCGCGGCCTTGGCTTCGAAGATATCGATGAGGCGGGAGAAGGGCACGGCCGCACCTCAGCCCCGCGGCCGCCCCCAAGAAGCCGCTGGCGCAAGACCCGTCGTTTCCAAGACGCTCCTACGATATAATTGGCAAATAACCGCCCATTCGGTTGGCAGATCAGCAAAAAACGCTAATATCGCCGCCGTTACAAAATGGTGCCTCGCCCGCTTGAGAACGGTACCGCGGCCCCAGGAGAACGAGATCGGAGAAAATGGCGGCTTGGCACCGTCTCTCCGGTTCCGTGTGTACGGGGTGTGATGGGTACGTTTGAGCGGGCGGAGGCGTTTCTTCGCGACGTCTGCGAGACCAGCACCGAAGTCGAGCTGGCCGAGGCGCTCGCGATCGTGACGAGAGAGCTCGGCTTCAGCTATTTCGCGCTCACTCACCATGTCGACATCAGGCGGGCGCCGCAGCCCGCGATCAGGCTGCACAATTATCCGGACGACTGGGTCCAATATTATGACGACCACAGCCTCGGCGTCTCGGACCCAGTTCACCGCGCGAGCCATGTGACGAGCGTCGGCTTCGCCTGGTCCGAAATCCCGCGGATGATCGCTCTCACCCCGCGCGACCGCGAGATCCTCGCCCGAGGCGACGCCCAAGGGATTGGCGACGGCTTCACCATCCCCGCCAACGTGCCGGGCGAAACGCACGGCTCCTGCTCCTTCGCCAATCCGGCCGGCACCGCGCTCAGCGACGATCATTTGCCGCTCGCCCAGCTCGTCGGCGCGTTCGCCTTCGAGGCGGCGCGCCGGCTGTGGCGGGTCCGCTCGCCTCTGGCCATGCCGGCGCCGAAGCTGACCGACCGCCAGCGCGAGTGCATCCTCTGGGTCGCGCGCGGCAAGTCCGACTGGGAGATCAGCCGAATCCTCGGCGTCGAGCATGAGACCGTCGTTCGCCATCTCAAGCTGGCCCGCGAACGTTACGGTGTGGCGAAGAGAACAATGCTGGCCGTCCATGCGCTGTTCGATGGATCGATCAGCTTCACCGACATCCTCAAGCGCTGACAATGCCCATTTCTGGGAATAGCCGCCCGGTCGCCGGCCGGGAGAATTTGACCATGTCATCCAGCCGGAGAAGAACATGGTCACCCTCGCCGACAGCGTCCCCAATCCCGTCCGCTATCCTCCGCTCCAGGGCATGTTCGAGGCGCGCAAGCGGGTGTTCGTCGACCTCCTCAAATGGGACGTTCCAGTCCTCGAGGGCCGCTTCGAGGTCGACCAGTTCGACGACGAGTATGCCGCCTATCTGATCGTCGCCTGCGAGGATGGGCGCCACGCGGGCTCGGCACGTTTGCTCAAGAGGACGCGCCCGCACATCCTCGACAGCCTGTTTCCCGAGCTATGCGCGTCCCCGCCGCCGAGCGGCCCCGACGTCCTCGAGATCACGCGCTTCTGCCTCGGTCGCGAGCAGAGCGCCAACGACCGCCTCGAGACTCGCAACAGCCTGGTTTCGGCGCTGGTCCGCTTCGCGCTCGACAACGGAGTGACGACGTACACCGGAGTCGCCGAAATGGGCTGGTTCCAGCAGATCCTCGCCTTCGGCTGGCGCTGCTGGCCGCTCGGCCTGCCCCGAATTGTCGACGGCAAGATGCTGGGCGCGCTCCGAATCGACATATCGCCGGATACTCCGGCCCTGCTCGCGGCCAACGGCATCTACCGACCGGCGCCGCTGGAGCGCCTCCGCTTCCTGCAAGCCGCCTGATCCCGAGGGGAAAGACAATGTCCGACAAGCCCGATCTTGAGTCGGCGATCGAGCGCTGGACCGAGCGCCTGCTCGTCGACGGCTTCTGCGTCATTCCCGAACTCATTCCCGAGGAGACGATCGCTGCGCTCGACGCCGATCTCACGGCGGACTTCCAGGCGACGCCCTTCTGCCAGGGACGCTTCTACGGCGAGCGCACGAAAAGGTTCGGACGGCTGCTGGCGCGTTCTTCGAATGCCGCGGCGCTCGTCCGGCACGAGCTCGTGCTCGGCGTGGTCGAGCGGATACTCCTGCCCTGGTGCGATTGCATCCAGCTCAACCTCACCCAGGCGATCGCCGTTCACCCCGGGGCGCTGCCGCAGATGCCGCACCGCGACCAGGACATGTGGCGCGGCGAGACCGGCGAGGTCGAATATCTGGTCAACGTGATGTGGCCGTTCACGCCCTACACGCGCGACAACGGCGCCACCCGGGTCTGGCCGGAGAGCCATGGCCACCGCGTCCTGCTGCCCGCCGTCGAAGCCTCCGAGCTGGTTCCTGAATATGGCCCGGGCTCGGCCCTCCTCATGCTCGGCTCCACGCTTCACGCCGCCGGCGGCAATCGCAGCGGCGAGGTGAGGCGCGGGATGATCGCCGGCTACAGCCTCGGCTGGCTCAAGAGCTACGAGAACCAGTTCCTCGCTTACCCGCCAGAGATCGCCCGCACCTTCCCGCCCGAGCTTGCCGCGCTTGTCGGCTATCGCCAGCACCGGCCCAATCTCGGCAATTTCGAGGGCTGCTGCCCATCGGTCCTCCTCCGGGACGACCCGCCCTCCCGCCTCGCCGCCGCCGACGCGCTGCGTCCCGACCAGAAGGAAGCGGTCGACGAGCACGCCGCAAGCCAGCGGCCTCCGCTCGCGGCGTGAAGGGCGGCCCCGGAAGCGACGGGCGGCCGCGATGAACCCTGGCCCCACTTTCGACCGGGTCTATCTCGCGCTCAAGGAGCAGCTGACGAGCGGGCGCTTCGCGCCGGGCGATCATCTCGAGCCGGCCGCGCTGGGAGAGGAATTGAGCGCCAGCATCACGCCTGTGCGTGACGCGCTCCATCGCCTGGTGGGCGAGCGGATCGTCGAGGCCCCTCGTCATGACGGATTCCGGGTCCCTGCGCCCCTGGAGGCAGAGCTGCGGGAGCTGTACGGCTGGAACAGACAATTGCTCGAGCTTGCCCTGCGGTGCGCCGGCACCCGAAGCGCCGCGCCTGCGATCGGCGAAGCGGATGGCGCGGCCACGGCAACCGCCGACCTGTTCCGTCGCATGGCCCGGATGGCCGGCAATGCCGAGCATGAGCAGGCCATCGACAATCTCAGCGACCGGCTCGGCGCCCTTCGGATCGCCGAAGCGCGGATATTCGACGATTCCGAGGAAGAGCTGGCGGCGATGCGGGGCGCGCTCGAGGTCGGAGATCTGGCCGCCCTCCGCCGGCAGATCGCGGCCTATCACCGCCGCCGGCAACGCTTCGTCCCGGAGATCCTGGCGGCGGCCCGAAAAGGGTGCGAGCCGCGCTGACGAACAACCGACAAATAGCCCGCTTATTAGCTTCGTATACCACCATGCCGCTCCTAGCCTCGAGGCGCCGCGAATTCCCGCGGTCAAGGAGCAGGACGATGGAACGCGACAATCTCGACAATCCGGTCACCCTGGTCGAACTCGGCTCGGTCAGCGGCGACACCCAGGGCGGCCCCGGCAACCATTGGGAAGGCACCGGCTTCGAGCCGAGGGGCCTCAGCGCCGACTGAGCCTTCGCCCGGCGGTGGGACCGGCCGGCGCAGGCGCCCGCCACCCACCGCCGATGCGCCGCGTCACGATCCGGGGCCCGACGCCCGCAAACAACCTGATTATTTCCCCAGTATAAGATTCTTACCCTTCCGAACCTGCCGCACACTCCCTTTCGCTGCGAGAGGCGCAGCCCAAGGAGAAGTGCCATGCAGAAGACCGACGAACGCCAGGTCGAGCTGATCGAACTCGGTTCCGTCACCTCCGACACCCAGGGCGCCGGCGGCCCGGTTCTCGAGGGCTTCATCTACATGCCCAAGACCGGCATCAGCGCCGACTGAGCGCGAGCGGACGCGCGGCCCCGCGCCGCGCGTCCGCCCCGCAATCCATGGGCGACCTGCGCCTGCCCGACCATGTCCGATTCTGCGAGATCGGCGGCCAGCGGATCTTCCTCGACCTGCGCGCCGACCGCTATTTCGGCCTTCCCGCCGCCGCCGAGGCGGCCTTCGCCGCTCTCCTTCAGGAAGCCGGGCCTCAATCCTCCGCCGAGCTGGACGCGCTGCGGCGTTCGGGCCTGCTCGTGGAGGCGCCCGACGGTGGGCCGATCGAGCCGACACGCCACCCGGCGCCGGCCTCCAGCCTGATCGAGGAAGCGGACCTCCCACTGGGCGTGAACCTGCCCGTCGTCGCGGAGGTGCTCCTTCTCGTCCTTCGCGCGCGATGCATGGTGAAGCGAAAGCGGCTCGAGCCTGATCTAGGCGCATCGCGCGATCTGCAGCCGCCGCGGCTCTCGCAGCCCGAGCGCCGCGACGCGGCCATCGGAGCGTTCCTGCGGGCGCGGCGCCTCATCCCGATCGTCCCGAACTGCCTCTACGACTCGCTGGCCCTGCGCCGCTTCCTCCGGCGCCGCTCGATAGACGTCGACCTCGTGATCGGCGTGAAGCTCCATCCCTTCGCCGCCCACTGCTGGATCCAGGACGGGACGACCGTCCTCAACGACAGCCTCGGCTCGGTGCGCGAGTTCGAGCCGATCCTGGTCGCATGACCGCGACGCGCTATCTGGCCCTTACGGGCGATCCGACTGCCCTCGCGGATTGGCTCGCCCGGTTCGTGCCTCCCTCCGCGACGCCGCAGCGGCTCAACCGGGTGTTCGACGCGCCCGACCTCGTCATCTTCGCCTCGCCGGAGGCCAGGATGCAGACGCTCGAGGAAGAGCGCGGCCTGGTCATCGGGCGCCTGTTCCGCGGCGCCGTTCCGAGCGAGCGGGTTGAGCGCCTGACGGACTGGGAGGGCCGCCACGCCGCCTGGAGCCGGGGAAGATCGCTTCTCGAGGGGAAGTGGGGCAGCTTCGTCGCCTTCCTGCGCGACGAGGGCGCGGTCAGCGTCATTCGCGCCCCTCCGGGCCTCATGCCCGCTTATTATTGCGAGAGCGGCGGCCTCCAGGTCTATTTCTCGCATGCCGAGTTGCTCGCCGACCTGAAGCTTGATGGGGCGGCGGTCGACGACGAGTTCCTTCGGCAATGGCTGACCTACCCGTTCCTGAGAACCGCGAGGACGGGTCTGTCGGGAAGGTTCGAGCTACTCCCTGGAACGGTCCGAAGCTCCACCGCCGGCGCCGTCTCGCTCTCGACAATATGGAGCCCGTGGCGCGCAGCGGCTGCCGAGCGGCAGATCTTCGACTTCGGCGAGGCCGCGCGCCGCGTGCGCGAGACGACGCTGGCGACCGTTCCAGTGCAGGTCGCCGAAGTGAAGGCGCCGGTGCTCGAGCTCTCGGGCGGCCTCGATTCCTCGATCGTCGCGGCCTGTCTGGCCCAGGCCGGTGTGGAGTTTCGCGCCGCCAATTTCGTGACCGCCACCCCCGACGGGGACGAGCGCGATTATGCCCGTCTCGTCGCGTCCTCGCTCGAACTTGAGCTCGCCGAGCTCCCTGAGGAGCGGGGCGCGCTCGACCTCTGCCCGCCCCGGCGGGCGCTTCGCCCCCCGCTCAGCCCCGTGCTCCAGCCGCTCCACGGCGCGCTCTCGCGCTACGCGCGGGAAACGGGCTCCGCCGATTTCGTGACCGGCGCCGGCGGCGACAACCTGTTCTGCTATCTCACCACCGCGGCGCCGATCCTCGACGCCGCGGGCGCTCTTGGCCTGCGCGCCGCTCTGGCCACGCTCCGCGACGTCGCGACGCTCGGCGACAGCAATGTCTGGAAGGCCGCGCAATATGCGCTCCGCAAGCGCCTCGTCGGCCGGCGGCGGCCGCTTTGGAAACGGGACGAGCGGTTCCTCGTCCGAACCGCTCTCGCGGGCGAACCCGGCCCGCATCCGTGGCTCGATCGACCGAACGATGCCCAGCCCGGAAAGATCGAGCATGTCGAATCGCTCGTCCTGGTCCAGCACTTTCTCGATCCCGAACATGTTTCCGGCGAGGCGCTTCATCATCCGCTCCTCAACCAGCCGCTCATCGAGCTGTGCCTCGGCATCCCTACCTGGCTCTGGCTCAGGGGCGGCCTCAATCGTGCCGTCGCCCGTGCGGCCTTCGCCGACCTGCTGCCCGGCCGCGTTCTCAGGCGCAGGACCAAGGGACGGCTCGAGAGCATGTGTGCGCGCGCCTTCACGGAGAGCCGCGCCCAGCTCGCCGATCTGCTGCTCGGAGGCGAGCTTGCCGCCCGCGGCCTGATCGACCGGCCGGGACTTGGAGCCTATCTCGCGAAGTCCGGCGGGCCGCGCGACGACGCCTATTTCCGGGTGTTCGACCTCGTCTCGCTCGAGCTTTGGCTGCGCTCCTGGCGACGCTGAGCATCGGCAGCGAACCGCTCGGCAAGCGCGCGCCACCGCCGATACTGATCCGTCTTCGAAGGGTCCGGGTCCTCATGGCCCTGGAGCCAGAACCGGAACCAGTCGAGATTGCGCCGGTAGACGGCGAGCCGGTGGCGGGGCTGCACCTTGATGTGCGGCTCGTCCGGGAAGACGTAGAGCTCGGTCGGTGTCGAGCTGTTGGTGAGCTGCGCGTAAAATTCGATCCCGTAGCGTGATTCCTGCTCCGAAAGCTGCATGAGCAGCGGCACGCGGATGCGGTCGACGTGCAGCGCCGGCGAGAGTAGGCGCCACTGCTCCGGCGTCTCCGTGGGCGATCCCAGTCCCCAGACCTGCCGCAGGATGCGTGGATAGTCGCGGCCGCGGACGCTGTTGAACCAGTAGGTGGAGGGCGCGAACTGCGGCGAGGCGACCGACGCGACCGAGATGAGGTCGGAATTAGCGACGGCCCACATCGTCACCTCGCTTCCAAAGCTGAGGCCGCCCATGCCGACGCGGCTGCGGTCGGCGAGCCCCCGATTGTCGAGCACGTCGATCAGCACCTCGATCCCGCCGAGCGCGGCCCGGTACTGGCCCACGCCGTCCTGGGGTCCGCCCATCCGGGTCGCGTTGACGCACATCGCCGCGATCCCGCTGGCCGCGAATAAAGCGAACGGCCATTCGTCGCCGAGGCCGCCGCGGATGAAGCCCTCGCAGCGATAGTAATTGATGAAGAGCGGTAGCGGCCGCTCCGGCGCGCGCTCCGGCAGGAACAGCACGCCGGTGAACTCCCTTCCGTCCGGGCCTCGCCAATTGAGGCGCTCCGCGGACGGCCAGCGCCGGGCGCGCAGCGGACGATTTGGGTCGAAGCTCGGCCGCCCGACACCCGTCTCCAGATCGATCGCTTCCAGCCGGGGCGGAGAGGTCGGCTCGGCCACCACGCACACGGCCTCCGAAGCGGTGAGGGCGCAGGGCCTGTTTTCCTGTCGGCCGCCGTTCAAAAGCCCGTTGGCCCGGATGATCGTGCGCACCTGTCCCGAGGCGAGGTCCCACAGATGGAGGGTCATGACGATCGCCCGGTCGGCGGTGGCGAAGACGAGCTGGTCGCGGCCCGGCCGCCAGGCCGTCCAGGCGACCCGGTCGGTGCGGCACGCCTCGGCTGGACAGGTGAGGGTCGCGCCTCTCCCGCCTTCCCGGACGACGGTCAGCGACCCTTCGCTTCCGCTCCAAACCGAGGTCGCGACGTCTCCACGGCTCGACCGCGCCACCGATTCCGGCGCTTCATTGCCCTGGGCGTCGGCCGGCGTGGCGAATTCCTGCTCCCGGGCCTCCGTCCTCGCCAGCGTCTCCAGATCCAGCCTTTTCAGCCGCGGCGCCCGCGACCAGAGCAGCCCGCCCCGGACGAACCAGTTGCCGGTCAGCCGCTGAGTCGCATGGCGCCCGTTGATGATCGCGCCTCGGAACAGGTTCTGGCCGAGCTCGACATGCTCGTCGACCAGAATGCCGTTGTCATATTCGTCGAGTTCGGCCCGCTCGATCTCGGCCCGCGGCGGGCCCACCCGATAAAGGAGCGCGCGACCGTCCATCGACCGCTCGACCGACAGCACGTCGCCTTCCTCCGCCGTCACCGCCTGCGAGCCGGAGCCGTCCACCGCCGCGCGCCAGACCTGGACCGCGCCCGCCCGCAGCGCCCGGAAATAGATCCGGCGGCCGTCCGGCGACCAGACCGGAGGCTCGGCGGCCAGCATTCCGGGCTCGATCGGGATCGGCTCGCCGCCCGAGGCAATCCGGCGGGTCGCGCCGGTTGCTGTGTCGAGGACGTGCCAGGCGAGCTCATAGCTGTTGCGCTCGATCGAGGGCCGGTCGGTGCGGAACGCGACGAGACGTCCGTCCGGGGATGCGGAGAGGGCGGAAAGGTCCGCCAGCTCGACCAGCTCGCGCAGCTCCGGCCAGCCTGGCTCGACCGCCGCCGGAGCGGGGACCCCCGTTGCAGCCGCGAGCAAAGCCGCGCCGAGCCAGCGCCGTCCGAGCCTCGGCCGCGATCCGCGCCATCGGGCTTCCGTACGCAGACCCGCCACGGCGATCACCAGGTCCTGCGCAGCTGGAAGGAGATGAAGCGGCCGCGCGCCGTGGCGTTCACCGGGTCGTAGCCGAGCCCGGCGGTGGAGCCGGGGTCCGGCAGCAGCCGGGGCGGCCCCCTGTCGAGCAGGTTTTCGGCGGCAAGAGCGACCCTCGTGCCGCGCAGCCAGCCGGGAGCCTCGTCGCCGGCCTGCCAGGCGATGCTCAGATCGATCGTGGTAAAGGAGGAAATGGGCAGGTCGCGATTGCCGCGGTCGTCGCGGTAGTTGTCGGCATAGTTGACGAACAGGTTCGAGGACCAGCCGCCCCGGCTCCAGCCGAGCTGGGCCCGCGCCCGGAAGTCGAGGGGCCGGTAGGGCGAATCGAGCGCGTCGATGAGGAGGCTGGTGGGACGAAGCTGGTCGGTGAAGGAGAAGATCAAGTTGGCGTTCGCGCCGATGAGAAAGCGGTTGCGCCCCGCGGAGAAGCGGTAGCTGAGGTTGAAGTCGAGTCCGTCCGTCTTCGTTTCGGCGGTGTTGTTCACCCGTCCGTCAACGATGACCGACACGTCGGCCGGGGTGGCATTGCCGTTGGAAAAGCCCGGCCCCGAGAAATCGAGCCTCACCTGCGCTCCGGCGATGAGCTGGCGAACCAGTTCGTCGTCCGGGTCGCGGGTCACGATCGACTCGAAGGCTGGGTCGCCCACCACCGTGATGATCTGCGACGGCAGCGCGATGCGGTCGGAGAAGCGGATCGAATAATAATTGACGCTCGCCGAGAGCCCCGGGACGCTCGGCGGGGCGAGCTCCGCCCCGACCGTCCAGCTTCGCGACCGCTCTGGCCCCACCTGCGGATTGGCGCCGCCAAGCGCCAGCGCCACGCCGGTGGCCTGGGCCGGATCGATGAAGACGATCTCCGGCGGCAGGTAGATGGCGCTGTAGGCGCCGGCCGTCTCGGAGAGCAGGGGCGCCCGGAAGGAGGTGTCGTAGGATGTGCGCAGCGACAGGCCCCGCACAGGCGACCAGAGCACGCCGAGCTTCGGATTGAAGGTCGAGCCGAAGCCGTCATAGCGCTCGTACCGACCAGCCGCGGTGACGATGAGCCTTTCCAGTCCGGGGCGCCGGTTCTCCGCGGAGAAGATCGGCACCTGCACTTCGGCGAACCCCGCGACCACGTCGCGGGACTGGTCAATGGTCAGGTCGATGAAGGGGCTGCGGAAGTTCTCATGATAGGTCTCGCGCCGGCCTTCGACCCCGAGGGCGATGCGCACGGGACCCCCCGGCAGCCGGAAGAGGCTGCCGTCGGCTTTCAGGCTCAGGTCCCAGATTCTGTTGACCGTCGAGCGGTCGTTGACGAGGCCGCTGCCGCCGGCCTGCTCCTGGCGCTGGTCGGTGCTCGTCCGGCCATAGCCGCCGGTCAGCTGCGCCACCCAGTCGCCGCCGACCCTATATTCGGCCGCGGCCGACAGGCTGGCGGTGTCGGCCTCCGCGTCGAGCCGGACCGGGATGGGCGAGCCGGTCAGGAAGTAGGCGCGCGTCGTGTCGCGGGTCCCGAGAATCCCTCGGACCTCCACGGTCAGATCGTCGGAAAGGTTCTGGCTCAGATTTCCGAAGAGGCTGTGCCGCCGCTCGCGGGGCAGCAGGGCAGTGCCGGGAGCCAGGTTGATCGTGAAATCGCGGTCTTCCGTGGCGATCTCGTCCTCGGCCCGGTATTCGTAGGACAGAAGCGCGCGGCCCGACCCCCATGCCGTGCCGCCTGTGATTCCTGCCTGGAGGACATCGCCGTCGCCTTCGGTCGCCGAGCCGACTTGCAAAAGCGTTTCCACGCCCTCGAAATCGTCGCGGAGGAGGAAATTGACGACGCCGCCTACCGCGTCGGAGCCGTAGATGGCCGAGGCGCCGTCGGTGAGGATCTCGACGCGCTCCACGGCGCTCAGCGGGATCAGCGACACGTCGACGAAGGCGCCGGTATTGCTTGGCGCGATCCGGCGGCCGTCGATCAGGACGAGCGTCGCGCGCTGGCCGAGGCCTCTGAGGTTGAGCCCGGAACCGTGCTCGGTCGGGTCTGCGCCCGCGCCCACCGCCCGAAAGTTCTCTCGGTTGACTCCGCTCTGCGCGTTCTGCGGCACCTTCGCCATCAGCTGTTCGACCGAGGTGGTGCCGCTGGCGTCGATTTCCGGCCGGCGAATGACGATCACGGGCGCGGTCGGCTGGGCGCCGCGAATATTCGTGCCGGTGACGACGATCTCCTCGTCCTCCGCGCCTTCCGGCGGGCTTTGCCCTTCCGCAAGCCGCTCTCCTTCGCCCGGCCTGTAGATGACGAGCGACTCGCCGACCCGCCGCACGTCCAGACCGCTTCCGGTCAGCAGGATTCGAACGGCTCCCTCGGCCGTGAACGGCCCGGAGACGGCCGGCGCCCGTCTGCCCCTCACCAGCTCGCTCGGCGCGACGACGCTGCGGCCGGTGCGAAGCGACACTTCCCGCAGCGAGACCGAGAGATCCTGCGCCGGAAGCGAGAATTGAAACTCGTCCGCGAACTGCGCGTGCGCCGGTGCGGCGCAGACCAAAGCGGCGATCGAACTGGCCGCGGCAAACGACCCAATGAGATTGCGGTGCATCCTTCCCCCTTTGCCGACGCATTGTTCGCGCGCGTCGTGCGGGGGCTCTGACGACAGGGGGGCGGCCTACCCCCCGAAAATTTCTAGTTCGGCCGCGGAGCCTCGGGCCGCGGGCGAAGCCGCAGGCGGGAGCCGGGGCCGCGTCCCAGCTCTAGGTCGAACGCGGCGGCGACGCTTTCGGCGAAGCCAGCCGTATCGTCCGCCCGGAAGGCGCCGGTCACGCGCAATTCCTCTACCGCGCGTCCCTCGAGGCGTATCTGCGGCCTGCCGCGACGGTTCATCTGGTCGACCGCCTGTTGGAGCGGCGTGTCGTCGAACTCCAGCATAGCGGGTCGCGGCGGAGGCGGTGCCGGATCGGCCGCGGCCGACCCGGCCGCGGGGGTGGGGCCGGGACTGGCGGCCACCACCAATTGCTCTCCCGGTCCGAGACGCGTCACCCGCCGCCGGTCCGGCCCTGCCTGGGCCGTCCGATAGGAGACGTCCACCTCCCCCTCAATGAGCGATACTGTGGTCCGGTCGTCGGAGAGACGGACGACAAACAGGGTGCCGCGCGCGACGACCTCGGTTCCGCTCGCCTCCACGATGAATGGGCGACGCTCGTGGGCGACGGAGAAGCGGCCCTCGCCTCTGATCAGCCGAAGCCGGCGCTCATCGTGCGCGAAGGAAACCTCGAGTGCGCTATCCCCGGAGAGAACCACCTCCGAGCCGTCAGCGAGGATGATCCGGCGGCTTTCACCGCGTTCCGTCGAATAGGTGGCAAGTTGCTGGCTCGTGCCGGGCAGAGGCGCGGTCGTACGCGCCGAAAGCAGGAAGAATGCCAGGAGCGCAACGCAGGCGGCAGCGGCTGCCAAGGCATAGCGCAGCTGTCGCCGCGGCGAGCGATCGGTCGAGGCGGATGGCGCGACGCCCTGCGGGCGGGTCAACCTCCCCGCCGCCTGGAACAGGGTGGAGACACGATCATAGGTGCGGGCGTGATCGGGACTGGAACGGTACCAGCGCTGGAACGCTGCCCGGCCCTCCTCGTCGTGCGGTCCGTTGAGACGCGCGACCCAGTCGGCGGCTTCGCGGCGAAGTCGCTCCCGGCGCGAGACGAATGGCCAGCGCATCCGGCCTCAGTCCCGGTCTAGCATCCGGTCGAGCTGGGCGATCGCCTTGCTCATCTGCTTCTCGACCCCCTTGATCGAAAGGCCGGTCCGCTCCGCGATTTCGGCGTAGCTGAGGCCGTCGATACGGTGCGCCATGAAGATCTCCCGAGTTTTCGGGCGCAGCTTTAGCATGGCTGCCTCAACACGCGTGAGCATATCTCGGGATTCCAGGAGACGTTGCTGGTCTATCCCGGGCAGCATGCTTTCGTCGGCCGCGACATGACTTGCCGTCATGTGTCGGACGGCATGCTTGGCCCGGTCGCGCAGCAGATTGGTGGCGATCCGGCTCAGATAGGCCTGCGGCCGCTCAAGCCGCAGCGAACCGGCTGCGCCGAGCCGGGCCACCCGGCAAAAGATCTCGTGCATCAGGTCGCGAGCATCCTCACGGCTCGCCGTCCTGCGGATAAGAGAGCTGAGAAGCCGCGGGGACTCCTCTCGATAGAGCGTGTCGAGACAAAGGGGTGCGAACGAGGCGTCGTTCGGAGGCGAGTCCGCTGGGTACCTGGCCGCCTCCAATTCGCTTTCTCCGGCAAGGGCGCGGGCGCTGCCGTGCATCGTTCAGCCGAGCCTCGGACGAGCGCGCGCCTGACGCGTGCAGGCAGGCTGTTTCGGGTCGGGCGGTCCTCTCATGCGCGCCTCCTCCTCTCGAGGCGCGCCGGCAAAGCCGGGTGTTGAGAACATGCTTGGACATGCGCCGCCGCCTTTAACCGCAAGCGGTCTGGACATGCGCGACGGCCACCCGGCCGAGATCCGTGCCGGCACCACCAAGCGAGGTTCTCACGCCTCGGCGCCGCCACGCGGCGCGGCACCAAGCTTAAACGGAGCACCCGCAAGTTCAAGCTCGCATCGAACACGCTAAGGCTGCAGCTCGTGGACTCGTCCCAGGGGCAAGGCGGGTTACCGGGCCTGCGGGGCTGGCAGCTCTCCCGGTTCGGGCGCTAGAAGCGGTGTCGGCGCGGCGTCGGAGTCGGGCCAGACGTGGAAACAGACGACATGATGGACATTGTATTCGGGCTTTGGGCCGATGCGGGAGCCTGGCCTGACCACGGCGGCACTGGCGAGGGTGCGCTGGGTGCGCCCGTCGTCGGCCAGAGCGGCCTGCTCGAGATTCTCGAAACCGCCCGCGGGCTCGGGGCCCCCAGCACCGCCAATGTGGTACGTATTGCCGCCTTCCAGGCCGCACTCGAGAAGATGGACGGACCGCCGCGCTTCTGGTCCCGTTCTTTGACCGTAGACGGCTGGGCGACCGCGCGGACACTCCTGCGCTGGCGGGACGAGCTGATCGACGCCGGCTGGGACCCGAAGCAAACGTGGCGCAACCAGCGTCTCGCCGATCTCGCGGCAGCGGAGGCCGCCGCGCCCGACCTGCCGGCCGGCATTGCAGACCGAGCCGTGGCGCTCGCGGCCGACTTAGCCCGCCGCCCTGATCTGCCAATCCGTCGCATTCGGCTGATCGATCCTCGCGACGTCCAATCGGCGGGCTGGCGTCGACTGCTCGATCGGCTCGAGGAATGCGGTGTCGCCATCGAAGAGGTTTCGGCCGTTCCTGGCGCGCCGCCGGAAACGGCGCTCGGGCGACTTCAGCGCTGGATTGCTGAGGGTGGCCCCGTGGCCGGCGCGCCTGATGGGACCGTCACGATCGCCACGTCAGCCAGCGCGGCGCTGGCGGCTGATGTTGCCGGACACTGGTTTGCCGAGCGCGGCGATCGCGAGGCCGTACTGATTGCGCAAGACGCCGATACGCACCTGCTAGATCACGGGCTCTGCGGCGCGGGGCAGCCCCGGGCAGGCCGTAGCCGCGCTTCGGCTCATCGCGGATCGCTCCAGATCCTGCTCCTCGCCTTCAAGGTGGCCTGGGCACCTTTCGATCCGCGCGCGCTCATGGAGCTCCTCGTATTCCCCACCTCACCGATCGCGCCCCGCGCCGCGAGGCGGCTGGCAGCAGCGCTCGAAGAGGCGCCGGGCCGCGCAGGCGCAGCATGGCAGACCGCCTGGGAGGAGATCGGATCGGCGGAGTTGGCTGACGCGAACGGCGATCCTGCCAAGCTCAAGAAGGCGCGCGCGCGGCTGGAGCGCTGGCGAGCATGGTCCGACCCCGAACTCGCCGATCCGGTCGCGGGCATGCCGCTCAAGGCGGCGCTCGAGGCCTGCGACCGAACCATTGCCTGGGCCGCGGTGCGCCACGCGATTGACGGCGAGACGCTCTACGGTGCCACCGTGTCGCTCGCGACGGACGTCCGCAAGGCGCTCGTGGCCCTGGGGCGGGACCACCTCCCGCGCACGCTCGTAGAACGGATCATCGACCAAGCTCTGGATATCGGTCACGACAACCCGACGGCCGAGGCCGAGGCGGCGCGGTGGCGCTGCGTTCCCCACCCCGGCGCGGTGTGGGGCGTGGCGGACACGGTCGTCTGGTGGAACTTCGGCGCGACACAGGAGGGTATCCATCGGCAGCCTTGGTCCGATGACGAACGACGCGAGCTCGCCGAGCGCGACTGCACTCCCGACGCTCCTGGAGTCGCCGGCCGTGCCGCGAGCGCAGCCTGGGAACGCGCCGTGTTGAACGCCGGCTCACATCTCCTCCTGATCGCCGGGGGGCTGGACGCGGGTGACGACGAAGCGCTTCACCCGCTCGCTCACCGTCTCGCGCCGGCGACCGAGCGCCTCGCCACCTGCATCAGAATCGAGGATGCCCTCGCCGCTGAACGTCTTTTTCTCGCCGGCGTGGAGTTGCGGCGCGAGCCGGTGGCTCCGAACCGTCTTCCGGAATTGAGGGCCATCTGGCCCACGCCCGCGGGCTATGCACAGCGGCTCGAAGGGCTGACCCACTCGGCAACCTCCTTCGAGAGCGGTCTGGGCTGCCACCTCATGTGGGCGTTGAAACACGTTGCGAAGCTGCGGCCAGGGCGCGTCCGCTCGATCCCGGATGCAAATCAGCTCCTTGGCAACCTCGCTCATGCCCTCGCGCACGAGATCTTTCTTCCCGGAGCGCCGCCCGCGCCCGAGGATGCAGCGCGGCGCGCAAGCGAGCTGCTCGACAGCCTGATCGACGGAATAGCGGCGCCCCTTCGCCTGCCCGAACTCGCAGCTCAGCTGTCGGATGCGCGAGAGCGTCTTCCCGCGGCAATGGCCGAACTCGCGCGCACGCTCGCCGACAACGACCTGCAGGTCGAGGCTTCGGAGCTACAGGTGAGCGCCACCTTCGAGGACGCGCTCGCCGTGCGGGGCGCCGTGGACCTCGTCGCACGGGACCGGAACGGGAACTTTGTCATAATTGATCTGAAGTGGACCCGGAGCAGCAAGAAGCGCTTCGACGAGCTCAAGTCGGGGAATGCTGTGCAGCTCGCCACCTATGGCGCCTTGGTTGCAGGCGACGCGCCTTACCGGGCAGGTTATTTCCTCCTCAACCAGCGGCAGTTCGCCACACTCGTCGACGGCGGCCTTGTCGGGCGGGCGGTCGAAGGCCAGCGCGGCTTTCCCGATACCTGGGCGGCGATACGGGAAAGCTGGCGCCGCCTCGCGGAGGCTGCCGAGGCGGGCGGCCTCGTCGCCTGCGGCGTTGAGGGCTGGGACGAGCATTTGCCGCGTGACCTACCCATTATTCTCGAGGCGAACTGCCAGTGGTGCGACTACCAGACGCTCTGCCGCGTGAGGGGGCTGAAGTGAGCGACGGCAGCCCAACCGGCCATAACCGGGTCGACTCGATCATCGCGTCCGCGGGGACGGGCAAGACCTATACGCTTGTCGAGCGCATCACGGCGGCCGTAGACGACGGCCTGGCGCCGGACCGCCTTCTCGCGACCACCTTCACGAAGAAGGCGGCCGCGGAGCTCGCCGGCCGCATTCGCTCGCGGTTGATCCAGCAGGGCCGTCCGGAGCGCGCAGCTGCCATGCTCGCCTCACGGATCGGTACCGTGAACAGCGTCTGCGGGTCGCTCATCGCGGACTTCGCCTTCGAGCTGGGCCGTTCGCCCGTCGCCGAGGTGATCCCCGAGGAGAGGCAGAAGGCCGTGTTCGAGCGCGCCATAGGCCCGGCCATGTCGCGGTTCGCCGGTTTGATCCAGCCGATCGCCGCCCGCTTCGAAGTGCAGGCCCAGGGCTACTCGGCGCACGGCCGCCGCGTGGAGGGCTGGCAGGATCATATGCGGCGCATCGTCGACCTTGCGCGATCGAACGGCATCCTGCCGGAGCGGCTCGGCGCCTCCGCCCAACATTCGATCGATGGGCTGGTACGGCTTCTCCCGGAAGCTGCGCCGGGAGAGACGGCCGAGGTGCTGGACGAAGCGCTCGCGCGCGCCGTTCTCGAATGTGCGCAGGCGATTGCGGCCCAGAGGGCAACGCTCAAGAAAGGGACGCTCGACAAGGATGTGCCGTGCGTCGAGAATGCCGCCGCGCTATTGGGGCGCGGCGATCGGTTGCCTTGGGCCGATTGGGCGAGGCTCTCCAAGCTCGGTCAGACCAAGGCCGACGAGGCCCTGTTCACTGACGTGAAGGCGGCCGCCGCGGCTCATGCGCGCCATCCGGCCCTCCGGCGCGACATCGATGAATATATCCGGCTCCAGTTCGAGTGCGCCGCTCAATGCCTGCGCGACTATGCGCACTACAAGGACGTCCGCGGGCTCGTCGATTTCGTGGACCAGGAGATGCTCGCCCTCGCGATCCTGCGCGACCCGGCGAACCATGGCCGCCTGCGCGAGCTGATCGGCGCGGTCTTCGTGGATGAATATCAGGACTCGAGCCCCATCCAGATCGCCATCTTCTCCGAGCTGGCCCGCATCGCCCCCATGAACGCCTGGGTGGGCGATCCCAAGCAGTCGATCTACGGCTTCCGCGACGCCGACCCGTCGCTGACGCAGGCAGCCGCCCGAGCGATCACGACCGGGACGGGGGGCACGTTCGCTTTTCTGCGCAAGTCCTACCGGACGCGGCCGACGCTGGGCGAGTTCGTCAACGCCGCGTTCGAGCCGAACTTCCGCCGGACCGGCATGAGGGCCGACGAGATCACCTTTGACGATTACGAGCGCGCGGAGACCGAGGGGGACGGATCGCCGCTCTCCGTTTGGCCGCTGGTCGGAAAGAAGAAGGACGAGCGCACCGACGATCTTGCCGGCTGCATTGCCGGGCTGCTGGGCGATTCCGCTTCGTGGCCGGTCACGCCCAAGTCCGGAGCGGCGAGGCCTGCGCGCAGGGGAGATGTGGCGGTCCTGTGCCGTTCGAACGACCAGGTGCTGCAGCTGGCCGCAGCGCTGTCCAGGCGCGGCATCCGGGTGGCGGTCGAGCGTACGGGCCTTCTCGACCAGCCGGAAGTTGAGCTGGCGCTGGCCGCTCTGCGTTGGGTCACCGATCCGGCCGACAGCCTCGCCCTCGCCGAGATCGCCCGGCTCGCCTGCGACGGGGACGACTGGCTCGAGGCGGCGTTCCAACCTGAGAGCATCTTTGCGCTCGAGGCCTGCGTGCCGTTCGCCGCCCAGCTGCGTGAGATGCGCTCGCTCGCGCCGCAGCTCACCCCGGCGGAGATGTTCGACGGTGTCCTTCATGTGGAGGGTCTTCTCGCGACGATAGCCAGATGGGGCCTGCTGGAGCAGCGTCTCGTCAATCTTGAGGCCGTCCGGGCTCTGCTTTCGGCATATCAGGAGGAGCAGCGATCTGAGCGGCAGGCAGCGACGCTGGCCAGTGCGTGCGACTGGCTCGCCAGCCGCGAAGGGCCGGCGCAGCCGCAAAGCCGGCATCCAGGCGCCGTAAACGTGCTCACCTATCACGGCGCCAAGGGCCTGGAGTGGCCGATCGTGGTGATCACCGACCTGGACGCTCCGGCAAGAGGCAATCCCTTCGGCGTCTACGCCGAACAGCTCGCGGAGCCCGATTGGCAGGATCCGCTCGCAGCCCGGGTGCTGCGCTACTGGCCGTGGCCCTATGGTCCACAGGCAAAGGGCGTCGGGCTCGACGTCGCCGCGGCACAAAGCCCGGAGGGTCAACGCACGCTGGAGGAGGAGAAGCTCGAACGCACCCGGCTGCTTTACGTGGGCATGACCCGCGCGCGCGATCATCTCGCTCTCGCGCTCGCCGGCGGCACCGAGTGGCTCGACGAGCTTCGCACCGACGAGGGAGCGCCGGTCGTGTCGATCGGCAGCGACCCCCTCGCCGTCGGGGGCAGGCAGTTCGCGCTTCGCGCCCCTCCGCCCAGGCAAGATCCGCAGGAACGAGAGCCGGAACCGGAGTTCGTGCGCCCGGTCACTGCGCCGCGCGTTCACCCGCCGCTTCGCATCCGGCCGAGCGGTCACGCGTTCAGCGGCGAGGTCCGCGTGGTCGAGACCGTCAGTCTCGGCTCGCGCATCCCTTTGATCGGCGACCCCGACCTTCAGGCCATCGGCGAAGCGTTCCACCGCTTCTTCGCGTGCGACGATCCGAAGACGCCATCGGATGTTCGCCTCGAGCTTGCCTGCGCTATGCTCTCCCGCTGGGGCGCGCCCGAGGTGGCGCCTGCGGATCTGGTTGGGGCCGCCGACCGGCTGCACCAATTCCTCGACGAGCGATTCGCGGGAGCGGCGCGGCTGCGGGAGTGGCCGGTGCACGCGACGGAGGATCTCCAGCTCATTTCCGGGCGAATCGACCTGCTGCTCGACGACGGCGGAGACTTTGCGATCATCGACCACAAGAGTTTTCCGGGCGCGATGGAACTCGACGATCAACGTCTCCAGACCTTCGGCGGTCAGGTGGGCCTTTACTCGCGGGCTCTGCGCCGCGGGGCGGGACGCTCCTGCCGCGAATACTGGGTTCACCAGCCGGTTGCGGGCGTCATGATAAGGGTCGAGCTCGTCGCCTCCTGAACGGCTCCGCGAAGGATCAATTCGCCGCCTGCCGTGGCGCTGAATTGCGGGGCGGCGTCGCCAAGATCGACCGCAGCTCCAGAAGGAGTAGCCCGATGGCGAAAAGAAAGCCGCGACCGCCCGAACCCGAGATTCTCGTGGCGGCGATCGAAGGAATGGAATCGACCTACTACATCTCAGAGCTGAGAGGAGAGGTCCGCCACGTCGACGACGAGGCCATCCTCGATATCGTCGGCCGGATCGAACGCCATGATCGCCGCCGGAGCCAGTATCTCGGTCAGCGGATCGAGATATCCCTCGTCTGCGCCCGATCGTTCGGCGCGGAGGCCTCCACTACCCCTACCGGTCGGCCGTTCCTCATGTCCGTCCAGCTCCGCAAAGGCGCCTGCTCGCTGATGGCCTACCTGCCCGCCGACGCCTTCTGGTCCTTGCCCGCGATGATCTCATCGGGTGCCGTCACCCATGTCGAGGCCCGCTTCGACAAGCCCCGGTATGGCAGCGGCGACTTGCAGAGCCTTTATTTCGCGACGGCTTCCAAGCTCGACGAAATCGAATGAAGGCATCGATGAGACACGGTCGCCGGTACCCCCAGCTTCTCGGCCACGCCCGCCTTTCGGGCGATCTCTGCGATCTCCGTCTCCCACCGCAGGAACCAGGCCTGCTTTTCGTCCTCCAGCTCGTAGGTGTCGTAGGTCCGCTCGAGCCCCTTCTTCACATGGTTGAGCATCGCCTCCGCGGTTTCGAAATCGACCTTGAGCCGCTTCGTGTTGGACCGGCAGGTTCGTCTGAAATCGTGGGGCGTGAAGCGCTCGATCGGCCGTTCGGCGGCCAGCGCCATCCTCGCCCGCACACGGTTGCGCGCCACGTACCAGCAATTGCGCGAACGAGGACCGTCGAGCTTAGGGGCGGGAAACACCCATGCGCTGTCGGACTGCATCAGCGACCGGCCCCAAGGGCCGAGGGCGATGCGGTGCTCCACCGAGTTTTTCGTCCGTGAGGCCGGGATGGTCCAGACGCCGTCACAGAGTTCCTCCGAGCGCGCCTCACATACTTCCGCAAGGCGAGCGGCGGTCAGCAGCCAGAGCAGCATGCCCCGTTGATAGTCGCGCTCCTCCTCGACGAGGGCCTCGAGGAACCAAGCGATTTCCTGAAGCGCGAGCCGCCGCGAGCGGGGCGTCTCGGGGAAGCGGAGGTCCCCGAGCCGGCGGGAGGGATCTACTTCCAACCCGACCTCCAGCCCCCGCAGCGATGCGGTCCAGCCGAAAAACACCTTCAGCTCTGCGGCGAGACGGTTCGCCCGCACCCGCGCCTTCTTGCCCTTGGCCTCCACCAGCTTGATGAGATCGGCCTCAGTGACGTCGTAGATGATCTTGCGGCCGAGATTCGGCGCGATGTCGCGCCGGTAGATTTCCTGCTTGTCAGCGACGGTCCGAGGCTTGTTGGGGCGCTTGGCCCGCGAAGACCGTCCTTGGCGGACCGCCTCCATGTAGAGCTCATGCGCGCGATCGACGGTCATCGTCGCGAGCCGGACCTCCTGCCGGGCCGTCTCGCGCGGATCTATCCCGGCGTCGATCTGCAGATTGAGCCCGTTCGCCCACGCGCGCGCATCGGCGATGGAGTAAGCCGGATAAAGGCCGAGGCTGAGCTTCACGACTTCGCCGCGGCCGGCGATCCGCCGCCGGTAGAGCCATCTCTTTTTGCCGCTCGGCAGCACCTCGATCGAGAGGGCACCGGTTTTTGAGTCGTCCAGCTTGCCGGCCTTCAAATCGTCGATAAGTGCCGGAGTTAGCTCCCTTTTCTTCGACTTTCCGACCTTCCGAGGCGCGCGACTCTTCGATAAATCGGGACACAAATCAGGACACAAATTGCGGTCACCCGAGGCGCGCCCGGGCAAGCCGGGTCGAAGTCGGTCCAACTCGATTACGTTATTATCTGAAGCACTTATGCGTGCGAGACTGCCTGCCATACCGACTCCAACCGGTCCTTGGGCAGAACAAAAATCGGGACACAAATCGGTACACAATAGGCGTCGAATCCGGGCCAATTCAGGCGAACCGGGTCCAACTGGTCTGTCAGCCGATCTGAGTGCAAGTCATTGTTCTAGGACCGAATCATGAGGATTCGGTTGGCTGGGGCGGCAGGATTCGAACCTGCGAATGCCGGTACCAAAAACCGGTGCCTTACCACTTGGCGACGCCCCAGCAGGGCGATCCAGCGGCCTTATCGCCGGCGGGGGCGTTCAGAAAGCCCCTTCAGCTGTTCGAGATCCGGCGGTTGACCAGGTCGAGATAGTCCTTGCGCAGCTGAAGGGTCAGCGCGCCGACCTCGAACCTCCACGGTCCGGCCGACGCCACAGGAGTCACCTCGGCCGCGCTTCCGGTCAGGAAGAGCTGCTCGAACCCTTCCAGCTCCTCCGGCCAGATCGCCCGCTCCACCACCTCGATGCCTCGGCGGCGGGCAAGGTCGATGACCGTGCGCCGGGTGATCCCGTCGAGAAAGCAGTCCGGCGTCGGCGTGTGAAGGCTGCCGTTCTTGGCGAAGAAGACGTTGGCGCCGGTCGCTTCGGCGATCTGGCCGCGCCAGTCGAACATCAGGGCGTCGTCATAGCCCTTGGCCTGGGCCGAGTGCCGCGACAGGGTGCAGATCATGTAAAGGCCCGACGCCTTCGAAGCGGTCGGCGCGGTATAGGGCGCCGGCCGCCGCCACCGCGCGATGTCGAGCCTGATCCCCTTTTGCGCCGCCTCGTCGCCGAAATAGGCGCCCCACGGCCAGGTCGCGATGGCGAGGTGGATCTTGGAGCGCTGCGCGGACACGCCCATCTGCTCCGAGCCGCGCCAGGCGAGCGGCCGCATATAGGCGTCCTCGAGACCGTTGGCGCGAAGCACGTCCCGGCAGGCCTGGTCGATCTCCTCGACGCTCCACGGAATCTCGAAGCCGAGCAGCTCGGCGCTTCGGCGCAGCCGCCGGCTATGCTCGCTGAGCTTGAAGATCTCGCCGCCATAGGCCTTCTGCCCCTCGAAGACCGAGGAGGCGTAATGGAGGGCATGGGTGAGGACGTGGACCTCGGCCTCGCGCCACGGCACCAGCTCGCCGTCGAACCAGATCCAGCCGTCACGGTCGTCATAGGTGCGCAGGTCGCTCATCCCGAGCGGAGTAAGGCGGCGCGCGGAACCGGTCAACTTCGCGGCGAACGCGCCTCCGCGGCCATCTCGCGGCTTCGGCGGCGGGACGCTTCGAGCGTCCGGGCGACGAGCTCGAGCAGCGCTCGGTCCTCGTCGAGGACGGCGAGGCCGGCCTGGGTGGTGCCGCCGGGGCTCGCCACCTTTTGCGCGAGCTCCTCGGGCGATTCGGCCGACCGGGCGGCGAGCGCCGCCGCCCCTTCCGCCATCGCGGCGGCCAGCCGGGCCGCCTGCGGCCGGGGAAGGCCGAGGCGCTCGGCCGCCTCGGCGAGCGCCTCGAGGAACCGGAACAGAAAGGCCGGCCCGGCGCCGGTGAGCGCTCCGGCGAGCTGGAACTGCTCCTCGTCGTCGAACCATTCGGCATGGCCGAGCGCCGCCATCAGGCCGGCGACGTTGGTCCTGGCGACGATATCCTGGCTGTCGCTGAACAGGCCGACCACGCCCTTGCCGAGGCGAACGGGCAAATTGGGCATCGCCTTGACGATAGTGCCGGGCGCGGCGAAGCGAGCGCGCAGCGACGCCTGCTCGACGCCGGCGAGGATCGAGATCAGGATCGTGTTCGGGTCGAGGATCGGCGCCAGGGGAGCGGCGACCAGGTCGAGCTGGTGCGGCTTCATCGCCAGCAGAACGATCGCGGGGACCTCGTCCTCGGGATAGCCGTCCAGGACCCGGACGCCGTGGCCGACGGGGCGGCCGCTGGGGCGGACGACGCTGACATGGGCCGGATCGACGCCTGCGGCCATCCAGCCGTCGAGCATCGCGCCGCCCATATTGCCGCAGCCGACGAGCCAAAGCGGGCCGGGGAGAAGGGGATCAGCCACCGCTCGTCCTTGCGAGAAGCGGAGCGGCGAAGCAATCCGTCGGATGCCCCCGCCCGAACGAGAGCATCGGCAGGCGAAGGCGAGCGCCGTCCCGGCGAACGGTCCGGTGGGCGGGAGAGGGAGTGGGGGCGGGCCCGCCGCGGCGAACCCACCCCCCCCCGAGCGCGCGCGTCGCCTAGGCCGTGGCGCCCTGCACCTCCAACAACGACCGGCGGGCGGCTTGGTTCACCTCGAACAGGCGAGAGGCGGCCCACGCATCGGCGCGGCGATGCCGGGTCCCGCGGAGGCGACCCTCAGCTCGCTTTCGGCGGCTTCGGGAAATAATAGCAGGTCACCTCGACTCGATAGCCGTCCGGATCCCGGGTCCAGACCGACCAGGCGACCCCGGTATCCTCGACATAATGCTCGATTCCGTCGCGGCGGTAGGAATCGACCACGGCCTGGAACTCGTCGGCGTCCACGGCGAAGGCATAATGCTGGATGACCTTGTGGCGGTTAGGCTCCGCCACCGGCACCGCGCCCTTCTTCTCGAACAGGCCGACTCGGATATTGCCCTTGCCGATCATGTAGATGGCGGGGTCGCTCCAGGCGTGCAGCAAGGTGAAGCCGAAGCGGTCGCGATACCATTTCGCCGAGACGTCGACGTCGCCCACGTTGAGGGCGACATGATCGAAGCGGGTCAGCGCGAAGGTCGAGGGTTTCGAGCGGCTCGGCTTGTCGGAGCTGCAGACAGGATCCTCCTTCTTGCGCGCCATCGTCGTGCCTTTCTCTTGCTTATCGCGAGACGAGCGAGCGTAGCAGCAACTATTCGGCGGCGCCACGCGCCGAATCGCGAAGGTCGCGCGGGCCGGTGGCGCGAAAGAGCGGCCGGGCGCGATGTCGGCGGCGGCATAATTCTTGACTTCGCCGCGCCGATCCGCTTTGGCTTCGCGCCAGGGCGGGGCCGCGGCTCCGCCCTTTCATTGAGAGGGCGTCGGCAGGTCCCTGCAAATCCTGCCTGGTCTGGGCTGCCTGATACGGGCCCTGAACGAACGAAGGAAAGACCATGCGCCATCGCGTCGGCGGCCGGAAGCTCGGCCGCACCTCCAGCCACCGCGCCGCATTGTTCCGCAACATGGCGGCCGCCTTGATCAAGCACGAGCAGATCCGCACCACCTTGCCCAAGGCGAAGGAGCTTCGCCCCTATGTCGAGAAGCTGATCACCCTCGCCAAGAAAGGCGGGCTGTCGAACCGCCGGCTCGCCCATTCGCGGCTTCTCGACGACGCCCAGCTGGTCAAGCTATTCGACGTCCTCGGCCCGCGCTATGCCGAGCGCGCGGGCGGCTATACGCGGGTCATCAAGGCCGGCATCCGGGCCAGCGACGCGGCGCCGATGGGGATCATCGAGCTGGTCGACCGCGACCCGGACGCCAAGGGCCAGGATTCCGGGCCGGTGACCGCGGACGAAGAGGAGATGGCGGCCGCCTGAGCTGCTGTCGCCGGGCCCGCCGCGCTTCGCCGCATCGGCTCCGGCGCCCGTCGGATCGGCCGGAACTTAACCTGGATCAGCCGGTTCGCCGATCGGGGACCTGTCAGGAGATCCGCGATGACCGATGGCACCGACACGCTCATCCGGCCGGCCGCGGTCGCCGGCGTGCTGACCGAGACCGACGCTATCGCCAACCTCGCCGTCAGGAACATGGCGCTGGCCCGCGATTTCTACGAGGACACTCTGGGCTTCGAGGCGGTGGCGCACGAGGGCGACGAGGTCGTCACCTATCGCAGCGGCAACAGCCGCTTCAACGTCTACCGCTCGGACTATGCGGGCACCAATCGGGCGACCGCGCTGACCTGGGTGGTCGGCGACCGGATCGAGGATGTCGCGAAGGCGCTCGCCGCCAAGGGCATCACCTTCGAGCGATACGACCTGCCCGGCCTCACCCGCGAGGGCGACCTCTATGCCGGGGGCGGGATGAAGGTCGGCTGGTTCAAGGACCCGGACGGCAACATCCTCAACATCGTCAGCGGCTGAGCTGCGCAAGCGCGGCGGAGTCGAGGACCCGGCCGTCCAGCACGACCAGCCGAAGGCGGCGGACGTTGGCGATGTCGGCAAGCGGATCGGCATCGAGAACGATCATCGACGCCTCGCCTCCGGGACGGATCGGACCGGGCCCCCGGCCGGTGAGGCCGTGGGCGTTGACGGTCGCCGCCGCCAGCGCCTCGCGAGCGCTCAAGCCGGCGGCCACCAGCCGTTCGAGCTCGGCGAGAAGACCCTCTCCCGCCTCCTCCAGCAGGTCGGTGCCGGCGAGGATCGGGACGCCGGCGCGAAAGGCGCGGCCGACGAGCGGGCGAAGCCGCGCATAAGCGCGCTGCTTGAGCGCCCGGCGTTGCGCCTCGTCGGCCGCCCAGGAGGTCTCGTAGTAGATCAGGGTCGGAGTCCAGAAGGTGCCGTTGCGCGCCATCGCGGCGAAGATGTCGTCGCCGCGCCGGCCCTCGAGCCGCTCGATCGCCTCGAAGGTGGCCCGAACCGGCTCGACGCCCTGCTCGAGCTCGTTCTCGACGATCGTCTGGACATGCTCGAACGTCCGCATTCCCGCATCCGCCGCCTCGATCCAGTCGATGGCGAGCGGGACGTGCCCGCCGAAGTTCAGCCGCTCGGCGCGGGCCTGATCGCGCACCCCGTAAAAGGCCTCGCGCGAGGTTCGGCGGTGGATCTTGATGAAGCCGACGCCGCGATCGGCCAGCGAGGCGACCGCGGAGCGCGCCTCGGCGCCGTCGCGGACCAGCAAGTGGAAGTCGGCCGACGCCTCGCCGTTCAGGGTCGGACCCGCGACGACCATGGCCGGGCCGAGCCGCCGTCCGCTGGCGACCTCGGCCACCAGCGCCAGCACTTGGTCGGCGCGGCCGCCCATGTCGCGAATGCCGAGCACGCCGTGGCGGAGATAATCGGCGAGCCCCTCGCCGGCCGGCGCCTCCGAGGCCGCGACATGGGCGTGCATGTCCCACAGGCCGGGCGCGACGTAGCGGCCCGCGACGTCGATCCGGCGGGCGCCCGGCGGGACTCGCAGGTCACGCCCGACGGCGGCGATGCGATCGCCGACGATCAGGACGTCGGCCCTCGCCGCCGGCGCCGGCGAAGCCGGATCGACGACGTAGCCGCCGACAAGGACAAGCGCGGGGACTCCGCCGCCGCCCGCGGCCGGGGGCGGAGCGCAGGAGCCGACGAGGGCAGCGAGCAGGGCCAGAAGGCCGGCGAGGACCGGCGGAAGGTTCAACCCCATCGGCGCCGTCCCGTCAGACGACCCCGAAAGCGAGCATCGCGTCGGCGACCTTCTTGAAGCCGGCGACGTTGGCGCCCTTCACATAATCGACATAGCCGCCGCCGCGGTCCCCATATTCGAGGCAGCGCTCGTGGATCCCGTCCATGATCTCGCGAAGCAGCTGCTGGAGCTGCTCGCCCTTCCAGCTGATTCGCGCCGAATTCTGGCTCATCTCGAGGCCTGAGACGGCGACGCCCCCGGCGTTGGACGCCTTGCCGGGCGCGTAGAGCATCTTGGCCTGCTTGAAGACGTGCACGCCTTCGAGGTTGGTCGGCATGTTGGCCCCCTCGGAGACTCCGATGCAGCCATTGGCGACCAGGGTGCGCGCGTCCTCGCCGAGCAGCTCGTTCTGGGTGGCGCAGGGCAAGGCGACGTCGCATTCGACCCCCCACGGCCTTTTGTCGGCGTGGAAGGTCGCGCTCTTATATTCGTCGGCATATTCCGAGATCCGGCCGCGCCGCTTGGTCTTGTGCGCCTTCACCCAGTCGATCTTCTCCTGGGTGATGCCCTCGGGATCGTGGACGAAGCCTTCGCTGTCCGAGAGCGTCAGCACCTTGCCGCCGAGCTGGACGATCTTTTCGGCGGCGTGGGTGGCGACGTTGCCGGAGCCCGAAATGACGGCGCGCTTGCCGACCAGGTCCAGCCCGCGGGTCTTGAGCATGTTCTCGAGGAAGTAGACGGCGCCGTAGCCGGTCGCCTCGGTCCGGATCAGCGAGCCGCCATATTCGAGGCCCTTGCCGGTGAGCACGCCCTCCCAGCTGTTGGTGATGCGCTTGAACTGGCCGAACATGTAGCCGATCTCGCGAGCGCCGACGCCGATGTCGCCGGCCGGCACGTCGACGTTGGCGCCGATGTGGCGGTAGAGCTCGGTCATGAAGCTCTGGCAGAAGCGCATGATCTCGCCCACGCTCTTGCCCTTGGGATTGAAGTTGGCGCCGCCCTTGCCGCCGCCCATCGGCAGGCCGGTCAGGGCGTTCTTGAAGGTCTGCTCGAAGGCGAGGAACTTGAGGATCGACTCGTTGACGCTCGGATGGAATCGGATGCCGCCTTTGTAGGGGCCGATCGCATTGTTGTTCTGGACCCGGTAGCCGCGCTGGACCCGGATATTGCCGTTATCGTCCTCCCAGCAGACCCGGAAGGAGACGACCCGGTCCGGCTCCGCCATCCGCCTCAGGATCTGAGCTTCGTGATATTCGGGCTTGTCCTCGATGAAGTCGAAAATGTCCTCGGCGACCTCCTGGACCGCCTGGATGAACTCGGTCTGGCCCGGGTTGCGCCGCTTCACCCCGGCCATGAAGCCGTCGAGATCGACATGCTCGGATTCGCGCGGAATCCCGCCACCCCTGTTCATCGCCTCGCCTCCCAATCCCCCGGGCCCCTGCCCCGGAGTCGCGGCGACGAACATAGCATCTTTTCGCCGATTGAAATCCCCGGCGGGTCGCGGGGCGACGGCGGCCCGGCGGGGGGCGAGCGTCAGGCGCCGAACTGGGCCCAATCCGTCATGCTGAACTCGTTTCAGCATCCAGCTTCGAGCCGCAGGGTGCGTGGAGAACTGGGCCCTGAAGCAAGTCCAGGGTGACGGGATGACGGGGAGGAGCTGTGTGCGTCCCCGCCGCGGGCCCCGCCCTCAGCGGGAGGCCGTCGCCTCGGATTCCCCCTGCCCGCCGTCGAGGATGGCGTCGATGGCGGCGCCGACGGCGGCGATCGGGGCCATGCCGTCGACCCTGCGGACGAGCCCCCTGGCTTCGTAGAAGGGCAGGATCGGCGCGGTCTTGGCGCGATATTCGGCCATTCGCGTGCGCACGGCCGACTCGTTGTCGTCCGGGCGGCGACGGAAATCCGCGGCCCCGCAAACGTCGCACACGCCGGGCGTCCGGGGCAGGTTGAAGCGGTCGTGATAGCTGGCGTTGCACTGGCCGCAGGTGAAGCGCCCGCTGATCCGGTCGACCAGGGCGTCCTCGTCGACGTCGAGCTCGATGACGAAGTCGAGCCGCCGGCCGCGCTCGGCCAGCAGCAGGTCGAGCGCCTCGGCCTGGGCCTGGGTGCGCGGATAGCCGTCGAAGATCGCGCCCCCGAAGCCCTCGGCGGCGTCGAGGCGCTCGCCGATCAGCGCCGAGACGATTGCGTCGGACACGAGCTCGCCCGCTTCCATCACCGCCTGGGCCTGGCGACCGACCGGCGTTCCCGCCTTGACCGCCGCCCTCAGCATGTCGCCGGTCGAAAGCTGGACCATGGCCCGCTCTTCGACCAGCCGGGTCGCCTGGGTGCCCTTGCCGGCACCGGGAGGGCCGAGGAGGATGATGTTCATCGCCATGCCGCCGCGGCGGGCGCTAGCCGCGCCTCAACCCGCCCTTCAGCTTCGCCTTCTTGATGAGATCGCCATATTGATGGGCGATGAGATGGCTCTGGATCTGGCTGACCGTGTCCATCGTCACGTTGACCACGATGAGCAGCGAGGTGCCGCCGAGATAGAAGGGGATGCCGGCGCGGGCGATGAGGAATTCCGGGATGAGGCAGATGACGGTGAGATAGGCCGCGCCGACCACGGTCACCCGGGTCAGCACGTAATCGAGATATTCCTCGGTGCGCTTGCCGGGCCGGATGCCGGGGATGAAGCCGCCATATTTCTTGAGGTTCTCGGCCGTCTCCTCGGGATTGAACACGACCGCGGTGTAGAAGAAGCAGAAGAAGACGATGAAGGCCCCGTAGAGGAACATGTAGAGCGGGGCGCCGTGCTGAAGCGCCGTCGTCACCCTGATGATGAACTCGCTCCAAAGCGTGTCGCCGGTCTGATCCTGGCCGGCGAACTGGGCGATGGTGAGCGGCATCAGCAGCAGCGAGGAGGCGAAGATCGGCGGGATCACGCCGGACGTGTTGACCTTGAGCGGCAGGTGCGAGCGCTCCTGCTGGATCTGGCCTCGGGCGGTCTGGCGCTTGGGATATTGGATGAGGACCCGGCGCTGGGCGCGCTCCATGAAGCAGATGAACAGGACCAGGGCGACCGCCAGCGCGACGATGACGATGATGACGAAGGGGTCGAGGCTGCCGGTTCGCCCGCCCTCGAACAGCTGCGCCAGCGCCGTCGGCAGCTGGGCGACGATTCCGGCCATGATGATCAGCGAGATGCCGTTGCCGATGCCCCGGCTGGTGATCTGCTCGCCCAGCCACATCAGGAACATCGTGCCCCCGACCAGGCTGATCACGGTGGTGATTCGGAACATCATGCCGGGGTCGAGCACCGCGGAGCCGCCCTGCCCCGCGCCCCAGCTCTCCAGCGCGACGGCCATGAAATAGCCCTGGATCGCGCACAGGAAGACGGTGCCGTAGCGCGTATATTGGTTGATCTTCTTGCGCCCGGCCTCGCCCTCCTTCTTGAGCTGGGCCAGCGTCGGCGACATCGTCGTCGCCAGCTGCATGACGATCGAGGCGGTGATGTAGGGCATCACGCCGAGCGCGATCAGGCTCATGCGCTCGAGGCTGCCGCCCGAGAACATGTTGAAGAAATCGAGGACTCCGCCGCGGGTGGTGTCGAACAGGGCGCTCAATGAGCGCGGATCGATCCCGGGCAGCGGAACGAAGGAGAGCAGGCGGAACAGGATCAGGGCGCCGAGCGTGAACCACAGCCTCTTCTTGAGGTCGGTGGCCTTGGCGAAATTCGCCAGGCTCAGATTGGCTGCCATCTGGTCGGCTGTGGTTGCCATATGTCGTTCGACCTTCACGTTCAGAGGACAGGATAGCCCTCCCCAAACCCGACCCGCTCATCCTGAGTAGCCGGTGAGCTCGTCGACCCGGCGTATCGAAGGACGCAGAGCGTTTGCGAAGGGTCCTTCGATACGGGCCTTCGCCAAGCTCAGCCCTACTCAGGATGAGCGGGTCCGGGTAAGGGCCTCATATAGTGACCGGTTCCGGCTTGTCAGCCTTCCCCGCGAAAAGCGGCGGAAAGGGTCAGGCCGGAGCCCCGTCCTTGCGCTTCTTGACGCTGTTCTTCTTGGCCGCGGCCTTGTCGGCGGCGGAGACGACCTCGATCAGCTCGACCGAGCCGCCGGCCGCCTCGATCGCCGAACGGGCGCCGGCCGAGGCGCCGGCGACGCGCAGGGCGAGCTTGGCCGAGAGCGTGCCCTTGCCGAGCAGCCGGACGCCGTCCTTGCCGCCGCGGGCGAGGCCCGCCGCCTTGAGCGCTTCATGGTCGATCGTGCCGTCGGCCGAAAGGCGGCCGGAATCGAGCGCCTTCTGGATCGCGCCGACATTCACCTCGGCATAATCCTTGGCGAAGATGTTGTTGAAGCCGCGCTTGGGGAGCCGCATGTGGAGCGGCATCTGGCCGCCCTCGAAGCCCCAGACGGAGACTCCGGAGCGGCTCTTCTGGCCCTTCTGCCCGCGCCCGGCGGTCTTGCCGAGCCCCGAGCCGATGCCGCGGCCGACCCGCACCCGGCTCTTGCGGGCGCCCTTATTGTCCCGAAGGTCGTTCAGTTTCATGTCTGCACTCGCTTTCGCTTCTGTCGCGCCACCCTCTCCCCTTCAGGGGAGAGGGAAGAGCCGCCGAAAAGGCGGCGAGGGAGAGGGGAAGAGGTACGTGCGACACTCCGATTCCCCCTCTCCCCGGCCCTCTCCCCTGAAGGGGAGAGAGTCTTCCTACTCCGCCACCGACACCATATGCTGCACCTTGCGGATCATGCCGCGCACCTCGGGGGTGTCGTCGAGCTCGACCGTTCGGTGCATCTTGTTGAGGCCGAGCCCGATCAGAGTCTTGCGCTGGTCGGGCGTGCGGCGGATCGGCGAACCGGTCTGGGTGATCTTGAGCTTGGTCATCGCGCTTACTCCGTGACCGCCTCGGCCTCGGCCTGCGCGTCGGCGCCGCTGAGGCCGTCGCGCCGAGCCATCAGCTCGGCGAGCTTGCGGCCGCGCCGCTGCGCGACCGATTTCGGGCTGGTCTGGTCGCCGAGCGCCTCGAAGGTCGCCCGGACCATGTTGTAGGGGTTGGACGTGCCGACCGACTTGGTCACCACGTCGGCGACTCCGAGGCTCTCGAACACCGCGCGCATCGGACCGCCGGCGATGATTCCGGTGCCCTGCGGAGCCGAGCGGACATAGACCCGGCCGGCGCCGAAATGGCCCATGGCGTCGTGGTGGAGGGTCCGGCCGTCGCGCAGCGGCACGCGGACCATCGCCTTCTTCGCCGCCGCGGTCGCCTTGGAGATCGCCTCGGGCACTTCGCGGGCCTTGCCGTGGCCGAAGCCGGCCCGGCCCTTGCCGTCGCCGACCACGACCAGCGCCGCGAAGCCGAAGCGCTTGCCGCCCTTCACCGTCTTGGAGACCCGGTTGATGTGGACCAGCTTCTCGATCAGCTCCTCGCCGCCGTCGTCGTCGCGCCCGGGACCGCCGCGGCGGTCGTCGCGACGCCCGCGGCCGCCGCGGTCGCCGCCTCCGCGC